>Ga0081538_10005627_pt1 | contig 11241 bp, 11 predicted proteins | sample TabmetS5T2R1_FD_71022 | JGI IMG/M metagenome (GOLD analysis project Ga0081538, IMG submission 71022) | Tabebuia heterophylla rhizosphere microbial communities from the University of Puerto Rico - S5T2R1 | ecosystem: Host-associated > Plants > Roots > Rhizosphere ...
ACCTGGGCCGCCATCAAGGGACGGCGCGCGCTCCGCATCGACTGGGACGAGCGGGCCGCCGAGCGGCGCAGCACCGAGGAGCTCCACGCGCACTACCGCACGCTCGCCGTGCGGCCGGGGGCGGTGGCGCACTGGCTCGGAGACGTGCCGGCGGCCATGAAGGGCGCGACGCGCGTGCTCGAGGCCGTCTACGAGTTCCCCTACCTCGCGCACGCTCCCATGGAGACGCTCGACTGCGTGGTGGAGCTCCGCGCGGACCGCTGCGACATCTGGCTGGGCTCGCAGGTCCCCACGCTCGACCACGAGACGGTCGCGTCGGCGGTCGGCCTGCCCCAGAGAAACGTGCAGGTGCATACCCTGCTCGCCGGGGGAAGCTTCGGCCGACGCTCGACCCCGCGCGCCGAGCTGGTGCTCGAGGCGGCCAGCGTGGTCAAGGCCCTGGGCGGCCCGCGCACCGTGAAGCTCGTATGGACACGCGAGGACGACGTGCGGGGCGGCTTCTACCGACCGCTCTACACGCATCGGCTGCGCGCCGGGCTCGATGCCGCCGGCAATGTCGTGGCGTGGGAGCACCGCATCGTGGGGCAATCCATCGTCGCGGGCACCGCGATGGCGCTGCTCCGCGTCCGGGGCGGGGTCGATCTCACCTCGGTGGAAGGCGCCGCGAATCTCCCCTACGCCATTCCCAACATGCTGGTCGACCTGCACTCGCCCAGCGTCGGCATCCCGGTGCTCTGGTGGCGCGCGGTGGGCAGCACGCACACGGCGTACTCCACCGAGGCGTTCCTCGACGAGCTGGCCCGCGCGGCCGGGCGCGATCCCCTGGACATGCGCCGCGCCATGCTGGGACAACATCCGCGGCATCGGGCCGTGCTCGACCTCGCGGCGCGAGAGTCGGGCTGGGGCCAGCCCTTGCCCGCCGGGCGCGCCCGGGGCGTGGCCGTGCACGAGTGCTTCGGCAGCGTGGTGGCCCAGGTCGCCGAGGTCTCCCGCGACGCCGACGGCCTTCCCCGCGTCGAGCGCGTGGTGTGCGCGGTGGACTGCGGCATCGCCGTGAATCCCGACGTCGTGCGCGCCCAGATGGAGGGGAGCATCGGCTTCGGGCTCGGCAGCGCCCTCTGGAGCGAGATCACCGTGGTGGACGGCGTCGTGCAGCAGTCCAATTTCCACGACTTCCGCATCCTGCGGATCGACGAGATGCCGCGCGTGGAAGTGCACATCGTGCCGTCGGCGGCGCCGCCCACGGGCGTGGGCGAGCCCGGCGTGCCGCCCATCGCCCCCGCGGTGGCCAACGCCTGGCTCGCGCTGACCGGTCAGCCGGTCCGCCGGCTGCCGTTCGCACGGCTCGCCGGCGGCGCCAGGTCCTGATGACCGGGCGCGCGCCCTGGTGGCGCCTGGGCGGCGCGGCCGTGCTCGTCGCCACGCTCGCCGCGCTCACGTCGAGCGCCGCGCCCCGCCCGGCCCGCGCGCAAGCCGACGGCACGCTGCGCGCGCCCGACGCCTTCTCCTCCATCGCCGATCGCACGCAGCGCTCGATCGCCCTCTTCACGGAAGCCGGCAAGGTCCTTCAGCATCCCCGCTGTCAGAATTGCCATCCCGGCGACGACCGTCCCCGGCAGGGCGAGGGCCGCCCTCATCAGCCGCCGGTCGTACGAGGCAAGGACGGAGACGGCGTCCCGGGCCTGCGCTGCGCCGCCTGCCACGGCGACGCCAACTACGACGCGGTGGGCATGCCGGGGCTGGCCGAATGGCACCTGGCCCCCCGCTCCATGAACCTGCGCGCTCCGCTTCCCACGATCTGCGCCCAGCTCAAGGATCCCGACCGGAACGGCAGCCGCAGCCTCGAGGACCTGGTCAAGCACGTGGCGAGCGACCCGCTCGTCGCCTGGGCCTGGGCGCCCGGACCAGGACGCCGGCCGGCCCCCGGGACGCACGCGACCTTCTTCGCCCTGGTCCGCGCCTGGGCGGCGACCGGCGCGGAGTGTCCGACCGGCTAGAGCCGGAAGCGCGCGCGAATCTCCTCCGGCCGCTCGGAATAGGGCGGGATCGACTCCGCGGGATCGAAGGCGATGGGGAGCACCAGCACCGCCGGGCCGGGCGCGCGACGCGCCGCCGCGAGTCCCGCGGAGAGGCCCGCCGGCTCCTCCACCGTGGCCACGTGCGCGATGCCCGAGGCCCGGGCGAGCGCGGGCCAGCTCACCGGCGCCCCGGGCAGCGCCTGCCCGCCCGACGACTCGTAGTGGCCGTTCACCCACAGGATCGTGGTGAGGTTCGGCGCGCCGGCCGCCGCCACCGTCGCCAGCACGTTCGGGCTCATCAGGAGGGAGCCGTCCCCCTCCAGCGCCACCACGTGGCGATCCGGCCGGGTCATCGCGATGCCGAGCCCCAGCGGCACCGCCGCGCCCATGGAGTCGCAGAGGGCGAACACCGGCGCGGCCACCTTCATATGGGGGAGCCAGCGCGCGTTCGCGCCCAGGCAGGAGACGAGCACGTCCTGCGGCGTCAGGAGCGCGACGAGCGCGTCGAGGAACGGCTTCCGGGGCGTCATGCGAGGTCCTCGCCGCTGACGAGGAGCACGAAGGGGCCGCGCGACTCCGCCGCGAACTCCACGCCGCGCTTGACCTGAGCGGCGAGGTCGCCGCTCTTGTCGGCGACGGCGTGCGGGAGCCGCCACGCCTGAAGCGTCGCCTCGGTCACGCGGCCCTTGGGGGCGTGGTAGTAGACCGGATCACGATGGTCACCCCGGAGCGACACGATGAAGAAGCACGGCAGGCGATAGAGCTCGACCAGCCCGGCCAGGATGCCGCCGCAGTTGAGCAGCCCCGCGTTCTGGATGAGCACCGCGCCGCGGCCGCCGGCCAGGTTGGCGCCGCAGGCCACCGCCACCGCCTCCTCCTCGCGAGCCACGTCCAGCGCCCGGATCTTCGCCGACCCGCGCACCGTGGCCATCAGCTCGCCGATCCAGGTGTCGGGCACGGAAGCGACCAGCGTCACCCCGGCCTCCTCGAGCCCCCGGACGATCGACTGCGCGCCGCTCACTCGATCACCATGAAGGCATCCGCGGCGAGGTGCAAGCGGACCCGCTGCCCGAGGGCGAGCGGCACGGGCGCCGGCTCGGTGACGACGGCGCGCACGCGCTGGCCATCCACGAGCCTGGCCGTCAGCTCGGTCTGGGCGCCCTGATAGACGAGCGTGTCGATCTCGGCCTCCACCACGTTGTCGCCGGGCCCCGTCGCCAGCCGCACGCGCTCGGGGCGTATGGCGAGCTCCACCTCCGCGCCCAGCCGGAGCGCACGCCCGGCGGCGACACGGAGCGTGACCCCTTCCGTCACCGTGACGAGCTCCCCGCTCACCGCGCGCCCGCGCAGCATGGTGGAGGCGCCGATGAAGTCGGCGACGAAGCGCGTGGCCGGCCGCTCGTAGATCTCGCGCGGCGCCCCCAGCTGCTCGATGCGCCCGCCCTGCATCACCGCGATGCGGTCGGACAGTCCCAGCGCCTCCGCCTGGTCGTGGGTGACGAACACGGTGGTGATGCCGATCGTTCGCTGGATCGTTCGCAGCTCCACGCGCATCTCCTCGCGGAGCCGCTTGTCGAGGGCGGCGAGGGGCTCGTCCAGCAGCAGCACGCGGGGCCGGTAGACGAGCGCCCGGGCCAGGGCCACGCGCTGCTGCATGCCGCCGGAGAGCTGCGCGGGGCGCTGGCGCTCGCGCCCCTCGAGGCGCACGAGCGCGAGCGCCTCGCCCACCCTCTGCGCGACCTCCGCCGCGGGCACGCGGCGCTCGCGGAGGCCGAAGGCCACGTTCTCGAACACGGTCAGATGGGGGAACAGCGCGTAGGACTGGAACACCACGCCGAGGCCGCGCAGGTGCGGCGGGCGGCCCGTCACGTCCTCCCCGTCGATGAAGATGCGGCCGGCGGTGGGCGGGACGAAGCCCGCGATCAGGTTCAGCGTGGTGGTCTTGCCGCAGCCGGAGGGCCCCAGCAGCGAGAGGAACTCGCCCTCCAGCACCGCCAGGTCGAGGGCGTCCACCGCGCGCAGCGCTCCGTACTCGCGCGTGCAGCCCTTGAGCTCCACGACGGCGCGCGCCATCTCAGTGCTGGAGGAAGACCCGGCCGAGGTCGAGGAAGCGGTCGGCCAGCCAGATGACCAGGAAGGTGGCGGCGATGAAGAGGCTCGACAGCGCGGCGATGGTGGGGTCGGTGTAGTTCACCACGTAGGTGAACATGGCGACGGGCAGGATCTCGGTGACGCGGTTCGAGATGAACAGCGACACCACGAACTCGTTCACGGACACCACCACGGCGAAGAGGAGCGCGGCGAAGAGCCCCGGGCGGAGGAGCGGCAGCGTCACCCGGAAGAACGCCCGCCGCGGGGAGGCGCCCAGGCTCGCGGCGGCCCGCTCCAGCGCGGGATCGAGGTTCCGCACGCTGACCCACACCGAGCGCACCACGAAGGGCAGCACCAGCGCCACGTGCGCGGTGATGAGCACCACGCGGCTGCGGAGGAGGCCGAGCGCGGCGGCCAGGATGAGGAAGCCGAGGCCCGCGGCGACGCCGGGCGCCACCAGCGGCGAGAGCAGCGCCGCCGCCCAGAGCGCCCGACCCCGGAGCCGCGCGCGCTCGAGGGCCAGGGCGGCGAGGGTCCCGATGGGCAGGGCCAGGGCCACCGCGCCGCCCGTCACCAGGAGGCTGTTCCACGCCGCCCGCTGGAACTGGGGGTACGTGAGCACGTTCACGTACCAGCGCCAGGAGAAGCCCGCCGGCGGAAACGAGAGGATCGCCGTCGGGTTGAACGACACCGCGATCACCACCACGGTGGGCAGCGTCATGAACGCCAGCAGCAGGAGCACGGTCACGCGCAGCATCATGCCGCGCGGCTCCCGGTCACGCGGCCGGCCGCGGTGAGGAGGGCCAGGGTCAACGCCAGGGCCAGCATGGCGAAGGCCGCCGCGCCGGGCCAGTTGAACGAGTCGAGCCCCAGGTCCTTCACGACATTGGCGATCATCTTCACCTTGCCGCCCCCCAGAAGCTCCGGCGTGGGGAAGGCGCTGAGCGTCCAGGCGAACACGATGAGCCCGCCGGAGATGATGCCGGGCCGCGACAAGGGCAGCGTCACTCGCCAGAAGACGCGCGCCGGGCGCGCCCCAAGGCTGGCCGCCGCCCGCTCGTAGGCCGGATCGATGTGGCTCAGCGCCGCGGCCAGGATCAGGATCATGGTGGGCATGGAGAAGTGCACCAGCCCCACCAGCACCCCGCGCTCGGTGAAGAGCATGGGAACGGGCCAGGTGACGACCGTGTTGCCCAGGACGAGCACCCACGCGTACGTCCGGACGATGGCGCCGGTGAAGAAGGGCGCCAGCGTGAGGACCAGCAGCGCCGAGCGCACGGCGCGCGACGGCGTGCGCGCCAGCGCGTAGGCCACCGGATACGACGCGACGAGGGTCAGGATGGTGGTGAGCGCGGCGAGGACCACGGTGTCCCGCACCGCGTGGAGGTACTGCGGGGTCAGCACCGCCCGGAAATTGTCGAGGGTGTAGCCGCCGGGCACGAGCGAGCCCGGGATGAATTCCAGGAGGCTCCACCGGAACAGCGCGGTGAGCGCCGCCGCGAAGACGGCGAGCACCGCGATGGCCGGAAGAAGCAGCAGCCTCACGCGCCCGGCGTCACTTCTTGACGATGTTGGCGGTGAACCACTCCCGCCAGCCGGGCAGGTTCTTGGCCCGCGCCTCGTCGTTCATGATGTAGCCGCGCTCCTTCCACTCGGCGGTGGTGGCGAAGATGCCCGGCTGGCCCTTGAGGTTGGCGGGCACGGTGGCGCCGAGATTGACGGGCCCCGCGCGGAGCGCCTTCACCAGCTCGGCCTGGATCTCCTTCGACAGCGCGATGTTGATGAACTGATGCGCGGCGTCCGACTTCTTGGTGCCGGCCATCACCGCCATGGTGTCGATGCCGACGATGCCCGGATAGTCGGTGGGCTGCACGACCTTCACCGATATCCCCTGCTCCTGCAGATGGTAGGCGTTCACCGACAGCATCACCTGCACCGGCGCCTGCCCGGTCTTCATCAGGTCCTGGCTCTGGGCGTCGGTGGAGAAGAATGCGGCAATGGACTCCTTGAGCTGCTTGAGCCTGGCCTCGCCCTTCTGCCAGTTCACCTCGTTGCCGCCTTCCATGAGGGCCGCGATGGTGATGATGTGCGAGGGGTCGAAGTCCGGCATGGCGATCTTGCCCTTGAGCGAGGGCTTCCAGAGATCCGACCACTTCGTGATGTCCTCTTTCACGAGGTCGGGCCGGTAGACGACGGTGTAGACATACGCCCAGGAGCCCACGTGGTAGTCGCTGCGAATGGCCTCCTTCGCGATCTCCTTGGCGCTGGGCAGCTTGGCCATGTCGAGCTTCTCGTAGAGCCCGTCCGAGATGTAGAGCCGCGCCACGTGGGTGGTGGTGAAGTTCAGGTCGACCAGCGGGTTGCCCTTGGCCACGCGGGCCTTGGCGAGCCGGTCGATGGTGCCGCCCACCTCGAATTCCACCGGCATGCCGGTCTTGGCGGTGAAGGCCTTGCCGATGACCTTCTCGACCGTGTCCTTCCAGTTGCCGCCCCAGACGCTGACCACCAGCGCGTTCTGGGCGTGAGCGGCGGGGGCGAGCAGGGTGACGCCGAGCAGCGCGCCGGCGAGCGAAGCGAGGAAACGTGAGCGCATGCGAGTCCTCCTGGTCAGGCGGGTTTGTGGCCGGCGGCCGCGCGCGCGGCCGCCTCGACCGCTTCGACGATGAAGTGGTAGCCGGTGCACCGGCAGAGATTGCCGGCGAGCATCTCGCGGATCTCCTCGGGGGTGGGCGCGGGGTGGTCGCGCAGAAAGGCGTGGGCGGTGAGGAGAATGCCGGGCGTGCAGTAGCCGCACTGGAGGCCGTGCTTGTCCTGGAACGCCTGCTGGAGCGGGCTCAGCCCCTCGCCCGGGGCGAGGCCCTCCACCGTCGTCACCGCATGGCCGACGGCCTGCACGGCGAGGAGGAGGCACGAGCGCACGGGCTCGCCGTCGAGCAGCACGGTGCACGCGCCGCATACGCCGTGCTCGCAGCCCACGTGGGTGCCCGTCAAATCGAGCGCGTCGCGCAGGCAATCGGCCAGCGAGGTGCGCGGCTCGACGTGGGCCACTCGCGGCTGCCCATTGACGGCGAGCCGGATCTCGCGAGTCATGACGTCTTCCGGCAGCGCGTCCACGCCTCGCTCAGGACGCGCTCGGCGAGCACCGCGGCCACGTCCTGCCGATAGCGCGCGGAGGCGTGGATGTCGCCCTCCGGCTTGAGGGTGGCGGCGGCCGCGCGGGCCGCGGCGCGGATGCGCTCGGCGCTGGGGTCCTGGCCGGTCAGCGCGGTCTCCGCGGCGGCGCCGCGCACGGGCGTGCCGCCCACTCCGAAGAAGGCCAGGCGCGCGCCCGCCACCCGCCCGGCGCCGTCCAGCCAGAGCAAGGCGGCCGCGCCCACCAGGGCGAAGTCGCCGTGGCGGCGCGCGACCTCGGCGAAGCCCCAGCCGGCCTCGGAGCGCGGCGGCGTGAAGCGCGCCTCGGTGACCAGCTCGTCCGCGGCCAGCGATGTCGTCAGCGGCGCGCGGTAGAGCGACGCGGCGGGAACGACGCGCTCGCCCTTGGGCCCGCGGGCCACCACCTCCCCGTCCAGGCACAGGAGCAGCGCGGGCAGCTCGGAGGCCGGATCGGCATGCGCCACGCTTCCGACCACGGTGCCGCGGTTGCGAATGGCGACATGACCCACGTGCTTGAGCGCCGCGGCCAGGAGCGGCAACCGCTCCCCCGCCCAGCGCTCCACGGCACGCTGCCGTCGCAAGGCGCCCACGTGGAGGCGGCCGTCCGCCTCACGGAGATAGTCCAGCTCCTTCAGCGGATTGATGTCGACGATCACCGACGGCCGCGCGAGGCGCAGGTTCAGCATGGGGACCAGGCTCTGCCCCCCGGCCAGGAGCTTGGCCTCGTCACCGTGCTGGGCGAGCGCGGCCACCGCCTCGTCGGCGCTGGCCGCCGCCACGTAGTCGAACGGCGCGGGCTTCACGGCCCGCCTCCGCCCGCGCCGGCTCCGCGCGCCTTCTTCTCGTGCGCGGCGACGAGCAGGGCCCGCACCGTGTCCGGTCCCAGCGGGTTCTTGGTGACGCGCACGCCGAGATGGGCCAGCGCGTCCTCCACCGCGTTGGCGATGGCGGCGGGCGGCGAGATGGCCCCGCCCTCGCCGATGCCCTTGATGCCCAGGGGATTACGCGGCGACGGATACTCCAGGTGCACGGTCTCGATGGGCGGCAGCTCCATCGCCGTCGGCACCAGGTAGTCCATGAACGTCCCGGTGAGGAGCTGCCCCTGCTCGTCGTAGACCATCTCCTCCAGCAGCCCGCCGCCCACGCCCTGCGCCACCCCGCCGTGAATCTGCCCCTCGACGATCATGGGATTGATGAGCTTGCCGCAATCGTGGGCCACCACGTAGCGCAGGAGCCGCACCGCGCCGGTGCCCGGATCCACCTCCACGTGGGCGATGTGCACCGCGCTCGTGTAGGTCACCGTCGGCTGATGGTGATAGACCGTGGCCTCGAAGTCCGCCGTCACCGCGCCGGGGTTGGCGAAGGTGGGCAGCGCCGAGCGCACCACGCGCTCCAGGGACACCGCGGACGCGGGCGCGCCGCGCACGAACGCCTGCCCGTCCTCGATCTCGACGTCGCCGGGCGCGGCCTCCAGCAGGGCGGCGGCGGCGGCGGTGAGCTTCCCCCGCACCGTCACCGCGGCGTCGAGGATGGAGCTGCCCGCGTTCACCGCGCTCCGGCTCGCGAAGGTGCCGACGCCGAAGGGGATGGCCGCGGTGTCCCCGCCGATCACGGTGACCCAGTCGAGCGGGATGCCGAGGGCGTCCGCCGCGACCTGGGCGAACGAGGTCTCGTGGCCCTGGCCCTGGCTGCAGGCGCCGGTGGCCACCACCGCCCGACCGGTCGCGTCGATCCGGACCGTCGCGCCCTCGTACGGCCCGATGGCGGTGCCTTCCACGTAGCCGGAGATGCCGATGCCGCGCAGGACGCCGCGCTCGCTCCGCGCCGCCGCCTGCTCGGCGCGCAGGCGATCGTAGTCGATCGCCGCGAGGGCGGCGTCGAGATTGGCGCGGAAGTCGCCGCTGTCGTAGACGAGCCGGTTCCCGTCGCGATACGGAATATCGAGCTCGTAGGGCAGGTCGGCCTCGGCGAGATAGTTCCGCCGCCGGAGCTCGGCCGGATCCATGCGCAGCTCGCGCGCCAGGCAGTCCACGATGCGGTCCATGGCGTACACGGTCTCGGGGCGCCCCGCGCCGCGATAGGGAGCATTCGGCGTCTTGTTGGTCACCACCGCCCGACACTCCACCTCGAGCGCGGGCACGCGATGCGGGCCCAGGAGATGGGCCACCGTGTTGTACGGCAGCACGATGCCCCAGGAGTTATAGGCGCCGAGGTCCACCCAGATGCGGTCGCGGACCGCCAACATCTTTCCTTCCCGCGTGGCTCCGATCTCGATGTCGTGCACCTGATGCCGCGCGTGGGCGGCGGCCATCATGTGCTCGCGCCGGTCCTCCGTCCACTTCACCGGGCGGCGGCACGCGATGGCGGCGGCGGGGACGAGGAGGTCTTCCGGATAGCCGGTCGCCTTGGTGCCGAAGCCGCCGCCCACGTCGGGGGCGATGACGCGGATCTTGTTGGCGGGAAGCCCCAGCGCGGTCACCAGTCCCTGCTGGACGAAGTGGACGACCTGGGTGCCGTTCCACGTGGTGAGGCTGCCGTCGCGGGGATCCCACTGGGCGACCACGCCGCGCGTCTCCATGGGCATGCCAACGTAACGTTGAACGTCAAATCTCTCGCGCACCCGAACGGCCGCGGACGACATCGCGGCCGCCGCGTCCCCGAATCCCGTCCTGAAGCGGAGGGCCACGTTGTCCGACCATTGACTGTGGATCAACGGGGCTCCGGCCTCGGCGCCCGCGATCATGTCGACCACGGCGGGGAGCGGCTCGTAGTCCACCTCGACCAGCTCGGCGGCGTCCTCGGCCAGGGCGCGGCTGTCCGCCACCACCATGGCCACGATCTCGCCCACGTGGCGGACGCGCTCCCGCGCCATGGCGAGCTGCGCCACCTGCCGCATGCTCACCTCGACGCGCGCGGCCAGCCCCGGCGGGATGGCGCCGAACAGCGGGAGCGGCTTCATCCAGCGCTCGAGGTCGGTGAAGGTGAAGACGCGGGCCACGCCCGGCCGCGCCGCCACCGCCTCGGTCCGGATCCCCCGCACCAGCGCGTGCGCATGGGGGCTCCGCACGAAGGCCGCGTGCAGCATGCCGGGCAGCTTGATGTCGTCCACGAAGCGGCCCTCGCCGCGGAGCAGGCGCGGGTCCTCCCGCCGCTTCACCGACGCGCCGAAGAGCCTGGCCCCCATGGCTCGCTCAGCCGCCGAGATAGGCGCGCTTGACGTGCTCGTCCTCGAGCAGCGCCTGGGCGGGCCCTTCCAGCGTGATGCGCCCGGTCTCCATGACATAGGCGCGGGTGGCCATGCGGAGGGCCATGTAGGCGTTCTGCTCCACCATGAACACCGTCGTGCCATCACCGTTGATCTCGGCGATCGCGCGGAACGTGGTCTCCACGGTGGTGGGAGCCAGCCCCAGGGACGGCTCGTCGAACATGATGAGGCGCGGCCGCGCCATCAGGGCGCGCCCGATGGCCAGCATCTGCTGCTCGCCGCCCGACAGCGTGCCCGCGGCCTGGCGCCGGCGCTCCGCCAGCACGGGGAAATGCGCCAGCACGCGGTCGAGGTCCGCGGCCACCGCGCGCGCGTCCTCCCGGACATAGGCCCCCATCTCGAGATTCTCCTGCACGGTGAGATAGGGAAACACGCGGCGGCCTTCGGGGCAATGCGCGATCCCCGCGCGCAGGATGTCCTGGGGCCGCCAGCCCTGTATCTCCCGGCCGTCGAAGAGGATCCGGCCGGCGGTGGGCTTGATGAGGCCCGAGATGGTCTTGAGCGTGGTGCTCTTCCCCGCCCCGTTGGCCCCGACCAGGCAGACGAGGTCCCCCTGGCGCACCTCCACGCTCACGCCCGTGAGCACGGGCGCGCGGCCGTATCCCGCCGACACGGACTCAAGCCGCAGCATGGCCGGTGCCCAGATACGCGCGGATCACGTCGGGGTCGCGCTGCACCTCCGCGGGCGTGCCGTCAGCGATGAGCCGGCCGTAG
>Ga0081538_10005628_pt1 | contig 11240 bp, 12 predicted proteins | sample TabmetS5T2R1_FD_71022 | JGI IMG/M metagenome (GOLD analysis project Ga0081538, IMG submission 71022) | Tabebuia heterophylla rhizosphere microbial communities from the University of Puerto Rico - S5T2R1 | ecosystem: Host-associated > Plants > Roots > Rhizosphere ...
GATGAGCTGCGCAGGCTGAACGCGGCCGGCCGGCCCGGCGATGCGGTCGAGTACTTCCTATCCACGGGGCTGGGGATGCCGGCCGAAATGGTCGCGGAGATGCGCAAGGAGCCCGTCTGGCACGGCTTCGAGGCTGTCGCGCACACGCTCGTCTATGACACGACTTTGATGGAGGGTCAGGACACGCTGCTGGCCGAGCGCGTCCCCACGGTCACCGCTCCGGTGCTGCTGCTCGACGGCGGCGCGAGCCCACCCTGGGCGGCGGCTGCGGTCCGGGCGCTTGCGGGAATTCTCCCGCACGCGGAGCGGCGCACACTCCCTGGACAGACCCACGAGGTGGCACCCGACGCGCTGGCGCCGGTGCTCGAGGGCTTCTTCGGCGTGGCCGCACGGGTGTAGCCCGCGACACCGCGGGAAAGACTCCCGCGGAGGCCGTGGAAGACCTGATCGAAGAGCTCACGCGCGGCAACGTCACCGAGGTGAAGGTGTTGCTGGCGAGCATCGTGCTCGGGCTCGCCGTCTATCAGGTGCTGCTCGCGGCCGTGACGTACGGCTGGCTGCGGCTTCCGTTCCTCGAGTCCGGCGCCGCCGGCTGGACCCACCGGGCGAGCGGCGACACGATCCTCGTGCTCACCGTCGTGGTGGCGATCATGTGCATCGGCTACTCGGGCTTTGAGGACGGCGGTGCGCACGCCGTCGTCGCGACGATCCTGCTCGGTGTGTTCGCCACCAAGGTGCTGGTGGTTCGCCTCGGAGGCAGGATCAGCCGCGTGCTGCCGCTGCTCGGCGTGTCGCTGTTGATCCTTTTCGGGATCACCTGGCTCACGTCCGCGGGCGACTTCCTGGGGGTGGGCTGATGGCCCGGCGTCCGCCCCAGGGCGTTCAGATGCTGGGCTCGCTGCTGGCGGCGATCGCCATCGTGGCCGCCGCGATCGCGATCGTCACCGCTCACTTCGGGCCGACCAGCAGCGCCGAGCTCGACGCCCGGCAGGAGCGGCTCGAGCAGCGCGAGGAGAACATCGAGGAGCTCCAGGAGCTCGAGGAGGAGCGCCGCGAGCGCGATCGCTGAGCCCGGGCGTCTGGCGCAGACCGCTGCGATGCACCACACTGACGAGCGTGAGGGGCTCGCAATCCTCGCAGCGGCGCCGTAGCCGGCGCCTCAGGTTGCTCACCTTCCTCGGCACCGCCTTGGTGCTGACCGGCTTCGTGCTGGCCGCTTACGCAGCCGACGTTCTCGACGACTCGGAGCTCGACACGGTCGACGCGCGCTTCGCGATCCGCGGCGACCTGGCGCCGCCCGAGGACATCGCGATCGTCGGCATCGACGATCCGAGCTTCCGCGAGCTCGGTGAGCGCTGGCCCTTCCCGCGCACTCTCCACGCCGAGGCGATCAAGCGACTGCGCGCCGACGGGGCGCGCGTGATCGGCTACGACGTCCAGTTCACTGAGCCGTCCGAGAACCTCGAGGACGACCAGGAGCTCGCGGACGCGATCGCTCAGGCCGGCAACGTCGTACTCGCCACCACGATCGTCGACGACCGCGGGCGCACGAATGTGTTCGGCGGCGACAAGATCCTGCGCACGCTCCAGTCGCGTGCAGCGCACGCCGGCTACGCCACCGACCCTGGACGAGTGGTCCGCCGGATGGCACACGACCTGGAGAAGCTCGACACGCTCGCCGTGGCGATCGTCGAGCGCTCTCAGAGCAGGCAGATCCCGAAGGACGAGTTCCCCACCGAGCGGCCCTGGATCGACTACCACGGCAAAGCAAACATCGAGACGATCCCCTTCTACCGCGTCCTGCGCGGCGACTTCCCGAAGGGCACCTTCGAGAACAAGATCGTGATCGTCGGGGCGACGGCCCCGTCGCTCCAGGACGTTCATCCGACCTCGGTGAGCGACGACGACTATATGTTCGGGGTCGAGGTCCTCGCGAACTCGGTGTCGACGCTGCTGCGTGACTTCCCGCTGCGCGAGGCACCGGCCTGGACGACGGCCGCTCTCATCCTGCTGTTCGGCGCTGTCGGCCCGCTCGTCGCGATCCGCTTCGGCCCCCTGCGGGCCGCGCTGATCGGCCTCGGGCTGGCGATCCTGTACGCGCTCTTCGTCCAGATCATGTTCAACACAGGCGTGATCGTCGGCTTCCTGTACCCGCTCGCGTCGCTGGCGTTCGGCGTGGTCGGTGCACTCGCGGTGGCGGTCGTGCTGAACGCTTTCGAGCGTCAGCGCGTGCGCGACCTGTTCTCACGCTTCGTGCCGGAGCCGGTGGTCGACGACGTGCTCCGCAACGTCGACGAGGACCTGCGCCTCGGCGGCCAGCGCGAGCTCGTGACGGTGCTGTTCAGCGACATCCGCGGCTTCACGTCATTCTCCGAGAACCGCGAGCCAGAGGACGTCATCGAGGTGCTCAACCACTACCTCACCTCGATGACTGACGTGATCCTCGCCCACGGCGGGACGCTCGTGGCGTTCATGGGCGACGGCATCATGGCCGTCTTCGGTGCGCCGATTGCAATGGACGACCACGCCGACCGCGCCTACGCCGCCGCTCGCGAGATGGCCGGCCCGGCGCTCGACGAGTTCAACGAGTGGCTGCGCTCGACGGGCCGCGACGAGAACTTCCGCATCGGGGTGGGCCTAAACAGCGGCGTCGTGATGGCGGGCAACGTCGGCTCCGAGAAGCGGCTCGAGTACACGGCCATCGGCGACACGACGAACACCGCCTCACGCATCGAGTCGCTCACGAAGGGCACGCCACACATGATCATGCTCTCCGAATCCACCCGCATGATGATGCTCGCCGAGCGGCCCGAGCTTCAGCGCATCGACGCGATGAGGGTCAAGGGACGGCGCGAGGAGGTCGTGATCTACGCGCCCGTCTCGACCGCGGACGAAGCGCTCGCGCAGCAGGCGAGCTAGCGGCGAGAGGCACTCGGCGCCTGGCCCCCACAAGCCAGGCGCCGACCCCTGCTCGCTACGACCGTGACCTGTCCCGGCGCGCCCCCAGCCAACGGAACCGGTTCGTCGGTCGCTCGCTTAGTCACGCTCAGAGCATCACCCGGTCCGTCCGGCGCTTCCACGTCGTCTTACACGCCGGTGTGCGTAATCGTTCACTTTCGCGAACGAGGTGACATGCTCTGGCGATGAGGGACGACGGCTTCCTGGGATCTCTGGCGGACGGGGACGCGGACGCGCTTCGAAGCGCCGGTGTCCGGCGCACCTACGGCGCGCACGTCACACTCGTGCACCAGGATGACGAGGCCGGCCCGGTCGTCGTGTTGCTCGGCGGCCGTGCCAAGATCGCCGTCAGCGAGGGCGGCCGCGAAGCAATCTTCGGCGTCGCCGGCCCGGGCGAGCTGATCGGCGAGCTCGCAGCGATCGAGGGCAGCCCGCGCTCGACGACCGTAACGACGCTCGAGCCTGTGGACGCGCTCGTGATCCCACGCTCGGACTTCCTGGACGTGCTCAACCGGCGCCCGCGAATCGCGCTCGCGATCCTGCGCGTGGTCGCGCGCCGGCTGCGTTACGCGGATGCCCAGCGCGCGCAGTTCGCGACGCTCGACGTCGCGGGGCGGCTTGCCCAGCGCCTGCTCGAGCTCAGCGAGCGCTTCGGCCACGAGCAGGACGGCGGGATCGAGATTCGACTGCCGTTCTCGCAGGAGGAGCTCGCCAGCTGGGTCGGGGCATCGCGCGAGGCCGTCAGCAAGGCGTTGCAGCTGCTCCGCACGCTGGGCATCGTCGAGACGGGCCGCAGGCGCGTGACCGTGCTCGATCTGGAGGCGCTCCGGCGGCAGGCGCACTGGGGCGTGGAACCGGCCTTCGGAGACGGGCGATGACCGACCCGCAGCTACCAGGTCAAACCGTAGTCCTGATCGGCGGGAGCGCCGGCATCGGGCTGGAGACGGCGAGACTCGCCAGAGCCGAGGGCGCGGACGTGATCCTGACCGGTCGCAATACGGAGCGCCTGGAGCAAGCTGCGAACGAGCTCGGCGCCCAGAGCACGGCCGCGTTCGACGCCAACGACTCGGCTGCCCTGGAGGCCTTCTTCGCCGACCTCGAGGGCCCCATCGACCACGTGCTGGCGACAGGGAGTGGCCCCTACTACGCGCCTCTGGCGGAGATGGACTTCGACCGAGCGCGGATCGCGCTCGCGGATCACTCCATGCTCATGCTGGGCGTCGCGCGCTACGGCGCACCCAAGGTGCGACCGGGAGGCACGCTGCTGTTCATGGGCGGCACTGGAGGGCGCCGGCCGAGCGCCGGTTCAATCATCTCGGCCGGGACCGCTGCCCTCCCCGCGCTGACGGCCAGCCTGGCCCTCGAGATCGCGCCGGTACGGATCAACCTGATCGCCGCCGGGTTCGTCGACACACCCTTGTCGGCGTCACTGCTCGGTGATCAGCTCGAGAGTCGCCGCCAGCAGCTCCGCGACACGCTTCCGATCGGGCGCGTCGTCGGACCGGAGGACGTCGCGGCGCTGGCCATCCACCTCATGTCCAACACCGCCCTGACCGGCGCCACCTACGACATAGACGGCGGCCAGCAGCTCGTCTAGGCAGCCCTCACCTCTCCCAGGTAGGGGGTAGGCCGAACTGCGGGAACAGCGCGTGACCGAACGTGGTCACCTCGGCGACCAGGTCGTCCTCGACCCTGAGCACATCGAGCTTGAAGGCGCGGAACTCGTCGTCGCCGTGCGCGCGCAGGTAGCTGGCGGCCGCCGGCATGCGGTTCGCACGCGTCGGCACGAGCAGCCAGTCGCCGGGCTGCTCCGGGCCGAAGGCCCGTTCGAGCAGTGTGCCCATCGCGGCTCGGCCCTCATAGAGGAACGGGTGCGGCGGCATCGTGATGCGGATGTCCTCGCGCACCATCGCGATCGCCGCCGCCGCGTCGCCGCGCTCGTGCGCGTCGATGAAGCCCTTGAGCAGCCGCTGCTCGTGCTCTGAGAGGCCCGCGGCGGAGCGCCTCGTGCGGTCCTGCGGTAGCAGCTCGTGAATCGTCGCCCGCGCGCGCTGGAGCGCGCTGTTGGCGGCGGCGACCGTCATGTCGAGCAGCTCCGCGGTCGCGCGCGCCGTCCAGTCGAGCACGTCGCGCATGATCAGCACGGCGCGCTGGCGCGGCGGCAGCGCCTGGATCACTGCGACGAAGGTCAGCTCGATCGCCTCGCGCTCGACAACGGCCGTCTCGGGCTCGTCCTCGCGCGGCGCCATCTCTTCGAGCAGCCGGTCGGGGTACGGCTGCAGCCACGGCACGTCACGGAACGACTCGAGCGACGGGACGCGCCGCTTGTTGCGCCTGATCTCGTCGAGGCAGGCGTTGGTGGCGATCTTGTAGAGCCAGGCCCGGAACAGCGGGCCGCCCTCGAAGCTGTCGAGGTTGCGCCAGGCGCGCAGGTAGGTCTCCTGCACCACGTCCTCGGCGGCTTCGAACGACCCGAGCATCCGATAGCAGTGCACGTGCAGCTCGCGCCGGTAGGGCTGCGAGAGCTTCGCGAAGGCGGTCTCGTCGCCAGCGCGGGCGGCGGCGACGAGTCGTTCGCTCGCAGTCACGGAGCCGTCACCAGCCCACAGGTCACGTTGGCGATCGAAGCCGTGATGCCAGACGCTCTGTCCGAGGCGAGGAAGGCGGCCGTCTCGGCGACCTCGCTCAGCCGCGGCGCGCGCTGCAGTAGCGCCATGCCGGAGATCATGCGGATGACGTCCTCCGGGTCGGGCGCGTCGGCGTTGACGTCCTGGAGCTTGCGGCCCGTCAGCGTCTCCTGCACGCCGGCGGTGTGGATCGTCAGCACGCGCACACCCTGGGCGCCGGTCTCGGCGGCGAGGTAGCGGAGAAACGTCTCGGTCGCGGCATCGGCGGGACCGGTCCCGCCCATTCCCGGGTGTAGCCCCTTCGAGGAGCCGCTCGTGACGGTGAGGATCACTCCCCCGCGCTGCGCTGCCATCACGCGCGCCGCCGACGTCGCGGTATTGAAGTTCGCGTGCAGGCCGTTCGCGACCGGGCTGTTGAAGTCCTCCCAGCTCATGTCGACGAGCGGAATTCCCTGGACGTCGTCGCGCGTGACCAGGTTGAACGACACGTCCACGCTTCCGGCCTTAGCGGCCACGTCGCGGACGTGCTCGTCGACCGCGGTGCCGTCGCGCGCATCGAGTACAGCCACCTCCGCCGCGTCACCGAGCTCGGCGGCGACCGCCTCGAGGCTGTCGCGCGTACGCCCGACGAGAAAGAGCCGAGCACCCTCGCGCGCAAAGGTCCGGGCGACGCCCGACCCGATGCTCCCGCCGCCGCCGTAGATGATGCAGTTCTTGCCCTCGAGCAACATGTCTCGTTCCTTGGTTCGAGTTCAGCTGGCGGGTCTAACGCCGGCGGTCCCCGGAACTAATCGGAACGATCAGGCTGTCAGGTCTGGACTGCGGCCACGGCCGCGCTGGGCCGCGCGGTGACGGTCGTGAGCGCCTCGTCGATGATCGTCAGGCCGAGATCGATCTCGTCGTCTGAGATCGTCAACGGCGGAGCGAGCCGCAGGCAGTTGGCGGCGCCGGCGGTCTCGCCACGCACGATGTTGATCGACAGGCCGCAGCGCTGGCACTCATCGGTCACCGCGCGGCCGAGCGTGTCGGCGGGAGCTCGCGTCGCGCGGTCCTCGACGAGCTCGACGCCGCACAGGAGGCCCATGCCGCGGACGTCGCCGACGACCTCGTGACGGCCCTGGATCTCGTGCAGGCCCTCGATCAGCCGCTGCCCCTGCGTGGCCGCGGCGCCGGCCAGGTCGTCGCCGAGGACCACGTCGAGCACGGCCTCGGCGGCCGCGGCCGGCATCGGGTCGGAGACGTGCGAGGTGACGTGCACGAGGCCGCGCTCGAAGCAGCTCTGCTCAATCTCCGCGCTCGTGAGCGTGGCCGAGATCGGGATCCCGCCGCCGAGCGTCTTCGAGAGCGTCAGGAAATCGGGGACCACGTCGTAGAGCTCGAAGCCGTAGAGCGCGCCGAGGCGCCCGAGGCCCGTCTGGGCCTCGTCGAGGATGAGGAGCATCCCGCGTTCGGCGCACAGCTCCGCGAGTCGCACAAAGTAGCCGGGCGGCGGAACGATCACCCCGCCCGCCGAGAGCACCGGCTCGGCAACCGCCGCGGCCGGCGAGCCCACACTCGCCTGGTCGTACAGCTCGAAGCCGGCCTCGAGACAGGAGCAGTCACAGTCGCCGTCGCAGTGGCGGATCGGGCAGCGGTACGCGTAGGGCGCCGGCAGCGCGAACACTCCCGGAGCCGTTGGGCCGTAGCCGCTGCGACCACCCGCGTGCGTGAGCGCCGACACCCCGGCGGTCAGGCCGTGCCAGCTACGAGTGAGCGAGAGCACCTCGAAGCGGCCGCTGTGGAGCTTCGCCATCCGCAGAGCGGCCTCGTTGGCCTCGCCCCCGGTCGAGAGGAAGAGGGCACGGTCGAGCGGTGGCGGAAGCGTGTCGATAAGACGGTGCGCCAGGCGTAGGACAGGTTCTGAGAGCACCCACGAGTTGAGGTGGAGCACGTCCCGGCAGGCCTGCTCGATCGCGCTCACGACGCGCGGGTGGTTGTGGCCGATGGTCGCGCAGATCTGGCCGGCGGTGAAGTCGAGCATGCGCCTACCGTCGTCGAGCTCGTAGAACGAGCCCGAGGCCGAGCGTGCGACACCGGGGACGAACGGGCCTGCGTAGCGGATCAGCTGCTCGGACATCGGCGGATCTTCCCGCCGGCGTCTATACAGAACAAGCGCAGATTCCTGCACAGCATTGTGCGACTCTTCTTCACATGCTCGACCTGCGGCGCCTGCGACTCCTGCGCGAGCTCCGTGATCGCGGGACAGTCGGCTCCGTGGCAGCAGCACTCGACTACAGCCCGTCGGCCGTCTCGCAACAGCTGCGGGTGCTGGAGAGCGAAACCGGCGCCGAGCTGCTCGAGCGCCGCGGACGCAGGATCCACCTGACCGAGGCCGGGCTGACGCTGGCGCGCCACGCCGAGCGGCTTCTGGCCGCCGCCGAGGAGGCCGAGGCGGAGCTCGCCGCGGCGGATGGCAGCGTGGCGGGGACCGTGCGGATCGCTGCCTTCCAGACCGCCACGCTCGCGCTCGTACCCGCCGCCCTGACCGCGCTCGGGTCCGCCCATCCGCAGCTGCGGCTCGAGCTGATCGAGACCGAGCCCGAGGGAGCGCTGCACTCGCTCGCGCTCGGCGAGCTCGACCTCGTGATCGCGGACGAGTGGGAGTACGTCCCGCGCGTCCGGCTCGAAGGGCTCCTGCGGGAGGAGCTGCTGCGCGAGCGCGTGCGCCTGGTGCTGCCGGCCGATCATCCTCTTGCGCGCCCGGGCAAGCCGGTGAGGCTCGCCACCCTTGCCGAAGAGCCCTGGGCCTGCGGGCCGCCTCCGAGCGCGCACGACAAGCTCGTACAACGCGCCTGCAGGGTGTTCGGGGGCTTCACCCCCGACGTGAGGCACCGCTCGACAGACCTGCTCGTACTGCTCGCGCTCGTGCGCACCGGTCACGCGGTGACGCTTCTGCCGGACCTCGTGCGCGCCGAGGACGACTCGACGCTCGCCGTTCGCGACCTGGCAGAGGGGCCGCTCACCCGCATCGTCTTCACGGCGGTGCGCGCCGCCACGGCGGAGCGGCCCGCGCTCGCCGCCGTGCGCGCCGCACTGCGGGAAGCGGCCCGGGGCTAGCCGATCGGCTTACCCATTCGGATGATCGGAACGGGAGCGCCGCCCGACGCGTCCTCGGTGCGCTCGATCTCCACGAAGCCCGCGGCGCGATAGAGCGGCGCGCCGGCCAGCGTCGACATCAGCTCGAGCCGGGTGAAGCCCTCGGCCGCGGCGGCGGACTCGCAGAGCGACAGCACCAGCTTGCCTACGCCGCGGCGTGTGAAGTCGGGATGGGTGTACATCGCGCGCACGCGCGCGGGGTCGCGCAACGGATCGAGCAGAGCACTGTCGCGCCCGGCGCTGTGATCGCCGCCGTACAGGGTCGCCCTGCGGCTCCAGCCGCCGCAACCCGCGAGCTGCCCGTCGCACTCGACGACGTAGTAGGTGCCGTCGTCTATCAGCTGCACATCGAGCCCCATGATGGCCCGGCTCGACTCGATCTGCGCCTCGTCGAGGAACTCCTTCTGGAGCTCGTTGATCGCCGCCTCCATGAGCGGGACGAGCGCGGGGATGTCGTCGCGGACGGCGGTTCGGCTGGTGAGCTGCATCTCTCGGGAGTGCGCGGCGGCGGATTCGGGTAGCGCGTCCATCATGGCGACCCCGCAGCTCAAGATCCCATCCGACACCGTCAGCAGCCTGGGCCGCGCCGCCCATGACGCCGGTCTCGCCGCGATGCTAGGCGGCAACCTCTACGGCAGGCTGGCCCTTCATCCCGCGCTGTCCGACGTCAGCGACCCGGCGGAGCGCGGGCGCGTGGTCAACCGCGCCTGGCGCCGGTACGGCTGGGTCAACTCGGCCGGACTGCTCGCCGTCGTCGCCGGCTGGGCGGGAGCACGCGCGAACGAGGCCAAGCCGCAGAGCCTGTCCTCGCGCGAACGCCGGCTTGCGCTCGCGAAGGACGCCTCAGTCGCCGCGGTGGCGGCGACCGGAGTGGCAACCGCGCTCACCGGCGTGCGCTTCGCGAAGGCCGCTCCGCACGGCGCCGTGCCCCTGAGCGACGGAGCTCATCCCGCCCCGCAGACTCCGGAGCACGCCGCACGCCTGAAGCGCCGCCTCAATCTGCTCGGCGGCGCGAATGCACTCGCGGGCCTGGCGCTCGTGACCGTGAATGCCGCGCTCGGGCAGGCGAACTTCCGCCGCCCACCCCTGCGCCGTCTGCTCAGGCGCTCGTACTGAGCACCGCCGTTGCCGGGCTTCAGCGAGACTCGCCATCGGGTCGGCGAGGCGGACCTGCACGTGGCGAGCGCCGGCGACGGCCCGGCCCTCTTGCTCCTGCACGGTTTCCCCGAGACGAACTTCTGCTGGCGGCGGGTGGCGCCGGCGCTGGCTGAGCGCTACGCGGTCGTGGCGCCCGACCTGCCCGGCTACGGCGCCTCGGCCGCGCCGGCCGGCGGCCTGCGCGGCGAAGGATTCAGCAAGCGCGAGATGGGGGCGGCGATCGTCGACCTGATGGGCGCGCTCGGCCACGAGCGTTTCGCCGTGGTCGGGCACGACCGTGGCGCCCGGGTCGCCTACCGGATGGCGCTCGACCATCCCGACCGGATCACCCACGTAGCCGTGCTGAATACGGTGCCGACGATCGATCAGTTCGAGCGGATCGGCGACGACCCGTCGCTCGGCTACTGGCCCTGGTTCCTGCTCGCCCAGCCGGCTCCCTTTCCCGAGCGCCTGCTGGAGGCGGACCCCGACGCCGTCCTCGAGCACGTCTTCGCCACCTGGACCGCCGACCCGGCCGCGATCGACGCCGAGGCGCGCGCCGCCTACCGGAACGCGCTCGACCCCGAAACGATCGCGGCGATGTGCGCTGACTACCGAGCGAGCTTTTACATCGACCGGCTCCACGACGCCGAGGACCGCGAAGCGGGCCGGCGCATCCGCCCACCACTGCTCCTCGTCACCGGCAGCGAGGAGACCCAGCTCGCCAACGCCCCGGAGGTCTGGCGCCGCTGGGCCGTCGACGTGACCGCACGGCAAGTGCCGGGTGGGCATTTCGTGCCAGAGGAGGCGCCCGACGAGCTGGTCGAGGCGCTCGCCGAGTTCCTCGGCTAGCCGCCGTACTCGAAGCGGATCTGGTCGCTGAAGCTCTCGAGCCCGGACGCGTTGGTCGCGTCGGCCCACGCCTTGCCGCGCACGCTGCAACCCGGTCCCGGCTCGAGCCGCAGAGCGGCGCTGCGGCGGCGTTCAACCGGGGCCAGAGTGCCCGGCGCCACACGGACGCGCGCGATCTCCGAGGGCGGGAAGTACTCGGTTCGCACGGAGCGCGCGTCGCCACAGCTCTGCTGGTAGCGGACCGACACTCGGACGCGGCCCGTGCCGCCATCCCCGTCGCGGGTGAGCGCCGTCAGCGTCAGCTCGGGACGCTGCAGGCGCAACGGCGCGTCGCTGTCGGGGCGCACCGGGTCGACGGAGCTCACGACCCGATCGCCCTGTCGAAATAGCAGCGCCGCCAGCGGCGGCGTGTCGTCACGCTCTGGCACGGGCACGGTCCGTGACGCTTCGGGGCCCGCACGGCGTGACGCGACGATCTCCGTGCGCCAGGGCTCGGCCCGGCCCCCCGTGGCGGGGAGCCGGAAGGTCCCC
>Ga0081538_10005629_pt1 | contig 11239 bp, 12 predicted proteins | sample TabmetS5T2R1_FD_71022 | JGI IMG/M metagenome (GOLD analysis project Ga0081538, IMG submission 71022) | Tabebuia heterophylla rhizosphere microbial communities from the University of Puerto Rico - S5T2R1 | ecosystem: Host-associated > Plants > Roots > Rhizosphere ...
TTGTCCCCACCAAGAGCTTGTCATTTCCTGGGGGGTAATACAAGGTGTGACATTGGTGCTGGATAGGGATGAGTGGGACAAATCGGGTGACAGGTGACGGATGGTGACACGAGGTATAACCAAAAAGTGTGGAAATAGGAGGAAGGCGGTGTATCCTCGTGGGTGACCAAGCCCACCGGGCTGAGACCCGGCTAAAGAAAGGAGACACCGCCATGGAGCAGAAGACCACAACATCACCATCGTCGTCAAGCCAGATGTGGGAGCGTTTGGAAGCGTTTATGCGCGAGCAAATCCAGCGGTTCATCCAGGCACTGTTAGAGGAGGAGGTCACCACGCTCTTGGGACGGCCCAAATCGGCGCGGCGGGCTGCCGTGGAGGCCTCCCAGGGCCTGCGCAACGGATACGGGAAACCCCGGCGGTTAACACTGACCGCTGGCACGATCACGGTGCGCCGGCCGCGGGTACGGGGATTGGGCGAGCGCTTTGTCAGTCGGGTACTGCCCTTCTTTAAACGCCGGACGCGTGAGGTGGGTGAGCTGCTACCCCGGCTATATCTGCATGGGCTGGCGCTGGGGGACTTCGATTTAGCCCTCCGGGGGCTGTTGGGAGAAGCGGCTCCCTTGTCCCCCACCTCGCTGACCCGGCTGAAGGCACAGTGGCAACTGGAATACGAGGCCTGGAAGCGGCGCCGCCTGGACGACCTGGAGGTGGTATACGTCTGGGCTGATGGTTTATATGTGAAGGCTGGGCTCGAGGACAGCAAGGCGGCCCTGCTGGTACTCATCGGCGTGCTGACGAATGGCCAGAAGGTGGTGCTCACGGTGGAAAGCGGCCAACGGGAGTCGAAGGAGTCGTGGGGAGCCGTCCTGCGCGATCTCCGCGCCCGCGGGTTGCCACCCTGGCGCTGTACCATTGCGGACGGCCACCTCGGCATCTGGGCGGCGCTCGGCGAACAGCAGCCCACTGCGGCGGAGCAACGGTGCTGGAACCATCGGATTGTGAATGTGTTGGATGCCATGCCGACCAAGCATCAAGCGCAGGCTCGCACGCTGTTATGTGCCATGCCCTATGCCGAGAGCCAAGCCGCGTGCGAGGAGCTGCGGGCGCAATTTGCCAAGCGTTATAGCCCGCTGGCGCCAAAGGCTGTCGAGCGCCTCAAGGTTGATTGGGAGCGGCTGGTCACCTTCTACCAGTTCCCGCGGGAACATTGGCGTCACCTGCGGACGACGAATGTGGTCGAGTCCCCCTTCGCGGCCGTGCGGCTGCGCACGACAGCGGCCAAACGGTTCAAGAAGGTCGACTCCGCCACCGCGATGATCTGGAAAGTACTTCAGGTCGCGGAGACCACGTTCCGGCGGCTCAATGCCCCGGAGTTATTGCCGGCCGTGTATGCCGGTGCAACATATGTGGATGGCAGCAAACAGATCGCTGGCCACCACCAGGAGGTTGCCGCCTGACGCCATTTCCACACCTATTGACATGACCTCGCGCTTCCCATGAAGTGTGTATCTCCCCAGGTGAGAGGGTCGGGGTCTCTACCCAACCGATACTCTCACCCACTGGGCCATATCGCCCCTCATTCCCCGGGCGTTCCAAATTTGCTAGACTGGGGGGGCCGATCTCTATGAGTAGGCAGCGGGGCTCTGACTTCAACGGTCAGCGCCTTCTTCGCTTCAAATAACAATGGCATCAGGTGAGTTCCGACCCTCAAGCCAAGAGAGGCTGGTATGAAGGAATTGACCAAAGATGAGGTGCGGGGTTTGGGCCACGCGGTGGGACTTGAAATTCAGGACCCGGAGCTGACCGAAGTCACCTACAGCCTCAATGCCCTTCTGGAAGATCTGGACCACATTAACCCTCCCGGGCTGGATAAGGTCGAACCTTTGCCCATCCTCCTGCCACCGAGCTAGGCCACCGGTCTGGTCGCGCGGCGTTACAGGTTCGCCAAGGTCCCGCCATCAAGACATCCAGTCGGAGGGACCTGATCAATTCGGGGAGAAACGCCATTATGGAAAAAGCCGAAATCCCTTTTCTGTCGGTATCCCAGCTGTCTGAGCTTATCAAGAGTCGCCAGGTATCACCAGTGGAAGTCGTTGAAGGATACCTTGAGCGCATTGACCGCCTGAACGACCGGCTGTACGCTTACTTGACCGTTTGCCGCGACCAGGCGGTGGAGGCCGCGCGGGAATCGGAGCGGGAGCTGGCCCGGGGCGAATACCGGGGTCCTTTACACGGCGTTCCGGTGGCGGTCAAAGACCAGCTCAACACGGCGGGCATCCGTACCACCTGCGGCACGCCCATTTTCAACGATTTTGTTCCCGATGAAGACGCCACGGTGATCGCCAAGCTGAAATCGGCGGGGGCCATTCTCCTGGGCAAGCTCAATATGACCGAGTTCGGCACCACCAGTTTGTCCCACGCGTTCGACACCGCGCGTAACCCCTGGGACCTGGAGCGATTCACCGGCGGTTCCAGCAGCGGTTCCGGAGGGGCCACCGCCGCCTTCATGTGTGCCACCTCCCTGGGTGAGGATACGGGAGGTTCCGTGCGTGGGCCCGCCGCCTGGTGCGGGTTGGTGGGTCTCAGGCCCACCTGGGGCCGAGTCAGCCGGCATGGCCTCAGGCCCGGCATGTGGTCCATGGACACCATCGGTCCCCTCTCTCGAACGGTGGAAGACTGCGCCCTCACCCTTCAGGCCATCGCCGGTCACGATCCCAACGACGCCTACACGTGGGATGTTCCCGTGCCCGACTATCGGGCCGCTCTGGACGGTAACCTGGCGGGCAAAAGGGTGGGCGTGGTCAAGGAGCTGCTGTACGCCGATGTCGTGGAGCCAGAGGTTCGAGACGCCGTTTCCCAGTCGGTCCAAGTGCTGGCAGAGTTGGGAGCGCAGGTGGAAGAAGTGTCCATCCCCCTGACCCGCCACGCCAACACTATCTCCAGCGTGTTACGGGTTGAGGCCCCCACCAACTATCGGGAGCTGATACGGGAACGGTTGCAGGAGATCGAGCACGACAACCGGATATCCTACCTCACCTGGAGCCTGACTCCGGCCTTGGCCTACTATAAAGCGCTGAAGCTTCGGGCCTTGCTGCGCCAGGAGGTGCTGGCCGCCCTGGAACATGCGGACGTGCTGGTCATGCCTACCATGGGGATCGCCGCCCCGAAGATAGAGCCGGACCCGATCATCGACTCCAAGGAGCGCAGTCACCGCAATCGGGCGGGGCTGACCACCTCTTTCAGTCTGGCCAGCTCTCCCGCGTTGAGCATTTGCTGCGGCTTCACCTCGGAGAACCTGCCCATCGGCCTCCAGATCGGGGGAAAACCGTTCGCAGAGCAGACGGTCCTGAACGTGGCCTACGCTTACCAGCAAGCCACCGATTGGCATGGGAGAAGGCCACCGATTTAGATGGGAGATATTACTTCCATCCGAAACATCCACAATTTGTGCCCTTTAGGGCTTATGATTGGGAGGCGAACCGATGACTACCACCACCTTTACCGACCTGATTACCGACGAGTCCCAGCTGCGTGACGTATTTGGCTGGCCGAGCGAACGCTCCTTGAACAAACAGATCGAGCGTCTGGACCAGCACTGTCGAGCCATCATTGCCAAAAGCCCCTTCCTCCTGCTGGGAACTTCAGATACCACCGGTCGCTGTGATGTGTCACCCAAAGGAGACTACCCGGGATTCGTGCGGGTGCTCGACGAAAAGACCATAGCCATCCCCGATCTACCAGGCAACAATCGCCTGGACACCCTGACCAACATGCTGAACAACCCCCAGGTGGGCTTGCTTTTCATGATTCCCGGAATGAATGAGACGCTGCGGGTCAACGGCACAGTGCGCCTGGTGCGGGACGCCGATTTACTGGAAAGCATGGCATTCCAGGGCAAACTCCCCAAGCTCGCCATCGTGGTGGATATTCAGGAAGTGTTCTCCCACTGCCCCAAGGCCTTCATGCGGTCCAAATTATGGGCGGTTGAGTCCCAGATCGATCGCCGTGAGCTGCCCTCCTTCGCCGAAATCCTACGGGATCACGCGGCCCTTGGGGAGTGCGACCTGGACGAGCTGCAGCGTGAACTCGACCACCGAGCGGAGTCAATGCTGCATTAGCTTGATGGCTTAGATGTAGAGTCGGAGGAGGTCGAGCCGTGAGGCCCTTCCTCCGTCCGCTCGTTCAAACGGCTCGTACAGTTGGTAGTGTTTCAAAAGTGGAGATGGACTGAGATTGCTGTCACAGGGCCTTGATGAGCGATGCATGTGACAAAATCCCACACCACGTACATCCTGTCACCAGCGTCGTCGCTTTTGGTATCCCCACCTCCTCCCTCGACACGCCACAAAAATCCTGCGACAATGGAGAGAAGGCCATTGAGGATACATCGGATGATCCCACGCTGACGACGCACCACTCTGGCTTCCGTCGCGCATGCGTGTCCATGTGCTGTTGAGCAGGTCGTGTGAGACAGGTGATGCTGGCCTCCCCGGCGATTGGTTCATGGTTGCGGTCAACCAGACTCTGGCATCGGGAGCCCAGCATGACCTGTCTCACACGACCACCCGCCGCCCGTCTGCGTCGAGGCCCCGTGGGTCGGACGCGCTTCTGGCTGGGCGTGGCGTGCGGCGATCCAGGATGACACCTGGTCGTCGCCGTGGGCGAGGTCATCCTCGGCGCTGTCGGCGGCCGTGGTGGTCCACACGCCGTCATGGCCGAGGATGGACCGCAGCGCCTCGTCGAGATGCGTGGCGGCGTTCGGCCGCCCGATGGTGTGCGGAGGCCGCGCCAGACACAGCACGCGCCCGTTGTCCGCGCCTGCCCGATAGCGCGTGTCGCACGGGTCCGTGATCAGCGGCAGGCAGTCCTCGGCGTCGCGATGCCAGGCCAACAGGCCGGCGGCGTTGGTCGGGCCGGTGGACGGCCCAGCGAGGCATTGCGGGCCGCCCCGCCCGTGGATCGGCCAGGGCTGATCAGCGATGAGCCAGGAGGGGTGAGAGAGACCGCCGGCCTCGGCCATCACCTCGTCCGTGCGGCCGGGGTCGCCGGCCCCGCCGCCGCGGCGTCCTTGCAGGCGCTTGCCGGTCAGCGCCTGCACATGCGTGATGCCGGCCTGCCAGGAGGCCCGCTCCTGCGCTGCCGTGTCGTGGGAGATCGGGCGGCTGTGGGAGAGCCCATGCGCCCTGTCGTCCCCGTGCGCCGCGAGCATGGCGGCTTGCATGTCCGGGAAATGGTCCAGGCGCTCCGGGTTGAGGCCGCCGCCGGCGCGGCCCTGGGGCGTGTTCCGCACGTCGCGCCTGCGCCAGAAGCCGACGCGATGGCCGTAGTCCAGGCGCGCCTAGGGCGGGAGATCGGGCGGGGTCGGCCGGCTCTCCGGCCGGTACTCGAAGCACGCCAGCGTCGGCGCCACCCGGAACGCCACGCGGGCGTTGCCGGGCCATCTGCTGCCGGGGCGTGCCGTGATCGGGGCATCCGCGAGCCGGCCGGGGGGCCGCGCCCTGGGTCGGCTCCGTTCCCCGGCGCGGGGTGTGCCGGCGTCCGCCACAGCCAGCCGACCCGGCTCCCCCGCCTGCGCCGTGCACCAGTCGAGGCTCTCGCGGCCGGTCGCCTGCCACCCCCCGGCGGGGGCGGTGATGTGGCCGAGCCCTGCGTCGCGAGGCCGGAGGCGCCACGGCTGGCCCCTGCTCCACGGGTGCAGGGGCCGCACCATCACCCGGCCGGTGGTGGCGCCGTCGGCGTACAGCCCGGCGCACCACGCGCGCCACCGCCGGTTGCCCTCGTTGATGGTGCGCCGCCCGTGCAGGTGTCGGAAGCCAGAGCTTGGCAAGATACGGTCGATGCCAGCGCTTGTGCGTAAACTACCCACCAATGAAAAGCCATTCTCTGATATAGAAACAGCAACGTCAGAGAGCAGTGCTGCCCGCCGACCCTTTGAGCCCGAGATGATCCTCCACCGACAAGCACTAATCCGGAAATGGCGGCAGATGGTCCATGAGATTATCCTCAGTGTAGGGGAAAATCAGCAGAATTGGGGGAAAGAGATTCGTCGCCTTCTAGAAAATCACCCTGAATTTCCCAGCCTGAAGCCGTACCTCTCACAGGATATGATCGCTCAAATTTATCGGCCGACTCAGTTCATAATGGGCTGTACAATCCCCAGTAATCTATCTCTTCTACTTGATGAGATTGCCAAGATAGAGAAAGAATGGGGCTTACGTTAAGGCTGATCTAACGAGATGTTTGGGTGTAACATCGGGCCTATCATGTGTGTCCGTAGTCTTAGGGCAGGTTCATCGGCTTTCGGGTGGTGATGCTCCCATGATGCCTTTGGCCTCGGACCTAGTTTCCCTCACGCCCTCCCCGATTCACTGATGGCTGAACCTGTCAATTTCTGGGGGGTGTGTGGGCAAAGTGTAGATACGCCTCAATCTCTCCCTTTCCTTTTCCCTTCTGACGTTGGACGAGGTTAGGAGTGATAGGCCAGGTACACAACCCCCAATGTTTGACAAGTTGAGACGATGCTATACTCGAGGCATGCAGAACAACCGGACCTGTTAAATACAACGTGAGAGGGAAGGACCGTGCTCCGCTTTCAGACCCCACTGACTGCTGCTGCCAGGGAGATCATGGTCTATTGCCTGGAAGTGGCCGCTAATGAGATCGTCGATGTGTACGAGGACCATGAGGCATGGGCAACTGCCTATCCGCTCTCCTCTGCATGCTTTACCCGCGAGCTGGCCCGCAGCGTCCTCCTGGATGTGCTCGAAAAACTGCACTCCCCCGATTGGTATGTGCCCACAGACTATCACTGGCTGCTCATGTACGAATGCCTGAAGGAGCAAATCGCCCTCTTCAATGATGGGCCTGTGCCGTCCGTCGTGACACGTCTTCGAACCCTGGCAAGCGCTCAGGACCCCGTCTATCTCCATCTCCCCAAACGATCCAGCGGCACAGCCGGGGTGTGGGTTGATTTCGATGAGTTCATCGAGGTGTATTTCTGGGACACCGATTTCCTCACGAATGCGGAGATGTTTTCCCACCTCACGCCTGAGGACAAGCGGCAACTCGGGTTCAGTGGCGAGGCGTTCGGGGTGACCCATAGGCTCGCCCCGCACCCGGATGAGCTTGTGTTGAAGCGATGGGAGGAGGGCGGGACCGACGAAGCAAAGGGCCAGGAAGGGTCCGACGAGCGCTAACACACGCAATGGCCTAGGGCCATGGGCGCAGCCTCACCTGTAGCACCTGAGGAGGGTCGGTAGCGGACGCCCCCCTTTCATGGAAATGCAACAGGCGGGCCTCTCGGAATCCTACCGAACAATGAGGGCAGCCGAAAGGAAATATACGGACATGTGAGGTGACAGGTGACAGATGGTGACGCTAGTTTCGGAAAGTCCCCTCTATCTCCTCTCCTCAAGAGTTTAGCGAAAGTCGTGTCACCAGTGTCATCTGTCACCATGGGTTGGATCAGAGGTCACAACCAGCAGGTCTGGTCCTGATAGGCCCCTGCCTGCCTCCTGATGCCCACCTCGATACGCCGCACGCTCGCGCTCACCGGTGCGCAGGAATCCCAGTCGCTGATAGAACGCCAGCGCCCGCGGGTTGACCTTCATCACGCGCAGGCGCACCGGCAAACCTAGCCGACGCGCCTCCTCCATGACGAGCCACATGCACCTGCGGCCGATGCCCTTACCCTGATGCTCTGGCAAGAGGAAGAGCTGATTCACATGCACGCAGTCAGGCCCCATAACCACCGCCATGATCCCCACGTCTGTGCCAGCCAGATTGACGACCCGGAAGTCCTGCGTCCCGAATCACTGTTCGTGAAGCTGCTGTTGCTCAGCCTCATCCCAACCCCAGACCTTCTCCACATACTCCTTGAACGCGGCCCTCTTGACGCAGTAGGCAAACTCGCGATCGTTCGGACTGGCCTGTCGTAGCGTGAGACGATTCAAGGCTCATCACCCTGACTTAACTGACCATTTTCCCCTGAGAATGCGCTATTGAGTTGGTTTTCGGGCCGATTGCTCCGATGCCTGCCAGCCGCGATCTGAGGCCGCCAGCATGGCGGGATCGTACGCCTCGCTTGAGGAGAGATCAATAACCCAAACTCCTCGAAGAGTTGCCCCTTTGCGCGCCTCCTCATACCCTGCTACATTGGATCCACATGGTATGGCACTTACCCCACTCCGTCTATGGGTGTGCGTATTCCTGTCCAGACCAACGGGAGGCAGCGGAGAACAAGCCATGGCGACACACACCGTGACCATCAATCGCGCCCCTGTCCTGACCCTCTGGGCGTCGGTGGTCGCCGAGCGACTGGGCTATGACCATGAGGCCGCGTTGACCCTTGGCAAGGCCGTGGCGGGGCTCAACGCCCAATCGAAAGGGAGGCGACTGGGGATGTTCGAGGAGTCAAAAGGCCCCCCGGAGGAAAGGGACCAGAGCGCAAGGCCACCGGGAGACCAGTTCATGGTGAGCCTGCTGCATCGGCGGGTGCCGGTCGTCAAGACGGACCTCGGCGTGCGCGCCACGGTGAAAGGGCAGCCGATCGATCCGGCCGGTGTCGCGCGCTACTTGGCCCAGAAGTTCAGGCACGAGCTGGCCGACGTACGCGCCGCGATGGACGCGCTTGCAAAGGCGTACCCACCAGACCAACTGGCGGCTCACGCCTACGCCCTGTACGAGCGATTTCGCCCTGACATCCCCGAGGGCAAACAAGGCTGGGGGGCCGCAGGACGACTGGACCTCGACCAGATCCTTGCGCTGGGCGAAGAAATCTAGCCCCTGCGAAGCTCGCCCACCTCTTTATCGCAAAAACTGCCCGTTTCCGGCGCTCGCTGAACCCTGAAGCAAGCGCGAGGCACGAGCGGAGCAACAGGCAGTCGGCTACAGCCTCTTGTTTTGCCCTTTAGCGTAATGGCATCTCCTGCCCTCTCCTGAAATCCCTGATCGCGCCTAAAATATCCTCCCTGCTTTCAAAGCTATGTTGATTTATCTCACACGCCCATTTGTTTAGCAGAGTTAGTCGGACATTAAAGGCGAATAGTGTCCTTACCTTGGTGAAGCGAACAAGCTTGTCATCTTTGATGAAGAAGCGAAGTCTCTTGAACAAACTCTCATACGACACAAAAAGAGCCATAATATAGAGGAATGGGAGGAAAGCAAGAGACATTAAAGAGGGAACTGCCAAGTCCTTCAATGTGGTGCTGGTCGCAAAGGTATCAAGATTAGCTACGGCCTGGTACAACGACCACGACATGAGTACCGTCCCCAGGATTGCGAAGAGCCAGTCCAGAAGGGTTTTCACAGGCTTATATTGTCGATTGGACTCGGCAACCGCGAGCATTCCACCCAGGAAGGCTACGACAGGAACGATGGCAAGCTCCAGCCATAGGCTGAGAACATAGAAGTTAATAATGAATTCGAAGAGCACGAGTAGCTTAATTTGATCGAGTGCAGCCTTCCTGAAGTAATGCTCGTCTTCGGTGATTGAGTTGATGTTAACCAGGCTCACGAGCGCTACGGATATCATCCAAAAAATCGTTGTCGTCGCGTGCGAAGGCATCCAAACTCCAAGGGAGTGAAGTCCGATGACCAACCCAGCAATGTAAAGCAGCATCAGGCCCACCGACAAAACGATCTGCCGTGCCATAAATGCGCGGATCAGGCGGATAACGGCTTCTCTGGTGGGTTGCCTAAGGACGCACCAAGCGATGAGTGCGAGAAGCCACATCAGCAGTGCTATCTCTCTGTTAGTGGGAATTGCTAGACCCTCCGATTGCTATTGGCCTGGGGCATAACGCCCAAGCTCACCGGCTGCCGGAAGCGGGAGCGGAGCGGATGTTAAGGCATTTCGATGCGAAGCTACAGCAGGTCATACCCTTAAATGTCCTTGGGTAGTTGGTGTACGCCCGCAGAATATCCGTCTGCGGGCACAGCAGGAGGGAAGGATTTAAACCACTCCCCCTCTGTCACCGATGAGACAACGCGTCGAACCTGTGCATGAACTTGGTGAGCTTCTTCCATGCTGTGGCGGCTAATCGCAATGATTTGGTGCTTGAAGTCGGGAACGTTGGACTTGAAGAGCCCGAGAAGCCCCTTACGTTGGATGACGGGCAACAAAGTGGTGGTCCATAAGTCGTGTCCGGGTTCTGGGGCAGTGCTCACCGCGTAAAGCTTGTGGGAGTGCACGTTCATCACTTCGCTGATGATTCTTCCGGGAGACTTGCCTGGTTTGTCCATATTTGAGCCACTTCTGCGGAGCATGAGAAACCACCTGACGGCCCACGAATTGAGCGGCACAGTGTCTGCTGCAGCGGCGTCGAAGAGGTGTTCGGCTTGAGCGGGTTCTGCGGAACCGGTGGGCGGGAAGCAATCAATAGGCGAACGGAGCGGATCAATGGGAGATGGCCCGCGTTGGGGAGCTGGTGGGTTCCCTACGCGGTCGTGTGTCGTACTGGGACAATCTGGAGTGCCTTGAGGGCCTCCCAGCGAGCATCGAGGGGGGTGTTCATGTCCATCGCGTGTTGGGGTCACGGGCGAATTACTGCTATGTTCCGCGAGCCACTTCTTTTGTGTTGGAGAGAGTGCTGGCAAGAGCTGTTGTCGCTTCCATTCTGGCATTTCAAGCAACTGCGTCTGTTCCCGGCCTCTCCTAATAATGACTTTGAAGTCTCTCGGATCATGTTCAATGCCGTGCTGGCGGAACTTCTGCAGTAATAGCGATAACTGGTTCGGTGTAAATGCCCCTCGGTCCTGCACGTAGTCGATGAAAGAGCTTATCTTGAAGTCATGCTCGACCGCTGCGAGTCGAAGGAGGGCGTTGATTTGGCGTTTGTTCTTGCTACTCATGATAAGGCAGCGGCGGTCCCGAGCAACCTTCTTCCGCGACTCGTCTCGGCCTAGAGCATTGCCCGACTCATCAACTGCGGTAATACGGAACTTCGTGATGCACTCCGATCCCACCAGAAGTTCGTTACCGTTGTACTTGTTTACGATCTTGAATTGGTATCGGAGATCAGGATGCTCACACAGCTCGCAAGTTGCATGGGGGGAACCAAGGTCATACATCTCGCCGGTGTAAACCCACTCCAATAGAGCGCGGTAAAGCGACGACTGCTCTATGCTGAGGGGCAGCAGATTTGCCTCGCTTCTTACCTTCCAGATCAAGCCATACCCCTTTCAGTCCTAATGGGAAGCGAGTGGGTGGGATGCCACCTGTCATCCAGCCAACTGCATG
>Ga0081538_10005630_pt1 | contig 11238 bp, 9 predicted proteins | sample TabmetS5T2R1_FD_71022 | JGI IMG/M metagenome (GOLD analysis project Ga0081538, IMG submission 71022) | Tabebuia heterophylla rhizosphere microbial communities from the University of Puerto Rico - S5T2R1 | ecosystem: Host-associated > Plants > Roots > Rhizosphere ...
GCATGGCCCCGGCCGCCGGGCGCCCGCCCCCCCGCCGCCGACGGGCCGACGCGGGCCGACACCGCCGCCCCGCCCACCTGGGCCAGCCCCACGCCAAGGGCGAGCAGGGCGTCGACCAGCAGGGCCCGCCCACGGGCCAGGGGCGCGCTCGCTGTCAACTCCATACGGCAACGATAGGCGAGCCCCGCGAGCCGGGCATCCGTCCGCGGGCGTAGCCGCCGGCCGGGCGGCTACGCAGCCGCGCGTACCCGAGGATCAGCCGTTGCTGGTCCGCAGGGTGAAGGTCCGGCCCACCCCGGTGTTGGGGTTGCCGCGCTGGCCGACCGCCCAGACCGTGCCCGGGCCGGCCGCGGCCGCGTCCCACACCGTGCCCGTGGCCGGAGTGCTCTCCCGGGTCCAGGCGCTGCCGTTCCAGCGCAGCACCAGCGACGGGACGCCCGGGGCCTGGCCGACGGCGTACACCTTGGTCGGCGAGAGCGCGGCCACGCCGAACAGCCGGCCGCCCTGGGGGGTCGGGCTGGGCACGTCCACCCTGGTCCAGCTGTGGCCGTCCCAGTGCAGCGCGAAGGGGACGTGCCAGAGCTGTGCGACCGAGAACATCGAGCCAACCGCCCAGACGTCGTCGCTGGCCAGCGCGACCACGCCCTCCAGGGTGGCGTCGTTGGCGGTCGGGGTGGGGACGATGCGCCAGGCCGACCCGTTCCAGTGGAGGGCGAGCGGCTCGGCGACCGCGTACTCGCCGTTGCGGGTGTGGCCGACGGCCCACAGGTCGTTGGCCGAGACGCCGTCGACGGCGTTGAGATGGTTCTCGAAGCTGGCCGTGTCGGGGCTGGGCACGACGCTCCAGGCGCTGCCGTCCCAGCGCATGGTCAAGGTGCTGAAGGCCCAGCTGCCGGGCACGTTGTGGCTGCCGACGGCCCAGGCGTTGGCCACCGAGAAGGACTTGACCCCGAGCAGGTGGTTCTGGGCGCTCACGCTGGGGCTGGGGACGACGCTCCAGGCGCTGCCGTTCCAGCGCTCGGTGAGGGTGAGGTTGCCGTTGCTCGAGCTCCTGAACCCCACCGCCCAGGCGCTGTTGGCGGAGGTGGCGTCGACGTCGCGGAGCTCGCCGCCGCCGGAGGGCAGGGGGCTGGGCGAGATGCTCCAGCTGCTGCCGTTCCAGCGCTCGATCACCGGGCGGTGGATGGGCAGGGTGCCGGTCTCGGCCCGCCCCACCGCCCAGGCGCTGCTGGACGAGAGGGCGTCGGCGCCCCAGAGGACGTTGGAGAACTGGGTCAGGTTGGGGCTGGGCACCGCCGTCCAGGTGGCCGCCGCGGCCGGCGAGGCCAGGGCCAGCAGCACGACCGCGAGCAGGATCGACCATCGGGCGAGGTGGGCACGGGACCGGTGTGGGCGCTCGGATGACCGCATGGCTCCCCCTGACGACGAGGCGCACACTACAGCAAAGAAGTTTTGATCTTAGAGTTGGCGCCCAGCCGAGTCAAGATCTCTTTGTTTTAGAAAAGGGCATGCGCCTTCGCTAGGGAACGGTGAGCCAGACGGCCTGGTAAGGGTCGAGGACGACCTGGCCGTGGACGAACCGGGCGGGCTGGCCGGTGATGCGGTCCACCGGCTGGTCGTGGCCGACCAGGTACAGGGCCATGGGGCTGACGTGCTGGGGCTGCTCGGTGACGTTGTGGACGGCGAGCAGGGTGCCGAGCGGGTGGCGGCGCATGAACGCGAACAGCTGGGGCTGCTGGAGGTCGACGACCTCGACCGGGGTGGCCGCATGCAGCTGGGGGGTGCGGCGGCGCGCGGCGGCGAGGGCGGCGAGGGCGGAGAAGATGCGCTCCTCGAGGGTGCCCGCCTTCCTGCGGCGCCCGGCCACGTCCCAGTCCATGGCCGGGCGGTGCAACCAGCGGTTGTCGGCCGCCAGGGCCGCGTCGTCGAGATAGCTGTGGTCGTTGCGCAGGCCCAGCTCGTCGCCCATGTAGAGCAGGGGGATGCCGTCGTAGCCGAAGATCAGGGCGTGGCCGAGCAGGATGCGGCGGATGGCCAGGTCGACCAGGCCGGGGTCGCCGGAGTCCAGGGCGTCCTCGAGCCCGGCCAGGCTGGCCATGCTGCCGCTGGTCCGCCGGTCCCCGGTGACCGGGTTGTCCTGGAACACCTCGCCGCGGGCGAAGCTGCCGGGGAACTTGCCGGCGTAGAAGTCGGCCAGGAAGCGGCGGTGGGCGAAGCCGCTCCAGCCGATCGCGGCCGCGTCCTCGTTCAGTACCGCCCAGCCGATGTCGTCGTGGCAGCGCAGGTAGGTCGCCCAGGCGGTGGAGGCCGGCTTGGACGGCAGGCGGCCGAGGACCAGGGTGGCCAGCCGGGCGTCCCTGGTCGCCACCGCCGACCAGTACTGGACCATCAGGCTGTTGTGGTAGGCGAGGTCGGAGATGCGGCCGTGGTGGCGACCGACGCCCAGGTAGGCGGCCAGGTCGATCGGGCTCACGATCGCCTCGGCCTTGAAGATCACCGACGGGGCGACGATCCGGGCGCAGGCCCGCAGGGCCAGCAGCAGGTCGTGGACCTCGGGCTGGTTCTGGCAGTTGGTGCCGAGCCGCTTCCAGATGAACCCGACCGCGTCCAGGCGCAGCACCTCCACGCCGCGGTTGGCCAGGTTGAGGAGCACGTCGGCCATCTCGACAAAGACCCGCGGGTTGGACCAGTTGAGGTCCCACTGGAAGCTGTTGAAGCTGGTCCAGATCCACTTGCCGATCTCGGGGAGATAGCTGAAGTTGCCAGGGGCGAAGTCGGGGAAGACCTCGGGCAGGGTCCGCTCGAAGGCGTCGGGCAGCTCCCGGTCGTCGAACATCCAGAACATCGCCTGGGCCTCGGGGTCGCCGGACCGGGCGGCCACCGCCCATCCGTGCTCGGCCGCGCAGTGGTTGAGGACCAGGTCGACGCAGACACTGATCCCCCGGCCCCTGGCCAGCCCGCACAGCCGCTCCAGGTCGTCCATCGTCCCGAGCCTGGGGTCGACGGCGCGGTAGTCCCGCACGGCGTAGCCGCCGTCGGAGTCGCCCTCCCTGGGGGCCAGCAGCGGCATCAGGTGCAGGTAGCGGACACCCAGCTCGCCGAGGTAGTCGAGGTGCCGCCCGACCCCCTCGAGGGTGCCGGCGAACCGGTCGGCGTAGCAGACGTAGCCGATCATCGCCGGGTCCTGGAACCAGTCCGGCCGGATACTGCGCTCCAGGTCGAGCAGCTTCAGGTCCTCGGCCCGCTCCCGGTACCGCTCGGCCAGGAGCACCGCGACCCGCTCGAGCAGATCCTCCAGATCGTGGCGCTCCCCGTACGGGCCCCTGAGCCCCTCGTCCAGGTCCTGCCACCACCGCCGCAACCGCACCAGGAACAGGTCGACATCCCGCCCCGCCAGCCCCTCCAGCACCGCCCGTGCCCGCTTCTCGGTTGCCTGCGGCACCCCGCCGCCCATCGCACCTCCTCCCTGCCCCGTTCGGAGGGCCCGACCCGGGGCCCGTACCGGGGGCGCCGAACCGAGGGGCCGCGAACCGGGGACGCCCTTCAGCGCGGCGTGGCCGGTTTGGCCCCCCGGAGGGGGAGCGTAGCGGACGGTTCGGAAGCGTGCGCGGCGCTGTCCACAGCCCTACCCCGAGCCTCTACAGGGAGGGGTGTCGGTCATGGCGTCCTCCGAGCGCTCGGGGTCTGGCCGACTGTCCCCCGGGATCGTCGGGCGGCCACGGGGGCGACCGCGTCAAGATCTGTACTAGGCGCGGGTCGGCGGCGGTCCTAGCATGAGGTCCTGGTCAGCCACTGGAGGGAGCACATGAGCGCCTACGGCCAGTTCTGCCCGGTCTCCAAGGCGATGGAGCTCCTGGACGAGCGCTGGACCATGCTGGTGGTCAGGGAGCTGCTCCTGGGCGGCCGCCACCTCAACGCGCCGCGGCGCGGGATGCCGCGGATGTCGCCGGCGCTGCTGTGGCGCGGGGACCTGGGCTGGCCGGAGGCGCTGCGCAGCGGCCGGATCGACGTCCACGGTCCGGCCTGGGGCCGCAGGGCGGTCCCCCGCTGGTTCGGCCAGTCGCCGCTGGCCGCCGTCCCACGCCCGGCGGCGGTCTCCTAGGCGATGGAGGAGCTCGACCGGCGGGCCCTGCTGCGGCGGGCAGGGCTGGTCGCCGGCGCCGGGGTCCTGGCCGGCCTGGCCGGCTGCGACCCGGACCCAGCTGGGAATGGGCAGGCCGGCGGGCAGGGTGGCGGGCAGGGCGCGGGTCCCGCCGGACAAGGGGCCGGGCCCGGCGGCTGGGCAGGGGTCAGGGGCCAGTTCGAGCTCGACGCGGGCAAGCGGCACTTCGCCGCCTTCGTGCTCGCCTCCCATCCCCGCCCGGTGACCGAGGCGATCGAGCAGCACCGCCGCGGCCTCCAGGCCGACACCGACGGCTACCTGGAGGACCACGGCCAGCGCCTCGACCGCCAGGCCCGCACGGCCGCGGCCGACTACCTGGGCGGCGACCGCGGCCAGGTCGTGTTCACCCGCAGCACCACCGATGGGCTCGGCCTGCTGTACGGCGGGCTGCGGCTGCGGCCCGGCCAGGAGGTCGTCACCACCACCCACGACTTCTACTCCACCCACGAGGCGCTGCGGCTGCGGGCCGAGCGGACTGGGGCCAGGCTCCGGAGGATCACCCTCTACGAGGACCCGGCGGCCGTCACCACCGGGCGGCTGGTCGCCGCCGTGCGCCGCGGGCTGGGTCCGCCGACCCGGGTGCTCGCCCTGACCTGGGTCCACTCGGGCACGGGGGTGAAGCTCCCCCTGGCCGAGATCTGTGCGGCCGTGGCCGACCACAACCGTGGCCGCGCCCCGGCCGACCGGGTGCTGGTCTGCGCCGACGCCGTCCACGCCCTCGGCGTCGAGCCCGAGGCCGTGCCCGACCTGGGTTGCGACTTCCTGGTCGCCGGCTGCCACAAGTGGCTGTTCGGGCCGAGGGGCACCGGGGTGGTCTGGGGCCGCCGCGAGGCCTGGGCCGAGGTCACCGGCACCGTCCCCAGCTTCTCCGGCGCCGGCATCGGCGCCTGGATCGAGGGCCGGGAGCCGGCCGGGCCCCGCTCGACGTTGTTCGAGCCGGGCGGCTACCACGCCTACGAGCACCGCTGGGCCCTGGCCGAGGCGTTCCGGTTCCACCTGGACCTGGGGAAGCGGGCGGTCGCCGACCGCACCCGGGCCCTGGCCACCCGGCTCAAGGACGGCCTAGCCGGCATCCCGGGTGCCCGGCTGATCACCCCCCGCGACGCGGAGCTGTCGGCCGGGATCGTCTGCCTGGAGGTCGCCGGCCGCAACCCGGGCGAGCTGGTGGCCGACCTCCGCCGCCAGGGCATCCTGGCCAGCGCGACCCCCTACGCCGAGCCGTACCTGCGCCTGGGCCCGAGCATCGTCACCAGCGAGGAGGACGTCGACGCGGCCGTGGCCGCCATCCGCGGGCTCGCCTGAGCCCGCCGGTCAGCAGCCGGCCCAGCGGTCGACCCCCTTGAAGGCCTGCACGCGCAGGAAGGCCTCGCGGACCCTGGTCTTGGAGAGGCGACCGGCGGCGACCGCCCGCTCCAGGTGGGCCAGGACGGCCGGGACGGCGCCGTGGCCGGAGAGGACGAGCTGGTCGACCCCGGCCTTGACCGCCCGCTCGGCGGCCACCGGGATGGTGACGGTGGTGGCGATGGCGCCCATCTCCAGGGCGTCGGAGACGACCAGGCCGCCGAAGCCCATGCGCTGGCGGAGCAGGCCGTCGACCACGGCCGGGGACAGGGTGGCCGGGACGCCGGGGTCGACGGCCCGGACGACCAGGTGGCCGACCATGACCGCGTTCAGGCCGGAGCGGATAGCGGCCCGGAACGGGGCCAGGTCGTGGGCGTGGAGCCGGGCCATGCTGGCCGGGACGACCGGCAGCCGCTGGTGGGAGTCGACGGTGGTGGCGCCGTGGCCGGGGAAGTGCTTGCCGACCGGGGCGACCCCACCGGCGGCCAGGCCCCGCAGAAAGGCCACGGCGGCCCGGCCGGCGGTCGTCGGGTCGGATCCGAAGGAGCGGTCGCCGATGACCCCGTCCCAGCGGGCCCCGGTGACATCCAGAACCGGGGCCAGGTCGGCCGTGACACCGAGGGCGGCCAGGTCGCGCCCGGTGACCCGCCCGTAGCGCTCGACCCGCTCGGCCGGCATGCGGCCGAGCTCCCGGGCCGACGGGGAGGCCCGGACGATCCCGCGCAGGCGAGCCACCCGCGTCCCCGGCTCCTGGTCAACGGCCACCTCGAGCGGGATCTCGGCCCGACCCTTGAGGTCGGCGACCAGCGCCCGAACCTGCCCGGCGGAGACGACATTGCGACCGAACAACAGCAGCCCGCCGACTCCCCGCTCGACCAGCCCCCGGCTGACCGGCCCAGCCCGGGTCCCGGGGAACCCCACCAGCAGCAGCTGCGCCAGCTGCGTGTGAAGCGACGGAAGCGGAGCGCAGCTAGCGGCGGCGCCCGCAGGGCCGGGGGCTGTGGACAATTGGAACCGCCCCTTCTCGCCATCGGCTACCCTCCCGGTTCGGGGGCCCACGGATCCCGGGGAGGGCGAGTTGGCGCGCGCCTCGGGGGAGGGGGGGTTCGCGCCTGCCTGCGCTTGGCCCGACCCGCCCTCGGGGCCCGACCCACCGCCCTCGCAGGCGGCCAGCACGACGGCGAGCACCAGCCCGACCGCCAGGAGGCGGCGCCGGGTCAGGCCTCGACCTCCCGGCCATCCTCGGACCAGAGGGTGTGGAAGGTTCCGGGGCGGTCGACCCGCTTGTAGGTGTGGGCGCCGAAGAAGTCGCGCTGGCCCTGGAGGAGGTTGGCTGGGCCGCGCTCGCGGCGGAAGCCGTCGTAGTAGGCCAGCGACGAGGAGAACGCCGGGGTCGGCACGCCCAGCTCGACGGCGGTGGCCGCGACCCGCCGCCAGGCGTCCTGGGCCTCCCCGACGGCGTCGCGGAAGTACTCGGCGAACAGGAGGTTGCGCAGGCCGGGGTCGGCCTCGTAGGCCTCGCGGATGCGGTCCAGGAACCGGGCCCGGATGATGCAGCCGCCCCGCCAGATCGTGGCCAGGCCGCCCAGCTCGACGTTCCAGTCGTTCGCCTCGGAGGCGGCCGCGATCTGCTCGAACCCCTGGGCGTAGGCGACCACCTTGGAGGCGTAGAGGGCGTCGCGGACGTCGTCGACGAACGCGCCGGCCCGGCTGGCGTCCAGGCGGCCCGAGGGGCCCTGCAGCACCTTGGCCGCGGCCGTGCGCTGGTCCTTCTGGGACGACAGGACCCGGGCGAACACCGCCTCGGTGATCGCGGTGACGGGCACGCCCAGCTCCAGGGCGGACTGGACGGTCCAGCGGCCGGTGCCCTTCTGCTCGGCCTGGTCCAGGATCACGTCGACCAGCGGCTGGCCGGTGGCCTGGTCGACCTGGCGCAGCACCTTGGCCGTGATCTCGATCAGGAACGAGTCCAGGTCACCGGCGTTCCAGCCCTCGAACACCTCGGCGAGCTCGGCCGCGCCCATCCCGGTGCCCTGGCTGAGCAGGTCGTAGGCCTCGGCGATGAGCTGCATGTCGGCGTACTCGATGCCGTTGTGGACCATCTTGACGTAGTGGCCGGCCCCGTCCGGGCCGACCAGCCGGCAGCAGGGCACGCCGTCGACCTGGGCCGCGATAGTGGTGAAGATCCGCTCGACCAGGCCGTAGGCCTCGGGGCTGCCGCCGGGCATGATGCTGGGCCCGTTCAGGGCGCCCTCCTCGCCCCCGGAGACGCCGGTGCCGAGGAAGCGCAGGCCCCGCTCAGCCATAGCCCGCTCGCGCCGGACGGTGTCCTCGAACCAGCTGTTGCCGCCGTCGATGAGGAGGTCGCCCTCGTCCAGGTGGCCGGCCAGCTCCTCGAGGACGGCGTCCACGGCCGGGCCGGCCTTGACCATGACCAGGATGCGGCGGGGCGGGGCCAGGGCGGCCACGAACTCCTCGGTCGACCAGGTCCCGACCAGCTCGCCCTCGTCGCCGTGCCGCTCCAGCAGCTCACGGGTCCGGCTGGCGGTCCGGTTGTGGACGGCCACCGGGAACCTGTTGCGGGCCGCGTTGCGGGCCAGGTTCGCCCCCATGGTGGCCAGGCCGGTGACGCCCAGCTCACAGTGTCCAGCCATCGCGGCCTCCTTCACCCTGCGCTCGCCGTGCAGGCACGCTACCGCAACGGTGGGCGGCCCTCCACCGCTGGCGTCAGGGGTTGGCGGTGGCCGCGCTGACCCAGGCCAGGTAGCCGGGGCTGCCGTTCTCGACCGGGAGGGCGGTCAGCTCGGGGGTCTCGTAGCCGTGGTTGGTCTCGATGTGGGCGGCCAGGGCGTCGAAGCGGGCGCCGGTGGTCTTGATCAGGCACAGCCACTCCTCGGCGGTCTCGATCGCGCCCTGCCAGCGGTAGGTGCTGGAGATGGGGCCGAGGACCTGGACGCAGGCGGCCAGGCGCCGCTCGACGAGGTCACGGGCCAGCCGTGCGGCGTCCTCGCGGGCGTCGGTGGTGGTCATCGCCATCAGGTACCGGTCGGGCACTTGGCAGTCACCTCATCAGGCCGATGGACAGGACCGGGGGCCTGGTCTAGCCGCCCGGTGGTTCGGGCGGGGGGATCGTACGGCTTGGGACCCGCCGGGCCAGCATCGCCGCCAGCAGGGCGACGGTGGCGGTCAGGGTGAAGGCGCCGGCGATGCCCGCCCAGGCCGGCCAGCCGGCGGCGGCCCCGGCCGCGACCAGGACCCCGCCGAGGCCGGCCCCGAGGGCCACGCCGAGGGTCTCGACCAGCTGCATGGAGGCGCTGGCCGCTCCCTCCTGGCCGGGCTGGGCCTCGCCGAGCACGATCAGTGAAATCGGCGAGTAGGCGAGGCCGATGCCGAAGCCGGCGATGGCCCAGCCGGCCACCCCGGCCCACACCGGCACCGACGGGAACAGGGCGGCGATCTCGCAGCCGATGCCGGCGGCGACGATCAGGAGCCCGATCCGGATCAGCCGCCGGCCCGGCCAGCTCGCCGCCTTCCGCTCCTGGACCCAGGAGGCGGCCGTCCAGGCCAGGGTCGCGGCGGTCACGGCGGCGCTGGCCACCACCGTGCTCTGGCCCCTGACCGAGGTCATGGCCAGGGGCACGTAGGTGTCGGCGCCGAAGAAGGAGAAGGTCAGCAGGCTCCGCGTCAGCACCGACACCGGCAGGCCGCGCCTGGCGGTGAGTGTCCCCGGCGGGAGCAGGCCCCGCAGCGGGACCACCCCGACGGCCAGGCCGGCGGCGACCAGCAGCGTCCCGGCCAGCAGCGAGCGGCTGGTCAGGCCGGCCAGGACCAGGCCGGCCCCGGCGGCCACCCCGACCGCCTTGGCCAGGCGGCCCCGCTGGGCGGTCGGCTCCTCCGGCGGGCCGAGGCGGCGCAGCGGCGGCCAGGCCAGGGCGGCCGAGGCCAGCACCAGCGGCAGCAGGCCGAGGAACACCCAGCGCCAGCCGACGCTGGCCGCGACCAGGGCCGAGACGGCCGGGCCGATCAGGCCGGGCACGACCCAGGCGGTGGAGAGGACGGCGAACACTCGCGGCCGCAGCGCCTCCGGGTAGCTGCGGCCGATGGCGGCGTAGGCGACCGCCGGGATCGCCCCCGCCCCCAGCCCCTGGAGGCCGCGGGCCAGCACCAGCACCAGCATGCTCGGGGCCAGGCCGCCGATGGTCAGGCCGGCGACGAACACCAGCACCCCGGCCACGAACGGCGGCCCGGGGCCGCGCCGGTCGGCCTGGCCGCCCGCGACCACGATGCCGACCAGCAGGCCGAGCTGGAAGGCGCTGGTCACCCAGCCGTACAGGCTGATGCCCTGGAGGTCGTCCTTGATGGTGGGCAGGATCGTGATGACGGCCAGGGCCTCGAAGGCGACCAGGGTGATGGTCAGGACCAGCCCGATCGTGAGCCCGCGCCGGGCCGGCGTCATCAGCCCGGCCGGCCGCTGCGACGACCGCTTCATGGTAGGCCCACGCGGCCATGCTACCGGCGCCCGACCGGCAGGCTCGGCCGGCTTGACAGGCAACCGGCGGGTTTGGAAGGGTACGGCCGTCGTCGGCCACCCCCCAATCCCCATTGGGCCAACGGCACGGAAGCGACGCGCGCGAGCCTCGCGTTCGCGGTCTGCCGCTTTGGTGACGCCCCGGCCCGGTTCCCCGAGAGGCCCGCCAGCTTGCGCAACCAGCCTGCTCCACGCGGTTCCAGGGCCCGGCCCAGGCACGCCCGGCCCGGCGCCCCCTGGCGGGGCAACCTCAAGATGGCCGGCCTGATCGTGCTCCCGCTGCTGCTGGCCTGGGCCCTGCTCCCGGCCAGCGCCAAGCCGGGCGCCGGACGTCCGTTGGGCCAGGACCGGGCCGCAGCGGCCGCGCCGGCGCCCGAGCTGGCCAAGGTCCGGGACAGGCCCAGAACGGGAAGCACCCGGCGGCCCGTGCGCCCGACCACGACCACTCGGGCCGCCACCACCACGACGAAGCCGGCGACCACCACCACCGAGCCGGCCCCCAAGCCGGCGGCCGCCCCCACCACCCGGCCGGCGGTGGCCGGCAACCAGAGCACCGCCCAGAAGCTGGCCAGCGACCTGTTCGAGCGGCTCAACGCCGAGCGCCGGACCAGGGGCCTGGCCGCCCTCGACTGGGACGGCGACCTGGCCCGGATCGCCGGCGCCTGGTCGGCCGAGATGGCCAGCAGCAGCAACTTCCGCCACCGCGACCTGGGCGAGGCCGGCGGCCTGCCCGGCATGAGCAAGTTCTCGGCCCTCGGCGAGAACATCGCCTGGGTCGAGGGCTACCCGAACATGGGCAACCAGCTCCACGTGGGCTGGATGCGCTCGGACGGGCACCGGGCCAACATGCTCCAGCGCGGCTTCGACTCCGTCGGGATCGGGGTCGTCTGCTCGGGTGGCCGGGCCTGGGCGACCCAGAACTTCGGCCGCCTGGACAGCTCCAGCGCCCCGTCGATGGGGTCGAGCACCCCGGCCGAGCAGCCGATCGTGGCCACCCGGAACGACGGCGTGCGCTGCTGACGGTTCCGGAGGTTTCGCCGCCCGCGGCAGTCGTGGTCAGATGGGACGGCCAACGGTGGCGGCAGGCCACCCCGAACGGAGGAACGACCGAGGCGGTGCGGGCATGCTCAAGGCATGGGTGCTGATCCAGACGGAGGGGGGCAGGGCCGGCGAGGGCGCGGCCGCCGGGGCCGCCCTCGACGGGGGC
>Ga0081538_10005631_pt1 | contig 11236 bp, 10 predicted proteins | sample TabmetS5T2R1_FD_71022 | JGI IMG/M metagenome (GOLD analysis project Ga0081538, IMG submission 71022) | Tabebuia heterophylla rhizosphere microbial communities from the University of Puerto Rico - S5T2R1 | ecosystem: Host-associated > Plants > Roots > Rhizosphere ...
CGAAGACACGACGCATCCAGGCCACCACCCGGGGACGCGAGATGGCGTGGTTGCGAATCGCGGCGGCGAAGAACCCGTAGCCGACGAACACGACCAGCGTCAGAAGCATGAACACGGCGCTCAATCCGACCATCCGGAGGAATGCATTTGGCTCTTCGGTGCCCGCAGCGATGACGCTTGCGCGCGCGCCACGTGAGAAGCCGGCCGCCATCGTGTACAGGACGCCGGTGCCCGGCGTCGCCACGACGATGAGCGAGGTCACGAGAAACTCGATGCTCACGGCGACCGCCCTAGCACGGCAGCGTCAACTCCGTAGTTGCGGGACGGGCATCCGCCGAGGGTTGGACGGAGTCATTTGATCGGCTGCACCAGCTGGGTGCGCCACTCCGAGGGCGCGGGCCAGGCTGCGGGGTCTGGCTCAAGGACCGGATCGATCCACGTATAGACCTCCCAGACAGCTCCGGCCGCCTCGCGGTCGTGCTCTTTCCGCCATGCGTCGAGTCGAGCGTAGGCCTCACCCAGCCCATCGTGTGATCCGATGTGCCAGGTGGTGACGGCGGCTCCGCCCGGTAGCTCGCCCGCTGCGACTTGCCCCGAGCCGGACGCGGCCTCGACCACGGGTATGCCCACCTCAACGTCCGTCTCCGTCTGGCCGAAGGTGTGATAGCGAACGAACGGCGGCGCGGCGGGCTCCACCCCGAGTCGATGGAGGAAGCTCCAAAGCTCGCGCAAGCTATCGCCCTGAGCCTCGGTCAAGCGGGCTAGCTCGACGGTCTGCCTAATGCTTAAGACGGGCTGCGGTTCACGCTCCTCGACCACCACGGCTTCGGAAGTCTCACCTGCGTCCATCAGATTGGATGATCCCCCGCCCGCTGGCGGGGCTGGAGGGCGTACCGGTTGCCCTCATTGTCCCGGAACATCGACCACCATCCGAAGCTCTGCTCGACCGGCGGCTGCGGGAACTCGACGCCGCGGGAGCGGAGTTCCTCGTAGGTCCGGGACAAGTCGTCGCAGTAGAAGAAGATGTTCGAGTTCGGGAGCTCTTCTGGGCCGTCCGGTGGGTCGCCCTGCCGGAGGGTGAGCATGAGGATCGTGTTTTCGTCCGCCGTCTTGACCTCGAGCCAACGCTCCTCGCCGTACCACGCGTCGTGTACCACGTCGAACTTCATCGCCCCGGTCCAGAAGCGCAGCGCCCGATCCTGATCCTCGACCTCGACGACCAGTTTTTGCACACCCTCGATCACGTCAGCGCTTTCCTTCCCCGTGTGTGGTCCTTCAATGCTGGCTTCGGCTCGGCTCGGACGCCAGAGTTTCGTGGTGCGACGAAGGGTCGAGGAGCCCGCGGGTCCCGGTTGACGCTGGGCTTCGCACGATTTCGCGGCTTCGTCTCAGCGCGAATCTCTTGCAGGGCAGAATCTTCGACACCAACGTGAGCTTCGATGGGGCGGACCGCGGCTGCGTAGACCCTCCTTCGCCGCCCTGGCGGCGATCTGCGCTCTGGTGCTTTCGGCTTGCGGCACTCCTCGACAGACGATGCGCGTGGCCCGTCCTCGCCCAAGGCGAGGGCGTCACGTTCGACGCCTCGGACGGGCGTGAAGCTGGTCGGGACGGAACTTCGGCGACGGCGAGGTGGCCATGATCTTGGCGCACATGGGCCGGTCGGAAGACACGCAGGCGGACTGGTACCGGCTGGCTCGAGTGGTGGCCGAACGCGGCTATACGGCCCTGACATACAACCGGCGCGGTGTCTGCAGGGGGCCTGGCCGCGAGTGCTCGGGTAGTCCCGACGGTCACAGCTGGAAGGACGTCGTGGGTGCTGCGGACTTCCTTCGCGCGAGAGGTGCAACGGACGTGGTTCTCATTGGAGCGGCATCGGCGCGATGGCCTCACTCCACGCCCTCGCCACGAGGAGCCTCGAAGCAGCGGCGTTCATCGAGATCGGCGGCGTCAATCACGCGAGTGGCTACGACTTCTCGCGGGAGCAGCTAAGAACGCTCGAAGGACCCAAGCTGTTCGTCTCCTCGGCCGACGATACATACGGCGCCGCCGACGCCGCTCGCGAGTGGCACGACTGGGCGAGGAAGCCAAAGCAACTCGCGATCCTTCCGGGGAACGCCACGGAACCGACATGCTGGTCGATGGTCAGCCGACCGCCGAGCCGCTCATGGAGCTCTTGCTGACGTTCCTGAAACACGCCGCTCCACCGCGCTCGCCGGATGGCGTCAGGCGGTCACGAGGCCCGCGAGGCCTGGCGGCCGAGCGTCGCCTGGCCGAGCGGCGTGCGCCGGTAGAGCACCTGACGGCCAGCGCGGCGGCGCGCGACCAGACCCGCACGCCGGAGCACGGCGAGGTGGTCGGCGACGTTGCCAGGCGAGCGCCGCAGCCGCTGCGCGAGCGTCGTCGTCGTCGCCGGCTCGTCGAGCAAGCCGAGGATCTCGGCCCGGGTGGTGCCGATCAGGCGGGAGAGCGCGGGGCCGGTCGCCGCCGCGGCCTCGCCGAGCAGCGCGGCCGTGCCCCGCGCCGCGTAGACGAGCACCGGCGGCTCGATCATCGTCGCCACCTGGGGGGCGACGAAGGCGGAGGGGCTGAGCAGGAGCCCGTTCGCGCCCAGCGCGATCGTCGCGCGCGCGGGCTGGCGGACGCGTAGCTCATGTCCGCACAGCGACACGAGCGGCGCCAGATCCTCGAACAGGTGCGCGAGCCCGCCCTCAGCCAGCCGCCGCGACCGGTAGGCGATGTCGCGCTCGAGCAGCTCTCGCACCGTCGGCCAGGCCGGCTCGAGCAGCAGCCGCCAGACGGCGGCGAGCGCGTCGGCCAGCCGGCTCGCTGCGTCGGGCGAGTTCAGCGCGCGCAGCGTGCGGCCTTCGACCCGCCGCGCCGCGAGCGCCCGCTCAACCTCGGCCCGAACTTCCCGCGCGGGCGTCTGCCGGACCCCGCGCAGCTCCTCCTCGATTTCGACCAGCGGCCACCGTGGCGGCGGCGACAGGAAGGCGGGCATCTGGCCTTGGAGGAGGGCGAGCAGCGGCGACAGGTCGTGCTCGCGGTAGAGCTCCTGCACGAGCGAGCGCCGCTGCCTGAGCCAGCGAAAGTGGGAGCTGTCGCGCACCGGGGAGGCGATCGCTTGCGCCGCCCGCGCAACCTCGCCCAGCGGCGAGATCGCGAAGCGGATGTGGAGGGCGGCATCGACCGAGAAGACGAACGTGAGCCGGGGACGCTCGGGGCGCCCCCGGGCGGCGGCGAGGAACGGCCGCAGGTGACCGAGGCTCGCGGCCGTCCGTGCCTCCATCCTCCTCGACATGGCCGCGCTCCGATTCACTGCCGCGCCCGGCATTGACGGACGTGCTGCGACCCAGCCCCCGCCGATGCAACAACCAGTACTAGCGCGAGCACCATGCGACTATCATCCTGACAACGATGTCATGTCAATCTTGAGATGTCAACATTGAAATGTCATTGCGGCATGGACTGATCGGTCTCCTCGCCCGGGAAGGCCCCATGACCGGCTATGAGCTGACGAAGGCCTTCGACCGTTCCGTGAACTTCGTCTGGCACGCCGTCCAGGGCCAGATCTACCCCGAACTCTCGCGCCTCGCCGCCCAAGGGCTCATCCGCCAAACCAGCACCGGCCCACGTGGCGCCAAGCGCTTCGAGACAACCGAGGAAGGCATCGCCGAGTTGCGCCGGTGGATCACCACCGTCGAGCCGACGCGTGGCACACGCAACGAGACGCTGCTGCGAATGTTCTTCGCCTACCTCGTCGACCCCGCCGACGCAGAGGTTTTTCTCTGCCGCGAAGCCGACGAGTACCGCCGGCAGCTGGCGATACTCGAACGATTCGCCGCCGGTCCCCGTCCCAAGACGCCATCCGAACGCGCCAGCGGCCTGACCGTCGATGCCGGCATTCGCGCCAACAAAGCTCGGATCGAGTGGGCCGAAGCGGCAATCAACGAAGTACGCACCTGGTGACCGAGCGACAACCCGCCGCGCGAGCCGATCGCTCGGCTTACGCGAACGGTTACGCGGAAAAACGTGCAGGTGGCCCTCGAGCTGGAAGGTCATTCCCGCATGACCATCGCCGGATTCGCCCAGCGTCATATCCCGTCTCGGGAAGTCAGTGCGAACCGATTGCCCTCGGAGTCCTGGAACATCGACCACCACCCGAACGGCTGCCGAACGGGAGGTTGTGGAAACTCCACGCCGTGTGCGCGCAGCTCCTCGTACGTCCGAGCCAGGTCGTCGCAGTAGAAGAAGACGTTCGATGTCGGCAGCTGCTCCGGCGCGGTCGGCGGTTCGCCCTGCCGCAGACTCAGGACGACGGTGACCGCGTGGTCGGGCGTTCGCACCTCGAGCCACCGCTCGTCGCCGTAGGGAGCATCCTCGACGAGCTCGAAGCCCATCGGCCCGGTCCAGAAAGCCAGCGCCCGATCTTGATCTTCGACCTCGAGAAGAACCTGGCTGATCCCTCGAAGCATCTGACTAGGATCGCTGCGACGCTTTATCGACGCAACACAAGTTGTCGTATCTCTTATGCTGTTGGTCGATGTACGATCTCCGCCGCCTGCGCGCCTTCCATGCCGTCGCGAGGAGCGGTTCCTTCTCGGCAGCGGCGCGCGAGCTCGGATACGCGCAGTCGGTGGTCTCCCACCACGTTGCGGCCCTCGAGCGCGAGTTCGGGCTCACGCTCATCAACCGGGGAACGCGGCCGGTGAGCGTCACCGACGCCGGCAAACGCCTGCTGCGCCACACCGAGGCGGCGCTCGGATTCATCGCGGCCGCGGAGGACGAGTTGCGAGCGGTCGCCGGGCTCGAGAGCGGAAGCCTGCGGATCGGCGCCTTCCTCTCCGCCGCCAACTCCTTCGTTCCCGCCGCGCTCGCTCGCTTCGAAGCGGTACATCCCGAGGTCGAGGTCCGGCTGGAGCAACTCGAGGAGCCGGAGGCGCTGCGGCGCCTGCGCTCAGGCGATCTCGACCTGGCCGTCGTGTATCGGGTGCGTGAGCTGTCGGAGAACGGCGACGACCGGCGGGACGAGGGCTTCGACGAGGTGCATCTCACAGACGACCCGTACCGAGTTGCGCTCCCGCCGGACCATCGGCTCGGCCGCCGAAGCGAGCTTAGGCTCGCCGACCTGGCGGCGGAGCGCTTCGTCGCGCCGCCGGCCGAAGGGGCCCTGCTCCCCTACCGCACGATGTTCGAACGGCTCTGCGACGACGCCGGCTTCAAGCCGGATATCGCCCACCTGGTCAACGACATCACCGTCGCCCGGGCCCTCGTCGCCGCCGGCCTCGGCGTTGCCGTGTTGCCCGAGCTTGCGCTTCCGCCCCCGCACCACGACGTCGCCGTGCGCCCGGTTCAGGACATTCAGCCGTTTCGATCGCTGCATGCGACCTGGCTCCGCGGTCGGCAAGTCCCCTCGGCCGCGCACATGGTGAGCTACCTGACCGACGCCGCCCGAACAGCCGTGCTGCGTTCTCTGATCACGCCCAACCCGGCGATGAGCCTGATGGCGCTCCGGGGTCGCACGTAGCTTCCGAAGTTGCAATTCGAGACCAAGACCGCAGTCGTCCTCCGTAACGATCTCGCCATCTGGCAGAAGACGAACGTGACGGCGTTCTTGGTCAGCGGGATCGCAGGAACGGACCCGGGTCTCGTCGGCGAGCCTTACCGGGACGCCTCCGGGAACGAGTACCTGCCGATGTTTATCCAGCCGGTGCTCGTCTACGAGGCGGACGCCTCAGGACTGCGGAGGGCTTACGAACGCGCGATGGACCGGGGTGTCATCCCCTCCATCTACACGGCCGACCTCTTTACGACGAATCACGACGAGGCGAACCGCGCCGCCGTCGCCCGAGTCGACGCGCAGGATCTCGATCTCGTGGGAATCGCGTTCCGCGCGGAGCGCAAGACGGTGGACAAGGTCGTCGATCGACTGCGGTTCCATCCTTGAGCCGGTGATTTGTTACGTCCATTATCCGAACGCGAAACGGACACTGCAGGGGGCCACCCAAGTGGAACGCCACGGTGATCGAAGGCGACGTCGCGGAGGGAGTGTCCAGGCTGAAGGACGAGCTCGACGGAGACCTCCTCCTGATCGGCTGCGGCGATTTTGGCGAACTACCTGCTCGCGAACAGCGTTGTCGACGAGCTCCGGTACTGGCTTCATCCCGCGGTCTGGGAGGGCGGCGGCCGTACCAGGGCGAGTGCGTCCGAATGCGGCTCCTCGACTCGACCTCGTATGAGTCGGGCGTCACGCTCCTGCGCTACGAGCCGGTCGGGTAAGAACGGAGGCGCGGTGGCACCGTCAACGGAACGGCTACTCGTGAGCTGAGGGTGAAGCGCGCCTAATCACGAGCTTGGCGATCTCGAGCACAGGGACGATCGTGAAGGCTACGCCGGCGAGGAGCAGCCATGTCTCGAACGAGAGTCCACGCGTTCCGAAAGCGTCCTGCAGGAACGGGACGTTGATTACGAGCGCGACGAGGACAAGCTCCCATGCGATCGCCAGGTTGAGCCACCTGTTGGCGAACGGCCGGTCGAAGATTGAGTTGCGGTCGGAGCGGAAGCCGTAGGCCTTGAAGAACTCGATCAGCACGAGCGTCGCGAACGTCATCGTCATCGCCTCTTCCACGCCCCTCCCGGCGGAGAGTGCCCAGGTGAACAGCCCCAGTGTTGTCAGCCCCGACCAAGCTCCGCCGATGGCGATCAACGTGACGATGGGTCTCGTGAAGATGCCTTCCCTCGTCCTACGCGGCGGGCGACGCATCAGGTCCCGTTCCGCCGGGTCGACCGAGAGCGCGAGCGCGGGGAGGCCGTCGGTGGCAAGGTTGACGTAAAGGATTTGCACGGCACTGAGTGGGAGCGGCTTGCCCAGCACCGACGCGCCGAGCAGCAGGCCGATCTCACCGAGGTTCGCGGCGAGCAGGTACATCAAGTACTTCTTGATGTTGGCGAACACGCCGCGCCCCTCTTCCACCGCGGCGACGATGGAGGCGAAGTTGTCGTCGGTGAGCGTCATCTCCGCCGCCTCATTCGCGACATCCGTGCCGGTGATGCCCATCGCGACCCCGATGTCTGCCTTCTTGAGTGCAGGCGCATCGTTGACGCCGTCTCCGGTCATTGCCACCGAGTGCCCCTTTCCTTGTAGGGCGGTGACGATGCGCAGCTTGTGGAGCGGGGAGACGCGGGAGTACACCTGAATCGTCTCGATCTCACTGCCGAGCTCGGCGTCGTCCATTGACTCGAGCTCTGCGCCGGTGACCGCGCGGCCGTCCGTGAGAATGCCGAGCTCGCGCGCGATTGCCTCGGCCGTGAGCGGATGGTCGCCGGTGATCATCACGGGCGTAACGCCCGCCTCTTTGCAGGTCTCGACCGCCTGCCCTGCCTCCGGGCGCGGCGGGTCGATCATTCCGATCAGGGCGAGGAACGTAAGCTCGCGCTCGGCGTTGCCGACAGTCGCGGCCGATCGCCGAGCCAGGGCGAGGACGCGGAGCGCCTCGCCCGCGAGCTTCCGCGAGCTCTCGAGCAGGGCGTCCCGGGCGTCCGCATCGAGCTCGATCTCGCCGGAGGTGGCAAGCTGCCGCGTGCAGGAGTCGAGGATGACCTCGGGCGCCCCCTTCGCGTACGCGACGAGACCGTCCGGCAGCTCGTGCAGCGTCGTCATCCGCTTGCTCTCCGATGTGAACGGGATCTCGTCCACGCGAGGGAACCGTTGCGCCAGGTCGCGCCTCTCGAGGCCGGCCTTCGCCGCCGCCACGACCAGCGCCCCCTCTGTAGGGTCGCCGCGCACCTGCCAATGCCCGTCGACCTCGCCCGGCAGCAGCTGAGCGTCGCTCGCGAGTACGGACGCTTGGAGCGCCTCGAGCAGAGGCCCGGGAGGGTCGACCACCGAGCCGTTGGACAAGAACTCGCCCTCAGGCTCGTAGCCGGCGCCCGAGACCTCCAGCAGCTCCCCCGCGACCAGGACCTTGCGCACGGTCATCTCGTCCTTGGTCAGAGTGCCGGTCTTGTCCGTGCAGATGACCGAGACGCTGCCGAGCGTCTCGATCGCGGGTAAGCGCCGCATCAGCGCGTTGCGCTTGACCATCCGTTGCGCCGCCAGCGTCAGCGAGATCGTGACCACGGCGGGTAAGGCTTCGGGGACGACCGCAACCGCCAGCGCCGCCCCGAACAGGAGCATCTCCAGGAACGGCTGGCCGCGGAGAAGGCCGATGCTCACGACCAGCAGCACGACGACAAGCGCCGCTCGAGCCAGGATCATCGCCACCCTGTCAAGGCTCAGCTGGAGAGGCGTCTTCGCTCGCTCGATCGATTCGAGCATCCGCGCGATGCCGCCGAACTCGGTCTCCATGCCCGTGGCGACGACAAGAGCAGAGCCCCGCCCATAGGCGATTGCCGTGCCCGAAAAGACCATGTTCGTGCGATCACCGACCTGCAGGTCGACGCCGGCAAGCTCGGCCGTCTGCTTCTCGACGGGCAGCGACTCGCCGGTCAGCGCCGACTCTTCGACCTGGAGGTTGACTGCTTCTGCCAGCCGGCCGTCGGCGGACGCCTTGTCGCCGGCGCGCAAGAGCACGACGTCGCCGGGAACGAGCTCACTCGCCGGGATGTCGACCTCCGCCCCGTTGCGCAGCACCGTCGCAGTCGGCGCAGCCATCCGCCGCAAAGCGTCGATCGCCCGTTCGGCGCGAAACTCCTGCACAAAGCCCAGCACCGCGGCCAGGAGCACGATCGCGCCGATCACGATCGCCTCGGTCGCATGCCCGAGCACGATCGACAGAGCTACCGCCGCCAGCAGGATCAGGATCAGGACGTTCCTGAACTGCTCGAGCAAGAGCCTCCAGGGTGCGACCGCGCGAGCAGCCTCGAGCTCATTCGGGCCGTACGCGGCGAGCCGGCGCCTCGCCTCCGCCTCGCTCAGTCCGGAGTCCAACCGGGTGCCGAGCCTGGCCGCGACTTCGTCGAGCGGCAGGCTATGCCAGGAATCAATTTCCGATCCGGGCTGAACGTGCTCTCGCGTCCGGGTCGGAGAGGACGCAGCCGGTCTAGCCATCGGTGGTCGCCGAGGACTCGGCAACGCTCGTGGCATCACCGTCCTCGTGCTCGACCACGAGGACGGAGCAGCGGGCGGCATAGACCAAGCGCTCGGCAAGGCCGCCTCCCCACCGACGGCCGTGCTCGCGGGCGCGGCCGACGACGATGAGGCCTTGTGTCGTGGAGGCGCTGACGACCGCGTCGAGGAGCGACCCGGGATAAACCAGTGCGTCATTGCGCTCCTCCCGCAGCACCGCCAGTTCCACGTCTTCTCCTAGACCGACCACCGGCACCACGTCGCGCGCGAGGCGGCGGCCGAGCGACCGCGCAACCGCCTCGGCCGTGTGTGACTCCTGCGACCCATCGACTCCTACCACAACGCGCTCCGGGTTCGCCGGCCCCCACCCTGGACGGGCGATTAGCACCGAACACGGCACGTCGTGCAAGGCCTCGACGTCGTGGCCACCGAACGTCAGCGCCGCCAGGCGGCGGTGGGGTCGAACGCCCACCGCGATCAGCGTCGCACCGCGGCTCGCGCACTCCGTACAGAGCAGACGAACGAGGCTTCCCGTTTCAATCACGGCATCGTCCGCATCGACCAGCTCTCGCGCCCGCTCGAGCTCGATCGAAGTGCCGGCGACAAGATCGTCTGCGGCGTAGGGCGCCAGCGCCCCGGCATGCGCTGCCAAATGCCTTTCAACCGCCGCCAGCAAGACGAGCTGGCCGCCCGGCGCAAGTAGCACACCGGCCTGAGCGGCAGCGACAAGGCTCTCGTCCGTCGAGTCGATGCCGACGAGAACGCGATCGAAAACGGTCCCACTTCGTTCCGCGTGGCTCCTGCGAGGGGAAGATTGGCGTTGACGCATGAGACACCTCCGAAGGAGTCCTTCATGTCCTTCGTAGGTCTCTCCCACCCTGGCCGGGCCGCTCCGCCGGGCCGTGAGGCCGAGTAATGACGACGGAGCGCAGGAGGATACTCCCCTACGCGCCGCCACCATAGCAGCCCCGTCGGCCGGGGCCCTGCGCTACGCCGCGGCAGCCATGATGCGGCCGGCGTTCTCGTCGGAGAAGAAGTCGGCCGGTGACGTCACGCCCGCGATCACCCGCGTGAACCCGTCCGACGCCTCCTCGGACTGCGAGACCGCCGCGAGGAGCTGCTGGAGCTCGGGAGGGGGAGGCTCGAGCGAGGCGAGGTCCGCCGTGAGCTCGTACATGGCCTTCGTCCGGGCATCGCGGCTCGCCCGGTAGATCTCCATCGCTTCCTCGAACGGCCGCGCACCGGAGAACGCCTGGTCGAGCGCGTTCGCGCAAAGCTCGGCGTCGAGGAACGCGTCGTGGATGCCCTGGGCCGTGATGAAGTCCTTGTTGTAGCCGGCGTCGCCGACGAGCGCCCAGCCGGGCCCGTGCGGGGTGCGGTACCAGCCGGAGACCGCCTGGCCCACGAAGCGCTCCTCGCGCTTGCCTGCGCGCAGGCGCTCGGCGAACTCGGGCACCAGGTCGATCGTCTCGAGAAAGTGGCCCTCGAAGTCGTTCTTGTTCGCGTGGAAGTCCCGGTGGGCCCAGCCGGCGATGACCAGGGTCAGGCCGTCGTTCGTCGGCCAGGCGGCGAAGCCGCGCTCCGGGCGGTCATACGTCTCGAAGCTTCCGTTCATGGGCAGTCCGCTCCAGTAGCTGTAGTAGGCCGCGAGGAGCTTCGGCTTCGTGTCGTACTCCTCGGCGTCGACCGTGTCGGCGACGAAGGAGAAGCGGCCGTCCGCGCCGACGACCACACGGGCCCTCTCGGTGATGGTCCCTCCGCCCTTCTCGTGGCCCCGGATGCCGGTGACGCGGCCGTCGTCGTAGACGAGGCTCTCGACCGTGAACCCCTGGCGGACCTCGGCGCCGGCCTGGGAGGCGGCCTCGACGAGCAGCTCGTCGAGGGACGTTCGCCGAGGAGCGTAGGCGGTTCCCGGCTTGCCAGTGATCGCGAAGGGGCCGAAGTCGAACATGTAGGTGTCGATCGGCGGGCAGTTCGTGCCGACCACGCGGTCGAGCAGCCCCCAGCGCTCGAGCGCCTCGACGCCGGGCCGGTGGACGAGGTGGGTCGAGATCGTGTCGCTCGGGAACGACGCCCGGTCGACCACGAGCACCTTGTAGCCCTTGCGGGCCAGCAGCATCGCCGTGGGGGAGCCGGCGCAGCGCGCCCCGACCACGATCGCGTCGTATTCCC
>Ga0081538_10005632_pt1 | contig 11236 bp, 9 predicted proteins | sample TabmetS5T2R1_FD_71022 | JGI IMG/M metagenome (GOLD analysis project Ga0081538, IMG submission 71022) | Tabebuia heterophylla rhizosphere microbial communities from the University of Puerto Rico - S5T2R1 | ecosystem: Host-associated > Plants > Roots > Rhizosphere ...
CGATCGGGCCGAAAATCTGCGCCGCAAGTCCCGGACGATCTGGAACCCGCAGCAGCGTGATCTTTGCCTCATTCTTGTCATAACTCACACCGGAGACCAACATGTCGTCCATGCTCTGATCCTCCTTGACGACCCATGTCCCTTCGCCATCACCAAACGTCGAACGCACATGCACCGGCACAGAAAACTTCTTGGCAAACTCGACCGAACGAATCTCCAAGACCTTTGCTCCCATGCTGGCGAGCTCGATCATCTCATCATAAGAAATGCGGGCTAACTTCCTCGCCTCCTGACAGATTCCCGGGTCGGTGGTGAAAACCCCTTCGACGTCGGTATAAATCTCGCAGCCTTCGGCATTGAGAAACGCCGCCAACGCAACCGCACTCGTGTCCGACCCGCCGCGCCCCAGCGTAGTGATATTGTCGTCCTCGTCGACTCCCTGAAAGCCCGCAACCACAACGACCTCGCCGTTCTGTAGCGACTGCAGGATCTTTGTCGAATCGATGTTTCTTATGCGCGCCTTGCCGTAGGCATTGTCGGTTTCAATTCTCACCTGATGACCCAAAAATGACCGCGCCGGCTGGCCTAGCTCTTTTAGGGCAAGACTCAACAGCGCAACGGAGACTTGCTCACCCGAGGCGAGCAAAACATCCTTTTCCCGATCGTCGGGAATTTCAGAGATTTCGTGGGCCAACCCGACGAGCCGGTTGGTCTCGCCGGCCATAGCCGAAACAACCACGACCAGCTCATTGGCGGCCCGCTTTGCAGCGCAGATTCTTTCCGCTACGTGTTTGATTCGCTCGACCGTTCCGACCGAAGTTCCGCCATATTTCTGTACCAGCAGCGCCATGGGAGAAAACCCAGTCCAAAGTTTGCGGTTCAAGTAACCTGTGGAGCTACTTGAAACCGTTGAATTTATGACTCCTTTAAAGCTTCGATCATTTTTTCATACCGCTCGCCATGAGCGGTAAATGCTAATTCCCGCTTTGCGCTATTAGCGTAAGAGATCCTCAATTCGAGGTGTTCATCCGCCTCATCCGCCGGGAGATGGTCGAACCACTCGATCAAGCTCACGCCGTCGGAATATAGGTATTCGCGAAGATTGAGTCCTTCCAGCTGGCTTCGCGTTTCGACCCGGTAAAGATCGATATGGTAGACCGGCAACCGGCCGTGGTATTCGTTTATCAAAGTAAACGTCGGGCTTCGAATCCAGGCATCGCTGCCAACATCAAGACCACGCGTTACGCCCCGCACGAAACAGGTTTTGCCAGTTCCCAATTCACCAATGAGGGCAATGATTTCGCCGCCTTGCAGCAGTTTACCGAGCTTGGCGCCCCAATTCATTGTCTGGCGGGGGGAGCGGGTCAAGACCCTCCACGAAACCATTAGCCGCCAACCCTACCAGCACAACTAATATATTTTTGGCAAAATTTCGACACTAGGGGGCCGCCTGCGACAAAGCGCGCATGCCCCCTGGCAGGCCTTCTATGATATCCGACGCGATGAGCCCGATTTGGCCTTTTTCGTCGGCCACCCGATCGCCCACGAATCCGTGCAGATAAACTCCGAGCTTCATCGCTTCTTCGGGGTTGAGCCCTTGGCCCAATAGCGCCGCCAGCATCCCTCCCAGAACATCACCCATGCCGCCGCTCGCCATCCCTGGATTACCGGTGGGATTGATAAATACCTTGCCGGCCGCGGTGGCAATCACGGTTCTCGCCCCCTTGAGCACGACGTGGCAGCGATGCTCCAGCGCAAAAGCGCGGGCGATCCCAACCCGGTCTTGGTTCACTGTCGCGCTGTCTTTACGGATCAAGCGGGCCATCTCTCCCGGATGAGGCGTCAGAATAGGAGGGGTTTTTGCGCTGCGCAATCGATCGATTTCTTCCACAAGATTAGTGAGGCCGTCCGCGTCAATGACCCAGGGAATTTCCAGATTCCGCAGCAACCAGCGAAGCGCGCTGCGCGTCGCATCATAAACTCCGATGCCCGGGCCGAAGAGCAGCGAGTTTTTTCGCTCCAGCAAACGGCGCCATGCTTCATCGCCCGGAGGCTCCATCTCCTCAGCGGCGTTGTTTGGCAGCGGCTCAGTCATGACTTCGACCATCGAAGTTGCAAAAATATCGTTCAGCGATCGCGGTGCCGCCAGGGTCACCAAACCTGCGCCGGTGCGCATTGCCGCGCGGCTAGCCAGAATCGCCGCGCCGGTTTTCCCGCGCGAACCTGCCATGACCAGCACGTGGCCGTACGTCCCTTTGTGACTGTCCGGCTCGCGAATGGGAACGAGCCGGCGGATCTCCTCCCGCTCCAAAAGCTCGATGTTGGAATTTATCTCGTTAACCGCGCGGCAATCGATACCGATATCCGCGACAGCGAGGTCGCCGGCATAGATCAAACCGGGATAGATCACCTCGCCTAGCTTCGGGTACGCCAAAGTAACCGTCATCTCCGCCTGAATCGCAACTCCAAGCGGCATCCCGCGATCGGTATCGAGCCCCGAAGGAATATCGACAGCGACAATCGGCACCCCGGATACATTCATGAGTGTTATCGCCTCGGCATAGACGCCGCGCACGGTATTTTTAGTACCCGTCCCCAAGATCGCGTCGACAAGCAACCCCTTGCCGCGCATCCGTTCACTCAGCAAGCCCAATGAGGCTTGGCCCACCTCGGTTACCTTTCCTTTAAGTTTTACATAGGCCCCGAGATTGTGAGCGGCGTCCGGCGCCAGCTCATCTTTCCGCGCCAGCAGTGCTACCTCGCAAGAAATTCGTTTCTTTCTCAGCAATCGGGCGACGACTAATCCATCCCCGCCGTTGTTGCCTTTGCCGGCAACGACCAAGACGCCTTTTTTCGCGGTCCGCCCAAAGCTTTCGAGAATCGCTTTAGTGATTCCCTCGCCCGCCCGCTCCATTAGCTTGAGGCTGGAAACGCCGTACTTCTGGATCGTCAGGCGATCCATCTCGCGCATCTGCTCGGCGGTGACCACAAGCATGGTTCAAGGTTCAAAGTTCGGTTCAGACAAGGTTATTTGGTTGAAAAATACCTACCATTGCACATGACAATTGGACGCATTCGTATCAGAGCAGTCGCCCAAAGCTGGAGTGCTTGGGGACTGCGTACGCTTCGAGTCTGTCGCATCAAATCACGGACTCTTCGGTTCATAGCTTCTACGCTGCCCGTAGTAGTCGGCAGATCCAGTTCTGGATATTTTCGATAGGCTCTGAAATGTTCGATCCGCCGCAAAAACTCCCGAACGATCATGCGCATGACGCGCAAGCCTGTTGCCTGCCGAACAAGATGCCTCAGTTTGTTGAGCACGGTTTGCAACCTGGGGCCATCGGGCAGCTCCAGAGCTTGCCGGACCTGTTGGTAAAGCGCTTCGCGCAAGGGTCTGTCTGCCAAGTTGCGATTGCGTTGGCCTCGGCAGTTCTGCAATCGGCTGATGAGATGGAAATGGCAGAACTGTACGATCCAACCCTGGCTCGTGCCGAGCCTGATAATTCCGGAAATCTCGTCGGAGACCGAGGCCCGAATGCGTCTGTGAACCCAGGCGGGGATCGTTGTGAATGCATGAGACCAGCCCTGCATGTTCTCTCTGCCCGCCAGCAGAATAGGATCGAGGAAGACAGCTCGATTTTGATGGCACGGCTTGACTGCCATCAGATACAAGACCCAGTCTTTTCCTCGAAAGCGAAAATAAAGTCCGTCCAAGAGCAAAACCAAGGGCCCTCTTGGCAAGCGCAAAACCCGAGATCGCGATACGAATTGTCGCAGACCTCGACGGAAACGCCAACTCAATCCTTGACGGGTAAGGCCGTAACGTGGGGCGAGAGTTTTCAGTGTACGTGCGTTGAGCAACACGGCTTGCAGAGCTCCACGACATCGTCGCCGAGCCTTGCGACCGCGCCGTTTCTTGCGAATTCTCCACGTCCGCTTGCATTGACTGCACTGACGGCGTCGAGAACCGAAGTGATAGATTTTGGCTTTGCAACAGGGAGATTTCGCGTGGCACGAATGCATGCACGCGAACTAGACACAGATTACGCATCAAAGTATCCAAAAACGCAGGTAAATTTCGTTTAGCTTTCAACCAAATTTGCTTGTCTGAACCCAAAGTTCAACGTAATATTCAAAGCCGGTTCGAGGCGTTCAAGAGATTGCCATGCAAGATCTCAATGGGAACTTCCATGTTTCGAGAATTCTCGAAACGTCGAAAGATTCAAGGTGGTGGAGAGTAGAGGAATGTTAGTCTTGTCTAGGCGGCGGCGTAATCAGGAGCGTCGTGGAGAACCATTAATCTCTCTGGCTGGATCGGCAATATCACAAATGCCCGGCCGTCTCGGTCCGCGAACTCCACCTCACAAGCGCCGTCAGGGTAGATCATTACGACAGTGCCGATTTGCCCTCGGTGCAGCATTAACGGCCGGGCCGTATTGAAGTCCTTTGCTGGCACCTCTTCAAGCAAAGCCACCACGTCGTACATTTCTGGCTTTCGGTTCATAGGTCACACTATATCAAAATAATCGACTATACGGCTCCGACTCACAAGTTCCAGCCGGCTGCCGACAGTCTGAGGTTGCCCCGCCAACGGCGATCGAACCTCCACAGCCCGGCTGCCACCGCATGAGTGAAGGCCTGGCTGAGTTCACACTGGCTGATGCGCCTGCCGATTTCCTTGTACTTGTCCTCGCTGCTAGCCTTCCAGGCAGGGAAGTACTGATCCATGATGTTGAGATAGGTGTCCGTTGACAGCTCCGAGGCGATATAGCGGACGATCTCCTGGGTATCGTCCAGCATGCCGGGCATGACCAAGTGGCGGACGAGAACGCCGCGCAAAGCCAAACCGTCCTCATCGACTTTCAGCGCCCCGGTTTGCTCGTGCATTGCCCGCACCACATTGCGCGCCGCTGCGGGATAGTCGGGGGCGAGGAGATACTTACGGCAATGCTCGGGATTCCAAAGCTTGAAATCAGGCATATAGATGTCCACGACTCCACTCATCAGCCGGATGCTATGCAGGCTGTCGTAGGCGCTGGTGTTATAGACCAATGGCGCGCGCAAGCCGCGGCTGATCGCGTAGGGAAGCGCTTCGAGAATCTGCGGCACGACATGCTCCGGCGTGACGAAATTGATGTTGTGACACCCTTTCTGCTGCAGCTCGAGCATCATCCCGGCCAGCTCCCGGGGCGTTACCTCGTCGCCTTGGCCCTTCTGGCTCGTTTCATAGTTCTGACAGAACACGCAGCGCAGGTTGCACCAGCCGAAAAAGATTGTGCCGGAGCCAAGCCAGCCGCGGACTACGTCCTCCTCCCCGAAATGCGGGAAATGGGAGGACACGCGCGCATAGCGGGCGACTTTGCAAACCGCGTACTTCTCCCAGCGGTTTACCTCGCAATTGCGCGGGCAAAGAGTACAGGAGCGCAAGCACTCCAAGGCCTCGTCGATCTTGTCTTTCAGCGACCCCGATTCATGGCTCTGGAGATACGCCGGCGTAAAGTCACGCCGCGGCAATAGAAAGCGACCGCTCCCATGCGCTTCTTCCGGGACTGTGTTCCAAAGCTTCATCGAAACCGTCCGTTTAGACCAGCTCCCATTTCCCGCTAGCAACGTTTTGACCGAGCACGTAAACCCGCCCGTCATCCCCCTCCACCCTGAAGTAACGATAATCCGGTGTCACCCAACGGTCAATGATGCGAGCGACCTGAACCGGACGCTCACCAATGGAGAATCGCCGTGGTGTTTCCTCGCCCCGGTAACCGGCGTAGCATTCGACTTCAATCTCCATAACCCGGTGACTTCCCTACGCTTACTATTTCTGATGTGTTCGATTGTAGCCCTCACTCCTGTCTGCACTGAAACATCTTTAAGTTTAGTAAGTTTAGGTCTTGCAATGTAACATTCTATAGAGCGCTTTGGATGCGCGCGAAAGAGAGAAACAATGATCAGAGTTGTGATCGTTGCGTTCTTAAGATCGATTTATTCAACGGGATAAGCTGATTTAATTAGCTTCAGCACGAATACTAAACCCGGATTCCGCAGTTGTGATCGACAGAAAGCGCGAGGCGCAACCCTTCCGCAGCGAAGTCGATGGGTTTCTGCCTCCGAGCAGACTTCGATCAGCGGTGCTTCGCGGAGATGTTAAGCCTCATCGCAACGACGTGCGAGAGCGAAAAATGGCTTTGAAACTTCAGAGTCGGACGCCTTCGCTGCTCCAGGATTGCACCTCGCTTCCGGCATCATCGCTTTAACTGCGGAATCCGGGTTAAATTGCCAATCTCTTAAGAATCCATGGAGACGGCTTTCGTACCTGGAAGAACGTGGCTTCCCACCACGGAATCATAGATTATACAAAGTTTGAGCGTTCGTCCCTAAAATCTTGTTAATTGAGGCTGCCGGAATTTTGCCGTCCGCTTTCAACTTTCGCATCGCGTTGATTTCGGATGAAGTATCGTTGTGTCCGTAATCCGTTCCCAAGACGAGGTTCTCATCCCCCACGTGATCGAGAATATAAGGCAAATCATCACTCGTTTGGCAGGCAACATAAATTTGATTCTCGCGTAAGAGCTTCGCTCCCGGCCACTCCCTTTTCTGCCTCCGATAGCCGATCTCCAAATGGTTCATCACGTACGGGAGCCACTCGGCGCTGACCTCGATAAACCCCCATCGTAGATCGGGAAACTTACGCGTAAGCTCTGATGTGATGAGACTCCCGAAAAGATTAATCGGACCGAACTTGAACTGTCCCAGGCTGGCACCGCGGCCAAAAAGATCAAACATGTCGAGATTTCCAGCTGACGCATGGACACAGATGGGCATGCCAAGGCGACTGGCTTCATGATAGATGGGATAAAAATAGGGGTCGGTGGGTAGTTTGTCGCCTTCGACGCCCCTGATGAAGACTCCGCATGCGCCGTTTTCCTTGCCTATGTTTAACTCCTCGATCGCCTGGTCTATAAAATGAAGCGGTGGAATCACCACCCAGCGCAAACGGCCCTTCCCTACCTTCCAAATCTCTGCCAGCCAGCGGTTATAGCTCTTACATAACGCGGCGTCGACATGAGGCAGAATCGTCAGTGCTCGCAGAAAGAGGCTGGGATAGAGAACCTGAACATCGATGTCCAATTCATCCATGTGAGCCAGGCGGGCTTTGACGTCTTCCATTTCGCGGCTTTCTCGCGACGTATCATGGCCGATGTTTCGTCCTTTGGCGAAAACCCGGCCGCCGATCTTCCAGAACTCATCACTGGAACGTTGGCTCGCGCTGGCGCCGTCACGATCTTTAAATATCATTACCCGCGGGGCAAATTGCCTGTCCGCTTCATCGAGAAAATCCCAGGTCCGCTCCGATTCGACTACGTGCGCGTCCGCATCGATGATTTCCATAACTTCCCCCTTTGTTGTTACAGCCATTGATTATGCAACACCGCCTCTATTTTGAAGTACCCATGGCGTGATTGACGCGACTCCGTCCCGACGGTAAAGCATCGGGCAACCGTTCAAGGTTCAAGGTTCCAGGTTCAAAGTCTTAGCTCCGGTTCCAACGTTGAACTTTGAACATTGGGTTCAAACAAATTTTTTCTGTTGAAAATGTTTACCGTTACACGTGATAGCTGGACGCATTCTTATCAGAGCAGTCGCCCAAAGCTGAAGTGCCTGAGGACTGCGCACGCTTCTAGTCTGTCGCATCAAATCACGGACTCTGCGGTTCATAGCTTCTACGCTGCCCGTAGTGGTCGGCAGATCCAGTTCCGGATATTTTCGATAGGCTCTGAAATGGTCGATCCGTCTGAGAAACTCCCGAACGATCATGCGCATGACGCGCAATCCGGTTGCTTTGCGAACAAGACGTCTGAGTTTTTTGAGCACGGTTTGCAAGCGAGGGCCATCGGGCAACTCCAGAGCTTGCCTGACATGTTGGTAAAGCGCTTCGCGCAAGGGTCTGCCCTCCAATCTGCGATTACGTCGGCCTCGGCAGTTCTGCAATCGACTGATGAGATGGAAATGGCAGAGCTGCACGATCCAGCCGTGGCTCGTACCGAGCTTGATAATTCCGGAAATCTCGTCGGAGACCGAGGCCCGGATGCGTCTGCGAATGCGGGCGGGGATCGTTGTGAATGCCTGAGACCAGCCCTGCATATTCTCTCTGCCTGGCAGGAGCACAGGATCCAGGAAGAGGGCTCGATTTTGGTGGCACGGCTTGACCGCCATCAAATACAAAACCCAATCTTTTCTTCGAAAGCGGAAGTAAAGTCCATCCAAGATCAAAACCAAAGGCCCTGCCGGGACGCGCAAAACACGAGGTCTGAACACAAACTGGCGCAGGGCTCGACGCCAACGGTGTCCCACCGCTTGCTGCGTAAGGCCAACGCGCGGCGCCAGACTCTTCAAGGATCGTCCTTGCACCAAGATGGCTTCCAACAAACCGGGCGAACTTCGCCAACGCTTGCGGCCTCGTTTCTTTCTGCGGATGCTCCACGTTCGCTTGCAACGGCTGCACCGACGACGTCGAGAACCGAAGCGATGGATTTTCGCTCTGCAACAAGGAGATTTCGCGTGCAAAGAATTCATGCACGCGAATTGGCCACAAACTGAAGGTCAAAGTATGGGAAATCACGTTGAAATCTCGTCTAGCTTTCAACAGAATTTTTTTGTTTGACCCCAATGTTCAAGGTTGGGATGTGGGAACATTGAACTTTGACCTTTGAACCTTGAACCAGTAAGTCCAGTCATGGCAAACGCAATTTTGAAATCACTGCGAACTCTCGGTCCGATCGAAATTGGGGACCAGCTCCTGAGGGTCGAAAATGGTTCTCAAATCGAGCAGAAAGCGATCGTCGCTAATCCGTCAGATGATCGGCGGGCTCGCCGAGCGAAACTGCTCGGCGATTCGAGTCGCGCTCAGGTTTTTATGTTCAACGGCAATGACGATGGTGGGCAGCTCTTCCGTAGGCAAAGCACCACTACCGATCTGAGAAGTCGAGTCTTCCAGCATAAGCCGGAAGCCGTCTCCCAACATGGCTTGAAGCTTTGGCAAAACAGCTTCGCCGAACTCCCGGATCTCATCAATATGACGGGTGAAGGCACGTAAAGTCGGAATCGCTTGAGTGATGTCCGGCGCTTGTCGGTAGAGTCTAAGAGTCGCTTCCAAGGCCGCCAGAGTCAGTTTGCCGCAGCGCAAGGCGCGCTGCAGGTGATTCTTGTTGATCCGCTCGATCCACTCTCGGCGGCCAACCATCAGTCCCGCTTGCGGGCCGCCAAGTATTTTGTCACCGCTAAAGGTCACGATGTCGGCGCCGACATGGATGCGTTCAGAGACGAGCGGTTCTTTCGGCAATCCGTAGCGGCTCAAATCGATTAAGGCGCCGCTGCCCAGATCTTCCATCACTGGAAGCTTGTGTTTTTTGCCGATGGCGACCAGCTCATCTAGTGTCACTTCAGAGGTGAAGCCGACGACTTTGTAGTTGCTCGTGTGCACTTTCAACAACAGCGCCGTCTTGTCGTTGATCGCGTTTTCGTAGTCCGCTGGGTGGGTGCGGTTGGTGCTACCGACTTCTTTCAAGATCGCGCCGCTTTTGGCCATGACCTCAGGGATGCGAAAAGCGCCGCCGATTTCGATCAGCTCGCCACGGGAAACGATCACTTCCTTGCCCTGAGCGAAGGTATTCAATCCGAGGAGAACCGCCGCGGCATTATTGTTCACCACTGTGGCGCCCTCCGCTCCCGTCAGTTCCACCAGGAGTCGCTGAATCGTTTCTTCACGCCGGCCCCGTTTTCCCGCGGCTAAGTCGTATTCCAGATTGATCGGGTAACCGGCTACCATCGCCATAGCATCGATAGCCGCTTGAGGCAGCAAGGCGCGCCCCAAATTGGTATGGAGGATCGTCCCGGTGGCATTGACCACGCGAACGTGACCTGGCAAGCTTTCGCCGCGGATGTTGGCTTCAAGTCTTTTGATGACCGCTACGTCCTCAATCTCGTTGGGTACAAAGCTTGTGTTCCCTCTGATCTCGGCGCGCAGCCGGTCGAGTACCTCGCGACATTTTTGTGTAACGTAGTCACGATTGTAGCGAGTTAAAAGAGCTTCACAGCGGCTATGCTGGAGCAGCCGATCGACGGATGGGATTTCGCGCAGTAGATTTTGCGCCTTTTCGCTCATGAGGAAATTCAGGTTTGCACAAGCAGGGGGTGATTTCAACACGAATAGGCTGTTGTGGGGGCGGTTTGAAACCCGCCCCTCCAGTTTCGTTGACAAGGACGAGTCGCTCAAATACAGTCCGTTCAATGCGTGAAAAGTTTAGCATGAATCCGCCACAAAATGTCCTGTCGTGATTCTCGTATTGGTACAAACCTGTGCAATGAAAGGCTAAAATAAGTGGCGACCATGATTAAGAGGAACATCGATGCGGGGTAAAACACTCTCGACATCATTCGTTCTAGCCGGATTTTTCTTTTTAGCGTCTTCTCTGCCGGCGCAAGAGGCGGCGAAGAAAGTCAGAATTGCCTACCCTGACAATACGATTTGCTGCCTGCCGTTGATCGCTGCTCTCCAATGGAAAATCTTTGAGGCCAACGGATTGCAGGCGGAGATCATCCAAGTTAGATCGCAGATCGCTTACCCGGCGCTCAGCAGCGGCGAAGTCCAATATGTCGCCGGAGTCGGACCCGCGTCGGTAAGCGCAACCTTGAGGGGAATGCCGTCGAGAGCCGTTTGGTTTGCCACGGAGGAGCTGATCTACGCGCTGATAGCTCGTCCCGAGTTTCAAAGTGTGAAGGACCTCAGGAACAGAAAGATTGGTCTGACAGGAATCGGCGGCACGGCTCATGTCTCGTTGCAAGTCGCTCTGGAGTCCGTGGGGGAGAACCCAAAAAATTTCGTTTATCTTGGGTTGGGCGGCTCACAGCAATTGCCAGCGCTGGAGGCCGGAACCGTCGATGCCGCGCTCTTAAGTCCTCCAATGCTGTACTTCGCGAAGAAGAAAGGCTTCAAGGATCTGCTCGACGTCGGCTCGCGCGTGAAGATGCCTCTGGGAGGCCTTACGGTTATGGTGTCAACGCTACGCAATCGACCGGACGAATTAAAAAAGGTGATTAAATCGTTGCAGTCGGCAAAACAAGAGATCCTCAAATCCCGGGAGAAAAGCGTTGTTTTGACATCCAGTTTTTTGAAGCTAGATCGGGACGTAGCCGAAGATACTTATACGGTTTATCGAAAGACGGTGAGCGGTAGCGGCGT
>Ga0081538_10005633_pt1 | contig 11236 bp, 10 predicted proteins | sample TabmetS5T2R1_FD_71022 | JGI IMG/M metagenome (GOLD analysis project Ga0081538, IMG submission 71022) | Tabebuia heterophylla rhizosphere microbial communities from the University of Puerto Rico - S5T2R1 | ecosystem: Host-associated > Plants > Roots > Rhizosphere ...
CTGCTGGCCGCCCGCGCGGTCCAGGGCGTCGGCGCCGCGATCATGACCCCGACCGCGCTGTCGATCATCGCCACCACCTTCCCCGACGGCGCCGAGCGCAACAAGGCGCTGGGGATCTGGGGCGCGCTCGGCGGCGTCGGCGCCACCGCGGCGTGGCTGATCGGCGGCCCGCTGGTGGACGGCCCCGGCTGGGCGTGGATCTTCTTCATCAACATCCCCCTCGGCCTGGCCGCGCTGGCGCTGTCGCCGAGGTTCCTGCGCGAGAGCCGGGCCGTGCTGGCGCGGCGGAGCTACGACCCCGCCGGGGCACTCACCAGCACCGGTGCGCTCGTCCTGCTCGTCGACGCGGTCGTCGAGGCGCCGGACGCCGGCTGGGGCAGCCTGCGGACGATCCTCCTGGTCGCCGGCTCGGGCGTGCTGCTTGCCGCCTTCGCGCTGGTCGAGTCGCGCCAGCGCGCGCCGCTGGTGCCGCTGCGCCTGTTCCGCTCGCGCACGCTCGTCGGCGCGAATGCCGTGATGCTGCTCGTCGGCGCCGTCGCGGTCGGCGCGATCGTCGCGCAGGCCGCGGTCCTCAGGGTCGGCTTCCGGGCGGTCGCCGCGACCGGCATGGCGCTCATGGGTGCGGGGTCGCTGCTGCTCACCCAGGTCTCGGTGGGCGGCAGCTACGTCGAAGACATCCTCTTCGGGCTGCTCGTCGTCGGTCCGGGGATCGGCCTGGCCTTCGTGACCGCCACGGTGGCGGCGCTCGCGGGCGTCGCCGAGCACGAGGCCGGGCTCGCCTCGGGCCTGAGCAACACCGCCCTGCAGATTGGCGGAGCGCTCGGCGTCGCCATCGCCACCACGGTTGCCGTCTCTACCTCCGGGCACCACCTGGCAGTCAACGAGGGTGCGAACCCGCTGGTGGTTCTGAACGAGGGCTTCCAGTCCGCCTTCGTGGCCTGCGTCGTGCTGGCCGGGATCGGCGTGGCGCTGGCGCTGCTGCTCCTCGGTCGCCTGCAGAAGGCGCCGCAGGCGCGGCTGGAGGCCGCCCCGGTTCCCATCCAGGACGATTAAGGAGCAGACAGAGCGAGGAGTCGTGGTGCGGTTCACGGTCAGGGCCGATCAGGCCGCGACCAACGAACAGGTGGGCGGGTGTGACCACCCGGGCCCAGAAAGGACCAGCGATGCTGCTGCAGGATAAGGTTGCGGTGATCTACGGAGCCGGAGGTGCGGTCGGCGGTGCGGTCGCAGGCGCCTTCGCGTCCGAGGGAGCCGAGCTCTTCCTCACCGGGCGCCAGCTGGCACCGGTCGAAGCCGTCGCCAAGGACGTCGTCGCCGCCGGCGGGTCCGCCGAGGCGGCGGCGGTCGACGCCCTCGACGAACGGGCCGTGGACAAGCATCTACAGTCCGTGATCGACAAGGCGGGCCGCGTCGACATCTCGTTCAACGCGGTCGGCATCCCGAGTAGCAACGTTTTGTATATCCCTCTGTCCGAGCTGCATGTCGAGCATTTCTCCCTGCCGATCACGACCCTCGTTACGCCATACTTCGTGACCGCACGCCTGGCCGCGAGGCACATGATCCCGAACCGATCCGGGGTGATCATGACCGTCACCACCCTCCACTCGCGGACGGGCTTCCCACTGGCGGGAGGCTACGGTCCGGCGCAGGCCGCCAAGGAGGCACTCACTCGAGAACTCTCCGCCGAGCTCGCACCTCATGGCATTCGCGTGGTCGGTCTGCGACCACACGCGATGCCGGAGACACGCGCGATCAAGGACGGCTACGAGGTTCGCGCCAAGGGATCGGGAGTGACCTGGGAACAGTTCCAAGAGTTGCTCGCAAGCAGGACCCATACGGGACGGCTCATGACGCTCGCGGAGACGGCGAACATGGCGGTCTTCATGGCGTCCGACAAGGCGAGCGGGATGACCGGAACGACTGTCAATTTGGCCATGGGCAGCCTGGACGACTAGCGGCGAAGCGACCCAGGCTCGGCGGAGCGAGCGCGCGTCGCCCCGACGAGCGACGCGACGATCGTCCAGGTTCGCGACGGCAAGGTCCTGATTTGACGGCCGGTTTGCGAGACCAGGAGCAGATCGGCGGCTGCTGCCTAATCGACGGCAAGGACCTCGAAGCGATTGAAGTCGCTTATCAGGTAACTATCCGGGACAACCAAAACGAGGGAGGCAGTCATGCCAGCGTGCATGAAGCTTGCCGTGGCGGGGCCCACCGCACGGGTGGGAAGCCGCGTCGTCGAACTGCTCGAGGCGAGCGGCCACGACGTCGTGCCGATGTCCCGGTCCACTGGGGTGGTAACCGGCGAGGGTTTGGCGGAGGCGCTGGCCGGCGTGGAGTGCGTCATCGAGGTGGCCGGCGGTAACGCAGCATCACCCGCTGGTAGTCCTCGACCCCGCCCACAAGAAGGACATGCTGGCGGGACCCATCCCCGTACGGATGCTGCGGGCTGCGCAGCTCCACGAGTTCGTTCCCCAGCTCATCGAGTGGGCACCCAAGGTGACGTGGCCTACGTGCGGAAGATGCGCTCCAGTCGGTGGCATCCCGGGCCGTCGCCCAACCAGGACGAGGAGGCGTCATGACCCAACCCGGACCCACCCAGACACCCCCGTCGGCCGAGAGCGAGGAGCCACCCACGGACCCGCCACGGCGCGGTCCGCGGCCCAGCCGACGCCAGCTGCTCGCCGCGACCGGCGGGCTGGTGGCTGGCGCCGCCGGCGGCCTGGCCGGTGGCGTGTTCCTCGGCCACGACGCCAACCCGCCACCGCTGCGGCCTTCTGGACGGCGCCGCTTTGCGGACAAGGTGGTGGTGATCACCGGCGCGACCTCCGGCATCGGACGGGCCGCGGCGATCGCCTTTGCGGCCGAGGGCGCCAAGGTGGGGTTCTGCGGGCGGCGCACCAACCTCGGCCGGCAGGTCGAGCAGGAGATCAGGTCGGCCGGGGGGGAGGCGATGTACGTGCGCGCCGACGTCCTGGTCGAGCGGGACGTGCAATCGTTCGTGGACCAGGTCGTCGACCGCTACGACGGGCTGCACGTCGCCTTCAACAACGCCGGCATCACCATCGAGAAGCCACTGCACGAGATGACGTCGGAGGAGTTCGACCGGGTCGTCAACACCAACCTCCGCGGCACGTTCCTGGCGATGAAGTACGAGCTCCCCCACATGCTCGCGGGCGGCGGCGGCGTCATCGTCATCACCTCGTCCTCCAACGCCCTGGCGACCAACGAGCGCCGGTCGGCCTACAGCGCCAGCAAGCGCGGCCTGGTCGGGTTGATGCAGTCGGCCACCTTCGACTACGCCGCCGACGGGATCCGGGTCAACGCGCTCATCCCCGGCACCACCGACACCCCGCTCATCCGGCGGGCGGCCGGCATGGAGGACGTGCCGGATGCGGCCTGGCGGGTGTTCCTCAGGCAGTGGGCCAGGTCCCATGTTCCCGGGCTGGGACGGGTCGCGACACCCGAAGAGGTCGCGTCGTTCGCGCTCAGCCTGGCGTCCGATGACCATCCGTACATGACCGGCGCGCAACTGGTGATCGACGGCGGCAAGACCGCCCACGGCGGATAGGCAACGCGGGTTCGCACGCTCGCACCGACAGGAGGGAGCACCAATGGTTGAGCTGACCATCCACACCTACACCGCCGCCGAGGGCGGCCTGTTTGTCAACTCCTACCTGCTGGAGACGCCGGCCGGGGTGGTGGTGGTCGACACCAACCTGCTGGTCTCCGACATCGCCGCGCTCAAGGCGCGCCTGGCCGCGCTGCACAAGCCGCTGCTGGGCGTGTTCATCACCCACGCCCATCCCGACCACTTCAACGGCGCGCTGGAGCTGGTCCGCGACCGCGAGGTCCCGGTCCACGCCACCAGCGGCGTGGTCAAGGTGATCGGTGAGGTCGCCGGCGCCAAGCGCGCCCAGTGGCGCCCGGTGTACGGGGCCGAGTGGCCGACGGAGACCTACTACCCGAACACCGAGTTGGGTGACGGCCAGCCGGTGATGGTCGACGGCCTGACGATCACCGCCAGGGAGCTGGGTCCCGGCGAGAGCCACGCCGACAGCATCCTGCTGGTCCAGCCGGCCGGCGGGGCCGGGGCGCCGCTGGCGTTCACCGGCGACCTCGGCTTCGGCCACGCCCATCCCTACACCGCCGACGGGCACACCGGCGCCTGGCTGGCCACCCTGGACCGGCTGGCCGAGGAGCTGGCGCGGTCCGGCGTGCGCCGGCTGCTGCCCGGCCATGGCGCTCCCACCGGTATGGGGCTGCTGGCGGATCAGCGCCGCTACCTGCTGTTCTACCGGGAGGTCGTGCGGCGGCTGGCCGACGGTGCCCCCAAGCTCAGCGACGCGGCCAAGGGCGACCTGGAGGCAATGATGCGGCGGTTCCTGCCTGATGCCCCCTTGACCTGGATGATCGGGCTGGGCGCCGACGCGGTCGCGGCCGAGCTGGCCGCCGAGCCCGACCGGCCGCCCAGCGGACGGGAGCCCTAGCCATGGACCCGCGCTACCTGGCAAGCCCACGCCGATCACCGGGTTCGCCCCGCGCCAGCGAGAGCCAAGGAGGAGAGGGTGTTCACCAGTCGTGAGCTGGCGTACTGCGATCGCAGCCACTGGGCCGCATCGCCACCGTGGGCCCGGACGGCCAGCCTGACAACGCCGCGGTGGGTCCAAGTGGACGACGATGGCGTGATCACGGTTGTGGGGGACGTTGCGGGCTCGCGTAAGGCTGCAACGTCTTCGCTGGCCAGTCGCGAGTGGCGGTCCTGGTCGACGATCTGCAGTCGGTGCGGGCGTGGCCGGCCTCAAGGGATTCGTATCTACGGCCAGGCTGAGCTCGTCGAGCCCGAGGGGCGACCCTTCCCACGGCGGTCAGCTGCGCATCACGCCGGAGGTCAGCTGGAGTTGGCCGATCGAGAACGACGCGACGGGCGGTGGCGGGTTCTGCCCCCATCGCACCATCTACCCAGGAGCAGGTCGCGCCGCGTCGCCGTACCGGGTGTTGCCACAAGGAGGTCAGGCATGCCAACCCCACGCCACCATACGACCAGGACCGATGCCACTGGGCGGGGACGCGCCCCCTGGACGGGGAGCTGACGGTGAGCCGGCTGGGGTTGGGGCCATGCGCCTCCCCGCCGATCCCAGGCAGGCGCGTACCCTGCTGCGCCGCGCCGTGCAGCTGGGGGTGCGCCTGATCGAACCCGCCGAGTTCTACGGCAATCCGCCAGAGATCCTGACACAACGACGGGAGAAAGCAGATGGCAGCACCGAACCGTACCAGCGAGGAGGCCGAGATCCGGCGGCTCATCGACGGGTTCCAGCGGGCGATCCGCGCCAAGGACCTCGGCGGGGTCCTGTCGGTGTACGCCCCCGACATCGTGTCGTTCGACCTGGTCCCGCCCATGCAGCACGTGGGGATCGCCGCCTACCGCCGACCCTGGGAAGAGACGTTCGCGTCCTTCGCGGGTCCGATCGGCTACCAGGTCACCGACCTGCACGTCACCGCGACCGACGAGGTCGCCTTCAGTCACAGCCTCAACCGCATGAGCGGCGCCACCAAGAACGGGCAGACGATCAGCCTGTGGGTGCGTTGGACCGCGTGCTTCCGCAAGCTGGACGGCCGCTGGCTCGTCACCCATGAGCAGGTATCGGTCCCGATCGACCTGGCGAGCGGCAGGGCACTGCTTGACCTCGAGCCCACCTAGATGCCGTGCTCCAAGTAGGAGACCCGTGCTATGACAGGACTGCTGGAAACGAGGACGGCCGTAATCTACGGAGCAGGCGGTGCCGTCGCCCAGGCCTTCGCCCGCGTAGGCGCCCAAGTCGTTCTTGCCGGCCGCAGGCTGGCGCCGCTCGAACGGGTGACGACAAAGATCAACCCGGGCCGGTGGCGCAGCGCGTGTAGCGCAGGTGGACGCGCTGGATGAAGCGGCCATCGAACGGCACCTCGACCAGGTGGTGGAGAAAGTCGGCGGCGTCGATATCTCCTTCAATGCGGTGGGCTTCGATGAGGTCCAAGGCGTACCGCTCGTCGAGCTCTCCCTGAACGACTTTCAGCTTCCAATTGTCAGCTGGTCTCGGACGGCATTTCTGACCAGCCCAGGGGCGGCCCGGCGCATGATCAAGCAGGGGTCTGGGGTGATTCTCGCCGTCATGCCGGCGGCCGCGGGGACCGGCTTGGCCTCCGGGTTCGGGGCTGCTTGCGCCACCGTCGATTCCATCTCTCGCACGCTAGCCGTCGAAGTCGGCCCGTACGGAGTACGGGTGCTCATCCTGCAGCCCAACGCGCTTCCTGAGTCCGACGCGCTGCAGGCGTCCTTCGCCAAATACGCCGAGGGGTTGGGGACGAGGCCTGAGGACGCCGTCACCGAACTGGCGAACAGCACGCTGCTCAAGCGGCTGCCAACGCTCGCCGACGTGGGCAATATCGCCGCCTTTGTGGCGTCGGACAAGGCCGGGGCGATGACCGGGACCGTTGTCCGGATCGATTGCGGCTCGTCGTGAGCATGGCCGCTATCGACCCTGCCAGCACACTACTCCAGCCGGAGATCGTCTTTCCCTGGCGGGTCAGGAAGCAGGCCCGGGGGGCGGACGAGGGCGGCCACCGTTGATGATCCGGTGTTGTGTGGACAACCGAAGACCAGACCGGTGGCCGCCGGCCACAGCGTCGAGATTGATCCTGCCCGGCCTCAGCCAACGCCGCTGTGGCGACCTCAACGGGGCAGGGCAGGTCGGCTTCGTCAAGGCCGACGCCACCGCCCTACCGTTCCCCGACGCGACCTTCGACGCCGCTACCTCCATCCAGGTCTACGAGTATGTCGCCGACCTATCGACCGCGCTCGCCGAGCTCCACCGGGTCCTCCGGCCCGGCGGGCGGGTGGTGATCCTTGATACCGACTGGGACTCGATCGTGTGGCACGCCACCGACACCGACCGGATGCGACGACTCCTGGCCGCGTGGACCCAGCGGTTCGCCGACCCTTACCTACCCCGTTCGCTGGCCAGCCAACTTCGTGCTGTCGGCTTCAAGGTCAACCAGCCGCAGGTGCTGGTGCTGCTCAATCCCGACTACAGCCCCGACACCTATAGCATCGCCAACGGCGAGATCATGGCTGACTTCGCCGTCGCTCGTGGCCAACTAACCCGGGAGGAGGCCAACGCCTGGCTGGCCGACCTCCACCAGGTCGGAAGCCAAGGACGGTACTTCTTCAGCCTGAACCGCTACCTGTTCCTCGCCACCCGGTAGCCAGCGACCGACACAACAGCCTGAGTCGAGCTGCGAGCAGCTCTTGTGGTGGGAGCCTCGCTCTCCCACCACGCCCAGGGAGGGATCCGGCCGGACGGTTCCTGGCATGCCCAACCCCTAGCCGCAAGCGCCCGCCAACCAACCCGGCACCGGAGCCGAGCCTCGCTCGGCAACCTGATCCATGGCCGACTTCGTTGGCTCCACCGTTTGCCCCTGGCGGTCTCTCGGCATGCCACGGTGTCCACCGTCCCCCGGTTCCAAGGGCAGGGCAGACCGCCCGGCCAGACATCAGGAAGGCGCAGGACCATGACCGAGGCAAGCGTCAGCTTCGCCGGCAACCCCACCGATCAGCCCGAGCATGCGGCGCAGTCCTTGGCCAAGGGAAGCCGGGTGATGGTCGTGGGCCAACTCTCGCAGCGGCTGGGGACCTTGCACGGTGGCACTCATCTCGACCTCTGGAAATGTCGTTTACCGTCGAGGAACTGCGGAGGTTGGTGGCGATCCTGGCTCGTCGGTGGCCTCCCTGCGCCAGGTCCCGGCGGAGCAACGACCCCGCACAGCGGTCCAAGCAAGGGGCCTACCGCTGTCCATCGGGCCGGCGGAAGCCCCAGACCAGGGGGTCGGCCAGGGTGTCTCCCCTTGCGACGGAGCCGTGCAGGCGCGAAGGTGATGCCCGACACGATCCAGGGAGGCCGCAGGGGCCCACGACACAAAGGAGGCGTCACATGAGCATCACCACGACGTCCGCGGACAAGCCGACGGTCGTCCTGGTTCACGGGGCGTTCGCCGAGTCGTCGAGCTGGAACGGCGTCATCGCCTCGTTGCTCGATGACGGCTATCCCGTGCTCGCGGTCGCGAACCCGCTGCGCGGCGCCAAGAGCGACGCCGACTACCTGCGCAGCGTCCTCGCCGGGATCGACGGGGACGTCGTGCTCGTCGGGCACTCCTACGGCGGCATCGTGATCAGCAACGCCGGCACCGGCAACGACAGCGTCAAGGCGCTGGTGTTCATCGGCGCCTTCGCGCCGGAGGCGGGCGAGAGCGCCATCGCCCTGTCGGGCCGCTTCGAGGGCAGCACGCTCGGGGAGACGCTCGCGGCGGTCAAGCTCCCCGCCGGCGGCACCGACCTCTACATCAGGCAGGACCGCTACCACGCCCAGTTCGCGGCCGACTCCTCGCCGCGCGAGGCGGCGATCTTGGCCGTGACCCAGCGTCCGATCACCGAGTCGGCGCTCGGCGAGCCGTCGGGCGAGCCGGCCTGGAAGACGATTCCCTCCTGGTTCTTGTTCGGGACCGAGGACAAGAACATTCCCGCGGCCGCCCATCGCTTCATGGCCGAGCGGGCCGGTTCCCGGCGGACCGTGGAGCTCCAGGGCGGGTCGCACGCCGTTGCCATCCCGGAGGCGGCCGCGGTCGTCGACCTCATCCGCGAGGCGGCCACCGGCGCTGCGGTGCAGTAGTCCGGCCTTGAGGAACTAACCGACCCATCTGTCCCGCTCGAGGGCGGAGGACGCTGACAAGTCCCAGCGGCAGCCTCGGAACGCGAGCCGATCTGCCGACCACCACTCCAGGAACACCACGCCTCCTCCGGCGCGTCAATGCTGACGCACGGCAGCCTAGCTGGCCGCCGCGATATCCACGCGCGTATGCGGCTAGTCGCTCGACCAGTGATGCGACGGTGCGGGACACGGGTGACGGGGAAGCAGCATGCCGGCGTCTCGCTCCGTCGTTTCCGTGCTGGTGAGGTTCGTTGTGAGGAGTTTCTCTACGACCTCAAGGCCGGCCCTGCGGGCGGCCGCCGGTAGATCTCGCCGGTAGGTCCTTGTGGCCGACCAGGCTGACATGGGTCTCCACGGCGCTCAGGTAGCGGCGGGCGCATTGGCCTGGTGAACCTGGCTGGAATAGGATCTCCCACCTGTCCTCTTCGCTCGTAGGCTCCCAGGGCCCGTTTCATGACCGAGCTGATCCGACCAAGCTCGGCCAACAGCCTGCCCCTGATTACCGAAGGAACACCAGCCATGTCACTCGCCCGCGTCCACAACTTCTCCATCTCACTCGACGGCTTCGCCACCGGCGAAGGTCAGAGCCACGACGCACCGTTCGGCCACGCCGGCGAAAGGCTGCACGACTGGATGTTCGCCACCCGGTGGTGGCACGAGCGGGCCGGCCAGCCCGGCGGCACCGGCGGCATCGACGACGCCTTCGCCCAGCAGCACGGTCCGGGGATCGGCGCCGAGATCATGGGTGCCGGGAAGTTCGGCCCGCCCGGATGGCACGAGAACCCGCAGTGGAAGGGCTGGTGGGGTTCCAACCCGCCGTTCCACACACCGACCTTCATCCTCACCCATCACCCGCGCCCGCCGATCGAGATGGAGGGCGGCACGACCTTCCACTTCCTCGACGCCTCGCCTGCCGAGGCGCTCGAGGCGGCCCGCGAGGCTGCAGGCGGCCAGGACGTACGCATCGGCGGGGGTCCCACCATGATCCGCGACTTCCTTGCTGCCGGGCTCGTCGACCACATGCACATCGTGCTGGTCCCGATCCTGCTCGGCCGAGGCGTACGCCTCTGGGACGGACTGGAGGGCCTCGAGCAGGGCTACGAGGTCGAGGCCACCTCCTCGCCCAGCGGAGTCACACACGTGACGTTCACCCGTACCGGTGTCTGAACCGCCTCGGTCAGGCTGACCGGACCCCGCAGGGCTCCGGCAAAGTCGCGGTCTGCACCAATTGCCCGAACATGCCCGTCGCCGGAATCTGGCTGCGGCCACCTAGAGCTTCCTGAGTACGGGATGAGGTTGCAGGTCCCACCGTTGGTGGGGTCGGTGGTGGACCCTTTGGTTCCGACCAATGAGCCTCAGGAGCCCACCACCGTGACCCCAGCAGAGATCATCTACCACCGGCGTGTCCAGGTCCTTGACCGAGCCGGCAGCACCAGCGTGGCCGAGGCCTGCCGCACCTTCGGCATCTCGCGCACGACCTACTACCGCTGGGCCGGCCGCGCCCAGCGCTACGGGCTGGCCGCGCTGCTGCCCAAGGGGCGCCGGCCGCCGGTCATGCCGACCGCCACCCCACCCGACCAGGTCGAGGCGGTGCTGGCCGAGGCGGTCGCCCGGCCGACCCTGGGCGCCCGCCAGCTGGTCGACCACCTGGCCGTCCGCGGAGTGCGCCTGTCGCCGTCGGGGGTGCAAAAGCTCCTCCGCCGCCACCGGCTCGGCCGCCGCGCCCAGCGGGTGGCCGCCCTGGCCCAGCTGACTGCTGCCACTACTGGCATCCTCACCACCGACGCCAAGGATGGCCCGTTTGGGTTCTGCCACTTCGCCGCCCGCCCCGGTGATCTGGTCGCCCTGGATACCTTCTACGTCGGCAAGCTCAAGGGCATCGGCCCGGTCTGGCAGCTCACCGCCGTCGACACCGCCACCCGCTATGCCATCGGTGCCCTGGTCGCCGGGGACAAGTCGGCTCGGGACGCTGCCGCCTTCGTGGATCATGTTGCCGAGCGGCTGGCCGGCATCGGCGCCGAGCTCACCGGGGTGCTGACCGACAACGGCCCAGAATTCACCGGCCGCGGGTTCACCAGCCACCTCAAGGGCCTCGGCATCGACCACCATCGCATCCCGCCCCGCTCGCCCAACCACAACGCCGTCTGCGAGCGCTTCCAGGGCACCGCGCTCCAGGAGTTCTACCGGCCCGCCTTCCACCGCCAGCACTTCGCTCGTCTGGCTGACCTCAACGCCCAGTTCCAGGGCTGGCTCCAGACCTACAACACCCGCCGTCGCAACCATGGCGACTTCATGCGCGGCCGCACGCCCTTTGCGGTTATGGAGGCCCACCTATCATGACCAAGCCCAGGGTTCACCTGTCACCTCAACCCGTGCTCAGGAAGATCTAGGGGCAAGCGAAATGGCAGCTCCCTGACCAGCAGCGCTGCATCATGCATGGTGGTCAGGACGTGGCTGCCAACCGCTTTCAGGCGAGGCGCAGCGCCACGGGCTGCTGG
>Ga0081538_10005634_pt1 | contig 11236 bp, 11 predicted proteins | sample TabmetS5T2R1_FD_71022 | JGI IMG/M metagenome (GOLD analysis project Ga0081538, IMG submission 71022) | Tabebuia heterophylla rhizosphere microbial communities from the University of Puerto Rico - S5T2R1 | ecosystem: Host-associated > Plants > Roots > Rhizosphere ...
GCCCTCGCGCCGGGCGTGCTCGGAGAGGTAGTCGGAGAGCTCCGTGAGCAGGGAGTCCTCGTAGCTCGAGAACTGGTCGCGGTCGCTGGGACAGAGGTAGAGCCTGTACTCGTTCGGCACGTACACGCGCGAGACCGAGACGCTCTTCGCGTCGTCCATCTCCTTGGCAAGCTTGCGCGCGAGCTCGACCGGCTGCACGTGCGTGCGGAAGGCGCGACCGAAGACGCCTTCGACGATCGACTCGATCCTGTGCTCGATGCTTCGCAGGACGCTCATGGCGGGGGGCGCGTGCGCCCCCGAAAACTCTAACTACCCTTCCTGAGCAGCGGATACGCCAGCAGACCGGCCGCGAGCCAGACGGCCGGGACCGCCCACAGGGCGGCGACCGCCGCGCCGCCGGCCAGGAGCGGGGCGAGCAGAAGGGTTGCGAGGGACGCGGCTCCCCAGGCCGCGACGCCCCACAGGCCCATGCTCCGCGCGTGGCCTGCGGTGGCCGCGGCCACGGCGAGGACGACGGCCGCAGCCAGGATCGTCGGTCGGCTTGTCAGCACCGTCCAGGCGTCCCCCAGCGCCTCGAGAGGCCGCTCGGCGCCGCTGAGCGGCCGCGCGCTCGGGGCCGGCTCCCCGCTCAACGGGACGCGCCAACCCGCGACGACGACCACCGCTGCGGCCGTGAGCACCGCGGCGAGGGCAAGCGCCGCGCGCCGGAGGACTCCCCGGGCCTGGAGCGTGACCAGAGGCACGAGGGGAAGGAGGTGGACGAGCGCCAGGAGCGGGCCGGCGAGAAAGAGAAGGCCGGAGCGGGCGTCCCGGACGAAGAGCGCGAGCCAAAGGAGCGCGACGGGGAGGTAGGCGAGCGCGAGGCCCAGGGAGGCGTTGCCGAGCGGGAGGACCGGGACGGCGAGGGCGAAGGCGAGGCCGGCGGTCGGGCTGAGGAGCGCCGCGAGGGCGGCGAGGGCGCCGAGCAGGAACGGCCAGCCGGCCGGGAAGAAGGGAAGCAGAAGCGTCGCGGCCGCGGCGAAGAGTGCCGCGAGCGCCGCGTGCGGCGCCCGCTCGCGCAGGACGATGGGCGACGTCTTGGCGCGCGTGCGCTCCGTGTGCCCCTCCTCGACGGCCCGGAGCAGCTGCAGCGCCTGCTTGGCGGGCGGGCGCTTGCGCGGGTCGAGCGAGAGCATGCGATCGACCGCGCGGCAGAGCTCCCGCGGCAGGTCCGGCCGCAGCTCCGCGAGCGGCTGCGCGCCCTGCTCCACCCGCCGCGCAGTCTCGAGCGGCGAGACGGCCCAGAAGGGATGGCGGCCCGCCAGGGCCTCCCAGAGGAGGACGCCGACCGCCCAGACGTCGGCGGCGCCGGTCGCCTCCTGGCCGGCGAGGCGCTCGGGCGCGATGTACGCGAGCGTGCCCGGCACGTCGCCGACGGCCGTGAGCGTGTCGGCATGTTCGAGCTGCGCGAGGCCGAAGTCGAGGAGGCGGATGGAGACCTCCTCACCGTCCTCGAGCATCACGTTGGCCGGCTTCACGTCGCGATGAACGACGCCTTTTCCGTGCGCGTGCGCGAGGGCCTCCAGCACCTGCGCCGCCGCCTCGACCGCCTTCCAGTCCTCGAGGGCGCCGCCCCGCAGCGCCTCGCGCAGCGTCCTGCCGGCGACGTAGGGGTAGGCGACGTAGACGTGGCGGTCGTCGCGGTCGAGCGCCAGCGCGCGGAGGCAACGCGGGTGACGGAGCCGCGTGGCGGCGTCGACCTCGCGCTCGGCGCGCGCCCCCGGCTTCCCCTCGCGCGGCACCACCTTGAGGGCCACGTCGCGTCCGGCGTGCTCGTCGCGTGCGAGCCAGACCGAGCCTCCGCCGCCGCTCCCGAGCGGGCGAAGCGGGCGGTAGCGTCCGAGGACGAGATGGTTCTCGCTGAGCGCGACGGCAGGTTCCATCGGTGGTAGAGCGGCACTTGGCGTTCCGCCGAGAAAGTCCTGCAAAGTCCGAACCTGCTGGTAGACTCGGCGCCTTCCTCGACCCGTTCTGCCGTGTTCGACCGCGAGAAAAGCGATCCCCAGACGGACATCGAGTTCGACTTCTTCGACGAGTCGCAGACCACCGAGTCGCCGCCGAGGAAGAAAGACTCCCAGCCGGGCCGGCGGCCCCGGATGCCGAAGCGACCGCCGGCGCCGCCGGGAGGACCGCAGCTCTACCGGCTCGGAGTGCTGATCGCGGCCGCCATCCTCCTGGCGGTCATCTTCATCTTGGTCATCAACAACTGCCGCGGCGACCAGAAGCGCGCCGCCTACGAGGACTACATGGAGTCGGTGACCCCGGTGGCGACGGGCTCCGCCGGCATCGGGGAGGAGCTCAACAACCGCCTGACGACCCCCGGGATCAGGCTCGAGGCCCTGCGCTCCCAGGTCGAAGGGCTGCGCGACCAGCAGGAGCAGATCCTGCGTCAGGCGCAAGAGCTCAGCCCGCCCGGCCCGCTCGTGGAGCAGCAGGAGGCGCTCGTCGAGACGATGCAGTTCCGGGTCAACGGCCTGGCCGGCCTCGCCCGCGGGCTCCAGCTCGTCGCCGAGACGGAGAATCCCGAGGAGTCGAGCGGCAACCTCGCCAACCAGGCGCAGCGGCTCGTGGCGAGCGACATCGTCTACGCGGACGCGTTCAAGGCGGCGGCCGAGTCCGTCCTCGAGCAGCAGGGGGTCACGAACATCTCCGTTCCGGCCTCGGTGTTCGTCCAGAATCCGGAGTTCGCGAGCCCGGCCTTCTGGGCGCAGTCGGTCAACCGGCTGACGCAGGGGCCCGAGGCGACCGGATTGCGCGGTAACGGCATCGAGGGAGTCCGCGTCCTGCCGGAGGGCCAGGAGCTGTCCGCGACCGGCGACAACACCGTGCAGGTGAGCGAGGACCTCGCCTTCGAGGTGCTCGTCGAGAACTCCGGCGAGAGCCAGGAGACCCAGGTGAAGGTCACGCTCGTCGTCCGCCAGCAGCCGCGGATCTCGAAGGAGCAGACGATCGACGTGATCAACCCGGGGGAGACGAAGCGCGTCCGCTTCACCGGCTTCGACAACATCGCCTTCTCGACCCAGACGACCCTGCTCGTCTCGGTCGAGCCGGTCCCCGGGGAGCAGAACACGAACAACAACACCCGCGAGTTCCCGATCATCTTCACCCTCGGCTAACGCCGCGGTACGCTAGGGCCGATGTCGGACCTCTCCGACGCCGCTCCCTGGATCGCCATCGGCGCCGCAGCGGCGGCGGTCGCCGCGCTCCTCCTCTCGCTCGCCTTCTACCTGAAGCTGCGGGCGGTGCGGAAGGCCCAGCTCGTCCTCATGGGCTCCGGCAAGGACGACCTCGTCAACTTCGCCGTCTCCCTCCAGACCCGAATCGACGATCTCCATCGCGTCGTCGACGAGGTCGCCGCGGGGCTCGCGCGCATCGACCGTCGTGTCGACGGCTGCCTCTCCCATACGGCGCTCGTGCGCTACAACGCCTACGAGGACGCGGGCGGGCACCAGTCCGCGTCGCTCGCCTTCCTCGACGGTGCACGCTCGGGAGTGGTGATGAGCGCGATCCAGGGGCGGGACTACGCGCGCATCTACGTCAAGCAGCTCGACCGCGGCCGCGCTCCCGTGGCGCTGTCGCCGGAGGAGCAGGAGGCGGTCGACCGGGCGATGTCGCAATGACCTACCGCAAGGCCGAGATCAGGCCCTTCGAGCCGGCCGACGAGCCCCTCCTCTTCGGCCTCGCGAGGCTCGATCGCGGCGCCGACCGGCGGACGCTCGCCGTGCTCGAGCAGGAGACCGTCTTCGTGGCCGAGGTGGAGGGAGGCCCGGCCGGCTACGTGGCTCTCGCGCGCGCCGGCGAGGCGGTGCGGATCGACCAGCTCTTCGTCAGCCCGGAGCACGAAGCCCAGGGCGTCGGCCGCCAGCTGCTCGAGTACGCGGAGGGCTACGCGATCTCGGAGGGCGCCCCGGCGCTGCAGGTGGTCGTCTCCGGCGCGGACGCACGCGCGGTGGGGTTCTACCGCGGACGCGGCTTCGTGCCCGCCGGAGAGGATCTGCTCGAGATGGTGCTCCCAGGCCGTTAGAACCCGCCGGCTCATCTACGATTTCGGGCAATGCAGCAGGTTCTCGTCCTGAACGCGAGCTTCGAGCCGCTCAACGTATGCACCGTGCGGCGCGCCCACGTGCTCGTCTACAAGGGCAAGGCCGAGGTGCTCGAGGAGCTCGGCCAGCCGCTGCACTCGGCGTCGGACACGTTCCCGTGGCCGCACGTCATCCGGCTCCTCCACTACGTCCGCGTCCCCCGGGCGGTGAAGCGGAAGATCTCGCGGCGCGCGCTCTTCGCCCGCGACGGGCACCGATGTGTCTACTGCGGCTCGGGCGGACGGCTGACGCTCGATCACGTCGTCCCGCGCTCTCGCGGGGGCGACTCGGTGTGGGAGAACGTCGTCACCTCGTGCGCGCCGTGCAACCTGCGCAAGGGCAACCGGCTCCCGGAGGAGCTCCAGATGTCGATGCTCGTGAAGCCGCGCGTGCCCACGCCGGCGCTCTTCGTCACGCTCTCGACCGCGAGCATCCCGGACCGCTGGGAGCCCTACCTGGCCGCGTTCGCCTAGCCCGGCGGCGGTCTTTCACACTCTCTTCACACACACCCTGTCCTGGGCGGCCACGCCCAGGGGTCAGACCCCAGGGCATGGCCGTGAAGGACACGTTAGGCGTCGTAGTAGAGCGCGAACTCGGCCGGGTGCGGCCTGAGGGCGACGACGTCGACCTCCTGCTCCCGCTTGTAGTCGATCCACGTGCGGATGACCTCCTCGCTGAAGACGCCGCCGGCGAGGAGGAACTCGTGGTCGTGCTCGAGGGCGTCGAGGGCCTCGCCGAGCGATCCCGGCACCTGGGCGATGTCACGCCTACGCTCCTCGAAGAGGTCGAAGTCGGCGGGCTCGCCGGGGTCGAGTCCCTTCTGCACCCCGTCGATCCCGGCCATGAGCATGGCCGCGAACGCCAGGTACGGATTGGCCGTCGAGTCCGGGCAGCGGAACTCGATCCGCTTGGCGGCCGCCGCGTCCGAGTACATCGGGATCCTGATCGCCGCCGAGCGGTTCCGCTGCGAGTAGACGAGGTTCACCGGCGCCTCGTAGCCGGGCACGAGCCGCCGGTACGAGTTCGTGGTCGGCGCGCAAAACGCGAGCAGAGCGGGTGCGTGCATGAGAATGCCGCCGAGGTAGCCGCGCGCGAGCTGTGACAGCCCCGCGTAGCCCGACTTGTCGGAGAAGAGCGGCGTGCCCTCCTTCCAGAGCGACTGATGCGTGTGCATGCCCGAGCCGTTGTCCCCGAAGATCGGCTTCGGCATGAAGGTTGCGCTCTGGCCGGCCGCGCGGGCCACGTTGCGGACGACGTACTTGTACGTCATGACCTGGTCGGCCATCCGCGTGAGCGACTGGTAGCGAAGGTCGACCTCGCACTGACCTGCGGTGGCCACCTCGTGGTGGTGGAACTCGCACGGGATCCCGAGCCGCTCCAGCGTCAGGACGATCTCCGACCGGAGGTCGTGCAGCGTGTCGTGCGGCGCCGGCGGGAAGTAGCCGCCCTTCTCCCGCACGGTGTAGCCGAGGCCGGGGACCGAGGAGTTCCAGTGCCCCTCGGCCGAGTCGACCGCGTAGTGGGAGCGGTGCGGCGAGAGCTCGTAGGACACCTCGTCGAAGACGAAGAACTCGCACTCGGGCCCGAAGTTGGCCGTGTCGGCGATGCCGCTCTCACGCAGGTAGGCCTCGGCCCGCCGGGCGATCCGACGCGGATCGCGCCCGTACGCCTCGCCCGTCGTCGGGTCTGCGATCTCGCAGACGAGCGACAGCGTCGGCGCCTCGGTGAACGGGTCGAGGACGGCCGTCCCCGGGTCGGGCATGAGCAGGAGGTCGCTCTCGGCGATGCCCTGCCACCCGCGGATCGACGAGCCGTCGAAGCCGAGTCCCTCGGAGAACGCCGACGTGTCGAACGCTCCGATCGGCAGCGTCATGTGCTGCCAGCTCCCAAACAGGTCGCAGAACTTGAGGTCGACGAGCTGGGTCTTCCGCTCGAACGCCCACGCCACCGCCTCCTCGGCCTCCGGCTGCGTGCCGTTGGCCAGATACGCCTTCGTCTCCAACTCCTGCATCTGTCCTCCTTCGGTCCACGAAAAAAGCCCCGGGCGGTCGAATCGACCTCCGAGGCTGCGTCGCCTTCTGCGGGCGCCTCCGTCGGCGCCTCGCCCACTCACCATAGCGCGAGACCTGGACGGACCACAAGACCCCGGGTATCCTCGTTCGCGGATGCACACGTTCCGAGTCTGAGACACCAGGTGCCGCGGCCCCCCTGCTAGGGGCGCCGACCTCTCGCCCTGCCGTGCCCACTCGACTCGTGAAGGAGCTTGTGCATGACCGCAGTCCACGTCTCCGAACTTCGTAAGGAATTCCTCCGCCGCAACGGCCGCCGCGTCCGGCGCGAGCGCGTGCCCGCGCTGCGCGACGTCTCGTTCACGATCGAGCGCGGCGAGTGCGTGGCGATCCTGGGCCAGAACGGCTCCGGGAAGTCCACGCTCGTCCGGCTCCTCTCGACGCTCCTGCTCGCGGACGGAGGCAGCGCGACCATCTTCGGGCACGACCTCGGGCGGGACTCGCGCGCCGTGCGCCGGCTGATCAACCGCGTCTCGGTCGAGGCTTCCTTCTTCAAGAAGATGTCGTCCGCGGAGAACCTCGCCTACGCGGCGCGCTTCTACGGCATGACGCCCGCGCAGACGGGCCCCCGCATTCCGGAGATCCTCGAGCGGGTCGGCTTCCCGGCGAGTCGGCGGCGCGAGCCGATGGAGAACCTCTCACGAGGCATGCAGCAGAAGGTGGCGCTCGCGCGCGCCCTCCTGACCGCCCCGGTCCTGCTCCTGCTCGACGAGCCGACCACCGGGCTCGACCCGCGCTCGCGCCTCGAGGTGCGCGACTTCATCCGCCAGGTGCGGAAGACGCACGACGCGACCGTCCTCCTCTGCACCCACGACCTCGACGAGGCCGAGGCGCTCGCGGACCGCATCGGGATCCTCGACCGAGGCAGGCTCGTCTGCCTCGCGACGCCGGAGGAGCTCAAGGCCGCCTACGGCGTGGAGACCCTCGAGGGCGTCTTCTTCGCCGCCACCGGGCGCGCCCTCGAGGACGACGAAGGCGAGGAGGAATGAGAGGGGCCGCGCAGTCACTCCGAGCCGAGCTCGTCGGCCTCGCCGGGGTCGTCGAGCGGAACGCCTACCTCGTCCGGCGCTACCTGTGGTGGGAGCTCGCGTTCTTCCTCTGGACGGTCGCGAACACGCTCACGATCGTCTTCATCGCCGAAGGCGTGGAGGCGACGGGCGGCCGGATCGACGTTCAGGAGACGACGACTGTCCTGCTCATCGGCGCCGTCATGTGGGCCTACCTGGGGATGATCTTCGAGATCCTCACGGAGACCGTCGCCTGGGAGCGCTGGGAAGGGACGATCGAGTACACGTTCATGGCCCCGCTCTCACGTTCCGTGCACCTGGCCGGCATGGGCCTCTTCGCCGTCGTCTACGGCCTCGTTCAGTCCGTGCTCCTCTTCGCGGTGGTCGCGTCCTTCTTCGACCTGTCGCTGCCCGAGGCGAACTTCGTGGGCGCGCTCGTCGTCCTCGCGGTCGCGTCGGTCTCTTTCGTCGGGATCGGGATGATGACGTCGGTGCTGCCGCTCGTGTCCCCGGAGAAGGGGACCCAGCTCGGCTTCGTCGCGCAGGGAGTCCTGCTCGTCGTCTCCGGCGTCTACTACCCGGTCAGCGTGCTTCCGGAGTGGATGCAGTGGCTGGCCACGATCTCGCCGGCGACCTATGCGCTCGAGGGGACGCGCGACGCGATCCTCGCCGGCGCCGGCCTCGGCGAGCTCTGGGACGAGCTCTGGCCGCTCTTCGTCATCGGCGCGGTCTCGATCCCGCTCGGACTCGGAGTCTTCCGCCTCGGCGAGCGGCATGCGAAGCGGCACGGAAAGCTGAAGAGGTCGGGCTGACCTGCGGCCCTGACGCGGTATAGACTGAGCGCGTCATTCGAGGCGACGAGGCCTCGGGCCGACGGCGGCCCGGGGCTCCTTGCGTTTAAGGAGGAGGTTTGGACATGGCCCAGGTCGAGACCGGCAGGGCGACGAGCGACCCGGCCGCGCGCAAGGCCGTGCTGCAACGCGTCCAGGACGAGGAGATCGCGTTCGTGCACCTCTGGTTCACGGACATCGAAGGCCACCTCAAGAGCTTCGCGGTCACGCTGCAGGAGCTCGAAGGAGCGCTGGACGACGGGATGGGCTTCGACGGCTCGTCGATCACGGGCTTCAACGCGATCGAGGAGTCGGACATGGTCGCGATCCCGGACCCGTCCACCTTCCAGCTGATGCCCAACGGCGGGCACAAGGTCGCGCGCATGATCTGCGACATCGTCACGCCGGACGGGGAGCCGTACGTCGGCGACCCGAGGCACGTCCTCCGGCTCGCCCTCGAGCGCATGCACGACCTGGGGTTCGACACGTTCAACGTCGGCCCCGAGCTCGAGTACTTCCTCTTCAAGAGCGACGAGGGAACGGAGACGCTCGACGAGGGCGGCTACTTCGCCATGACGACGATGGACGCAGCCAGTGACCTCCGCCACGACACCGTGCGGGCGCTCGAGTCGATGGGGATCCCGATCGAGTACGTCCACCACGAGGTGGGCCCGTCCCAGCACGAGATCGACATGCAGTTCGCCGACGCCCTCTCGATGGCCGACCACACGGTCACGTACCGGCTCGTCGTCAAGGAGATCGCCAAGAAGGCTGGCTACCACGCGACCTTCATGCCGAAGCCGATCTTCGGCGAGAACGGCTCCGGGATGCACACGCATCAGTCGCTCTTCGCGGGCGGGAAGAACGCGTTCTTCGATCCGGACGACGAGTGGAGCCTCTCCGACGTGGGCAAGGGCTTCATCGCCGGCCAGCTCCGGCACGCGCGGGAGATCTCGGCGGTGTTCGCCCAGTGGGTCAACTCCTACAAGCGGCTCGTCCCCGGCTACGAGGCTCCCGTCTACGCGGCCTGGTCGCGCCGGAACCGCTCCGCGCTCATCCGCATCCCGCTCTACAAGCCCGGCAACGAGCAGGCGACGCGTGCCGAGATTCGCTGCCCGGATCCGGCCTGCAACCCGTACCTCACGTTCGCCGCGCTGCTCCACGCTGGACTCGAGGGGATCGAGCAAGGCTACGAGCTGCCGCCGCCGATGGAGAGCAACCTCTACAAGCTGACGGCCGAGGAGCGGAAGGAGCGTGGCATCGTCGCCCTCCCCGAGACGCTCGGCGAGGCGATCGACGAGCTGGCCGAGTCCGACCTCGCGCGCAGGGCGCTCGGCGACCACATCTACTCGAACTACGTCAAGCTGAAGCGGCAGGAATGGGACGAGTACCGCGTCCAACTCACGCCGTGGGAGCTGGAGAAGTACCTACCGGTCTTGTAGTAAGCGGGCCGGGAGCGTAAGATGGTTTCGGTGTCGCCGCTTCTCCTAGAAGCGGGGGACTGACTGACGGCCGACTGCGAGCTGCTTACCGAGCAGCTCGTGGTCGTTAAGGAGCGCCGTTACGCCGGCGCGCCCACGGTGTCCTCGGCGGCGCGGAGCGCGCGCTCGAGCTCGGCGAGCCCGAACGGCTTCACGAGGTACGCGAACGGCCGCAGGCGCTCGGGGGCCTCGGAAGCGGGATAGATGCTGGCGCAGACGATCGGGAGCTGCTCGTCGTGCAGGCGCAGGCGCTCGGCGGCGGCGAGCGCCGCGGGGTCGGCCGGCTCGAGGATCAGCAGGTCGACGTCGCCGTCCGGAACTCCGTAGCCGCGGCGGCCCGTCGGGTAGACCGGCTCGTGACCCAGGCGCGCGACGACGTGCCCGAGGAGCGCGCGCACCTCGGCATGCGGCTCGCAGACGAGGATCCTCACAGCCCCACCATCGGCCGGGGCCGGGCGGATTTCGGCGGTATCTGGTATGGAAGCGGTATGAAGCGTGCCCAGGTCCTCGTGGTCGACGACGACGGCGACATCCGGGGCCTCCTCAGGGAGCTGCTCGAGCGGCAGGGGTACGGCGTCACGGAGGCGGCGAACGGCAAGGAGGCGCTCCGGGCCCTCTACGCGGCGCCTCCCGACCTCGTTCTCCTCGACGTCTCCATGCCCGAGCTGGACGGCTGGCAGACGCTGGAGCGAATCCGGGACCTCTCCGACGTCCCCGTGGCGATGCTGACTGCCCGCGCCGCCGAGCTCGAGAAGGTGCGTGGGCTGAAGGCCGGCGCGGACGACTACATCACGAAGCCGTTCGGCCGCCAGGAACTGCTGGCCCGCGTCGAGGCGATGCTCCGGCGGGCGGGTTCTCGAGAGGAGGCGGAGCAAACGTACGCGGACGCGCTCCTCACTGTCGACTTCGGGGAGCGCAGCGTCGCGGTCAACGGCGAGGACGTCCCGCTGACCCCCCTCGAGTTCCGACTACTCTCCGCCTTCGTGCGGCATCCGGGGCAGCTCCTCACGCATGACCAGGTGCTCGAGCTCGTCTGGGGCGACTCGTTCTCCGCCTCGCGCGACCAGGTCAAGCTCTACGTCGGCTACCTGCGCCGCAAGCTCGAAGGCGCGGGCGCCGACGGGTCGGTGATCGAGACCGTGCGCGGGTTCGGCTACCGCTACCGCCCGAGCACGGCCTAAACGGCGACCTGCGCCTCCGCCGCGTCCTGGAGCGGAAGCGCCACCCGGAAGGTGGTTCCCGCGCCCTCCTCGCTCTCGACGGTGATCCTGCCAGAGTGCGCCTCGACGATCGCCTTCGAGATCGCCAGGCCGAGCCCGGTGCCCTGAATCGCCTGCTCGGTCGCCGTGCTCGTGCGGAAGAAGCGCTCGAAGAGGAACTCCTGCTCGTCGGCGGGGATGCCCATGCCGCTGTCGCGCACCTCGACGACCGCCTGGCCGTCGAGGGCACGCACGCGGATGTCGACCCGTCCCCGCTCGGGCGTGAACTTGACAGCGTTGGAGACGAGGTTGTCGAGAAGCTGCGCGATCCGCGCCCGGTCCGCGGCGAGGAGAGGGACGGGCCCGGTTGCGAGCGTGAGCGTGATCTCCTTGGCCTCGGCCTGCGGCCTGGCGGTCTCGACGCTCTCGGACGCGACCGCGCCCAGGTCGACGGCGGCCACGTCGAGGACGAGCTTGCCGGCCTCGACCTGGGCCAGGAAGAGGAGGTCGCCGACGAGGTGGAGGAGGC
>Ga0081538_10005635_pt1 | contig 11234 bp, 9 predicted proteins | sample TabmetS5T2R1_FD_71022 | JGI IMG/M metagenome (GOLD analysis project Ga0081538, IMG submission 71022) | Tabebuia heterophylla rhizosphere microbial communities from the University of Puerto Rico - S5T2R1 | ecosystem: Host-associated > Plants > Roots > Rhizosphere ...
CGCCGGGCGGGGTCGCCTCGCCCAGGTGCTGGCGACGCGCGGCGGACGGGCGGAGCCCGAGGCGCCTTTCGTCATCGAGCACCGCGAGGCGCTCATCTACATGCTGTGCCAAGCCGCCGAGCTCGAGCACGGGATCATGTGCCAGTACCTGTTCGCGGCGTTCTCGCTCAAGCAGCGCACGGACGAAGGGCTCAGGCCGGAGGAGGTCGAAGCCGTCACCCGCTGGCGCCGCACGATCAGCCACGTCGCCACCGAGGAGATGCTGCACCTCGCGCTCGTGCAGAACGTGCTCTCCGCGATTGGCGCGGCGCCTCATCTGACCCGGCCGAACCTGCCCGCACCCGCTCGTCACTATCCCGCAGCCGTGAGCCTGACACTGGTGCCCTTCGGCGAGCAGGCCCTACAGCATTTCATGTTCCTCGAGCGCCCGGAGGGCATGGCGCTCGAAGGTGCGACGGGCATCGACGCGCCCGTGCACGAGGCGGTGCCCTTGGTGGTCGAAGGCGACATCGTGCCCCAGCTGCAGGACTTCGCAACCATCGGCCACCTGTACCGCTCGATCGAGCAAGGGCTGGTGCACCTCGCAGACAAGTTCGGCGAGCGCAACCTGTTCGTCGGGCCGCCGCGCGCACAGGCGACGAGCAAAGATTTCCGCTGGCCCGAGCTCGAGGCCGTGACCGACCCAGCGTCGGCCCAGCGAGCGCTCGACACGATCCTCGAGCAGGGCGAGGGGGCGCGCGGGCATTGGGAGGCGGCCCACTTCGGCCAGTTCGTCGAGATCCTCGAGGAGTACCGCCGGATGTGCACGGAGAATCCGGCGTTCGACCCGGTCCGGCCGGTGATGTTCGCGAAGGTGCGTCGTGGCGAGCACGACGACTCGACCCCCCTCATCGGCGATCGCGTGACGTCACAGTGCACGGATCTCTTCAACGTCAGCTACGAGATCCTCGTGCAGATCCTGGAGCGGTACTTCGCGCACACGGAGGAGACCGACGGGCAGCTTGCGACGCTGGCGCGCGCGGCGGTCACTCTGATGGGCGGCGTCCTCAGGCCGCTCGGGGAGCTGATCACGACGCTGCCGGTCGGACCGGAGCACCCGGGGCGCAACGCGGGGCCGAGCTTCGAGCTCTTCTACGAGGACGACGACCTCCTGCCTCATCGGGAATCCGCCTGGGCGCTGCTCGAGGAGCGCCTGCGTGATGCCTCGACCTTCTGCGGTGCTGTCGCGAAGAGCTCGCCGGAGGACGTCGCGAGCGCGCTCGGAGTGGCTGAGGGCACGCTGACGGCCGTGGCGGACTCGCTCGCTCGGCACTTCGCCGATTGGGGCGCGGCGAGTCGCTTCTTGACCGAAGCCGGTGCGGCAGCCACAATCGCGACCGACTCAGCTCGGGCGTCGGCCCCGGGGGAGCCGGTGAACTTCGAAGAGAACATCAAGCCGCTGTTTCGCGAGCGCGACCGCGACTCGATGCGTTTCGCCTTCGACCTCTGGTCCGCCGACGACGTCTCGACCCACGCCGACGCCATCCTCGAGCGACTCGAGGCCGGCACGATGCCATGCGACGGAGCGTGGCCCGCGGAGCGTGTTGCGGCCTTCCGCCGGTGGATCGACGCCGGCAAACCCGCCTAGGCCGTGGGTGGCAGGGGCCGCCGTGCATTCGGCGCATGCGCCCGACGGGCTCGAAAAGGCCGAAGCAGTTTGGTGAGGCGTAGTAGGTTCGGACGGTTCCGAATCCCCGTCATCCTCGAGAGGAGAGGCCGTGACGAACAGCAGCAGCGCCCCCACCGTCGTGCTCGTCCACGGCGGCTTCGCCGATGCCTCGTACTGGGTTCCCGTCATTCGCGAGTTGCAGGGGAGCAACCTGCCGGTGCTCGCGCCGGCGAACCCGCTGCGCGGCCTGGCAAGCGACGCCGAGTACATCGCGAGCGTCGTAAACCAGATCGACGGGCCTGTGCTGCTGGTCGGCCACTCATACGGCGGCGCGGTGATCTCGGTCGCCGGAGCGGCCACCGGCAACGCGGTCGGCCTGGTGTACGTGGCGGCGTGGGTTCTCGACGAGGGCGAGTCCTTCGGCGATGTCTATGCGAAGTTCGGCGCGACCCCGCTTCTCGACGCGGTTCGCCCAAGCAACTACCCGCTGCCCGAGGGCGGCACGGCAGTCGAGTTGTCGATCGCGCCCGAGCACTATCAGTCGGCGTTCGCTGCGGACCTGCCGAGCGACGTCACCGACGTCCTCGCCGTCTCTCAGCGTCCCTTCGCCGCGATCCTCGACGACCGGGCGCAAGCGGCCGCGTGGAAGACGCTGCCGGCGTGGGCCGTCGTGGCCACCGAGGACAAGGCGATCCCTCCGGAGGGCGAGCGCTACATGGCGACGCGTGCCGGCGCGCAGCCGATCGAGGTGGCGGCGTCGCACTCGATCGCGCTCTCGCAGCCGAAGGCCGTCGCCGATCTGATCCGCACCGCGGTGACCGCCGTGTCGACGGAGACGACGACCGCATGACCTGAACGGATCCTCTGACCAGCGGCGTCTGTCCGGGCGCTCGTCCAACGAGCGCCCGGGGCACGCGCCGCGCAATCTCAGCCTCATTCGGGAGACTTGCGCAGGAGCGTCGAGACGCGTTGCCGTGTGACACCGAAGCGCTCCGCGATCTGTTCCATCGTCAGGCCCTCGGCGTAGAGAGCGTGCGCCTCGGCTCGGCGGACGCTCGCTCCGCAGGTGTCGAGCGCCGTTGAGCTCTCGGTCAGCAGCTGGACGATGAGTGGCCCGTCCTTGCTGGAGACGATCTCGGCGTACGGCGCCCCCCTCGAGCGCAAGCGGCGGAGCTGGGCGATCCGCTTCTCGATGAGCTTCGCACGCCTGCCGTTGTCGGCGAGGACGTCCTCGAGCGCCCTCAGAGCTTCAAGGAATTCGTCTTCAGCCATGGATTCACTTCCCCTCGCCGCCTTTGAAGTTCCGCTCACCGCCCTTGAAGCATGCCCGAACGCAACCCTTGTTGCCGCAACCCCTATTGCTGCAACGGCTATTGCTATATTGACGGGCGGTGTCGGAACTGGCCTTGTATTTGCGCCGGGCGCGCGTCGCCGTGCTGCTCGCCGACGACGAACTTCGCGAGAACGCCGCGGCCGCCGGCCCTGCGAAAGGGTCGGCCTGGCTCCGATGAAGCGGTTCGCCGTCAGCCTAGAACAGCGGGAGTCCGGCGCCCCGCGAGTTTCGGTGGCGGGTGAGATCGATAGGTCGACCGTCGACGTCGTTCGACTAGAGGCGAACCGCCAGATCGAGCTTCACGGGCCCGGGCTGGTTCTCGACCTCGTCCGGACCAGCTTCATGGATTCGTCGGCGCTGCACCTGATCGAGGCGCTGAGGCTCCGCACGTCCGAGCAGGGGGGTGCACTCGTTGTCGTCGTCGCGACCTATGGCGTCCGGCGGCTGCTCGAGATCGCTCCACCACCGCGCGACGTCCTAGTAACCGTCGCACGGTCGCGACGAGGCGCTGCCGTCACGAACGGGCGGTTATCGCCCCACAGGGGTCAGACGGAGGCGGCATGACAAACGCTCACACGATCTCCCCGATCCAACACCGGAACGCGTTAGCCAGTGTTCCTGCCGCAGAGGACCGAGCGTCCGCCATGCGGAGCAATGGGCCGCCTCGACCGCCACGAAGCAGCACCGACGGGGCGGCTGCAACGGCAGTCTGCAACGCAGTGGTCGCGGCACTCAAACGAGTCTGCGGAAAGGGCCCCACGAAGGTGAAGGCGTACGGTCTGGACGAGCACATTGCCATCGTCGCGCAGGACATGCTGACGCCGCTCGAGCGGACGCTTGTCCAAAGCGGGAACCAGCAACTGGTGCGCGAGGCGCGACACGTGCTTTCCGACGAGGTGGCCGAGGAGTGCCGCGCCGCGATCGAGCATGCGACGGGGCAGTCTGTGGTCGGATGGCAGAGCCAGATCGACCCGTCCGCCGACACGGCATTCACGCTGGTCCGGCTCCACCCGCTCTCACCAGCCGCCGACTCCCGGCCCTGAGGAACGAGCCCCAACTCGACGAGCGGGGGCCCCGCCGGCGGTTAGGCCGGCGGGGCGGTCGGTTGCGGCGCGGGGGTGGGCGTGTCGGCTTAGGAGGGGTTGGCGAAGTGGACGCCGTGGACGTCGAGGTCGATGCCGCGCTCGGTCGGGGAGTTGAGGTGGCCCCAGACGTGCGTCGCGTCGGACCGGTTGGGCGAGTCGAGGCTCAGCGTGCTTTGACCGAGCTCGATGGCCTGGCCCTTGTCGTAGGTGCCGTCCGCGAAGTTGTAGCCGCGGATGGCGACGCCGCTGTTGACGCGCAGCACGCTGGGCTTGCTCGGGTCGAGCGTGTAGCCGAGCTGGACGTAGAGGCTCGTCCTGGTGCCCTCCTTGGTGATCGCGGAGTCGTCGAGGATGCGGATCGTGGTGGGGCTCGTCGAAACGACGGCTCGATCGCTGAGCTGGTAGCGCTCGCTCCTGAACGCGATCGACCCGCGGGCCCTGGGCGCCTCGTCGTCGGCGGCGCGCACGCTGGCGGCGCGGACGCCGTTGGCGTCGACGCCGGTGTCGGCCTGGGCGGCGGGTGCGATCGCCATGGCGCCGCCGGCGGCGGCGAGGGCGATCAGGCCGGCTGTAATCGTGAATCGAAGCATGGTCATCTCTTTCTGTTTGCGTTGGTCGCTCGATAGCGCGAGTAGTGACCATGATGTCCTCGGCTGCTTGACCGGCAAATGGCCCTGCCACGCGTGTGTGGCTGGTTCTGGGGGGCGGTCGCGAGGGGTACTGGCACCACCGGCGGTCCGGAGCCGCGGTAGCCCTCGTTTGCCTATGCGGCCTGGGCCTCCCCGCTTGAACCTTTTCGGCGGGCGCTGCGTACCACTTTGGGTCGTATTGTCCACCTGCCGGAGGGAGTGATTCCCATGCGATCGATGTGGCGGGCGCTCGCCGTCGCGGTCGCGGCGTCCTTGGCGCTGGCGACTGCGTCCCAGGCGCAGCAGCCTGAGGTGCTGGACTCGAGGCTGGAGGTGAGTACAGCGGCCTCGGGCCTCAACCAGCCGACCTCCATGGCCTTCATCGGCCAGGACGACATGCTGGTGCTGGAGAAGGCGACAGGGCAGGTTGAACGGGTGGTCGGCGGCGAGCCGCGCGGCCCCGTGCTGGACCTCAACGTCAACTCGAACTCCGAGCGGGGGCTGCTCGGCATCGCCGTGCACCCGAACTTCGCGAACAACGGCTTCGTCTACCTGTTCTGGAGTGAGAGCAACACCGGCGCCGACAGCACCAGTTCCACAGCGGTGGATCTGCTGGCGAACCGAGTCGACCGGTTCCACTGGACCGGCTCGTCGCTCGTGATGGATCGCGAGATCCTGCGGTTCCGCGCCTTCCAGCACGACGCCGGCCAGAACCCGCGCGGCAACCACGACGGCGGGGTGCTGCGCTTCGGGTCGGACGGCAAGCTGTACGCGATCGTCGGTGACACCGGGCGCCGCGGCCAGACACAAAACCTGCTCAACGGGCCGTTCGGGCCAGGGATTCCGGACGACCAGTTCGGTGGGCCCCAGCCCGACGACGCGCACCGCACCGGAGTGATCGTGCGGCTCAACGACGACGGCTCGACGCCCACGGACAACCCGTTCTTCGCCGAAGGCGCCGCAGTCGGCGGGAATGTCGGCGCGAACATCCAGCGGATCTACTCCTACGGGATCCGCAACTCGTTCGGCATGGCCGTCGATCCCGTCTCGGGCGCTCTCTGGGAGCAGGAGAACGGCGACGACTCGTTCAGCGAGCTCAACCGCGTCGAGCCCGGGATGAACTCGGGCTGGGTCCAGATCATGGGCCCGGCGTCGCGCGTCGCGCAGTTCAAGGAGATCGAGACCAGCCCGGCGTTCGAAGGCCTCCAGCAGATCCGCTGGCCCCCGACGAACATCGCCGACACGCCCGAGGAGGCGCTCTCGCGAATGGTGTCGTTCGGGGCCGCCGCCCACTTCAGCGACCCGGAGCTGAGCTGGAAGTTCGAGGTCGGCCCGGGCGGCATCGGGTTCATGCGAGGCCGCGGTCTCGGGCCGCAATACGCGGGCGACCTGTTCATGGGCGGCTCGCGCGACTTCCTCGAGGGCGGCCATCTGTTCCGCATCCAGCTCACCGGCAACCGGCGCAGGGTCGCGGTCGACGACCCGCGGCTCGAGGACCGCGTGGCGGACAACCTCGACAAGTGGGAGGGCACCGAGAGCGAGAGCCTGCTCTTCGGCCGCAACTTCGGCGTCGGCACCGACATCAATACGGGGCCTGACGGCAACCTCTACGTCGTGTCGCTGTCGCACGGCGCGGTCTACAAGATCAGCCGCGCCGCGAACGGCCGCTGACAGTTGCGTGGCCGGCCGGGGCTCTCGGGCCCCGGCCGGCACGCGCGCCTGGAGCTTCGGGACCGCGAAGAGGAAGCCCAGGGTCGCGATGCCCGCAAGGGCATCGATCCCGCGCCACGCCGGATGCAGGTCATGTGCAGGCATGAAGTCTTCTACCGCGACGCGTCAAGTGGACGTACGATCGGTAGACGACCATGTGCGCCGAGCGCGAATACGAAAACGCGGCCACGCGCGATCAGATCGTTCGGCGCGTATCGGGCGGGTTGGCCGACGTCGACACCGCTACGCCATGCGAATCGTCTCGTTCGTGCGCGGCCGACGACCCACCGACGAGGCCACGCGTCCGGGCCTTGGTTCGAGCGACCCCGCAGCGCTGATCCTCGGGCGCCGGCCGGCGGAGAACCGCGCTTACGTGCTCTTCTCGCTTCCTGACGGGAGCGAGGGCATGACTATCGACGTCACGCTCGCCTTCACCGGACCCGACGGACGCGCCAGCCCGGTAACCGTCCCCGGCTGGCAACGGCGACCGCTCGAGCGCCTCTGCTTCGACGAGTGCGGCGACGGGTCACTGCGGCCGGCGCGTGCGGGTGACAGGCAGCTCGTGCTCGTCCTGTCGCCCGAGTACGAGATCGGCTGGCGCCAGTACGCGCCCTTGCTGCGAGCCCACCCCGAGTGGATCGACCAACTGGCCGCGATCATGGAACAGCGCCTGCGCGAGCGGCGCGCCAGTCTCGCGGCCTACGAGGACGGGGAGCGCCAGGACATCGGCCACCGCATCGTCCGGCGGTTCTTCGGACGAGCGCAACCGGAGGCGCGGGGAGCCGCCGCTCCGGCCGAGTAGCGCTCGGCGGCTCGCTTTGGTCAGCGCCGAGGCGTTCCGGCGCTTTGTGAGATGCTCGCCCGCTCGGTGATTGCCGACCTCCACAACCACTACCCGATGCACCTGGTGCCCGAGGCGCACGCCTCGCTGCTCAAGCTCGTGACGACCGCGCGAGGGCGGTGGCGCCTGCTGGACCAGCTGCAGGCGCGCGCGGTTGGGGCGGCCAGCCGGTTCGCCAACTACCAGTCGTTCCACTCGGGCCCGCGATCGACCATTCCGCTGATGCGCGCGGGCGGAGTCGGCGTGGCGCTCTCTGTCCTCTACTCGCCGTTCGACGAGATGGACGCCGACAAGCGCTACCACCATCCCCCAAGCGACGCCTACATACACAGCGTCCTTCGCCATCTCGAGGAGGTGGAGGCAGAGATCGCAGAGCACCACGCCGGGGCGGCCACGGTGGCGCATAACCCGGGCGAGCTCGACGATGCGCTGGCGGCGGGCCGGGTGGCGCTTGTGCACTGCCTGGAGGGAGGATTCCATCTCGGGCTAAGCCCCGAGGCGGTCAATCGTGCAGTCGCTGCGCTCGCCGAGCGCGGGATCGCTTACATCACGGTCGCTCACCTGTTCTGGCGCCGGGTCGCCACGCACGCCAACGCGATCCCGTTCCTGCCCGATCGGGTGTTCTACCTACTCTTCCCCCAGCCCGCCGTCGGGCTCAGCGAACTCGCCCAGGCCGCGATGAGGGCAATGGTTCGGCGGCGAGTGTTGATCGACGTGAGCCACATGAGCGAGCGTTCGCTCGACGACGCCTTCGCTCTTCTCGACGAGCTTGATCCCGACCGCGCGGTGCCGGTGGTGGCATCGCACGCCGCATACCGCTTCGGCCGGCAGGAGTACAACCTCAGCGAGCGAACCGTGGAGCGAATCGCGGAACGAGATGGAGTGATCGGATTGATGCTGGCCGAGTACCAGGCCGCCGACGGCCTGCGGGACCGGCGGACCGCGACGCTCGGCCAATCGCTGGAGGTCCTCTTCCGCCACGTCGACCGGCTGCGGGAGATCACGGGCTCGCACCGGCACGCCGCGATCGGCTCCGATCACGACGGGTTCATCAAGCCCACACTGGCCGGCCTGGAGCACGCGGGGCAACTGGGCTCGGTGGAGACGGCGCTCATGCACCATTACGGCGAGGCCGCCGCCGAGCTAATCGCCTCCGGCAACGTCCTCCGCCTGCTCCGGAACTACTGGCAGGGGGGAAGCGCCCGCTAGCTCGGGCCTACCGAGAACGCAGCGCGGCCAGGCCCTGGTCGCGAGTGGGATATTCCTCCATTCCGACCGCCGTCCCACGCCACACCGTCCACACCTGGCAGAAGCGCGCATCGAGCTCCACGCCGCTCGCTCGACCGCGAGCGTAGCCATGCACGCCGGAAATCACCCGATCACCGACCTCCGTCAGGTCTTCTAGATCGAGCCGGAGGCTGTCAAAGGTGCTGAGCCAATCCTCGACGTAGCGCCGCACTTGCTCGCGGCCGCGATACACGCGCGCGACGGCTTGACATCGGGCTCTCCTCCCTTCTGCAGTGTGCTCTGCCATCAGTGACCGATCGCGAGACGAGAACTCATCCCGCGGAGCTCTCGCGGCTCCTCAAGACCACGACCACGTCCACGCGGCGGTCCTCCGCCCGCTTTGGGTCGTTTCGGCGCTTCGCCTTAGCCTTTGTTTCGCCGAAGGCGTGGATCCGTACACGCCGTCGCGGGACGTTGACGCCGGCCAGCAGGACCTTCCGGACGGACTTGGCGCGCCGCCGCGACAGCTTCTTGTTGTCTTCCGGTGTGCCTACGAAGTCCGCGTAGCCGGCGATACGCACGACTCGGACGTTCCGGGCCTGGCGGCGAAACCCGCGCCGGAAGCGGATGAGGTGCTTACGTCCCTTGTCGCTCAGGGCGTGACTGCCCTCCTTGAAGTTCTCAGTGGCCGGAAGCCGCAGGACTATGACGGCTGTCTTGAGTGTCCTGCGCGCGGAGTCTCGAGCCCCGCGGTCGTCGGTGACGGTCAGCTGCACTTGTGCGGTGGCTTGCCCGCGGGGTAGAGCCGCTCCCGCCACCGGCTTGGAGCTGAGGTGCTGACCATTCAGCGTCCATGCCCACTTGACAATCCGTCCATCCGCATCCGCGGACCCGCGTCCGTCAAGCCTGAAGCGTCGCGAGCCGGGCTTCACCGGCGTGGCTGCTATGCCGGCGATGGGGAGGTGTTCGCGCTTACCGTTAACTCCATTTCGTTGCTCTTGATTCCGCAGTCGACGCGAACAATTCTGGTGCCGGGAGACTCCGGTGCCTGAAAAACAATTCTGCTTGGGCCCCACTCGGGTGCCGCCGCGGGCTGGCCGTCCACTCTCACTGACCCCGGGCGACCGAATCCTTGGCCCCGCGCGGTCACGGCCGCCCCGGGGGCAACTATGGGTGGCGACAGCCGCCTCAGCTCGGGTCGTGCACAGGAACACGGGACCGTCACCGCTGGCACCGCAGGAGGCTCCGGCGAGGAGTTTGGAGACGCCTCCGGTGGCGGTGCCCGCATCTGAAGCGCACCTGTGCGCTCCTCAGTGGGGGTAGTGGCGGTTGACTCAGGCGGAGCCAAGGACCCGCCAGGCGGCTGACGGGCGACCAGCTCTCGGAAGAGTTCAGCGGCACGCGGCGCAGCGTGACGCACGTCGGTGGGCGAACCGATTTCGTCATCGAGTACCTGCGCCCGCGGCACTGAGAATAGGCGGCCGCTGTCTCCCTCGATGTCACCGGTAGGAATGGAGTTCTCGCCTCTCTTCTTACACTCTGCCTCGGCGGTGCCTAGCCAGTAGCGGTCATCATCCCGGGCAACGAACAGCCCTACCACACCGACCGACCCACTATTTCCGCCTCTGAGTAGGGCTACGGGATTCATCTTTGGCTGCTCCTCGAAGCGGGCCGCGAGAAGCAGCGCGCCAAATAGTGCAATAGAGAAGAACACAGCAAGCCCATAGGGCCAGAAGCGGTCTCCTGAAGCCCGCGCTACGCCGTAACAGATTGCGGCAAGGCCAACGGCAAGTAGCACCGAATACCCGACGAAATCCTCGCTGAAGAGCGCGAAGAACAGACCGGCAGTCCCGGTTGCAACGATTGCCGCAAGTGGCAACGCCGGGCCCGATAGCTCTCGGCGGACTTTCGGCTTTGGGGGGTGACCGATTGCCCGGTGCCGGTCAAAAGCTGTTTGCGCTGATTGAAGTCCTCTAGCTCCTTCAGGGAGGGGGGGACCGTTACCGTCCGCGCTACTAAGAGGCTGCGCGTTGGCGCCTTCGCACCGGGTTTGCGGCGCGGGCGGGTGAGGAAGACAGCTATGACCGCTAGGACGACGCAAAGGCCTATGGCGAGCCACTCCTTCCAGCCATCGCCGTCGCGAACGTCCGCGAGTCGAATTGCCAGAATCACCTCGACGGCGACCACGACCGAGAGGCCTCCGCGCATTCCTTCAACGGCCCGGCCACCAGAGTCGATGGCGTACACGCCCGCGACCGCTATCAGCCCAAGCAGGAAAAAGAGTCCAAGCGCTATGCCGCCTACGCCGACCAGGTCGTCCTGCGGCACGACATCAAGAGCCTGACTCGCCGGTAGCTCGGCGCCCTGGAATCGAACCCACGTGATACCCGCGCCAGCGAGCGCGACGAAGGTGACGAAGCCGGCGCCAGTAGCCAGGAAGGCGATGAGCTTGACAACGGCATCCGTGGCCGCGGTCAGAATTCGGTCGCCTGATGCCTGCGGGGAGGTCCCTCCACCTCCGCCGCCGCCACCGTTCCCGTTGCCGCCGGCCTCTCCCGGGATTGTGGTGTCTGCGTCGCCGGGCTCTGACATTGCGCAACTCAGCTCAGTGGGATTGACAGCATCGAGCTCTAGCTTCGCTACGGCTGCCCGTGAACCTCCGAGCCGATACGTGGGGCCGGCGCAGGCAGCCGGCGTTTAGCCTTGGGCTTCCGCATGAGTGTCGAGGCGGTAGGTGACTGGCGTGACCGCCGGGTTTCGG
>Ga0081538_10005636_pt1 | contig 11233 bp, 12 predicted proteins | sample TabmetS5T2R1_FD_71022 | JGI IMG/M metagenome (GOLD analysis project Ga0081538, IMG submission 71022) | Tabebuia heterophylla rhizosphere microbial communities from the University of Puerto Rico - S5T2R1 | ecosystem: Host-associated > Plants > Roots > Rhizosphere ...
TGGATTCCCGCTGTTCTCGGCGCTGGCGCTGACATTCGTGCCCTCGAGTCACGCGATCCCTTTCATCGGCCTGTTGCCGCTGGCGACGGCGGGATTCGCCGCGCTGATCGGGCAGGACCGGCCGCGGCCGTTGTTCTGGCTCTTCGCAGTGCTGGGCTCGGCGTTGGTGGCGGGCCACGCCTGGCTCGGTGGCGGGCTCACCTTCGAAGCGGCAGACCTGCTGATGCTGGCCGCCATCGTCACCTGCGGCATGGGCTATGCGGTCGGCGGCAAGCTGACGCGGCGGCTGGGCAGCCTGGCGGTGATCTCCTGGGCCCTGGTCCTGTCGCTGCCGGTGTCGGCGATTGCGACCGCCGCGCTGTGGCCCACAGGTCTGGCGGCAGTGCCGCCATCGGCCTGGGCCGGCTTCGCGTATGTCTCGGTGTTCTCGATGTTCGTCGGATTCCTGTTCTGGTACCGCGGGCTGGCGCTGGGCGGGGCGGCGCGGGTCGGGCAGTTGCAATTGCTCCAGACCTTCGCCGGGCTGGGCCTCGCGGCGCTGCTGCTGGACGAGGCCGTCCACTGGAGCACCTGGGCGGTGGCGGCCGGGGTCGCTGTGAGCGTGTTCGCGGCGCGCCGGACGGCCTGAGTTGTAACGGTACATGAAACGTTGCGGCGCAGGCCTGAAATGCAGGATTCGGCGTTGCGCGCGAAGGCCCCTGCCTTTATGGTCCCGCCCGCCTTTCCACCAACCTGCCGAGAGCGATCATGGCCTTCATCGCCGAGCGTCTGGACCGCATCAAACCGTCGCCCACCATCGCCGTCACCAGCAAGGCGCGCGAGCTGAAGGCGGCCGGGCGGGACGTCATCGGCCTCGGCGCCGGCGAGCCGGATTTCGACACGCCGGACAACATCAAGCAGGCCGCGATCAAGGCGATCATGGCCGGCGACACCAAATACACCGACGTCGATGGCACTGCCGCGCTGAAGAAGGCGATCTGCGCCAAGTTCAAGCGCGAGAACAACCTCGACTACAAGCCGGAGCAGATCACCGTCGGCACCGGCGGCAAGCAGGTGCTGTTCAACGCGCTGGCGGCGACGCTGAATGCCGGCGACGAGGTCATCATTCCGGCGCCGTACTGGGTGTCATACCCGGACATGGTGCTGCTGTGCGAGGGCAAGCCGGTGTTCGTGCCATGCGGCGAGAACAGCGGCTTCAAGATGAGCGCCGAGGCGCTCGAGAAGGCGATCACGCCCAAGACCAAGTGGGTGATCCTGAACTCGCCGTCGAACCCGACCGGTGCCGCTTATACCCGCGCCGAGCTGAAGGCGCTGACCGACGTGCTGGTGAAGCATCCGCACGTCTGGGTCATGACCGACGACATGTACGAGCATTTGGTCTATGACGGCTTCGAGTTCACGACGCCGGCGGAAATCGAACCGAAGCTCTACGATCGCACGCTGACGGTGAACGGCGTCAGCAAGGCCTATTGCATGACCGGCTGGCGCATCGGCTATGGCGGCGGCCCCACTTCGCTGATCAAGGCGATCGCCAAGATGCAGTCGCAGTCGACCTCCAACCCCAGCTCGGTCTCGCAGGCGGCGGCGGTCGAGGCGCTGAACGGTCCGCAGGATTTCATCCCGCAGCACAACGAGAGCTTCAAGGCGCGCCGTGACATGGTCGTGGAGATGCTGAACAAGGCGCCGGGCATCCGCTGCCACAAGCCGGAGGGCGCGTTCTACGTCTACCCGTCCTGCGCCGGCGCGATCGGCAAGACGACGCCGCAGGGCAAGAAGATCGAGACCGACGACGATTTCGTGACCTACCTGCTCGAAGCGGAAGGCGTCGCAGCGGTGCAGGGCTCGGCGTTCGGCCTGTCACCGTTCTTCCGCATCTCGTACGCGACCTCCACCGAGGCGCTGCGCGAGGCGTGCACCCGCATCATCCGGGCGTGCCAGGCGCTGAAATGACGACGAAGTCGTCATGGTCGGACTTGGTCCGACCATCCACGAGTTTCGTCGGGCGAGACTGAGCGGCGCCAAGCAAACTCGTGGATGGTCGTGCCGGAGCACGACCATGACGGAGAGAGTGGGACCGAGAGCGGAGCGCCACGCGGCGGCACGCTGCCGCATCTCTTTGTAACAGTTCTAAATCGCTTGAAGGCACCGATAAGGCCGCGCAATAATGGCGCGCACCCCCAATCGGACAGGTGACTCCATGGACATCGACATCGGCATTTCGAAGAAGGACCGCAAGGCGATCGCGGACGGGCTCAGCAAGCTGCTGGCCGACACCTACACGCTGTATCTCAAGACCCATAACTTCCACTGGAACGTGGAAGGGCCGATGTTCAACACCCTGCACCTGATGTTCGAGACCCAGTACAACGAGCTGGCGCTGGCGGTCGACGCGATCGCCGAGCGCATCCGCGCCCTCGGCCACCCGGCGCCTGGCTCCTACGCGGCCTATGCCAAGCTCTCCTCGATCAAGGAAGAGACCGGCACGCCCAAGGCCGAGGAGATGATCCGGCAGCTGGTGGACGGCCAGGAAGCGGTCGCCCGCACGGCGCGCGCGGTGTTCCCGTCGGCCGAGAAGGCCGGCGACGAGCCGACCGCGGACCTGCTGACCCAGCGGCTGCAGATCCATGAAAAAACGGCATGGATGCTGCGGGCTCTGCTCAGCAAATAGCGAGAATTCTCAATCCATTGTGACTTGCGATGGGCGGCTCTGCCGCCCATTGTCTTTTTCAGCTGCGAGTTCCTGTTCGAGGAGCGATTCCTCATGTTCATCAAAGTGAAGCGTGGGTGGGAAATTCCGGAGCGCCTCGCGACGCCGGAGCATGTCTTCTTCAATCGGCGCAAATTCCTGGTCACCGGTGCCGCGATCGGCGCGATGACCGCGTTGTCGGCATGCGACGAGAAGCAGGAGGCGCAGGCGGAAGCGAACGCCGCGCCGGCCGCGCCCGATCCCTCGGCCTCGCTCTATCCCTTCAAGCGCAACGAGACCTACAAGCTCGACCGCGACGTGACGGACGAGCAGTGGGCGACCACCTACAACAACTATTACGAATTCAGCTCGGGCAAGAACCTGCACGAGAAGGCGCAGGCGCTGCCGATCCGGCCGTGGGTGCTGACCATCGACGGCCTGGTCGACAAGCCGATGCAGATCGGCATCGACGACCTGATGAAGAAGATGCCGCTGGAAGAGCGGCTCTATCGCCATCGCTGCGTCGAGACGTGGTCGATGGCGGTGCCGTGGAGCGGCTTCGCGCTGACGGAACTGGTGAAGCTGGTCGAGCCGAAGGCCGAGGCGAAGTATCTGCGGCTCGAGACCTTCATGAATCCCGAGGTCGCGACCGAGCAGAAGGCGCCGTTCTATCCCTGGCCCTATGTCGAGGGCCTGACCATCGAGGAAGCCAACAACGACCTCGCCTTCATGGTGACCGGCATGTACGGCAAGCCGGCGCCCAAGCAGAACGGTGCGCCGCTACGCATCGCGCTGCCGTGGAAATACGGCTTCAAGTCCGGCAAGGCGCTGGTGAAGATCACCTTCACGGACGAGCGGCCGGTCAATTTCTGGCAGGCGCTGCAGCCGTCGGAATACGGCTTCTGGGCCAACGTCAACCCGGAGGTCCCGCATCCGCGCTGGAGCCAGGCGACCGAGCGCCTGCTCGGCAACGACGAGCCGCGGCCGACCCTGCTCTACAACGGCTACGCCGAGTTCGTGGCGCCGCTCTACGCCAACCTGCAGGGCGAGAAGCTGTTCATGTGACGGATGGAGGGGTTGCCCTCCATCTGTCATGGCAAGGCTTGGCCTTGCCATCCACGAGTTTGGTGCCGCGAGACCGAATTGCTGCATGCAAAGTCGTGGATCCCAAGGCCAAGCGCAGTCGGCGAAGGCCGACATTCGTCGGCGGGAGATGACGGAGTTTTGGACAGCCGTTCCGTGACCCTCTTGCGCCGCCCAAATCCGGTGTAAACTGGCGCCATCACCGGCAGCGTGCGGAGCCCTTGCTCATGAAAGACGACCACCGCGAGAAAGCCATCATCGCCCTGTCGCGCTTCCGCAAGGAGGTGCGCGAGGCCGGCTTTTCCGAAGACGAGCTCAGCGACATCCTCGGCCACATCTCCGCCCTGGAGCAGGAAGTGCAGGCGCCGAAGCCGGATAAGGCGGTGATGAAATCCTCGACCGTCGCGCTCGACGAGGTCACCCATTCGCCGGACGTGACCGACGCGATCGCGCGCGTCGTGCGCTTCTTCAATTCGATCGGGATCCAGTAGGACGCCCCGGTCAGGGAAGGCGCTCGTGACGTTGGAACACGCGAAAATCTGCAAGGGCTGCTGGCAGCAGATGCACGTGCCCGTGCCCTTGCACGGCGTGCTGTCGATGCCATTCCGCCTGTTCGGCATCCGTCCGAGCCGGATGAACCCCAATACCTGCACGATCTGCGAGCTGATGTTCACGAAGGTGATGAAGGCACGGAAGATCACCATCGACGCGACCATCCTGTTCGCGGATCTCCGCGGCTATACGAGCCTCTCGCAGTCGCAGTCGTCGGAAGCCGTCTCGGGACTGCTGGACGCCTTCTACGACGAATGCGCCGGCGCCATCTGGGAACGTGACGGGCTGCTCAACAAGACGATCGGCGACGCCGTCATGGCGATCTTCAACTTCCCGATCCACCAGGACGACCATCCGCGGCAGGCGGTGCTCACAGCGCAGGACATCCAGCGGCGATGGAGCGCCAGGCGGGAGACGCTCGGCGAACAGCTCGGCCTCGCCGGCGCGGAGCTGGGCGTCGGCGTCGGCATCCACTGTGGGGAGCTCAGCTTCGGGGAATTCGGCCGGTCGCATCGCGACCTGACGGCGATCGGGACGGTCGTGAACCTGGCATCCCGGGCGCAATCGGCCGCCGCCCCCGGTGAAGTCCTGGTGACGCAGGCGGTCTATGATCGTGCCCAATCCGAGTTGGCAGGGAGCCGGCCGCAGCAACGCGAGCTCAAGGGCTTCGAAGGCGCGACGACGCTCTACGGCGCATGAACGACACAAAAAAATTGCCGGGTCCGAAGACCCGGCAAGTTAAACAGGGAGGCTTTACGTCTGGGAGACGTAGGATCCGAAGACCCTCATACCTAAGCGTTGCACCTAGGTATTCTGACTGGGGCAATCAAGCCCCGAAACTCTTCTGGTCGGCGGCCGTTGCAATCTGGCAACAGTGTTGCTGACCAACACAGTCGCAGAATAAGGAAGGAACCGACTCGGCGACTAGCCAAAAATGCACATATGTTGCATGCACATGCTGCATAGCTATTTTATTCTTGCCCCACAGGTGCTTAGAGGATCGCAGGGAGCTATGCGAGTCTGTGTAAAATCCGGCGAATCGTCGGCGACTCCGTCGAATCGGTATTACCCCTGGCGGCTGGCGGGACGTCTCATTATCTAGAACTTAACCACGACTCGACCACAGGAAGGGTCTCAGGAGCGCTCATGATCTACCTCGTTGCGATCTTTCTGCCGCCCTTGGCGCTGCTGATCTATGGGAAGATCTTCCAGGCGATCTTCAATCTACTGATCTGTCTGTTCGCGTTCGTCAGCTTCATCTTCGCCATCCTGCCCTTCATCACCCTGGGCCTGTTCCTGGTGATCTGGGGCATCGCCGTCATCCACGCAGTGCTTGCGGTCAACTCCGCCAAGCAGGATGCGCGCGCCCGAGAAGTGGCCGACGCGATGCGAGGACGACGCTAAACTCACCGACGCGCCCGGGGGGAGCGCATGGCGACGACAACAGAAGCGACCGGTTCGATGGAGCGTCGGGTGTTGCTGGCGGCGACGATTGCCGCCCTGGTCTACAGCGCCATCGCGCCCTATGACCGAATGACCTGGGCCATGGAAGTGTCATGGGTGGTGGTCGCGCTGCCCGTCCTGATCGCCACGCACCGGCGTTTTCCGCTGACGCCGCTGCTCTATCGGCTGCTGTTCCTCCATGCGCTGATCCTGATCCTCGGCGGCTACTACACCTATGGGCGGGTGCCTCTCGGATTCTGGTTCGCGGACCTGTTCGACCTGACCCGCAATCACTATGACCGGCTCGGGCATCTCGCCCAGGGCTTCGTGCCGGCGATCCTGGCGCGCGAGATCCTGGTGCGTCGCTCGCCGCTCGCCGGCAGCCGCTGGCTCCCGGTCGTCGCGGTCTCCGTGTGTCTCGCCTTCAGCGCCTTCTTCGAGCTGCTCGAATGGTGGAGCGCCCTCATCCTTGGCGCGGGCGCCGATGCGTTCCTGGCGACGCAGGGCGATCCCTGGGACACCCAGTCCGACATGGCCTGTGCGCTGATCGGCGCGATCACAGCGCTCGCGCTGCTCAGCCGGTTGCATGACCGGCAGCTGCGCCGGCTCGCGGGGATGGAAGAAATGCGACCGGCGCAGCAGCGCGCCTAAGGCGCCATCTTGCTTTCGGCGACCTTTCGCAGGAGGAAGTCGCGGAACACCTGGATGCGCTTGGAATTGCGCAGCTCTTCCGGATAGACGAAGTAGGCGTCGATGCGGGGGCCCTGCAGCTCCGGCAGCACGCGCACCAGCGCGCTCGATTCCAGGGTCATGAATTCCGGCAGCGATGCCATGCCGAGCCCGCTCTGCACGGCGCGCAGGATGGCGTAGGTGCTGTTGACGCGCAGGATCGGCTTGCGGTTGTGATCCTTCTTGGATCCGGCGCGCAGCAGCCAGTCGACGTTCGGCACCGGCGGCTTGGTGGTGTCCTCGCCATAAACGATGATGCGGTGCTGATCCAGTTCGTCCGGCGTCTTGGGGATGCCGTGGCGCTTGATGTAGGTCGGTGAGGCATAGCAGCCCAAGTGCACCGTCATCAGGTGGCGCTGGATCAGCTCGGGCTGGCGCGGCGGCTGCATGCGGATGGCGACGTCAGCCTCGCGCATCGAAAGATCGAGCTCGCGGTCCTCCAGCACCAGGTCGACCTGCACGTCGGGATAGTGCTCGATGAACTCGCCCAGCACCGGCGTCAGCCAGGATGAACCGAACGCCTGCGTCGCCGTCACCTTCAGCTGACCCTTGGGGCGGTCCTTGCTCTCCGCCAGCTGCGCTTCCGCCATCGCGAGCTTGGAGAACACTTCGTGCGAGGTGCGATAGAGCAACTCGCCCTGCTCGGTCAGGATCAGGCCGCGCGCATGGCGGTGGAACAGCGAGACGTTGAGGCTCTCCTCGAGCGAGCTGATCTGGCGCGAGACCGCGGACTGGCTGAGATTCAGCGTCTCGCCGGCGTGGGTGAAGCTGCCTGCCTCGGCGACCGCATGAAAGATCCTGAGCTTGTCCCAATCCATCATGTCGCCGCGCCGATCATGCTATTCGGCCGCCGCGGCGGAGGAGTGGTTCTCGTTCTTCACCAGGAACTTGTCGGCTTCCAGCGCGGCCATGCAGCCCATGCCGGCGGCGGTGACGGCCTGGCGGAACACCTTGTCCTTCACGTCGCCGGCGGCGAACACGCCGGGGATGGCGGTCGCGGTGCTGTCCGGCGCGGTGACGATGTAGCCTTCGGGATCGAGCGGCAGCTTGCCCTTGAACAGCTGGGTCGCCGGGTCGTGGCCGATCGCGACGAACAGGCCGTCGACTTTCAACTCGCGGGTCTCGTTGCTCTTCACGTTGCGGATGCGCACGCCGGTGACGCCGGCCGGCTCGCCGCCGCCGAGCACTTCCTCGACCACGCTGTCGTAGACGATGTCGATCTTCGGATTGGCGAACAACCGCTCCTGCATGATGCGCTCGGCGCGGAACGTGTCGCGGCGGTGGATCAGCGTCACCTTGGTTGCGTGCTGGGTCAGGTAGATCGCTTCCTCGACCGCGGTGTTGCCGCCGCCGACGATCGCCACTTCCTTGCCGCGGAAAAAGAACCCGTCGCAGGTGGCGCAGGCGGAGACGCCGAAGCCCTGGAATTTCTTCTCCGACGGCAGGCCGAGCCAGCGCGCCTGGGCGCCGGTGCAGATGATCAGGGTCTCGCCGACATAGACGTCGCCGGAATCGCCGACGGCGCGGAACGGCCGGCGGGTCAGGTCGACATCGACGATGGTGTCGAAGACGAGCTCGGTGCCGACATGGCGGGCCTGGGCCTCCATCTGCTCCATCAGCCAGGGACCTTGGATCACGTCGGCGAAGCCGGGGTAGTTTTCCACGTCGGTGGTGATGGTCATCTGGCCGCCGGGGGCCATGCCCTGGACCAGCACTGGCTTCAGGCTGGCGCGCGCGGCATAGATGGCGGCGGTATAGCCGGCCGGGCCGGAGCCGATGATCAGGACTTTGGTGCGAATCTCTTTGGGGGCGGTGGCGGCCATTCAGCGAATCCAAGCTATGCGTTTCCAGCAGGTCTCCAACATAAGATGGGGTGCGGTTCGGCACAAGTTAATGCCGCCGGTGCATAGGGTCGCGGGGATGCATACGAATCCCTTGGCGAAGGAAAATTGCGCGGGTAATATAATTTCAAAAGGCCCACAGAAAATCGGGGAGATCGATTATGCGGCGCGCCAAACTGGACAGAATCGATCTTCGCATCCTGGCCGATCTGCAGGCCGACGGGCGGATGACGAACGTCGATCTCGCCGAGCGCGCCGGAATTTCGGCACCGCCCTGCCTGCGCCGCGTGCGGGCGCTGGAGCAGGCCGGCTTCATAAAGGGCTATCACGCCGAGATCAACGCCGAGGCGATGGGATTCGGCGTCACCATCTTCGCCCATGTGGGCTTGGTCAGCCAGGCTGAGACCGATCTCAAGGCGTTCGAGGATCTGGTGCGCTCGTGGCCGCAGGTTCGCGAATGCCACATGCTGGCGGGCGAGACCGATTTCATCCTCAAGGTGGTGGCGCACGACTGGGACGATTATCAGCGCTTCCTCACCACCCAGCTGACGCCGGCGCCCAATGTCAGCCACGTCAAATCCGCGCTCGCCATCCGCTCCAGCAAGCACGAACCGGGCGTGCCGATCGATCTCGAAGAGAAGCCGGCTGCGCGCAAGCGCGCCTAGCGCTCTGCCAGTTGCGTTTCCAGTTCGGCGATGCGCGCCAGCATGGCGGCGCTCGCCGCTTCGACCTCCTCCAGGGTGAAGAGCTGCGGGATATGGCTGGGGCAGTTGATGTCCCAGGCCAGCACGCGGAAGCGGATCGCGCGCGTGAGATAGACGGCGCTGCCCTCCGGCATCAGCGCATCGAGCAGGTCGCGGTCGTCCTCGACCAGCGTGGCCTCGCCCCAGATCTTCACGCGCTGCCGCTGGGCATGGTCGATGGCGAGGATGGTGGCCTTGGGATTCTCCGCGAGATTGCCGAGGGTGATGTACTGCTTGTTGCCCGGATAGTCGGCGAAGGCGAGGGTGTGCCGGTCGAGCGTATGCACGAAGCCCTTCGGCCCGCCGCGATGCTGCACATAGGGCCAGCCGGATTTCGCCGCGGTGGCGAGGAGGATCGAGGTACGCTCCGCCAGATAGGCGCTCAGCCCGTCGGTCACTTCGGTGTTGCGCGGCTCGCGCTCCAGCTCGGCGTTGCGATCGCGTGTGCCGAGACGTTGCTGCATCGCCTTGACCGATTTGGAGTAGGCGAGATCGGTGAAGTTGCGAATCGCCATGCGGCGCTCCAGTCGGTATGGTCTCGATAACGGGGAGATTATCGAAATTCGCAGGGTGGCAATATCATGCGTCTGATGCGGCCGCTGCGCGCCGTTTGGAAAGGTTGGGGCCGCGGGCACGCTTCGGGCGAGCCGGGGCTGGACGAGGCCGAGAGAACCTACCGGCACATCTGGCGCCACGTCGTGCGCAGCTCCGAGCGAATCTATCCATTGAAGCGCGGCCAACCCACGGTGCTGCTCTTGCAGATGGCCAAGGTTGCTTCCACCTCGATGCGATCGGCGCTGTCCGCGCGCGGACTCAACGTCCTGCACCGACATGCGCTCTCGCCAGCACGTCAGCACGAATCGCTGTCGCATCTGTTGGCGGCAAAGCCCACCTCGGCCCTGGTCAGGGTGAATTTGCGCTCGCACATTCACGACGTTGCAGTGCATGCGCTGGTGCGCTGGTATCGCGATCACAAGCAGTACAACGGGCACAAGTTCAAGGTGATCGCGCTGACGCGCGATCCGGTCACCCATTATCCCTCCGCGTTCGTTCATCGCCGCGCCGGTGTTATGCCTGCAATACGGAGCTGGCACAGATCGGCACAGACGACCTCCGAGCAGAGCGCCGCCGAGGCCGAGATCCTTGGCGCCTTTCTCAGGGAGCTGGCTGGCATCATCGCGGAAGGGCGGCCTTCGGCCGGGGCATCCGGTTGCGAGCGTTGCCTCGCGCTGGCGCAAGAACGTTGGCCGGAGCATCCGGTGGTCGCGGGCGAATTGGCGGCCTTGCTTTCACCGCTCACTTGGTTTCACCGGGAGATCACGCCGCTCCTTGGCGTGGATGCGTTCGCCATGTCTACATTGCGAGAGCATGGCTGGACGATGCGCAGCAACGATTGGGTGGACGTGCTGGTATTGAAGTTCGAGCAATTGCCTTGGCTGGTTCCGCAGATCCAACGGTTCTGCGGCCTGTCCGAGTTGGAGCTGCCGCGGCGGAATGTGACCAGCAAGAAAGCCGGCGCGGCGGAGATCGCGGCCGCCATGCAGTCGTTCCTGGAATCGCCGGATGGCCGCACATGCGCGCGCGAACTGCGCACATCGCCCTATGGCCGCGCGTGTGGATATGACCGTCTGCCGTGATCATGTGTCGTCACGCGGCGGCGAAGTCGCTATGGTTGGGCCGTATCAATAGGAGCGAAGCATGTTCGATCTCTGGCATTTCATATTGTTCCTGTCGGCCGCGGGTGTGCTCGCGCTGATGCCCGGTCCCGGCATCTTCTATGTCGCGGCGCGGACGCTGGCGGGCGGTCGCGGCGAGGGGCTGGCCTCCAGCTTCGGCACCGGGCTCGGCGGGTTCGTCCACATCATCGCGGGCGCGATCGGCGTCTCCGCGATCGTGATGGCGAGCGCCGAGGCCTTCACCGCGCTCAAGATCGTCGGCGCGATCTATCTCGTCTACCTCGGCATCAAGACCTGGCGCGAAGCGGGCGCTGCGCCGGAACTCGGCAATGGCCCGGCGATGGGCGTGCGCAAGGCGTTCAAGGAAGGGGTGATCGTCGAAGCGCTCAATCCCAAGACCGCGGCGTATTTCCTCGCCTTCCTGCCGCAATTCGTGGTGCCAGCGGAAGGCCACGTCGCGCTGCAGTTCATCGTGCTGGG
>Ga0081538_10005637_pt1 | contig 11232 bp, 9 predicted proteins | sample TabmetS5T2R1_FD_71022 | JGI IMG/M metagenome (GOLD analysis project Ga0081538, IMG submission 71022) | Tabebuia heterophylla rhizosphere microbial communities from the University of Puerto Rico - S5T2R1 | ecosystem: Host-associated > Plants > Roots > Rhizosphere ...
TAGCCCGGATGCAGGTAGTGGAGGAGATCGAGGCGATCGTGCGTCGCCAGGGAGGCCGGAAGCGTCAAGTCCCAGAGGTACAACGCCGAGCGCAGGCGCGGTACGGGGAGGCTTCGCGCGCGGAAGCGCGAGCCGAGCGCTGGGATGCGGTTCCAGGCAGGGGCATAGATCACGTACTCGTTATCGTGATCGAGCTCGTCGATCGCGCGCAGCAGATTGACGGCGTAGGTGCCGATGCCCACAGGCAGCCCGAGGTGTCGGGTCACCAGGCCGATCCTTACGGCCACGCCCGGTCGCCGCCCTGGGTCTGGCGCTCCCAAAGCTTCAGCTCGCCGAGCAAGCGGTAGACGAGTGCGAGGAGCGCGATCGTCAGCCCGTATCGACCGCTCCGCCACCCATGGCGGCGGAAGTAGTGGAGCGCAAAGTGCCACGCCGGTACCGTGAGCAGGCGGCGCAACGTCGCGCGCTGGCCCTGGCGCGTAAGCCGGTCGGCCTCGTGGTCGGTGTAGCGGTTGACCGCGACGATCCATTCGCGGATCGAGCGGAAGCTCTCATGCATGATCGCGTTCTCCTCGCGCTCCGGCGCGCGAACGACCTTGCCCGTGACCACAGCGCCTGTGTGCGTGTAGACAGCCGGCCAGCTCACGCGCTCCTTGCGGAACAGCCGCAGCTGCCAGTCGGGCCAGATGCCGGAGTTGCGCTCGAAGCGTCCGAACTGGACGTTGCGGCGGGGCAGTTGCACGCCGTCGACGTCGTCGCCGGCAATTACGTCGCGGACGAAACCGCCGAGCCCCGGGCTGGCGCGCTCATCAGCGTCGAGCACGAGGATCCATCCCTGTGTCGCCGCGTCCAAGCCGCTCTGCCGACCGGGCTCCGCCCATCCGGCGTGTGGGACCTGCACGATCTTCGCGCTGTATCGTGCCGCGACCGCCAATGTGTCGTCTTGGCTCTCCATGTCGACGATCACAATCTCGCGCACAAACTCCAGGCAGCTCTCGATGCAACCCGCCAGTACGTCGCCCGCGTTGCGGGTGCTGATGACCAAGGACAGCGGAAGCGGCTCGCTCACGCTGCGCCCCGGATTGCAGCGACGGCCTCACGCGTGCGCGCCGGAGATAGGGCGCCCGTCGCGACGGCGGCGATCAGGTAGGCAAGCAGGCCGAGCGCAACACCTACCCCCCACGGCAGGAGGTCCACGAGAAGGGCCATCACCGCCGCCGAGACGCCGGCCGCTACGAGCACGCGCACGATGGCCCCGGCCGCAGAGCGCCCATCGAAGTAGGCGCGCGCCCAGCGCCACTGGATCGCGCCGATCAAGATCTCGGTTGCCGTCGCTGCCACCGCCGCGCCGCGGACGCCGAACGCCGGGATCGCGTACAAGTTTGCGGCGACCTTGACTAGCAGCCCAATCCCGAACAGCCGGAGAAGCACGCCGAGCTCATCGAGCGCCACCTGAAGACTGGCCAGGACGCCGTAAGTCGCAATCACCAGGACTATTGGGCTCAACCGCTGCAAGACGGGACCGGCCTCGTCGTATCCGCCCCCGGTCACGAGGTCTATCAGCGGGGTCGCAGCGACGGCGAGGGTGACTGCGAGCGGCGCCGTGATTAGGACAATCCAGCCAAGCGCCTCGGTCGTCTGCATCCGGCCCCGCTCGGTGCGTGGTCCAGTCTCGGAGATCGTCGCGAGGAAGGCGTTGCCAAAGAATGCGGGAAGCACGATGGCGGCTTCGAGCACGCGACTGGCGACGCCGTAATTGCCAACCGCGGCGTCGGTCTCCATGTGGCCCAACATCAGGATGTCGACGCGCGTGTACAGCACGTTCGCGGCGGTGACAAGCGCGAACGGCAGCGCCAGGCGCAGCAGCCGTCCCACCTGCCCGCGCCGCTCTGCCACGAACGGTCGGACGCTGCGGCGGATACACAGCAGGCCGACTGCGACTACGCCGGCTGCCTCGGAGAAGACCCATACGACGAGGAAGCGGTCGACGGTGGGCTCGGTTAGGGCAACCGCCAGCGTGCCCCCGGCAAGCACGAGGCCACGGACTGCACGCGACACGGTGACCAGATGCGCCTGACCACGTCCTGTCAGCGTTGCCTCGAACGGGCGACTGAAGGCGCCGACGCAGACGGCCGCAGCCGCTATCAGGATCGACGTATGGCTCGCAGGACCCCCAACCACGCCGCTGACTGTGAGCAGCGTAACCAGCCCGAACGTGCCCAGCGCAAGCAGACCCTGGGCGTGCAGAAAAGCCGCGAGCAGGGCGGGCGCGCGCTCCGGCTCGGCGCTGACGTCGCGGATGATGAGGGAGGCAAGTCCCAGGTCGATGAGAAGGCCAGCTACAACGGCGACGCCGAAGGCGTAGCTGAACTCACCGAACTCCGGAGCCGACAGCGCACGTGCCAAAACTACGCCGGTCACCAGCACGAGTCCCCGTGTCACCAGCTCCGCGCCGACCAGCGAGACGAACGTCTTGAACAGCCGGGGCGCCCCTCCCTCCGTCCCGCGCTGCGTCTGGCGGCTGGCGCGAGCTTCCATCCTTAGCCCGCCTTCTCGAGCGGCAGGCAGACCGAGGTGAACACGGACCGGCCGCCCCGCAGGAGGATTGACGGGAACGGGTCTCCGGTTGTGGTCGTGTAGCTGCCGTCGTCGTGAGCAATGGTGACGTTGGACCAGGTGTCCTCCGACATGGAGCGGTCGAGCGGCTGCATCAAGCGGAGCCCTGATGGCTTGATCACGTCACGATGCAGCTCGCGCGGCGTGAACATTTCGCTTAGGCCGTGACGACGACGCAATGTGGCCGTCGGGGCGCGACGCCCCGCCGTCAGGACGCGAGCAGCGAAATGGATCGGGGCGAAGTCCACGAGCGAGCGTCGCACAAACAGTTCGGTGACGATGAAAGCGTGCCCGCCTGGACGCAGCACGCGGCCGATCTCCCGCGCAGAGGATGCGATCTCCTCCCGCGAGCCGAAATGCTCGATTGAGGAGCAGCTGACGACCGCGTCGAAGCTCTGGTCGGGAAATTCCAGTGCGCGCGCGTCCATGCTCAGCACCTCGAGCCGATCGCTTCGGAACGGGTATGGCGCATAGAGCGAAGGCTCGCTCAACATCGCCGCGGGAGCCTCGGACTCGCTGAAATGGCCTTGGCCATAGATGTCTATGGCCGTCACCCGGCCGACTCGGTTCGTCAGCCAGTAGAGAAACGCTTCCTTCCCGGCCCCCACATCCAGGACGCGGGCTTCGTCACGCAGGCAGCCGACGTCCTCGAGGAAGGAAGCCGCCATGGCGAACTCCCAGGCCTTGCGGTGCGGCCTTTGCTTCGCTGGTTCGTCTGGCAGCACCTCATTGATCCAGCTGATGATCGCCGGATCGCGAAAGTCGCTCAGCTCGCACATCTTTGCGTAATGCCGCCGCAGCGCCGCGGCTGCCACTAGACCGCTTGCTTCCTTCGCGCTCGACGCAATCGTCCGGCGCTGCCCGGCTGCAGCTTGAGCCTGCCCCGATCCACTGCCTTGAGGGGCATTTCGAAAGTCAGGTTGAAATGGTTGGGGAGCCGAGGACGAATCTCCTCGAGGGCACGCTTGGTCATGGCGCCTGGAGGCTACTGGCCCCCCATCCTGATCCCGTACCGGGGTCGCAGTGGCCACCGTCGCCCTAGCGCCGGTGACGGCGGGCTACCCTGCCGTCGATGTTCTCACCGCCTGCCGAGACTCGGCGGCGTAGTCATCCCATGCTATGGATCCGATCCTGACGGCGGCGCGTCGCGCCTTCTACAACCTTGACGGCCCGTGGGTCCGGTGCAGGCTCTTTGAGGCGCTTGGATCCCGCCGGTATTCCTGGCCAGCGCTGAACGAGATCGACCGCCGACTGGAGCCGTTGCTTCCAAACCGACCAGGAACATTTATCGAGGCGGGAGCCCACGACGGCTACACGCAGTCAAACACCTACTACCTGGAACGCTTCCGGGGGTGGCGGGGCGTGCTCGTCGAGGCGGTTCCAGAGCTCTATCTCAAGGCCGCGAGGCGCCGCCCACATTCCCGAGTGGTGCAAGCGGCCCTAGTCGGACCGGAGCGCGATGGCCACGAGGTGATTGTCCACTTCGGCGACCTCACCTCCACGATCGGCGACCTCGCGTTGACAAAACGCGGGCTGGACAACGCGGGGAGGAAACCCTACGACGTACACGCACCCGGTCGCACCTTGTCTTCGATCCTCGACGAAGCAGGACTCGGGCGACCTGATTTGCTGGTGCTAGACATCGAGGGACAAGAACTCGAGGCGCTTCGGGGCCTCGACCTGGAGCGGCATTCCCCGGCGCTGATGGTTATCGAGATGCTGGACATGGCCGGGCAGCGGCCGGCAGTCGACAGGCTCCTCGAGTCCCATTACGAGTTTATGGCGGCCTTGTCGCCGGACGACGCCGTGTACCGACGTCGCGCCTGACGGGTCCCGCGAGGTCGCTGCGGCTGCGAGCGCCCACGACTGAATGCGTTCCGATGCCCCTTACCGCCTAGGGGTTTCTCGCTTGGTCAGCGCGCTCGCCGGTCGCCAGCTGCATAGAGCTTGAGCCTCCCCCGCGGGGACGTCTCGCTGAAGTCGCGACGGCGGTAGTCACCTCGGCTCAGATGGTGCTCCAGGAAGACGTAGAGGACGATGAAGAGGTACCGACTCCCCATTTCTTGGAGCGAGAGCTTGGCGGTGCCCGCCTGCCGGTTCCTCCACGAGATCGGCGGAATGGCATACGAGTAGCCGCGCACCACGGCCTTCAGCGGCATCTCAACGGTGAGGTTGAAGTGGTTGGAGAGCAGAGGCTGAATCGCCTCTATGACCTCTCGCTTGTATGCCTTGAAGGCATTGGTTGTGTCGTCGTAGCGATGGCGGAAGAGCAGCCGGATGCTCCAATTCACGACGCGGTTGATGACTAGCTTCACGCGTGGATAGTCGCGGACCTGTCCGCCGTGGATGAACCGAGAGCCGAAGGCGCAGTCGTAGCCGTCCTCCAAGAGCCGGTGATAGCGGACGATGTCCTCTGGGTCGTCTGAGCCGTCCGCCATGACCAGGACGACGGCGTCTCCGGCGAAGTGCTGAAGCCCCGCCCGTACCGCGAGCCCGAAGCCGCCGCTGTAACGGGAGCGGATGGTGCGCACACGCTCGTCCGCGGCGTACCCCTGTTCGACGGCTCCAGCGGTGCCGTCCGAACTGCCATCATCCACCACCAGAACCTCGTATTCGATCCGCTCTCGGTCCAGTACGTCGAGTACTTCTTGGACCGTGCCCACGATCGAGTCCACCTCGTTCCGCGCAGGGATGACTACAGACAGCTTCATGCCGGGGCGGCCGTCCAGTATTCGGCCTTCAGCTCATGGATCTCGCGGAGGACCTCCACGATTCCGTAGGTGAGATCCCACTCCGGGTACTCCGCCCGGAACTGCGAGAGGTCGCTGATCCACCACCTGTGGTCCCCGACGCGCGGCCTGTCGCTGATCTTCCAGTGGAGCTCTCTGCCGGCGATCTCCTGGCAGAGCTCGATCGCCTCGAGCATGGAGCAGTTGCTGGCCCTTCCACCACCGATGTTGTAGACGGCGGCGCTCCGCGGTGCGCGGCGATAGGCATCGAACGCGCGCACGAGATCGAGCGAGTGGATGTTGTCGCGCACCTGCTTTCCGCCGTAGCCGAACACGTTGTAAGGCGTGCCGGTCACCGTGCACTTCATCAGATACGAGAGGAAGCCGTGGAGCATCGTCCCTGCGTGCCCCGGCCCGGTAAGGCAGCCTCCGCGGAGGCAGACGGTCGGCATGCCGAAGTAGCGCCCGTACTCCTGCACCAGCAGGTCGCCGCCGGCCTTCGAGACCCCGAACAGCGAGTGCGTCGTCAGATCTATTGACATCGACGTGTCGATGCCGTCGTGGTACGGCTCGCCTTGCGGAAGCTCGAGACGCGTCTCGAGCTCGACGAGGGGTAGTTGGTTGGGCCGGTCGCCGTAGACCTTGTTCGTGGACGTGTAGATGAAGGGGGCGTCGGGAGTGTGGCGACGAGTTGCCTCGAGCAGGTTGAGTGTCCCGTTGGAGTTGATCGTGAAGTCGGTTACGGGATCGGATGCGGCCCAGTCGTGGGAGGGCTGTGCCGCGGTGTGGATCACCAGCTCGATCTCCGTAGCGTGGCGCTCCAAGATGCGATCAACCCCTTCGGCGTCGCGTATGTCCGTCTCGAACAAGCGAAAGGTTGGCAAGCTGTCGAGCAGCTCCTGCGTGGCTCGCCTCGTCGACGCGTCCGGTCCGAAGAACCGCGCGCGCATGTCGTTCTCGAGACCTATGACGTCGAATCCAAGCTCGCTGAAGTAGCGGACCGACTCCGAACCGATGAGTCCGCCGGATCCCGTTACGAGCGCGATTGGCATTGAGTCAGGAGTTGAGTAATGACACGCGGACAGCGAGCGCCGACGAGACGATGTCCTCGTTGTTCCGGATCCAGACCATGATGTCTTCGAGGATGTACCGAGCGGACCGGCTGGGGCGCCAGTTCGTGCGGCGGTATAGCAGGTCGCAACCACATCACCCCGCTCCAACTATCCGGGATGCCGAGTTGCCGGTCGATGAGCTCCACGAGGTCGTCGATGCTAGAGGGAGGTTCGGCAAGGTTGAAACGGCGGTGTCATCTCTCCGCCGGTGGTTGTGGCCGCGCGACCTTTTCGAGCACGCCTACGACGATCTCCGCGGTCCGTCCCCAGGAGAACTTGGCGGCCCTTTGCTTTCCCCGCTCACGCAGCTCTACGGCTCGCGATGGGTTCTCCAGCACGCGTCGTAGCCCGCTGGCTATCGACCGGATATCGGTGGGGTCTACGTACTCCACCGCGTCCCCGCCGACCTCGGGCAGGCTGGAGCGGTCCGAGGTGACAACCGGCGCACCGGCGGCCATCGCTTCGAGGAGCGGCAGCCCGAATCCCTCACCGAGCGACGGGTAGCAAAACACGCTGCACCGCTCGTAGAGCGCAGCTAGGCGGGCGTCGGAAACGGGGCCGACCAGACGGCCGCGGTCGCCGAGATCGCGCAGGGCCGCCAGGGTCTCGGCCGCTTCCCAGCCGATCCGGCCGGCCACGATCAGCGGGTTGGCCGCCTGCAGATCCTCGGGGAGAGCCGCGTAGGCATCCACCAAACGCGGCAAGTTCTTGCGCGGCTCGAGCGTGCCTACGGCGAGCACGAAGCGCTCCGGAAGGTCCGGAGCCTCATCTGGGGGCCGTAGCGCGGGGGACACGCCTAGGGGTGCAACCGACACGAGCGGCGCGGCTGCCGGGTACCTCGCGACGAGGGCGTCCGCCGTCGCCTGCGAGATGCACACCGCGCCGGCCGCCCGGTGCAGGGCCGGTGCGAGCGTCGCCCGCTCGATGGCACCCGCCCGCCGGGAGGGGCGGAGCGAGCGGTCGAAGGCCACCATGTCGTAGACGACGAGCACGGTCGGCAGGCCGGTGAACCATGCCGTGAGGTACGAGTTCGTCGAGAGCAGGACATCGCACTCCCGCGTCGCGGCGCGGGCGGTGGCGACGTTCCACCACGGGTCGCGCCGGCCGCTCAGCGCCCATCTAAAGCGCCCGTCCAATCGCTCGTCCCACCGCCGGCGGGCGAAAAGCAGGTACCCGTGGGGCTCTGGGCGGGCTACCAAAGCGCGCAGGAGTTCGCGCACGACGCGGCCCCCGCCCGCGAGTTCCTCCGTTGCGGCCCGGGCGTCGATTCCGATGGTGAGTCCGGGCGGCGGGATGGCGCGAAGATAACGTCCTGCCGATGCATGCGGGACACAGCCGGCACGGGTGAGGGTCGCGCTCAACCTCTCTTTCCTTGCGCCCGGCGAGACCGGCGGGATGGAGGTGTACGCCCGCGAGCTGGCCCGGGCGCTCGCCGCACGCGACGATCTCGAGCTCGTGCTGCTCGGGAACCGACTGCTCGACGACGCGTGGCCGAATGTCGACCGGGTCGTCATGCCGGTCGACCCCCGCCGCCGGATTGAGTGGGTGATCGGCGATCAGGTCCACACCCCCCGCGCCGCCGCACGCGTCCGGGCCGACATCGTCCACAGCCTCGCCTCGACAGGTCCCGTCGCAGGATCGGTGGTCCGCGTCACTACCATCCACGACCTCACGTACAGGCTTTTCCCTGACACGCACTTCGGCGTGCGCGGACTAGGGATGCGCCTCCTGGTGCCGCTCGCGGCGCAGCGCTCGCGGCGGGTGATCGTGGACGCAGAGTCCACGCGGGCAGACCTCCACGAGCACCTCGGCACTCCGCCCGCGAGGGTCGACGTGGCGCCCCTCGCCGCGCGGGTCCCGCCCGACCCGGCCGCAACGCCGGAGTCGGAGCTGCGCGCACGGCTCGAGCTCGGCGACCGGCTGCTCGCGCTGTCGCTGTCGGCCAAGCGGCCGCACAAGAACCTGCCGCGGCTGCTCCGCGCATTGGCGGCGCTCGAGCCCGAGGCACGGCCGGTGCTGGTGGTGCCCGGCTATGCCACCCGCCACGAGGACGAGCTGCGGCGGCTCGCCCGCGAGCTCGGAATCGCCGAGCTCGTGCGCATGCCGCCCTGGCTGGCTGACCCCGATCTCGAGGGCCTCTACCGGGCGGCTGCTTGCGTGGTGTTCCCCTCGCTGTACGAGGGCTTCGGGCTGCCCGTGCTCGAGGCGATGGCCCGTGGCGTGCCCGTCGCCTGCTCGCACCGCTCCTCGCTTCCGGAGGTGGCCGGCGACGCCGCGCTCCTCTTCGACCCGGAGGACATCGCTGCGATCGGCGCGGCGATGGAGAGGCTGCTGACCGACGCCGAGCTCGCGGAAAGGCTCCGCGCTGCCGGCCGCGAGCGCGCGGCGCTGTTCAGCTGGGAGCGCACCGCCGAGCTCACGGTCGAGAGCTACCGCCGCGCGCTCGAGGCGGAGTAGGTTGCGAGTACTCGCTCCAGCGAGCTCTCGAGCGACAGGCGCTCCGCATTCGCCTTGAACCACGCGGCCGTGCGCTCCCGCAGAATATTCCCCTCGCTGTGCACACGTTCGATCGCCGCTGCCAGGTCCGCGGGCGAGGCCGACGGCGCCACGTAGCCGTTCTCGCCCGGGCTGACGAGATCGGTCGCGGCATTGTCGGGATCCGCCACGACGACGCTCGGCGTCCCGACCGCCGCCGCCTCTACCACCACCATGCCATACCCCTCGCGGCGCGACGGCAGCACCATGCAGAGAGCGCGCCGCATCGCCTCCTCGACCCGGCTCGAAGACACGAAGCCGTGCACCTCGAGGGCGCTGTCAAGCCCCTGCTCCGACCGCAGCTGCAGCACCTTCTCGCGCTCGGGCCCGTCGCCGTATATCTCCCCGCGCAACTCTGGGATGCGCTCGCGGACAAGCGCAAGTGCCGGCACGAGCGCCGGCACGCGCTTCTCCGGAATGTGACGCCCCGCGAATATCACCACGGGCTCCGCTGGGACCGGTTCGGGCGTCTCGCGGGGCCCTGCGTAGAGACCCTCGAGCAGGGTCGGCTCGCCGTTCACGCCCCGGTCGCGCAGGCGCTGTTGGTGCAGACGCGAGTAGCAGAACGCGTGCTGCGGGATTCGGATGCAGAGGGTCTGCACAGCGTCGCCGACGCGGCCGCCCAGCGGGCCAAGGTACTCCCCCCAGTACTCGCGGCTCCATACCTCGACCCAGTCGACCACCAGTCGGAAGCGCAGAAGCGGCCGCAGCGCTGCGGCCGCGAGGAGCGAGAAGTACGGGAACGACGAGGTGTGCACCACGTCGTAGCGCGAACCATGCCACAGCATGTGCCACAGCACACCGAGCCCGAACACCAGCGGAGGCAGGATCCGTCGCCGTCCGCCCTTCGCGTAGAGCCCCATCCGCGGGCTCACCGGTAGGACCCGAACGCCAGGGACCTCGCCGTGTTCACCCCGCTTCCACTGGCGCCGCGTCAGGTACGTGACATCGTGTCCCTGCACGGCGAGGCGCTCCGCGAGGTTGCGGTACCAGCGCTCGGCGCCGCCAACGGTGTACGGGAAGAGGCAGTCGTAGAAGAGGCAGATCCGCATCGAGGCGACAGAGGCTTGCAGACGTTCCGCTACCATCGCGGCCGGCGCGCGACTTACTCCGTCCTCGCGCGTTTCTACGGTTTAGCGATACCTCGTCCTGAGGTCCTTCCCCCTGAGCACCGCGGAGCAGCACACCACCCGCCTCTCGGACGCAGATCGAGAGAGCCCCAGCACCGTCAGGGTGTCGGTGGTGATTCCGTGCCTAAACGAGGCGGCCTCCATTGAGCGCTGCGTCGGGCGCGCCCGCGATGCGCTTGAGGGGCAGGGCTGGCGAGGTGAGGTCATCGTCGCCGACAACGGCTCCGAGGACGGCAGCGCGGACCTGGCGAAGGCAGCCGGCGCGCTCGTCGTGTACGAGCCGCGCCGGGGCTACGGCAGCGCCTACCTCGCGGGTTTCGCGGCGGCGACCGGCGACTACGTGGTGATGGCGGACGCGGACCTCACGTACGACTTCGACGACATCCCCCGCTTCGTCGAGGAGCTGGACGGCGGCGCCGACCTCGTCATGGGCGATCGCATGAAGGGCATTGAGCCCGGCGCGATGCCGTGGCACCACCGGTATGTCGGCAACCCGGTGCTCACCGGCATCCTCAATCTCTTCTTCCGCACCGGTGTGCGCGACGCCCACTGCGGCATGCGGGCTGTGCGGCGCGACGTGCTGCCGCGCCTCGACCTGCGCACCACCGGCATGGAGTTCGCCTCCGAGATGGTCATCCGCGCGGGCAAGGCGAAGCTCGACATCGCCGAGATCCCGATCCACTACCACCCTCGCGAGGGCGACTCCAAGCTGTCGAGCTTCCGCGACGGTTGGCGGCACCTGCGGTTCCTGCTGGTGCACAGCCCGAACTGGCTGTTCATCGTGCCGGGTGCGGTGCTGGCCGTGTTCGGCGTGGTGATCTCGCTCACCGTGCTGCTGCAGGTCCAGGTCTTCGGCCGCGAGTGGGACCTTCACGCGATGGTGGGCGGGGCTCTACTCATGATCGTTGGCACGCAGGTGCTGGCCCTCGGCCTGTGCGCGCACGCATACGGCACCTACTTCATGGGCGAGGAGGACCCCTGGTTCGACGGTATGCGGGCCCGCTTCCGGCTCGAGCACGGGCTCTTGCTGGGCGGCTCGGTGATCTTCGCCGGGCTCGTGATGGCCGCTGTGATCGTCGGGATCTGGATCGACCGGGGATTCGGGCAGCT
>Ga0081538_10005638_pt1 | contig 11227 bp, 12 predicted proteins | sample TabmetS5T2R1_FD_71022 | JGI IMG/M metagenome (GOLD analysis project Ga0081538, IMG submission 71022) | Tabebuia heterophylla rhizosphere microbial communities from the University of Puerto Rico - S5T2R1 | ecosystem: Host-associated > Plants > Roots > Rhizosphere ...
GACCGACACCGGCTCCCCGACGCGCGATTCAGCGCGGGGGGCGATCGCAAGGACATCCGCCTGTGTCTCGACAGCGAAGCTGACATGGTCGAGCCCGGCGCGACGCTCGTCGAAAGGCTCGCCCGGATTGTCCGCGACCTGTGCCTAGCACCGCGCTCAGGCGATGTAGTCCGCGACTACCTGGAGTGTTAGCCCGGACTTGGGCGACGCCCAGCGATAGCCCCCTCGGGGGAGTGGAGCGGACGCGCCGGGTGGTGCGCTTCGCGCGATTGATTCATCGGCGCGTCCGCGCCTTTGCGCCGGCCTACGGCCGGCGCCGCCTTCGGCGGCAATCTCATCCCTGCTCTGATGGCTACGGAGAGTGGTTACAGCAGCTTCGGCCGAGCGGCGCGAGCAGACCCGCCAAGAGCTGATCTCGGCGGCCGAGGCGTGCTTTGTCAGTCAAGGGTTCCATGCCAGCTCGGTGGACGAGGTGGCCGAGCGGGCCGGCTACACCAAGGGAGCGGTCTACTCCAACTTCGCCTCCAAAGAGGACCTGTTCTTCGCCGTCTACGAGCGGCGGATCGAGCGGATGCAGATCGAGGTGGAACCGGGCCTGCGCCAAGCCGGCGCGCAACAGACCTTCGACTGGCTGGCCACTTCCGCCATCGAGCGTCGCGACCGCGACGACGGCTGGCTGGCGGTGTTCTTTGAGTTCTGGGCCCACGCCCTGCGCCATCCCGAGCTCCGCGACCGCTTCGCGGCCATCCACGCCCGCGCCCTGGAGCCGCTGGCCGACGCGGTGCGAGCGCTGGCCGAGGACCGCGGGCTGGCCCTGTCCGCCGACGTGACGGCCAGCCAGGTGGTGCTGGCCTGGAACGCGATGGAGGTCGGGCTGGGCCTGGAACGCCTGACCCAGCCGCAGTTGGTGGACGTGGCAGTGGCGCGGCGCATGGGGTGGCTGCTGCTGGACGCGGTCTTGGGCGCGGCCCAACCCTCGGCCAGCAACGACGACCCAAAGCAGGATCGGAGGATCCGATGAGCACCCAGGTTCGCTATCACCGGCGGCGCCTGGCCGACGTGGCCCAGGCCCTCCGGCAGGCCCGAACCCAGATCCGCCGCGAGCAGGGGCCGCGCGCCCAGCTCGCCGCCCACCAGCAGCAGCGCCTGGAGACCGTCGTTCGCCACGCCGCCACCCACTCGCCCTTCTACCGCCGCTGGTTCACCCAGACCGGCCCACTCGGCGACGGCCCGGTGGAGCTTCAGCGCCTGCCCGTGCTCGACAAGTCTCTGCTCATGGAGCACTTCGACGAGCTGGTCTGCGACCCCCGGCTGCGCCGCGACCAGCTACTGGACCGGGTCAGCCAGATGACCCGAGACCAGCTGTACCTGGATCGCTACCGGGTGATGCTGACCAGCGGCTCCTCAGGGCGGCCGGGCCTGTTCGTCTACGACCCGGTCGGCTGGCGGTCGATCGGCGCCCAGTTCCTGCGTAGCTCCAGCTGGGCGGGGCTGCGGCCCAGCCTGCCCCGCCAGCGGATGGCGATGCTCGGCGGCGCCGCTCCCTCCCACATCACCCGTCAGGGGGTGGCCACCATGGAGATCGGCCTGCATCGCACCCTGGCCCTGCCGGTCACCCTGCCGCTGCCACGGCTCGTCGAGGCGCTCAACCAGTTTCAGCCCACCTACCTCAGCGTCTATCCATCGGTGGCCATGTGGCTGGCGGACGAGCAACAGGCCGGCCGCCTGCGGCTGTCGCCCCGGATGCTGGTCACCGCCGCCGAGCTGCGCACCCCGGAAATGACCCAGCGGCTGGCGGATGCGTTCGGGGTGCGGCCCTTCGACGTTTACGGCTGCACCGAGGGCCTGTTCGGGTCCGAGTGCCAGCACCACCAGGGCATCCACCTGTTCGAGGACACCACCCTGGTCGAGAACGTCGACCCCGACGGCCGGCCAGTGCCGGCGGGCCAGCCCGGTGCCCGGCTGCTGGTCACCAACCTGTACAACCGGGTCCAGCCGCTGCTCCGCCTGGAGGTGACCGACCTGGTCACCCTCGACCCCGACCCCTGCCCGTGTGGGCGCACCTTGGTCCGCGTCCGCGCCATCCACGGCCGCAGCGAGGACGTCCTCTCGCTGCCCGACCGCGACGGCGGCCAGGTCGCCGTCCATCCCCTGCAGTTCGCCCTGCTCACCCGCGACCCCCAGGTCCGCGAGTTCCAAGTCGTCCAGGACGGCCCAGTCCTGCGCATCCGCATCGTCGCCAGCCACGCCGCGACAGCCAGCGACACCACCCTGGAGACCCGCCTTGGCCAGGCCGTCACCCAACAGCTCCTCAAGCTCGGCGTCCAGGAGCCGCAGGTCACCGTCGAGCGCCGCCCCAAGCTCGCCCGCTCCGCCGGCGGCAAGCTCAAGCTCGTGATCGCCGACCCTAACTGCCGGCCAGTCCACACCAACGCCCGCTAACCGTCCACCATCCTGGCCCAGGCCACGCCTCAGCCTGCCCAGGAACATCGCCAACCGGCGCCAGATCACGCATCCATCTGGCTCTTGGCACCGCCTCTTGAAGTTCGCTCGTGCCGGTGACGGACAACAAGCCGAGGTGGAAGAAACATCCGAAGGATGTACAGGGTCCGGCCAGGTGCGTCGGATCCGAGGAGAGGAGCTGCCATGCCCGACGTCATTGCCTGCCCTGACCCGACCTGCGGGGCCCCGGCCAACATCGTGGACCGCTGGACCTGGGGGTCGACCGACGGCCCGGTGGAGCACGTCAAGACCGGCTGCGAGCGTGGCCACTGGTTCACCCCGACCGTGGACTCGCTCAGCCCGCAGCCCGCTGCGCCCGGCGCCCGGCCCCACCCAACCCGGGCGGTCGCCCTGCCGGCGCCCGCCTAGGTCTATGCCGATGAAGGCGCGCCTGGGTGGACGCAGGTTACGCGTCTGGGCCGTGCGCTACCTGCCGGCCGAGCTGGCCGGCACCCTCACCGCCCTGGCCGTCGCCTGGAGCGCGCATGCCGCCTCAGGGTCAATGGGCTCGGTCGCCGTCGCGGGCGCACTGGGCGAGAACCTCGGCTACTACGGCTGGGTGGCCGTTGGTGAGGTGCGCGATCAGGGCGCCCGCCAGCGTGGCCAGGAGATGCGCAGGCGCCGGTGGCGAACGGGCCTGGCCACCGTCCAGGCCATGCTGATCGAGTTCGGCCCGGCCGAGCTGGTCGACAGCCTGCTGGCCCGACCGCTGCTGATGTACCTGCTGCCTGGGCTGCTGCACAACCTCACCGCCGGCATCGCGGCCGGCAAGCTCGCCGCCGACGTCGTCTTCTACGCCATCACCATCAGCGCCTACGAGCTCAAGCAGCGCTCCCTGGCCGTGCCGGAGCAACCGGGAGGTGAGCCACGGTGACCGCCACGGCGCAGACCGCGCCGGTCGACCGGCTGGTGGTGCGGATCCGGGAGTCGGTGATCGGCGACGACCACCTGCTACCGGGCCCCTGGGGGCCGCGCCGGATCGTCTACGCTGACCACACCGCCTCGGGCCGGGCGCTGTCCTTTGTCGAGGACGTCATCCGCGACCAGGTCCTGCCCTTCTACGCCAACACCCACACCGAGTCGTCCGGGACCGGCCTGGTCACCACCCGCCTGCGCGAGCAGGCCCGCCGAATCATCGGTGAGGCGGTCGGCGGTGGCGACGAGCATGTGGTGATCTTTACCGGCTCGGGGTCCACCGGCGCCATCGACAAGCTGCTGCGCATCCTGGGGCTGCACCTGCCGTCGGCGCTGGAGGAGCGGTTCGGGCTGGCCGCCGCCATCGCGGCCGAGGCTCGGCCGGTGGTGTTCGTCGGCCCCTACGAGCACCACTCCAACGAGCTGCTCTGGCGCGAGTCGCTGGCCGAGGTGGTGGCGATCGGTGAGGACGCCGGCGGCCAGCTCGACCTCGGCCGGCTCGAACAGCAGTTGGTGCGGCACGCCGGGCGGCCGCTGCGGATCGGGTCGTTCTCGGCCGGCTCCAACGTCACCGGCGCCCTCACCGACACCGACGCCGTCTCCGAGCTGCTGCACCGCCACGGCGCCCTGGCCTGCTGGGACTACGCCGCCGCCGGTCCCCATCTGCCGATCGCCATGACCGCCGGCGGCCAGCGGCCGCTGGCCGGCAAGGATGCGGTCTTCCTCTCCCCGCACAAGTTCCCCGGTGGCCCGGGCACGCCCGGGGTCCTGGTGGTGCGCCGAGCGCTGGTGCGCAACCGGGTGCCGACCGTGCCTGGGGGCGGCACCATCACCTATGTCCACGCCGCCGGGCAGCACTACCTGGACGACGTGGCCCACCGGGAGGAGGGCGGCACCCCGGCGATCGTCGAGTCGATCCGGGCCGGCCTGGTCTTCCGCCTCAAGCAGGCCGTCGGCGCCAGGGTGATCGCCGAGCGGGAAGGGAGCTTCGTCCGCCGCGCCCTCGCCTCCTGGCGGGCCAACCCGGCCATCGAGCTGCTCGGCGACCTCGACGCCGACCGCCTCCCGATCGTCTCGTTCCGGGTCCACACGCCCAGCGGCCGCCTGCTCCACCACAACTGCGTGGTCGCCCTGCTCAATGACCTGTTCGGCATCCAGGCCAGGGGCGGCTGCTCGTGCGCCGGCCCCTACGGCCACCAGCTGCTCGGTATCGACCCCGACCACGCCTACGCCTTCGCCAGCCAGGCGGCCGTTGGCTGGCTGGGCATCAAGCCGGGCTGGACCCGACTGAGCTTCAGCTTCTACCTCTCCGAGGCCGAGTTCGATTACCTCCTCCAGGCCGTGCACCTGGTCGCCAGCCACGGGGCCAGGCTGCTGGCCGACTACCGCTTCGACCCGCGGACGGGCCTGTGGCGCCACCACCGTGCGCCCCAGCCGCCGACGGGCCTGAGCTGGATCGTCCACGACCACGAAGGCCCGCCCCGCCCCGAAGCCGCGGCAGGCCAGGCGCCAGAGCGGATCCTCGACGGCTACCTCCGCGAGGCGAGGCAGATCCTCGCCCCCCGGCCCGACCCCACCGACGGGCAGCCGTTCCCGGTCCTGTCCGACCCGCTGGAGCGGCTGCGCTGGTTCGAGCTGCCAGCGGCCTGCCTCGACGGCGCCGCAGCCGCAGGACGATGAGCGGAACCGGCGTCAGATGATCGACATCCGGGTCACCTGCGGGACCGGGGAGGGTCCGACGCCGCTGGCCGCCTTCGACGCCGCGCTGCTGGGCGCCGGGGTCGCCAACTACAACCTCATCCTGCTGTCGTCGGTGATTCCCGGCGGGAGCGTCGTCCGCCGAGCCAGCTACATGACCCCTGACGAGGAGTACGGCCATCGGCTGTACCTCGTCATGGCACGAGCCGAAGCCATCACGATGGGCTCGGAGGCGTGGGCTGGGCTTGGCTGGACGCAGGAGCCGGCGACCGGCCGAGGCCTGTTTGTCGAGGTGCACGGGGGCGACCGAACCCAGGTCGACAACGACATCAAGGCGACGCTCGACTCGATGATCGCCAGCCGTCCGCTCGCCTACGGCGACATCCGTTCCGAGATCGTGGGCATCGCGTGCCGGGGAACGCCCGCGTGCGCTGTCGCGATGGCCATCTACCGGAGCGAATCCTGGGACCGACCATGAGCGCTGCAGCGCCTGGTCGACGGAGGAACCCGCGTAGGACCTCGCATTCACGGTCTCGGGAGCTAGCCAGCGCCCTGCTCGCAGAACCGGCGGCAGCGGCGGCGCCGGCCTGGCGCAGCAGCCAATCTAGCCAGGGGATGGCGACCAGGGCCAGCATGATCACTGGACACTGCGTCGCCCTGACCCAGCCGGGAGGGAGATGGCGGGCGGCATGATCTACGCGGCGGTGCCGCCGTCCCCCGCATTCGTGTAGACAATCAGTGCGATAGCTGGTCGGCTCGGCTCTAGCAGGCCGGGGTCGACTCCTCGTGCAGTCAGGAGCTGGAGAGAATCTTCTCCACCTCCTGGAGGACGCGGCCGGGCATCGCCAGATCGATGTCGTGGGGTGACCTGACACGGACCAGCCGGCCCTGGGGGAACCTGCCGACGAACTCGGTCTGCTGGGTTCGGATGAACGCCCGCATGCGCTTGACCGGCCAGGTCGAGGGCAGGTCGACCGGTTCGGCGGCCATGTAGGTGACGGGCACGTCCGGCACCTTCCCCACCAGCGCCTTGGCCTGGTCCAAGGTTCGGTAGAACTCCACCCGCTCGGGGTTAGCTTCCCCCTCCGCCACCGCTTGGGCGCGCTCGGCCTTGGGGATCAGTTGGTCGACCTCGGCATCGGTCGGCAGGCTGGAGTCGAGCAGCAGGATGCCCATGACCTGGTTGGGGTAGGTGCCGGCATACATCGTGGCCAGCAGACCGCCGAACGAGAAGCCGAGCAGCAGGTAGGGGCCGCGGACCGCGGCGGCGTCCAGCAGTGCATGTAGGTCCTGCACACTGTCGGCGCCGGTGTGGCGGTCCCCCTCCGAGTCGCTCCTGCCGGCGTTCAAGCGGTCGTAGACGCAGACCCGGATCCGGTCGGCGAGCGGGGCATAGATCGAAGCGGCGCCCTCGGAGTTGCCTCCCAAGCCGTGCAGGTACACCAGGGTGGGTGATCCCGAGCCCTGGCATTCCAGGTGCAGCTTGTGTCCCCCGACATCGAACCTGCCATCGATCGTGCCCGTGGCCGTCGCCTGGGTGGTGGCTGGGCTCGCGGTCGCGTTGCTGTCGCCGCCGTCGCCGGCTCCCGAGCAACCCGCCAGCAGGACCGCTAGGACCAGCATCGCGACGGTTCTGCGCATCACATGACCTCCATATCGGTCCGCTGAGCGGCAGGAGTATCAGTGCTTGGGTGGGTGGGTCCCCCAGGCGGGGAAGTTCACGAATTCCGGCGTGGCGACGACGACCTGGAGGTTGCGGCCGTCGGGGTTCATGGTGCACAGCCGTTCCAGCTGGACCTGGACCTCGTAGCAGACGACCAGCAGCTTGCGGCCGTCGGGGGACCAGGTCGGCTTGTAGACCTCCCACCGGCTGTTGTTGCGTCGGATCACATGCAGGCCGCTGCCGTCCGGGCGCACGGCCATGACCCCTCCACCCGGTACTTCGGGGGCGATGTTGAAGGCGATCCAGCGGCCATCCGGGGACCAGTCGGGGTGTGCCAGGCCCAGCGTCTCCGGCACGACCTGACGCTGGTGGGTGCCGTCGCGGTGCATGACGTAGATGGCAATCTCGGGGATGTCTGCGTCCTGGGTGCGCCGTCCGAAGGCGATGCGGCGGCCGTCGGGGGAGAACACCGGCTCGTCATCGAAGGCGCCGCGGGTGAGCTGCCGCTTGTGGGAGCCGTCGGCGCGCATGATCCAGATGTCGGTGTGGAAGCCGGGTTCGCCCGGGAAGACCGGGGCAGCATTGAAGGCGATCCAGCGTCCGTCGGGCGACCAGTCGGGGATCTCCTGGATCGCTGGCCCGAAGGTGAGCTGGCGCACGCGGTGGCCGTTGGGGTTCATGGTGGCGATATGGACGCCGGTGTCGTCTTCGAAGTCGAAGGCAATGCGGCGTCCGTCCGGGGACCAGTCGGAGAAGTGGCTGGGCAGCTGGGTGAGCCGCCGCTGGTGGGTGCCGTCGGGGTTGGCCGCCCAGATGCTGAAGGCTCCCAGCTCCGGGTCGAACCGGGCGAAGCTGATCCGGCCATTGATGGGCCGATCGCCTGCTGCTGCCGGCAGCGGGCCGCCCAGCACGGCCAGCGCGATGGCCAGGCTGATCAGCGGCAGTTTGGAGCGCATCTTGGGCCTCCCCTCCACCCGGCGTAACGACTCAGTTACGCCTGCAGTGCCAGACGAACACTCACGCTGCAGAGAGCAACTGCCCCCTACCGTCTTTCGCTGACGCCGAGGCCCCCAGGCGACGGGTCGGCAGAAAGAGAACGATCCAGGGCCGTCCCGGGTTTACCGCAGATCTCGCCGACGTTGGATCTACCTACTCGTGCCCGGCGCTGCCGTGAGGTTACCCGGGATGCTAGGCCGTTGGCTGGACACGCAGGACGGCGGCCTGGGTGGTGTCCACGATCCAGACCGACCCGAGCCCCCTGGTCACGGCCGGGGCGCGGCCGCCGACCTGGAAGGTGCCGGTGACCTGGTTGGTGACCATGTCGATCCGGGTCACCCGGCCGCTGTCGCTGCCCACCCACAGCGACCCATCCCCGGCGGTCAGGTGCTTGGGGACCACCCCGACGGGGATCTCGGCCTGGGTGCGTCCGGACCTGGGGTCCAGCCGGTGGATGGACTGGGTGACCGAGCTGGCATGCCAGACGCTGCCCCCACCGGCCGCCAGCGCGCCGTCGGCGTCGGTCGGGACGGTGTCGGCCTTGCGGTTGGTGGCCGGGTTCACCCGCACGATCGGCTGAACCCCCGGATAGGCCCTCCCCGACAGCCAGACCCGCCCTCCGGCCACGGTGAGTCCGCCGTCCACCAGCTCCCAGTCGGCGTCGATCAGCGTCGCCTTGTTGGTGGCCGGGTCGATCCGCAGCAGCGAGTAGCTGGCCAGCGCCCAGACCGAGCCCGCCCCCACCGCCAGCTGATTGGGCGCCAGCGTCGGGGTCGGGATGGTCGCCAGCAGCTGCCCGGTGCGGGCGTCGATGCGGGACAGGGTCTGCTCGGTCTGGTTGGCGACCCAGATCGACCCGAACCCGGCCGCCAGCCGGATTGGGTTGCGTCCCACCTTCACCGTCTGGGTGACGGTGTTGGTGGCCGGGTCGATGCGCGACACCGTCCCCTGGGCGGCATTCGCCACCCACACCGCGTCCTGGCTGACCAGCACGTCGACCGGGCTGGTGCCGACCGGGATGGTGGCCGCCACCCGCCCCAGCGAGCCGGGCGGCGGGTTGACGATGGGCGTGACCGGCTCGGATCCGCGGACGCCCACCCAAACGACCAACCCCAGCATGGTGGCGGTCGCCAGCGCGGTGGCCGCCCTGGTGATGCGGCGGCGGCGCCGGCGGCGCCCCAGCTCCGCCAGCCCGGCGACCGGATCGACCCGGGTGACGCTGCCGAGCGCCGCCTGGGTGGCCCGACGGCCGCGGGCATCGAGGTTCATCGGTCCTCCAGCCTCTCTGGCTGCAGGTGCCGCGCGAGTGTCCGGCGGGCCTTGGCCAGATGCGCCTTGACGGTCCCCTCGGTGCAGCCCAGCACGGTTGCGGTCTGCCGGACCGACAGATCCTGAAAGTAGTACAGCGCCACCGCCTGGGCCTGCCGTCGCGGCAGGGTCCGCACCGCCGCCCAGAACTCGGCATACTCGGCCTGCAGCGGATCCACGGTCGACTCCCAGCGACGCGCGAGCCGGGTCAGGGCGCGCGCCTCGACCAGCCGCCGGCGCAGCAGGGAGGTGGCCAGGTTGGCAGCGACCCGCCGGACCCAGGCGGCCTGGTGCTCATAGGAGCCGACCCGGTCCCAGTCCCGGTAGGCGCGCAGGAACGCCTCCTGGGCGATGTCCTCGGCCCCGGCACGGTTGCCCGACAGGGCATAGGCGAGCGCCACCACCTTCGGGTACTCCTGGAGATAGAAGTGCTCGAAGCGTCCAGGAAGCCGCACAGCCTCCGGCTTGCCGTCCAGCACAGCGCGGGCGGTGCGACGGGCGGATCGCGGTGTCTGCATCTCGGCCTCCCCAGGAGAAGAACCAAGCACACTGTGGACCCAAAGGCCAGAGGCGCAGTGCAGCACCACAATGCGTGGCAATCTGGGCGGGCCGAGATGTCGAACGCATTCGCAGGTAGAGGAGGATGGCCAGGCCGCCCTCCACCAGAACGCAGAACGACTTCAGCCGGGCCGGATGCGCGGGGCGTCAGCCATCGCGACCGGTCGATGTCCGGATAACTATCGCCGAACGCTCACCGTGGATCTGCGTTTCCCCTGTTCAGCACAGCGCTCGGTCGGGTCTAGACAACTGCTTCAGAGATCAGGCGGTCACCAATGCCAGGCAGCTGGCGGACCTGCTGAGCAGCGGAAACGTGCCGGTGGCCGCGCCGGGCGCCTAGAGCATAGCGCTTAACGGGCTCTGGGTGTTGGTCTGACAGGTTCTGAGTTTGATGGTGGCGGGCCCTGCCGGTCAGGATCGGCCGCATGCCAACCGTCGCTCGCCGCCCTGCGGCGCAACAAGAACGCCAACGGCTCCAGGCCCGCCGGCTGCGGGCCGCCGAGTTGTTCGCCACCGGCGTCCGCCAGGCCGAGGTGGCCCGCCAGCTCGGCGTCTCCCGCCAGAGCGTGCATCTTTGGTACAAGCGCTGGCGGGTCGCTGGACCCGATGCTCTGCGCAGCCAAGGTCCGACCGGCCCGGCACCCAGGCTGTCCGACAGCCAGCTCCATCAGGTTGAACAGGCCCTGCTGAAGGGCGCTGGCGCCAACGGGTTCGTCGGGGAGCTGTGGACCCTTGACCGAATCGCCACCGTGATCGAGCGCCTCACAGGGGTCCGCCACCACCCAGCCTGGGTGTGGGCGCTGCTGCGCCATCGGCTGGGCTGGAGTGTCCAGCGGCCAGTCCGCCGCGCCGCCGAACGCGACCAGGACGCGATCGACCACTGGGTCAAGGAACGGTGGCCGCGGATTCTGCAAACGCCCAACGACGCAGAGCCTGCCTGGTCTTCTTCGACGAGACCGCGCTCAGCCTGACCCCCAATGTCCGCCGCAGCTGGGCGCCGGTCGGCCAGCCGCCGGTGCTCGAGCATCGGTTCAACTGGAAGAAGGCCTCGATGGCAGCCGCGCTCTGCTACGGCGTCAGAGGTGGCGGCGCCCAGCTTTGCTTCCATCTTCAGCCCGGTAACTACGACACCGACACCCTGATCAAGGTGCTGGCCGAGCTGCGTCGCTTCCTGGGCGGGGAGAAGGCCACCTTGCTGTGGGACGGGCTGCCGGCTCACCGCAGCCGCGCGATGCAGGCCTGGTTGAACACCCAGCGGCGCTGGCTGGTGGTGGAGCGCCTGCCGGCTTATGCGCCCGAGCTCAACCCGGTCGAGGGCCTGTGGTCGTGGCTGAAGGGCACCCAGCTCGCCAACCTTGTCTTCCCGACCCTTCAGGAGGTAGTGGAGCAGGCTGAGCTGGGCATCGAACGCGCCCGGGGAACACCACATCTTGCCTACTCGTTCCTTCGCCGGACTGGGCTCTCGGTCTCATGACACGTCAGGCCAACACCCAGGATCCGTTAAGCTCTCTGATCAGCAGGGCGTCCGCGTCAGCCATCGCTCAGGGGCCGGTCTGACGGGCGCAACGCGGGTCGGAGGGATCGGCT
>Ga0081538_10005639_pt1 | contig 11226 bp, 11 predicted proteins | sample TabmetS5T2R1_FD_71022 | JGI IMG/M metagenome (GOLD analysis project Ga0081538, IMG submission 71022) | Tabebuia heterophylla rhizosphere microbial communities from the University of Puerto Rico - S5T2R1 | ecosystem: Host-associated > Plants > Roots > Rhizosphere ...
GCGAGACGCTGGCAGTCGATACACCTCGTTGCGTACGGGATGGCCTCGAGCCGTTCCTCGGCGATCTGCTTCCCGCAGCGCGAGCACGTGCCGAACGTCCCGTCCTCGATCCGGTCGAGCGCCTCGTCGATCCCACTGAGCAGGTGCCCCGAGTTCTCCTCGAGCGTCGAGTCGATCTCGCGGTTCAGCGTTGCGGTGGCGGAGTCGGCGAGGTGGTTGTCGAACGTCTCCTCCTCCGTCTCCTCCTCGAACGAGCGCGAGTTCGACTCGTGCAGGTGCGCGATCGTCGAAGCGACGCGGTCGCGCTCGTCCGCGAGGATCCTCCGGAAACGCTCGGTGTCCACCTACCGAGTATATCCGGGTGTTTCGGCCGTTCCCGCGGGGATCAGACGCCCTGATCCGCGCCCACGCGCACCCGGGCGGGCTCCGCCTCGAGGCGCTCGAGGGCGGAGCCGAGGAAGGCTCTGAACTCGGCGCGGACGTCCGTCTCGAGCGCACGAAGCCGGCGGATCTCGTCGCGGGCGCGCTGCTCGTCGGCCTCCGCGGTCGCGGCGATCTCGCGGGCCTTCGAGCGCGCCTCCTCGACGATCAGGTCGGCTTCCTGATGTGCCCGCGCCCGCAGCTCGTCGGCCATGCGCTCGGCCGACAGGAGCGTGTTCCTGAGGGCTTCCTCGATCTCCCGCTGCCGCCGCAACTCGTTCTCGAGCCGGTCGATCTCGTCGCGGAGGTCGGCCCGATCACGCCAGACGTCCTCGTAGCTCGACGCGATGTCGTCCAGCAGCCGGTCGACGCTCGGCCGCTCGTACCCGAACGGCCGGCGGCCGATCCGAAGATGGCGAATCTCGACAGGCGTAAGCGACATCCGGCGGGTTCTTCGTCGCCGGGCCCGCCATTCCTACAGCGCGCTGAGCCCCCGCTGGACGAGCGAATGAACGATGGAGAGCACGATGATGGCCACGATCGGCGAGAGGTCGAGCCCGAGCCCGCCGAGGTTCAGCTGCGGGATGAAGCGGCGGAAGAGGCGCAGGTACGGGTTGACGACGTCGTACAGGAACCGCTGGATCCGGTTCAGGGTCATGTTGTACGGCAGCGGCACCCACGACGTGATGATGTAGGCGAGGATGCAGATCAGGTAGACGTAGTAGAGGGCGGCGACGAAGCCCTTCACCGTCGAGATCGTGTCCGCGAGAAGCATCGCCGGGGGAAACCTACCGCCCTCGGCGGACCGAGTCCCTCCTAGGCTTGGTTGAAGAAGCCGCGGTCGAGGAGGCGCGCACGCTCCTCGGCGGAGACCTCGACGTTCCGCGGCGTCAGGAGGAAGACCTTGTCCGCAACCCGCTGCATGCTCCCGCTGAGCGCGTACGTGAGGCCGCTCGAGAAGTCGATCAGGCGCTTGGAGAGCTCGGGGTCGGCGCTCTGGAGGTTGACGATCACGGGCGTGGAGTCCTTGAACTTGTCGGCGATCGATTGCGCGTCGTTGAAGCTGCGCGGGACGACGAGGTGCACCTTCACCGCCGCGCCGGCCACTGCCTCGAGGCGCCGGTTCCCGGACTGGCGCATGACCGCCGTCTGGGCGCCGGGCTCTGCCTCGGGCTCCGACCAGTCCTCGAACTCGTCACGCCGGCGCGAGGAGCGCGGGTTGAGTCGCCTGACGTTCTGGCGGTCGCGGTCATAGGTCCGCTCGAGCTCCTCCTCGGCGGCGTACGCCTCCTCGTCCCAGTAGTCGTCCTCCTCGACGATGCCGAAGTAGACGAGCGCCCGGCTCCAGACGTCTCCGAGTCCCATGACGCCAAACGATACTAGCGGCTCGACCGGAGATCCCCAGGCCCTGTAGAGCCGCTGCCGACCGCTAGCGGCCGTACAACACGGAGCCGAGCCGAACGAGGGTCGCGCCCTCCTCGGCGGCTACCCGGTAGTCCTGCGAGGTCCCCATCGAGAGCTGCTCGAGCCCGTGCTCGGCGGCGAGCTCGCGCAGGCGGCGGAAGTACGGGCGCGAGGCCTCCGGGTCCTCGGCGGGCGGCGGCATCGTCATCAGGCCGCGGACGTCGACGCCGAGCCCACGCACCTCCTCCAGGAACGAGGGCAGGATCTCCGGGGCCACGCCGGCCTTCGTCTCCTCGCCCGCGAGGTTGACCTCGACGAGCGCCGGGATCGTCAGCCGGCCAGCGGCGGACGTGCTGGCGAGCGAATGGCAGAGAGCACAGAGCGCCGAGACGTCGCGCGCCTTGCGCGACTGGAGGTTGCCGATGAAGTGCCACGCGAAGCTGTCCCCGTAGCGCTGGTGCTTAGCGGCCAGGTCCTGGAGCCGGTTCTCGCCGACGACCTCGACGCCCGCGTCGGCGAGCACGCTCAGCTCGTCGATCGAGACGTACTTGGTCGCCGCGACGACCGTGACGCCCGGCCCGACCTCGCTCTGGATCCGCTCGTAGTTGGCACGAACGGTCTCAGCGGATAACGGCAAGGATCCCCTGGCGGCCGGTCCGGCCCTGGTCGCGGCGGTGGGAGAAGAACAGGCCCTCCTCACAGGAGCTGCAGAGCCCCACGCGCTCGAGGTCCTCGCAGCCCGCAGCGCGGAGCGCACGCTCGGTCGCTTCGTGGAGGTCGAGATGCCGTCCCCGGATGACGTCGTCCCCGAAGCGCTCCCGGAACGGGTGGGCGACCTCGTCGCCCACCTCGTAGCAGCAGGGGCCGATGCCGGGGCCGATCGCGGCGGCGAAGGGCCCGCCGCCGAGCGCCGCGGCGCCGGACTCGACGATGCCGGCCAGCAGACCGCGCCAGCCGACGTGGAGCACCGCCACTGCGGGGTCGCCGTTCGTCCGCGCCAACGCGACCGGGAGGCAGTCCGCGGACAGGACCATGAGCCCGCGTCCCGCCTCGTCGGTCCAGAGCCCGTCGCAGCGCTCGAACGCGAGGCCGGGCGTGACGATGCCCCGCCCGTCCGCGCGCACGACCACGTCGCTGTGGAACTGCCAGGCCATCGTCGCGGTCTCCGGCTCGACCCCGAGCTCGGCGCAGAGACGCCGACGGTTCTCGTAGACGTTCGCGGAGTCGTCGTCCGTATAGACGCCGAGGTTGAGAGACTGGAAAGCGCCCTCGCTGACCCCGCCCAGCCGCGTCGAGAACGCGACCCGGTACGGCCCCGGAGCCTTCCATTCGAAGAGCGTCATGCCTCCACGATATTGACCATCACCCGCGCGGTCTCGTCGAGGACCTCGGAGAAGACCTCCCAGAACTGCTCGTTGAAGACGAAGATGACGACGAAGAGCGCGATCATCCCGATCCGGTCCAGCCGCGCCCAGATGAAGTTCAGGTAGCGCGGGAGGACGGCGCCCAGGATCCGCGAGCCGTCGAGCGGCGGGATCGGGATGAGGTTGAAGATTCCGAGCACGACGTTGACCTCGAACGCCCGGACGAGGACGTCGAGCAGCGTGCCCTCGGGGTCTCCGTGGACGAGCCAGCCGACGCACCCGAGAGCCAGGAGGAGGTTGGTGGCCGGCCCGGCGGCGGCGACGAGCGCCATGTCGACCTGCGGCCGCCTGAAGTGGCGCGGGTTGACCATCACCGGCTTCGCCCAGCCGAAGATGAAATCGGAGACGAGCGCCGTGAGCACGAAGACCGTCGTCCCGAGCGGGTCGAGGTGGACGATCGGGTTGAAGCTGAGGCGCCCGTCCCTCCGCGGCGACGGATCGCCGAGCCACGTCGCCACGTAGGCGTGCGCCAGCTCGTGCAGCACGAGGCTCACGAGCAGGAACGGCAGCAGCCAGACGAAGACCTCGAACGTCATCCGGCGTCGCTCACGCGGGAGAGCCGATCAGCTCGCGCGCGGCGGCGAGCTCGGCCTCGCGGCCGTCCAGCTCGCCGTTCAGCTTGCGGCGAAGCACCTGGTCGAGCACCTCCCCGACCTGCGGCGACTCGGCGAGCCCCAGCTCGGCCAGGTCGGCGCCCGAGATCTCCAGGCGCACGCCGCGAAGCTCGTCGAAGTAGCGCGCCAGCCGCGAGCGAACCTCCTCGTCCGCCCCGGCCATGGCCATGAGCACGCCGTCCGGGTCGTGCGGCTCGGCGAGGGCGCGAAGCGCGGCGGGCTCCTCCGTGCCGGCCACGAGCTCGCGGAGGCGCGACGCCACCGTGACGGCGTCGGCGATGCGGTCGGCGTCCCTGCGGCGCAGGCGGAGGCGCTCGAACCAGTCGTAGAGCTCGTCCGGGGTAAGGCGCCGCGTGAGCGCGGCCAGGCGCGGCCGCCACAGAGGCGTCTCGGGGGCGTAGCGCGCCCGCAGCTGGTCGAGCTCGGCGACGAGCGCGACCGCCTCCTCCCCTGCCTCCAGGTGTGGATGGACCGCGCGGTCGAGATGGAGCTCGGCGAGGCGGCGAAGCGTCCCGGCGACGTCCTCTTCAGAGAGGAGCGCCTCCAGCTCGTCGCGGAGGCGCGCCGACGAGAGCTCGCCGACGAGCTCCATCTCCACGCACGCGCGGGCCAGCCGGAGGGTGTGCGCCTCCATGTGGAAGCCGTAGCGGTTCTCGTAGCGCACGGCCCGGAAGAGCCTCGTCGGGTCGTCGATGAAGGAGAGGTTGTGGAGCACGCGCAGGATGCCGGCCTCGAGGTCGTGCAGGCCGCCGAAGAAGTCCACCAGTCGCCCGAAGTCCTCGCCCTTGAGGGAGACGGCGAGCGCGTTGATCGTGAAGTCGCGCCGGTAGAGGTCCTGGCGGATCGACGCCTGCTCCACGGCGGGCAAGGCGCCCGGGTAGTCGTAGAACTCCGTTCGCGCAGTGGCGACGTCGACCCGGCCGCCGTCGTAGACGACTACCGCGGTGCCGAACTTGTCGTGGGGAACGACGCGGCCGCCGAGCGCCCTCGCCAGCGCGCGGCCGAACGCGATCCCGTCGCCCTCGACCGCGATATCCACGTCGAAGCTCGGCTCGTCCATGAGCAGGTCACGCACGGCGCCCCCCACGAGGTACACGCCCTCGAAGCCTTCGCCCACGGCCGGCACGGCCTCGAAGACGCGTTCCAGGCCGGGAACCGCAAGCAGCCGCTCGCTGAGGTCGATGCCCGCGGGTGCCTCGGCGGCGGCGGTCGGCTCGCCGAGGGCGTGGAGCAGGTCGCTCCGCGTGACGACGCCGACGACCTCCTCCCCGCGCCGAATCGCGACCCTCCCCGCATCCGAGCCACGGAGCAGCCGGGTCAGCTCGGGCAGGGGCGTGTCCTCGTCGCAGGTCGCGACCTCCGAGCTCATCACGCTCTTCACCGGCGCGTGCGAGAGCCCGTGCGCGATCGCCTGGTCGAGGTGCTCGCGCGTCACGTGGCCCGACAGGTGCCGCGGGTCGCCGACGAGGATCCCGCTCTGCCGATGGCGCTGGCAGGCCACCATCGCCTCGGCGACGGAGTCCTCGGGGCCGACGAAGCGCGCCGGGCGGGACATGATCTCCCCGGCCGTCCGCAGCGGGCGGGCTACCTGCGGCAGCGCCGCAAGCACGAGTTCGCGGGCCTCCGCGAGGGAGCCGCGGTGGACTGCGGAGGCGGCCTGGGAGTGCCCCCCGCCCCCGAGCGCGGCCGCGACGGCCGCAGCGTCCAGCTCGGCGATCCTGGTGCGCACGACGCAGAAGACGCGGCCGTCCATCTCCACGAGGCAGACGAGCGCGCGCGCGTCAGTGAGGTCGACGATCTTGTGGGCGAGGTTCGACACGCCGTCGACGTACGAGGGCCACGAGACGGCCGTTACGAGCACCTCGAGCCCGCTCACCGAGTGAGTCTCGAGGGCGGAGACGAGGGCCTCGAGCAGCGCTCGCTCCTCCTCGCCGAGGGGAGCGTGGAGGTACTGGGCGATCATGTCCTGGCTCGCCCCGTGGCGGAGGCACCAGGCGAGCGCCTCGGCGTCGCGCAGGCCGACGCCGGGGTAGCTGAGCGAGCCCGTGTCCTCGTGGATGCCGAGCGCGAAGACCGTGGCCTCGAGCGGCGTGACCGAGATCTCGCGCTCGGCGAGGATCCCCACCATCGTCGTCGTCAGGGCGCCGTCCTCTGAGAGAACGAGGTTCTCGAGCTTCACCCACTCGGGCTCCTCGCCCGTGTGGTGGTCGAAGGCGACCACCTCCACCTCAGGGTCGTGCGCGACCCGCTCGAAGTCGCCCAGGCGCTCCGGGTGGACTGTCTCGACCACGATCAGCCGCCGGATCTGGTCCAAGTCGACCCGGCTCGGCTCCAGCAGGTCGAGGTCGTCCGCGTGCAGGCGGTAGAACTCGCGCACGTTCCGGTTCAGCGAGCCGGAAAGCGCGATAGCCGCGCCGGGGTAGAGCCGCCGGGCGGCGAGCATGGCTCCGAGCGCGTCGAAGTCCGTGTTCGTGTGCGAGACGATGACGTCCACGCATGGGATCGTAGCCTCGAGGTTCCGCGGCCCAGCCCGGCCTGCGCGTGAACGACGACCCGCACCGCAAAGGGGAGGCCCGACGCCCTGCGGCCCGAACGTCGAGCCTCCCCGTGACCCTCGGGTTCCCGTCAACATAGGCCGTGCCGAGGGGCACGAGAGTCACGACGCTTGTCTCACATCGGCTGCGGAGAGTCAAGCCGCGGCGCGCCGGGCCGAAAATGCCCCCGACCGGGCCCGGTATCCCCTCTTATAGGGATGCACGGACCCCGTCTTGCGACCACCGTCCGATCCGGGGTCGCAACCAGTGTCGAGACGACTGTCCATACTCATCGCGGGGCTCGCGCTCACTCTCGCGGTTGCAGCGCCCGTCGGTGCCGCGCCCGGCGCCCCGACCGGGCTCGGGGTCGCCGATCTCGTCGCCGGCGACGCGGTCTTCGACCCGCAGTTCACCTGGGCGCCGGTGACGGGAGCACGCGGCTACCAGGTCGAGGTCAACTCCACCGACTACTGGGCGCCCGGCTCGAAGGTCTGCTGCGACAACATCAGCCCTACGGTGCCACTGACGACCTTCGGCGTCTCCTTCTCCCCTCCGGTCGTGCTTGCCAACGACGATCAGTATTTTTGGCGTGTCCGCGCCGTCGACGCCAACAACGTGGCGGGCCCCTGGGCGGCCGGGCCGTCCTTCGAGAAGGGCTTTGGGACGGTCCCGACGGTGCCCGGCCTTCGGCTGGCCGACCTCGACTTGAGCGAGCTGCCGGCCGGCTCGTCGGTCGCGACTCCGATCATCCTGTGGAACCCGTCTCCGGGCGCATCGAGCTACCGCGTCGACGTGACCCTCCACAGCTCGGGCTCGTGCGACTGGTCGGGCTCTGTCTGGGAAAAGAAGACGACCGTCACCGCGTGGACGCCGCTCGGCTGGAACCGGGCGTCCGGCGCGGATCCGCTCTCGCGCGGGATCACGCCGTCGGACGACCTCCTGAGCGCACTCTCGGCCGGCGCGCACTACTGCGTGCGCGTGGCTCCCATCGACGGCGCGTCCGTCGCCACCGGAGGCCCCCAGGTCGAGGCCGACTGGACCTACCTCCCCTCGATCAACTCCCCGGCCTTCCAGTGGTCGGGCCCACCCGCGGTCGAGCCGTGCGGCAGCCCGTGCGCCCCCGCGGCGTCCGACTACCTGCGCCCCATCGCAGGATCGACCGTGGGGAAGATGCCCGTCTTCACATGGAACCCGGTTCCCGGTGCCCAGAGCTACTTCGTCGTCGTCGCCAACGACCCGTTCTTCACGACGATCGAGGACTACGCCTACACGCGCGTGACGGCCTACGCTCCGCGGAAGCTCTCCCAGACACGAGGCTATCCGGACAAGACCTCCAACTACTACTGGTCGGTCCTGCCGGCGACGGGGTCCAACGGCCTCGGCGTCTCCATCGACCCGGTCTCGAGCAACCCGCAGGCGTTTGCGAAGCAGGCGACGCCGCCGACCTTGATGGGGCCTTCCGGAGGCGCCGTGCTCTCGACCGCCGCGACGGTGTTCCACTGGACTCCGGTCTTCGAAGCCCGCCGCTACCGGCTCCAGGTGTCGGAGGACCCGACGTTCGCCAATGTCATCCAGGAGCAGTCCGCGCTCGTCGTGGGCGCCGTCACCGACTCCACTGCGTACACGAGCAGCACGAACTATCCGACCGGGAAGACGCTCTACTGGCGGGTCCAGGCCGAGCTGGAGGACGAGAACTCGAAGTTCGTCGGTCTCCGCTGGTCGGCGACCGGGACGTTCGAGCGCACGGCCGGCGCCGGCGGCGGCTCCGGGACCGCAGACAAGCGCTTCAAGGTCACGTCGAAGGGCTACCCGAGCTACAGGAAGTGGAAGTCGGTCACCATCACGGTCAAGAACCTGGCCACGAACGCTCCAGTCGCAAACACTGCCGTCCGCGTCTCCGGCGCAGGCGTCGACCCGAAGACCAAGAGGACCGGCTCGCTCGGCAAGGTGACCTTCAGGATCAAGGCGAAGAGGTACCCGGGTACCGTCACGTACCGGGTCTCGAAGAGCGGCTTCAAGACCTTCTACTACAAGCAGTCCGTCAGGCGTTTCTGAGCGGCTTAGCCGCCACGGCGGGCGACGACTGCCATCTCGATGCGCGCCCCGGACGGTAGCGCCGCGATCTGCACGGTCGCGCGGGCCGGATACGGCTCCGAGAGGTGGCCCGCGTAGACCTCGTTCATCGCCTGGAAGTCCTGCAGGTCGATGAGGAAGATCGAGGTCATGACGATGTCGTCGAGGCTCGCGCCGGCCTCCCCGAGGATGGCGGCGAGGTTCTTCATCAGCTGCTCCGTCTGCGGGACGATGCCGCCCTCGACGACCTGCCCCCGGGCCGGGTCGATCCCGAGCTGGCCGGAGACGAACACCATGTCGCCGGCGACGATGCCCTGGGAGTAGGGAGCTCCCTGGAATGGGGCCGGGGCGCTCTCGGTCCTCACCGCATGCTTGTGGCTCATCCCACCACCCTTTCGATGCTCGCGCCGCACGCGCGCAGGCGCTCGTCGATTCGCTCGTAGCCGCGGTCGATCTGTCCGATGTTCCCGATGGTCGAGCGTCCCTCCGCGCAGAGGCTCGCGATCAGCATCGCCATCCCGGCGCGGATGTCCGGGCTCTCCATCCGCTCCCCGTAGAGCCGGGTCGGCCCATTGACCACTGCGCGATGCGGGTCGCAAAGGATGATCCGCGCTCCCATCGTGACGAGCTTGTCCACGAAGAAGAGCCTGTTCTCGAACATCTTCTCGAAGATCAGCACCGTCCCCGCGGCCTGCGTCGCCACCGCGAGGGCGATCGAGGTCAGGTCGGCAGGGAACGCGGGCCACGGGCCGTCCTCGACCTTGGGGATCTGCGCGCCGAGGTCGTCCCGGATCACGAGCTCCTGCTTCCCCGGCACGCGCACCGTGCTCCCGTCGGCCCGCCACTGGACGCCAAGACGCTCGAGGCCGTGCCAGACGCCGACCATGTGCTCCGGGACCACGTCCTCGATCACGAGCTCCCCTTCCGTGACGGCGCCGAGGCCGACGAAGCTCGCCACCTCGATGTGGTCGGGGCAGATGCGCCATTCGCCGCCATCCAGGCGGTCGACGCCGCGGATCGTGAGCACGTTCGAACCGATCCCCTCGATGCGCGCACCGAGCGACGCGAGGAACCGGCAGAGGTCCTGGACGTGCGGCTCACAGGCCGCGTTGACGATGGTCGTCTCGCCCTCGGCGAGCACGGCGGCCATGACGGCGTTCTCGGTTCCGGTCACAGACGCCTCGTCGAGGAACACCTGCGTCCCGACCAGGCCCTTCGCCTGCATGTGCAGGCGCCTGTTGGCGCGAATGTCGGCGCCGAGCCGAGCGAAGGCGTGGATGTGCGTGTCGAGCCGGCGGCGGCCGATCACGTCCCCGCCGGGAGGCGGCACGATCGCCTCGCCCCAGCGGGCCAGCAGCGGCCCTGCAAGCAGGATGGAGGCACGGATCCGGGTGCAGAGCTCGGCGTCCAGCTCGTGCTTGCGGACGTCCTCGGCCACGATCCGAACGACGCCCTCGCCGGTGTGCTCGACCTCGACCCCGAGGTCGGCGACGAGCTCGAGCATCGTCTCCACGTCCCTGATCGCCGGGACGTTCGTAAGCGTCACGGGCTCCTCGGTGAGGAGCGCCGCGGCGATGATCGGCAGGGCGGCGTTCTTGTTCCCGGCCGCGCGGATGCTTCCGCGGAGCGGTCGTCCCCCTTCGATGACGAAGGACTCCATCAGGGTGTCTGCGACAAGGGTCTCGGGCACGAAGGCTCGTCCGGGGCGCATGGCCGAAGCGACCCAGGAGGCTATCCTAAACCCCCGATGGACGTGACCCGTGACCGCGCCTGGGAGACCTTGACCCGCTACACGCAGAGCGAGGCCCTGCGCCGCCACGCGCTCGCCGTCGAGGCCTGCGTCGGCTTCTACGCCCGCAAGGACGGCCAGGACGAGGAGCTCTGGCGGGCCGTAGCGCTCCTGCACGACTTCGACTACGAGATGCACCCCACGCTCGACAAGCACCCGCAGGGCGGCGCGCCGATCCTGCGCGAGGAAGGCTGGCCGGACGACGTCGTGGAGGCGGTGCTCTCCCACGCGGAGCACCTGGAGCTGCCGCGGGACACGTCCCTCAAGAAGACGCTCTTCGCCTGCGACGAGCTGGCCGGCTTCGTGCACGCGTGCGGGCTCGTGCGCCCCGACGGGATCGAGACGCTCGAGCCGAAGTCGGTGATGAAGAAGCTCAAGCAGCCGTCGTTCGCCGCCGGCGTGCATCGCGACGAGGTCTATGCGGGCGCGGAGCTCCTCGATCTGGAGCTGGACGACCACATCCGGAATGTGATCACGGCGATGCGTCCGATCGCGCCCGAGCTCGGCCTGCGCACCAAGGCGGCCTAGCCTCGCCTGCGCTCCGCCGCCGCCGAAGCCTCGTCTAGAGAGCCTCGACGAGCCGCTCGAGATCCTCGTCGCTCGTCCAGTAACCGCACGAGGCGCGCAGGAGGCCCGTGCCCGGGAGGTCGCGCACGACGACACCCACTTCGCTAAGCCGCTCGACCGCCGCCTCGGGCTCCTCGGCCCTCCACGAGACCAGCGTCGCCTGGCCGGGCTCGGTGACGACCTCGGCGCCATGCGCGAGGAGGAGCTCCCGGCAGCGCTCCGCCATCGCACGAGCCCGCGCGAACCGCTCCTCCCCCGCCTCCGCCGCGAAGCGGAGGGAGGCGAGCAGCCCGCTGACGGCCGCCGGCGGCGTCCATGAGCCCTCGAAGCGTGTGGCCGTATCCTGGAGCTCGTACTCGGGCAGCTTCCAGGAGAAGGACGAGGGGCAGGCGACGCGGGAT
>Ga0081538_10005640_pt1 | contig 11225 bp, 12 predicted proteins | sample TabmetS5T2R1_FD_71022 | JGI IMG/M metagenome (GOLD analysis project Ga0081538, IMG submission 71022) | Tabebuia heterophylla rhizosphere microbial communities from the University of Puerto Rico - S5T2R1 | ecosystem: Host-associated > Plants > Roots > Rhizosphere ...
GCCAAGGGCGGCATTGTCATCGCCGTCCAGCGCGACCTCGGCATCCCGGTCAAGCTCGTCGGCCTCGGCGAGGGCGCCCACGACCTGGCCCCCTTCGACCCCGGCGCCTTCTTCGACGCCCTGCTGTCCGAGGATTAGCCCGACCCGGGAAATTCTGGGAACCTCCTCGACGGGACGGGCGACAGGTGGTTGGACGAACCCAACCCACCTGGAAAGGAAGTCCCGATGACGAGCGGAGCGCACGTCCGCCTGGACGGCGTGCGGAAGTCCTACGGTGGGGTCGCCGCTCTGGTCGGCCTCGACCTGGACCTGGGACCCGGGATCACCGGGCTGTTGGGGCCCAACGGGGCCGGCAAGACCACCCTGATCCGCATCCTGGCCACCCTGCTGGCGCCCAGCGCCGGCCAGGTCCGGGTCAACGGCTGGCGGGCCGCCGACCCTCGGGACCGGGTGGAGATCCGCCGCCGGCTGGGCTACCTGCCCCAGGACCTGGGCCTGTACCCCCGCTTCACGGTGTTCGAGTTCGTCGACTACCTGGCCATCCTCAAGGAGCTGGGCGACCCGGCCGACCGCCACCGCCGGGTCCGCTCGGCCCTGGAGGCGGTCGAGCTGGAGGACCTGGCCGGCCGCAAGATCCGCACCCTGTCGGGCGGGATGCGCCGGCGGGTCGGGATCGCCCAGGCGATCGTGGCCGACCCGCAGCTGCTGTTGCTGGATGAGCCGACCACCGGGCTGGATCCCGAGCAGCGGATGCGGTTCCGCCAGCTGATCGCCGGCCTCGGCCGCCAGCGCACGGTGGTGCTGTCGACCCATCTGGTCGAGGACGTGGCCGCGGTCTGCACCCAGGTGGTGGTGCTGTGGCAGGGCCGGGCCCGGTTCTGCGGCACTCCCAGCGAGCTGCGCCAGCTGGCCGACGGCCAGGTGTGGAGCTCGCCCGAGGACGGCCCGGGCGCGGTCGCGTCCTGGCGCACCGAGACCGGCGCCTACCGGGTCCTGGGTCCCCGGCCCTCGCCGGCCGCCACCCCGCTGCCGGCGACCGTGGAGGACGGCTACCTGCTGGTCTGCGCCCGCTCCCGCCAGGACGCGGCGGCATGAGGGCGGTCGCCCGCATCGAGGCCCGCCATCTGGCCCGCTCGCCGCTGCTGTGGCTCGGCGTGGCGCTGGCCGCCGCGAGCGTGGCCCCCGCGCTCTGGTCCTCCTGGCCGGTCCTGGCCGGCGACGACCTGCTCGCCTACCGCAACGGCTTCATCGTCGCCGGCGGGGCGCTGCTCGCCGGGCCTGGCTGGCCCTGCGGGACCGCACCAGCGGCGCCGCCGAACTGGTGGCGGCGACCCCGACTGCCCCTGGCGGCTCTGGTGGGCCCGGCTGGCCGGGGTCGCAGTAGTAGCAGCGGCCGCGTTCACGGTGATCTTCGTGGCCGGCCTGGCCGTCTCGGCCGCCCGCTGGGGTCGCGGCACCCCGGATCTGCGGCTGCTAGCCGACGGCGCGCTGGCCGTGGTGCTGGGCGGCTGGGTCGGCGTCGCGGCCGGCCGGCTGGGCTCGCGGGCCGTCCCACTGCTGCTGGCACCGCCGCTAGTCGGCTGCTCCCTGCTGGTGGCCAGCCTCCCCGGCGTCACCGACCAGCGGCTGTCGCTGCAGCGGCTGTCGCCGGTGCTGAGCTTCGAGGACCGGTCGGCGGTGTTCGGGTTCCTGCCGGACGCGTTCTGGCCCCACCTGGGCTATCTGGCCGGGCTGCTGCTGCTCGCTGGCGTCCTGCTGGTCGCGGTGCCGGCCTGGCGGAGCCCACAGCGTCCACCCCTGCGGCCGGTGCCGGCCGTCTCGGTGGCCGGCCTGGTCCTGGTGGTGGCGTCAGCGGCGCGGCTGGTCGCCCTGCCCGACCGCGAGCTGGTCGTCGGCCCGGCGCCGTCCGACCGGGTGGCGGCCGGGTTCCGCTACCAAGAGCTATCGGCGTCGCCCGGTCCCTCATTCGTCTATCCCCAGGACGGCCAGGCGCGCAGCTGCGCCGGCGACGCGTCATGTCGATCTGCGTCTACCCGGCCTACGGCCAACGGCTGGCCAGCTTCGTCCGCCAAGCCATGCAACCGGTGATCGGCCTGTTCGCCGGCCTGCCCGGCGTCCCCACCCGCGCCCGCATGGTGCCGATGGTCAGCCAGGGTTCGGACCTGGCGGCCTGCGGAGACGGAGAGATCCAGCTGAACGAGCTGCTAGGGCGGTACACCTCGCCGAGCGACAGGGCCGCGAAGACCCCCTACGCCGAGGCCTACGTGCGCTGCGCCCTGCGTGGCGTCGGTGCGGGCGGGAACGTGGACCACGACGCCGCCGACGCCCAGGACGCCGTAAACCTGTGGGCGCTGCTGGCCAGCGGCCTGGTCACCCGCCAGCAGGTCGAGCGGGCGCTCCAGACCGGCGGCGCCGCGTTCCTGCTGCCATCGCGGGCATCGGCCGAGGCCGCCCTGGCCATGGCCGCGCTGCCATCTGGCCGGGTCCGCGCGGAGCTGGCACCGCTGTGGGCGCGGCTGCGGGCTGGCACCCTGCCCGCCGCCGAGCTGCCAGGGCAACGACCGTGACCACGGCGGTCCTGACCCGCTATCGGCTGCGGCCGGTGCCCTGGGGGTGGCTAGCGGTGCTAGCCGCCGGCTGGCTGGCGCTCATCTGGCTGCTGGTCGGCCTCCCCAGAAACCCGGCCATCGGCGTCACGGTGTTCCGTTGGGCGGCGCTGCTGCTCGGGGTGGGCGGGGCGCTCCTGGCCGCCCCGGAGACCGACCCACCCCGCGACCTGTTCCGGGCCGGGCCGCGGCCGCGCTGGCGCACGCTGGCCCTACGCCTGGCCGGCTGGCTCGCCCTCGGGGCGGCGCCCATGCTGGCCCTGGCGGCGCTGCTGGACGGCCTGGCCGGCTGGACCGCTGCCGACCTGGCCAGAGGGTCCCTGCCCGGCTTCGGCCTCGCCACCGCGATCGGGTTCCTGGCCGGCGCCTGGACCTCGGTGCTGGGCGGCGGCGCCGTCGCCATGGCCGCCGCCGTCGGGCTGTCCCAGGCCGCACGAGCCTGGCCGTCGTGGTTCCCGATCCAGCTCGGCAGCGTCCCCGGCGACCGCCGCTGGCACTCCAGCAGGGCCTGGATGGTCGGACTCAGCCTGCTGCTGGTCGTGGCGGCGCTGGGCCTGGAGGCCCGGACGGGGGCCCGCCTCGGCCGGCCCCGCCGCCCGGCGGCCAGGTCCAGCGCCGCCTCCCAGGCCAGGGCCCGATCATGATGGGCCTGGCCCGGGCGGTCATGGACACGACCGGGACGGCCAACGATCCGGCCGCCACCGACGCGGCCGGCGACGACCAGCTGGTCGCGGCCATGGCCGCCGGCGACCGGCGCGCCCTGGAGCTGCTGTACCGGCGGCACGCCCCTGGCTGGCCGGCCGGCTGGCCGCAAGGACCTCCTCCCGCGATCTGGCCGAGGAGGCCCTGCAGGACACCTTCCTGGCCGCCTGGCGCGGCGCCCGGGCCTACCACGGCAGCGGCGAGGTCCCGGCCTGGCTGTGGGGCATCGCCCGCCGGCGGCTGGCCAGCCTGGCCCGCCGCCACCCCCAGGGGAGCCTCTCGCTGGAGGTCGCCGGCGAGCGGGTCGACCCGGCCACCGGACCCGAGGAGGCCGCCCTGGGCCGGGACGCCTCGGCGCGCATCCGCGCCGCCGTCGCCCACCTCCCCGACGAGCAACGGGCGGCGATCACCGCCGTCGTCTATCAGGGCCAGACGATCACCCAGGCCGCCCAGGCCACCGGCGTTGCCGAGGGGACCATCAAGAGCCGCCTGCACCGGGCCCGCCTCCAGATCCGAAGGGAGCTGCAGCCTTGATCGAGCACCCGACCGAGCTGCTGATCCAGATCGCCGACGGCGCCACCCCGCCCCCAGAGGCCCGCGCCCACCTGACCGCGTGCCAGCGTTGCCAGCAGACGCTTGCGGCGCTGGCGCCGCTGGACCTGGGCTATGTCTGGCAGGGAGTCGCCGCTGAGCTGGAGGCGCCCCGGCCAGGCCTGCTGGAGCGCGTGCTGGTGGCGGCCGGGGTGCGGCCGGGGCTGGCCCGGTTCTGTGCCACCACTCCCAGCCTGCGGCTGGGCTGGCTGCTGGCCAACGTCCTGGTGCTGGCGCTGGTCGCCCTGCCGCTGGCGTTGCGGCCGGTCGCCACCTGGCCGCCGGCCGTGCTGGTCGCCGCGCCGCTGGTGGCGGCGGCGGCGGTCGCCTTCGCCTACGGCCCGGCAGTCGACCCGGCCTATGAGGCGATCGCGGCCACCCCGCTGTCGGCGGTGCGGGCGCTGCTGGTCCGCCTGGCCGCCGGGATGGGCGCCTGGCTGCTGGTGCTCCTCACCTGGAGAGTCAGCCACGAGCCGGTGGCCTGGCTGACCGGCCCCACCGCTCAGGCCGCCTACGCCACGGCGACGGTGGCCCTGCTGATCCTGCTGGTCAGGAGGATGGCCCGGGAGGGCTGGGCCCTGCCCGACCAGGCCGAGCCCGTCTGAGGGCCGACGCGCACGTGGAGGAGCGATGAACGACACCACACCCCAGCCCCAGGGCGCGGTGGCGCTCCAGCCGAGGCGGGCCGGGGAGCTCCTGCGGGCCGCCCTCGGCCACTACCAGCGACGCCCGTGGACCCTGATCGCCCTGGTCGCGGTGTGGGTGTTCCCGATGGGCATCCTCAACTGGCAGACGCACTGCGGCCGCAGCCAGGGCTGCCGGATCACGGTCCTGGACGGCGTGGTGGTCTCGACCTCATGGTCGGCCACCACCGCCTGGGTGGTTGTCGTGCTGGGTGCGCTGGCGGTGGTGGGGGTGCTCCTGGCCGTGACCATCAGGGTGATCGCCGTCCGGCTGGCCGGCGAGGACGCCGGCCCGCGGCAGGCCCTGGGTTCCGGGGGCGCCCGGTCGGGGTCGCCGCGCCAGGTCGCCGTCCTGGTCCTCGGGGCGCCGGCCGTCCTCACCCTGCTGTTCCTCCCCGGCATCTACCTGGCCACGCTCGAGGGCCCAGCGCCCCAGCTGGCCGTGACGGCCAACATCCTCCTGGTGGTGGTCGCCGGCCTGTATGTCGGCGTCCGGCTGGCCGTCAGCGTCCCCGCCGCCGTGGTGGAGGGCCGGCGCTGGCCACAGGCCCTGTCGCGCTCGTGGTCGCTGGTCGCTGGCCACTGGAGCCACGTCCTGGCCACGCTGCTGCTGGCCCTCCTGGCCACCGGCCTGGTCGGCACCCTGCTCGGCCTGCTGCTCGTCCCGGTCGGATCCCTGCTCGAGGCGGTGACCGGATGGTCGGCTACCGACGGCTGGCTGGCCCGGACGCTCATCCAGGCGGCCCTGAACGCCCTCACCCTGCCCTACCTGCTGGTCGTCTGGGTCCTGCTCTACCTGGACCTGCGGGCCCGCGCCGAACGCCTGGACCTCGACACCCTCAGGGCGGACCTGGCAGCACGGCAGGCCTAATACTTCCAGCCGCACTTGTATGCACTTGGATGAGGTAGCGGTTGCTGCCCGCGGGGTGGGATGGTTCCTCCGCCAAGATGCTTGTCAACCACGGGCGAGATCTCAGGAGGGACCGGCGGTGCCGCAGGACCGCCAGGACGCCGGCGGTGCTGGCCAGGCAGCTTCCGTGCCCACGGCCGCCGGCTTCGACGAGGGCTTTGCCGCCATCGCAGCATCCCCCGGCATCCGGCGGGTCTGGCAGGCCGTCGACCCCGACCTGCCGCCGGAGATCGAGCCGTTCTCCTTCGTCTCGGTCGCCCTGCTTGGCCACGTCGCTAACGCTCTGGCCCTCGCACCTGGGCAGACTCTGGTTGATCTGGGATGTGGCCGCGGCGGCCCGGGGCTGTGGCTGGCGCAGTCGCAGGACGTCTCCCTGATCGGGGTCGACTTCTCGCCCGTCGCCGCCCAGCACGCAGGAGATCGGGCGGCGCTGTTCGGACTGGCCGACACGGCACACTTCGTCGTTGGCGACCTGGCCGCGACCGGGCTTCCTGACGCCGCCGCCGACGCAGTTGTCTCCATCGACGCCTTGCACCTGGCCCCCGACCTGGCGGCGGCGGCCCGCGAGGTCCTCCGTATCCTGCGGCCCGGCCATCGGCTGGTGCTGACCAGTTGGCAACCGCGGACCCCTGAGGATGCCCGGCTGCCGAGCCGCCTGCGCATCGACTGGACCACGGCGCTGCGCTCGGTCGGCTTGGTCGACGTCCAGGTGGAGTCCCGAGTCGAGTGGCACGACTTGTTCACCCGGGTCTACCAGGTCGCGCTGGATCTTGGTGGCCCAGATGAGGACGTCGCGCTCGCTAGATTGCAGGACGAGGCACGCCGCCACCTCCCGATCGCCGAGCTGGTTGACCGGGTCGTGGTCACTGCGACCCGTCCCAATGGCGGCGTCGCAGCTGGTCCTGCCGGCTAGGTCGGAGACGACCAGGGCCAGGTGATCGACCACCACCCGTTGCTGCCCCATGCGGCCTCCTCTCCTGCCGTCGGCACCGCCCATACGGCACGTTCCTACGGGGGCGGCCAAGAGTGTGGCCTCTCCGCGTTGTGATTCAACCGTTGGTGGCCGGTGACGCGGGAGGACCGGGGGGATCTGGCTATCGGGAGCTTGCCTGGTGCTGATGAAACCAGGCCACTGCTCTGGTGAACATGTCGGCCTTGTTCTCCGGCCGGCGGAACAGGTGGCCCTCGCCGTCATAGAGCACCAGCTCGCAGGGGACGCCATGGTCGCGGAGCGCGCTGAACCACGCGACGCCGTGGGTGGGACCCATGCTGTCCTGGCTGTAGACCAGCAGCAGCGGCGTGCGCACCCGCTCGGCGCGGGCGGCCGGGGAGGCTGCCGCCCACCGCTCGGGCACCTCTCGGGGGCTGCCGCCGCGCCAAGCCCGCTGCGCGGCCGAGCCGCCCTGCAACCCATCCAGCAAGCGCAGGTCGGCCACGCCCTCCCAGCAGACCGCGGCGGCGAAGCGGTGATCGAGGGTGAGGATGCGGTTGAGCAGGTAGGCGCCGTAGCTGTGGCCGAACAGGAACAGCCGCTCGGGGTCGGCCAGCCCCGCGGCCACCAGCGAGGTGACGCCGCTGAGGACGTCGGTGGCCTCGCGGTCATGGTCGGGGAGCCCGTCGCCGTGGAGGGCGGCCAGCATGGCGTCGCGGCCGAGGATGCCGCTGCCGCGGAAGTCGGGGGCGAAGGCGGCGAACCCGCGCTGACACCAGGCGCTCAGGTGGGTGAGGTGGTCGGGGTCGCCGGCCACCAGCCCACCTCGCGGGCCGGCGTGCAGGTCGACCACCAGCGGCCACGGCGCGTTGCCGGTCGCCGGGATGCCAAGGACGGCCTCCAAGGCACCGTCGGGGCCCTGCCAGCCGTGAATGCGCCACCGGCCGTGGACGGCGACCGGCTCGCCCAGCGGCTGGAGCATGCGCCGCTGGCGGCCGCGGACGGCCACGATGGCGGGTTGGCCGTCCAGCGGCTGGCGGATGGCCACGACCTCACCACCGGCGGCCGCCATGGCCGGTGACCGCCAGGAGGCGGCGCGCTCCAGCGCGCACCACCGCCAGCGGCCGGTGGCCGGGTCCACGGTGACGATCCCGAGGCGGATGCCCTGGACCGCGGTGACGAGCAGGCGGCCGCCACCGGCCGACCAGGTCGGCCGCGCCCACCGCAGCCGGGGTGGCAGCAGCGTCCGCCAGCGCCCCTCCTGGCCTTCCACCAGGGCGAACCAGGTGGGGAAGACCAGCTCGCTGTGCGGGAAGTCGCCATGGAGGAACGCCACCCGCCCGTCGCGTCCCACGGCGGCGTCGCAGCAGGCGCCCGGCAGCTCCGGTGCCAGATCACGGGCCTGGCCCTCGCCGGCGACCACGACGAGCCGCGGGGGCACCGGTGGCCGCCGCCACTCCCCGTACGGGTAGAGCTCGACCAGGACCTGGCCGGCCAGATCCTGCACCGCCCAAATGCGGGTGCCCGGCGGGGCGTCATACAGCCAGGTGGGTGCGGTCCCGTCCGACGGCAGCCGCCACAGGCTGCTGCGTTCGGTCGGCGGGGCGTCGAACGGCCGCGCCGACACTCCAGCCGGATCGGATTGGCCCGACCCTGACGCCCGGGCGGCCACCACCAGGCTGCCGCCGGTCCAGGCGAGGCCGGTTGGCCGGCCGGCGCCCGGCGGCAGCGTGAGCGCGGTCGGACCATCCACCCTGATGGTGTCGTCTGGCGCGACGACGGCGAGCCGGCCGCCACCGGGTTCTGTCACCGCGGTCCCGCCGCCAGCCGCCAGCAGCTGCCAGTCCGGCCAGCTGCGCACCTCCCAGCGCCCGGGCTGCTGCAGCACCAGACGCTCGGCGTCCCAGAACCGCAGCGAGAGGTTGCCTGCCATCGCGACCTTTCGGCTCCCAGGATGCTCATCAGCTTGGGGACCGGTTTGCGGGTCCATCGTGAACCCGTCATCGGCGCAGAGCATCTGCGCCTTTGTCGGGCGGTGTGGTTGGGATGGCGAGGTCGGCGCGGCGTCTACGCGGTCGCGGGGGCCTCCAGGGTGTTCGGGCCGACCAAGTTGCGCCGGGCTGACTGGGGCGGTCAGGCTGCCCGGCCACGCCGATGCCAACCGTTGTTGCCCATGTGGCCACGGTTGGCGGTCAGCACCTTCCTTGGAACTCCCTCCGTACCTGCCTTTCGCGACGGTGGTAGTGTGCGCGCCTGGCGCGGGCCTGATGGCGTCGGCGCCACTTGGACCAGGCCAGCACCAAGCCTGGCCTGACCGGGGTGGTCCACACCAGCGCCACCAGCAGCCGCCGGACCTCGGGAATCGTCAACGGCAGCAGACCGAGCCTGCTGTTCAGGCCGCCGTGTCCCCCTTTGCCCGCTCGGGGTTGGCGGCCTGGGCGCGGGTGACGGCCAGGAAGGCATGCGCGAGCAGTGCCAGGGTGATGTGGCGGTACCAGCCCGGCCAGCGGCGGACCTCGTAGTGGTCCAGGCCGACCTCGCCCTTGGCCTGCTCGAAGCCCTCCTCCACCGCCCACCTGGTCCCGGCCACCCGGATCAACCCGACCAGCGGCGTGGCGACTGGGCCATGGCAGGCGTAGAAGGCCTGCTCGCCGTCACGGCGGCTGCGGCGCACCAGCAGCCACCTGGCCATGCCGGCGGTGGCCGGGGCGGCCAGCTTGACCCGGGTCCAGTCGTACATGCGGCGGCCTTTGGCGCCGTGGCCGGCGCTGCAGGCGATCCACTGCTCGGCTGGCACCGTGGCGGCCAGCTGCACAGCGCTGGTGCGCGTCCCAGCAGGACTGTCGGGAGCTTGGACCGCAAGCAGCTCGGTGCACTTGACCGCCAGCACATGCCACAGGCCGCGCCCCTCCAGCCAGCCCCGCAGGGCCGGGCTGCCGCCATAGACCTCATCGGCGGTCACCCACGCCGCCGGCACCCCGGCGTCCAGGACGCGCTCCAGCATGAGCTGGGCAAGCTGCGGCTTGGTCCGAAACCTCACCTGCTCGGGGACGTGCGCGGCACGACACCGCGCCGGGTCGTTGGTCCAGCGCTCGGGCAGGTACAGCTCCCGGTCGATCATCGCCCGCCCCTTGCGGCTGGCATAGGCCAAGAACACGCCAAGCTGGCAGTTGTCGACCTTGCCGGCCGTGCCCGAATACTGGCGCTGCACGCCCACCGAGGTCGTGCCCTTCTTCAGGAAGCCTGTCTCGTCGACCACCAGCACCGCGCCCGGGTCGCCCAGGTGCTCGACCACATAGGCACGCAGGTCGTCGCGGACCCGGTCGGGATCCCAGTCGGCGGTGGAAAGCAGCCGCTGCATGCCGTCGGGGGTGCGCTCGCCGGCGTGCTCGGCCAGCTGCCAGCCGTTCTTGCGCGTCACGTTGCCGAGCAGGCCGCGCAGGTAGGCGAGCGCCCGCTGGCGTGGCTCTGCGCGGGCGAACCGTCCCGCGATGCGGGCGTGCAGTGCCTCCAGCCCGGCCGCCCACGCCCTGACTTCCTTGATGTCTGCCGCCTCGTCGGCCTCCAGCACGGCTCCTCCTGCCTTCCATGGCGCAGCGACCGCCGGCCCATCCCCGGCCAGCGGCCGGGAATCCTACCGCATCAAGGCAAGTGCGGCTGGAGTATTAACCACCCCTTATGCAAGTCCCTGGGGGCAGCGGCGTGCGTACGGGCCCGCTGACGCCGTGGCCGCGTATTACGCAGCGCCCCCGGCTGGAGCCGAGGGCGCCGACAGTGTAGTGAAGTGCTCAAAACGGCGGTGGGTCGTTGAAGTCGCCGCCCCGTTCGGCCGCCCGCTCCCGGCCCTGAGCGCGGTCACTATTGCCCCGTTGGCTGGAGCGTTCGACTTTGGCGGTGGCCCACTTGAGGGAGGCGCCGACCTCATCAGCTTCGATCTCGGTGACCGATCGCTTGTCGCCCTCGGGGGTTTCCCAGCTGCGCTGGCGCAGCCGCCCGGTGACCATGACCCGGTCGGCCTTGGCCAGGGAGTCGGCCAGGTGCTCAGCCTGGCCGCGCCAGACATTCACCTTGAGGAAGCTGGTGTCGCCGTCGCGCCACTGGCCGTCCTGTTGGATGCGCTGGGTGACCGCCACGCGCAGGTTGGCCACGGCGATGCCGCTCGAGGTGAAGCGGAGCTCGGGGTCGTCGACGAGATTGCCGACGATGGTGGTGTGGTTGTCCGCTGCCATGTTGACTTGCTCCTTCCTTATGCTGTTTAGCGTTCTGGGCCGACCCGCTCCGGACCCCAGCGGACCCGGGTGGGCTGGGCACGAGCGGCCTGGACGGCGTCGGCCAGGCGGTAGTCCTGATCGGACTGCCAGATCACCGGCTGCCGGTCGTTCTGGCGGCTGTCATGGACGGCCACCCGGACTCCCAGCGCCAGGGCGGCCTCGCGCTCGCGGACCGCCTGGTGGCCGTAGTGGCTGTGCTGGTCGGCGGGGACCCCGAACTCGGGATTCAGCCGGTCGAAGGCCCGCTCGGCCTCGCGCACGGGATCGCGCTTGAGCTCGGGGTGGGTGTGGGGGAACTCGTTGGCGAGGCGGGTGTGGTCGTGGCGGTGGCGGGCCTGGAGGTCGCCGCCGAAGCCGTTGGCGATCTGGTGGGGCGGCCACTGGCCGAACTCGTGGCCGCCAGATGCGACCGGGGTCTGCAGGTGCTCCAGCAGCTCGGGGTGGCGCGCTTGGAGCTGGCGGTCCTCCTCGGGCCGGTCTAGCTCTGGCAGGCGGCTCTAGGTCGGGTCTAGGGTTGGTGGACTGCCCATG
>Ga0081538_10005642_pt1 | contig 11224 bp, 5 predicted proteins | sample TabmetS5T2R1_FD_71022 | JGI IMG/M metagenome (GOLD analysis project Ga0081538, IMG submission 71022) | Tabebuia heterophylla rhizosphere microbial communities from the University of Puerto Rico - S5T2R1 | ecosystem: Host-associated > Plants > Roots > Rhizosphere ...
GACCGGGTTCATCGCCGCCGGCATGACCTTCGAGAAGGCCAGCGGCGACCCGACCCCGCGGCGGGTCTACGAGCAGTACCTGACCCAGTGGGTGTCGCTGTCGGCGGGAGCGGTCAACGCCGACGACATCCTGGCCCGCTGGCACGGGGCCTGGGTCGAGGCCTGGCGGCAGGGCCAGGCCGGGCAGCTGGAGCCCAACGAGATCATCAACCCCGGCAACGAGCTCGTCACCCAGGTGCCCGACCGGCCGCTGCGGCACTGGTTCGTGCGCGCCGACGACCCGGACAAGGCGGCCGAGGTGCGGGCCCTGGTCCGGCGCCTCCAGCGCATGGACGTCAAGGTCTACAAGCTGCGCAAGCCGCTGGCGGTGCCCGACTACAAGGCCTACGGCCGGGCGCCGCGGTCGGCGGTGCTGCCGGCCGGGACCTACTGGGTGCCGATGGCCCAGGCCCAGAAGCACTGGGTCCAGGCGATGCTGAACGAGGACACCTACACGCCGTTCCCGTACTTCTACGACGTCACCGGCTGGAGCAACCCGCTGCTGTTCAACCTGCGCGGCGGCAGCTCGGGGGCGGAGCTCGACCCGGCGGCGTCGCGGGTGGGGCCGCTCCACGCCCCGGACCGGCCCAAGCCGCCCGCCGACCCGCCGGCGGTGGCCGCGTTCCTCGACGAGGGGTCCAACGACATCGAGTCCGCCGGCTGGCTCCGCTACCTGCTGGAGCGCGTCTGGCGGCTCCCGTACCGGGCGGTGGACGCCGCCGCCGTCGCCGCCGGCGGCCTGGACGGCGCCGAGGTGCTGCTGGTCCCCGACGGCTCCGAGACCGACGCCGCCGCGGCCCTGGGCACGGCCGGCCAGCAGGCGCTGGTCGACTGGGTCGAGGGCGGCGGGCGCTACGTCGGCTGGCGCGGCGGCACCCGCCTGGCCGCCGGCCTCGGCATCACCACCGCCACCCTGGCCGAGCCGACCTCCGACATCCCCGGGAGCCTGCTGCGGGTCCGGGTCGACCGGGACAGCCCGCTGGGCGACGACGTCGGCCCCTTCGCCTGGGCGTTCAACGCCTACGACGTGGTCATGCGGGCCAGCGACCCGGCGCAGGTGGCCGTGGCCTACCCGCCCGCCGACCACCCCGACTTCTTCGTCTCCGGCTTCGCCGCCGGCGAGGAGGAGCTGGGCGGCACGGCCGCGGTGGTCGACGAGCCGGTCGGCGCCGGCCGGGCGGTGCTGTTCTCGTTCGAGCCCAACTTCCGGGCCTTCACCGACGGCACCCAGCGGCTGCTCCGCAACGCCGTCCTCGGGCCGGCCCCCGAGGCCGCCGCCGGGGCGGCCGACCGGGCGGCCGAGGTGGCCGAGGCGCGGGCGGCGGCCGGGCGGCTGTCCGACCTCGACCGGCCGATCCGGCTCACCGTGGCCGCGGCCGGGGCCGCCGGCGCGGAACGGCTGCTGCGCGGCTTCGGGGCCCGCTTCGAGACCCGCCGGGCCGGCGGCCAGGTCCACTACCGGATCGCCAACCCGCGCGGCCTGGGGCTCGACGAGCACCCGTTCGCGGCCGACCTGGCCCGGCGCCTCCACGCCGCCGACCTGCCGGTGCGGGCCTTCAGCATGCGCTGAGCCGACCCGCCCAGACGCACAAGCAGGTCGCCCATGGCGTTCCAGGCAACTCGGTTCAATACGACGATCGAGGGATTCTCACTGGTCACCTGCCGTCGCTAGGGTGGCCCCTTGTGTCGCTACGAAGGAGGTGAACGCCCGGGCCCTGGCTCGTCGAGGACGCCTGACCTCCGCCGGAGGTGCGCTGTGACCTGGATCTCCACCGCCCATCCGATCCGACGGCTCATCGTCACCCTGCTCACGCTGGCGGTGGTCCTGGTCGCGTGCCCGGCCGACGCCGCCCCGCCCGCCGCCACCGGCGGCCGGGCACGGCAGCTGGAGCGGCGCGCCCTCGATCTCGCCAGCCGGCTCCGCGCCGTCCCCGTCCGCGACGGCGACCACGCCGATCCGGGTCGGTACTGCCCCCCGGACCGTCTGACCGTGTCCTGGGCCCCCCCGGTGGGCGCCTTCCGGTTCGGCGCCTACATCCCACCGCTCGGGCCGGCCCCGGGCCCGGCCACCACCAGCGTGAACGGTGTCGTCACCTGCCGTGGCGCGGCCTATGCCTACATGGGCTTCGAGGCCCGGTGGACCGCCGGTGGCTGGCAGGTCATCGACGTGCCGGCGCTGGACGACGCCCACGCGCCGGCCTCCGGCGGCCCGGCCGGGCCGAGCGCGGCCAGGGCGGCGGCGCCCGCCCTGCCACCGTCCGGGACGGGCCCGCTCGACGACCTTGCCCCCTATCAGCCGCAGACGACCTGCAGCCCTCCGGCCAAGCCGGGTGTGGTCGGGTTCCAGCGGATCGTCCAGGCCTCGTTCCCGGGCACGCCCAGCTTCGGCATCTCGCGGGACTGCTCGGTCGGCGGCCGCAGCGAGCACAAGGAGGGCCGGGCCTGGGACTGGGGCGTGGCGGCGACCAGTCCTGCCGGGCGCGCCGCCGCCGGCCAGGTCTTCAGATGGCTGTTCCGGGCCGAGCCCTCGGGCCGCCGCTGGGCGATGGCCCGGCGCCTGGGCGTGATGTACATCATCTTCAACCGCCGCATCTGGGCCTCCTACCGGGTGAGCGAGGGCTGGCGGCCCTATGTCGGGGCGAACCCCCACACCGACCACGTCCACTTCAGCTTCAGCTGGGCGGGTGCGCGCAAGCAGACCAGCTACTGGGACGGCACCCCGGTGACCTACGGCATCGGGGCTACGCGGGGATGACGCCCTCCGGGAAGTCCGGCATGATCAAGGTCTCCTCCTGCTCCCGTTGCAGTGCCGTGGTCCCGCCGAGGGGTGGGAACGGGTCGTCGGAGTAGACGCCGATCCTTCGGTCCCAGAAGCGTTGGATCTGGTTGGGGTCGCCGAGGCTGTGGACGTAGGTGTTGGCCCCGATGCCCTTGAGGGCGCTGGCGAACGACGGACGGTAGCGGCGGCCCTGGCGGGCGTTGGCGGGCAGGCTGATGGAGAGGTTCCGGTTCCGCCAGAACATCATCACCGCCGGGGCGCGGTACCGGCTGGTGAAGTCGCCGACGATGGGGTCGTCGTAGCGGTTCCGGATCTGGGTGTGGTACAGGGCGAGCACGTAGTTCTGCAGCGGGTAGGCGGTGCGGAACGCGCTCAGCTCGGCCCGGTCCTCGACGTGGGGGAAGATGCGTTCGCGCAGGCTGCGCTCGGGCGCGTACCGCAGCATGCTTCTGTAGATGCTCAGTCGGGCGTACTTGGAGTCCAGGATCACGTACATGTCGCGATGCTGGCGCAGCAGCCGGGCCAGCTCCTGGACGCGCAGGATGGTGTACCGGCCCAGGTACTTGTGGCCGGCCAGGTCGGCCCAGGTCGCCTCGGTGAAGGGCTTGTTCAGGCCGTAGTTGGCCTCCAGCCCGTCGTGGGCCAGCAGGGCCGTCCCGTCGGCCAGGCGGACCACGTCGACCTCGAAGACACGGAAGCCACGCCCGTAGTTGCGCCGGAAGGCTTCCAGGCTGTTGGTGTAGATACGGCCGTCGATCGCCCCGAAGGCGTGGGCGACGAACCCGTAGGGGTTGTACCGGCCGCTGAGTGACTCGGGACGCAGCGGCGGAGCTCTGGTGTAGCCGATGTCCAGGGTGGTCGCCCGGGAGGTGAACCGCCGGTTGGCGTGGCCGAACCAGAGGATGTCGTCGGGGTCGCCCGGGGCGTACCAGAAGACGTCGTTGGGGCCGCCGCCCCCGTAGTCCCCGACGTATGGCTGGTAGGTGCCGCGGACGGTGGCCGCGACGGCCCCGAACCGGCTGTCGGAGCGTCCGTACCAGACGACGTCGTAGCCGCCGCCCGGCCCATACCAGAAGATGTCGCGGCGGCCGTCGGCGTCGAAGTCGCCGGTGAACGGCTGATAGACGCCGGCCACGTTGACCGCCCGGCCGGTGAAGCGCCCGTTGCGGTGGCCGAACCACAGGACGTCGGGGGCGGCGCCAGGCCCGTACCAGAAGATGTCCCGGCTGCGGTCACCGTTCCAGTCGCCCAGCAGCGGCTGGTAGCTCCGGCCGACGGTGAAGGCCCGGCTCGAGAACCCGCCGCTGGCCCGTCCCAGCCAGAGCTCGTCGTGGCCGGCGCCGGGCCCGTACCAGAAGATGTCGCGGCGGCCGTCGCCGTTGAAGTCGGCCACCAGCGGCTGGTAGGTGCCGCGCACGTTCACCGCGTGGCCGGTGAAGCCGCCCGAGGACCGCCCGTACCAGAGCGCGTCGTGTCCGGCGTCGGGGCCGTACCAGAAGATGTCGTTCTGGCCGTCGCCGTTGAAGTCGCCGAGGAGCGGCTCATAGCTGCCGTTCACGGTCACCGGGTAGCCCGCGAACGCTCCATCGGTCTTGCCGTACCAGAGCACGTCAGGGCGGGACCCGGGCCCGTACCAGAGGATGTCGGTCCGCCCGTTGCCGTTGAAGTCGCCGACCAGCGGCAGGTAGCTGCGGCCGACGTTGGCCCTGGCCCCGCGGAAGGCCCGGTCCGGCCGGCCGAGCCAGACATGGTCGGGGAGGCTCCCCGGCCCGTACATGAACACATCAGACCGGCGATCGCCGTCGAAGTCCCCGATCACCGGGGTGATCCCGGTCGGCACGGCGGCCGCCTGGACGGCAGCCGCGGCTCCGTCAGCGACCAGTGTCGGCGATGGCGCAGCCGGCGCTTGCACGGACAGCAGACCCAGGATCACCAGACCGAGCGTCGCCGACCTCAGAACGACGTGAGGCTTCCGCACCCTGACCCTCCCACCCTCGGCAGTGCCGTTCCGGACATAAAGGGGCAGTCAGGCTACAAGGTCGGTCCGCGCAGAGTAGCCGTATTACACAATTACAATTGGTAGGAACTGGACGTATCTCAGCTGAGCCGGAAGCTGGCCAGCACCCGGTCGTAGGCGCCGGCCGGAGCGGCGGGCTGTTGGAGCGAGGTCGTCAGGACGTACCACCGTTCCCGACCCTGCAGGGTGGTGCTGACCACCATGGCGGTGGTGTCCTGGCACCAGCTGCCCTCAAGCCCACCAACCCGGACCGGTCGGCAGCCGCCGGGGGAAGGGTTGGTGGCTCCCGGGTCAGGGGGCGCGGTCGAGGTGACCAGTACGGTGATCCCGGCGCCTCTTGGCGGAAGCAGCGACAGCACCGGCCCACCGCTGCCGGTGCTCTCCTTGGCCCGCCAGCCGGGCGGATAGCGCAGCCGGTAGCCACCAGCGACGCTGGTGAACACCTGCCAGCTGGAGGGGGCGGGATCCAGGGAGCTCCCGGGCGACGGCAGGGTCGAGGAAGTGGTCGGGACCGTGGAGCTGGCATCCCGAGCGGGCTCGCTCGTGCGGGAGCAGCCGACCGCGACGAGGACGAGCCCGAGCAGAGCGGCCCGGGTGAGCAGCTTGGTCAACACGGCCTCCATGATGCGCCAGGATGATTGGACGGACCGTGGCCGCGGCCGGTTCCCGTCCGAGCGCCGAGGGGACGCGGCTGGCAGCATGAGCGCCATGGAGACCCACGAGGCGCTGGTGGAGGAGTTCGCCGGCGGCTACCGCTTCGAGCTGGACGACTTCCAGCGGCGCGGCTGCCTGGCCCTGGCCGGCGGCCAGGGCGCCCTGGTCGCCGCCCCGACCGGGGCCGGCAAGACGGTGGTGGGGGAGTTCGCCGTCTGGCTGGCCCTGCGCTCGGGCGGCAAGGCGTTCTACACCACCCCGCTCAAGGCCCTCTCCAACCAGAAGTTCGGCGACTTCGTGGCCCGCCACGGCGCGGCCAGGGTCGGCCTGCTCACCGGCGACAACTCGATCAACGGCGAGGCCCCGGTGGTGGTGATGACCACCGAGGTGCTACGCAACATGCTCTACGAGGGCAGCCCCACCCTTGGCGGCCTGCGCTACGTCGTCATGGACGAGGTCCACTACCTCCAGGACCGGGTCCGGGGGGCGGTCTGGGAGGAGGTCCTGATCAACCTCCCGGTCGAGGTCCGGGTGGCCAGCCTGTCGGCCACGGTCTCCAACGCCGAGGAGTTCGGCGAGTGGCTGGAGGCGACCCGCGGGGCCACCGAGGTGGTGATCGAGGAGCGCCGGCCCGTGCCCCTCGACAACCACTACCTGATCGGCCGGGAGCTGCACCCGATGTTCGTGACCAGGGGCGATGACGTCGTCCCGAACCCGGCCCTGGCCCGCCGGGGTGAGCGCGAGTGGCGCCCCGGCCGCGACACCAAGGGCCGCCACGGCCGGAACGGACCGAGGCCGGTGGGTCGGGGCTGGGTGCCGTCCCGGGTCGAGGTGGTCGACCTGCTGGAGGCGGAGCGGCTGCTGCCGGCCATCTACTTCATCTTCTCCCGGGCCGGCTGCGACCAGGCCCTCGAGCAGTGCCGGGCCGGCAACATCCGGCTCACCAGCCACGCCGAGCGGGCCGAGATCCTCGAGTTCCTCGAGCTCAAGGTGGCCCCGATCGACCCGGCCGACCTGGACGCGCTCGGCTACGACCTCCTGGCCGAGTCGCTGGGCCGCGGGGTGGCCAGCCACCACGCCGGCATGCTGCCCCTGTTCAAGGAGGCGGTCGAGGAGCTGTTCGCCCAGGGCCTGGTCAAGGTGGTGTTCGCCACCGAGACGCTGTCACTGGGGATCAACATGCCCGCCCGGACCGTGGCCATCGAGCGGCTCACCAAGTGGCAGGGGGAGCGGCACGAGCTGCTCACCCCGGGTGAGTACACCCAGCTCACCGGCCGGGCCGGCCGGCGCGGGATCGACAGCCGCGGGGCCGCGGTCGTGCTCCACCAGCCGTTCATCCCCTTCGAGCGGATCACCGGCCTGGCCTCGACCCGCACCTACCCGCTGACCTCCTCGTTCCGGCCCTCCTACAACATGGCCGTCAACCTGGTCGCCAACTACGAGCGGCCTCAGGCCGAGCGGCTGCTCGCCTCCTCCTTCGCCCAGTTCCTGGCCGACCGGACCGTCCACGGGGCCGAGCAGACCCTGGCCCGCAACGAACAATTCCTGGCCGGCTACCTGGAGTCGGCGGCCTGCGACCGCGGCGACATCCTCGAGTACTGGGAGCTGCGGCGCCGGGTCCGGGCCCGCGAGAGCGCCCTGGCCGACGCCGAGCGCCGGGCCGAGACCCAGGAGGCGGCCGAGGCGCTCCGCTCGCTGACCCCCGGCACCGTGATCTGGCTGCCCGGCGGGCGGCGGCGCGGCCTGGCCGCGGTGATCGGGCCGGCCGGCGGCCGCGACGGCTCGACCGGCGTCCTGGTTCTGACCGAGGACCGGCGGGTCCGCCGGGTCGCCGTCCGCGACCTGGGCGGCACCCCAGTCAGGGTCGGCAAGGTCGCCATGCCCCGTCAGCTCAGCCCCAAGAGCCCTCGGTTCAAGTCGTACGTGGCCAGGGCCCTGGCCGAGCTCGGCCCGCCGAACGTCCCGCGCCCCCGGCGCCGCCGCCGGCCCGGTGCCGACGACCCGGAGCTGACCGCCCTCCGCGAGGAGCTGCGTGCCTACCCGGTCCACAGCTGCCCCGACCTGCTCGAGCACGAGAAATGGATGCAGCGCTACGACCAGCTGGCCAAGGAGCAGAAGGCCCTGTCGGAACGGGTCCGGCGCCGCACCGGGTCCCTGGTCCGGACCTTCGACCGGGTCCTCGGGGTGCTCGGCAGCCTCGGCTACGTCGACGGCTTCGTCCTCACCCCCAAGGGCGAGACCCTGCGCCGTGTCTACGCCGAGACCGACCTGGTGGTGGTCGAGGCCCTGCACCGCGGGGTGTGGCGCGGCCTCGACCCGGCCGAGCTGGCCGCCTGCATCTCCAGCCTCGTCTATGAGACCCGCGGTTCGGACGGGCCCCCGGCCGAGGTTGCTGTCGCGCCGACCCGGGCGGTGGAGGCCGCCCTGGCCGCCCTCACCGACCTCCAGGCCGAGGTCCACGCCCACGAGCAGGCCGCGGGCCTGTCCCTGACCCGCGAGCTCGACCCCGGCTTCGCCGACCCCGCCCACCGCTGGGCCAACGGCGACCCGCTCGAGGACGTCCTGGCGACCGAGGACATCACCCCAGGCGACTTCGTCCGGGTGACAAAGCAACTGATCGACCTGCTGCGCCAGGTCGCGCTAGTGGCCGACGACCCAGAGGTACAGACGACGGCGAGGGCGGCGGTGGACGGATGTCAGCGCGGGGTGGTGGCGTACTCGAGCCTGCTGTAGGGGAGCCGGGTCGGGCTGGGGGCCGGTCGGCCCGGTGGTTCTCGGGCGCCGCGGGTGGATCCGTTTGTTGTTGGGCCCCATGTAGTCGCCTGGCACGGTGGTTGGGATCGTCGGCCCGAGACGGTATCTGGCATGGTGAGTTGGGGTCGCTCGACCCACGCCTCTCGCTGTCAGAGCTGCTGGGTGCGGGGTCCGAAGGTGGTCCCCGAAATCGTTGTCCACAAATTCCTGTCTGGTGCTTGTGTTGGGGGGTGGGTTGATAGGTTGCCGCCATGGAACTCGAACACATATTCGAACTAACCAGGCACCCAACGACCGGACGGGCTGGCCACGCACGACACCCCGCGCCGGTCTGACCCCGCGAGAAGCGGGCCACCCTCCAGCGCCCGCGGTTCAGCCGCCCTGCAGAGCGCCCGCGACCCGGCCTGACGCGACGGCTCAGCGCATGCGCCCGCAGCCCAACCCACCGCGCCAGCTCCCTGCCAGGTGCCTACATGGGGCTCGAAGGGCCCGGGCCACCGAGCCAAGCAAGTGTATGGGTCCGGGACCCAGACCAGGCTCCGACGCCGCCCCGGCTTGCTACCGCCGCTTTCGCAGCACCCCGAAGATGCTCCGCTGGATCTCGCGCCCGGCGGGGGTGTTCATGAACCGGAGGGCCATCTTGCCCATCTGGATCAGGTCGTGGGTGTCCACGCCGCCCTTCGGAGCCGGGGCCCGGCGGCCACGCTCGGGCGACGGCGACGGCGCGGGCGGGGCAGGCGGTGGGATCGGCTTCTCGGCCTCGGCCTGCTGGAGCTTCGCGGTCAGCCGCTCGTACGCGCTCTCCGGATCGACCGCCTGTGCGTACCGACCATGGACCGGCGACCCGGCGATCGCCCGCTCGAGTGTGGCCGGGTCGGCCGGGGCCATGCGGGACAGGGGTGGGTACAGGCGGGTCCAGGCGACCGGGGTGGGGACGCCGGCGGGGGAGAGGACGGTCACCACCGCCTCGCCGACGCCGAGGGAGGTCAGGGCCGACGCAAGGTCGTAGACCTCGGTCATCGGGTAGGTCTGGACCGTCTTGTCGATTGCGGCGGCGTCCTTGGGGGTGATTGTCCGCAGGGCGTGCTGGACCCGGTTGCCGAGCTGGGCCAGGACCTCGTCGGGCAGATCCTGGGGGAGCTGGGTGATGAAGAACACCCCCACCCCCTTGGAGCGGATCAGGCGGACCGTCCGCTGCACCTGCTCCACGAACGCCTTTGAGGCGCCGTCGAACAGCAGGTGGGCCTCGTCGAAGAAGAACACCAGCTTGGGCTTGTCGAGGTCGCCGACCTCGGGCAGGGTCTCGAACAGCTCGGCCAGCAGCCACATCATGAAGGTCGAGAACACCCGCGGCCGGTCGGCCACGTCGGCCAGCTCAAGCAGGGTGACCACGCCCTTGCCGGCGGGGTCGGCGCGCAGCAGGTCGTTGACGTCGAAGGCGGGCTCGCCGAACAGGCCGGCGACGCCCTGCTCCTCGAGCTCGACCAGCTTGCGCAGCAGCACCCCGAGGGTCGGCTTGGCCACCCCGCCGAGGTCGGCCACGGCCTGCTGGCCCTCCTCGGTGCCGAAGAACCGCAGCACCTCGCGCAGGTCCTTGAGGTCGACGAGCAGCAGGCCGTTGGCGTCGGCGTAGTGGAAGACCAGGCTGAGCACGCTCGTCTGGACCTCGTTGAGGTCCAGGACCTTGGCCAGCAGCTGGGCCCCGAACTCCGACACCGAGGCCCGGACCGGCACGCCCGTGGCCGGGTCACCGGACAGGGTCAGCAGCTCGACCGGGGAGGGGTGGGGGTCCCATGGGGCCTTGAGCTGGTCGATGCGGGCGGCGACCTTGTCGTTGGCCTCGCCCGGCTCGGCCATGCCGGACACGTCGCCCTTCATGTCGGCCACGAAGCAGGGCACGCCGACGTCCGACAGCCGTCCGGCCAGGCCCTGGACGGTCTTGGTCTTGCCGGTGCCGGTGGCCCCGGCGACCAGGCCGTGCCGGTTGAGCATGGCCAGCGGCACGGCCACCTCGAAGTCGGTGTTGACCTCCTCGCCCTTGACCGCCCGGCCCAGCCCGACCGCCGGCTCGGTGAACCCGTAGCCGGCGGCCAGCCCGGCAAGCCCTTCGTCCATCCGCCCCTCCTCGACGCCGATCCCGGGCCGCTGTTCTATAGGATGAGCGCCGTGACCGCACCTCTGCCCTCACCGCCGCCTCAGCGGCCGGCCGCGGAGCTTCTGCCGTTTGGGCGGCCGTTCCTGATCGCCGACCCGGCCGCCGCCCGGCGCGATCTGACCCTGCTGCGGCGGGCCCTGGCCGCGTCCGGCGTGGTCGCCGAGGCGGCGGTGGCCCGGCCGGTCGGGCGGGCCGGGGAGATCGCGGCCAGGGCGCTGGAGGACGGCCACCGGCTGCTGGTCGCGGTTGGCTCGGACCCGATCGTCCATGCGATCCTCCGGGTCCTGGTCGACCCGTCGGGGCCGCGGTGGCCGGACGCCGTCCTGGGGCTGGCCGGCCTCGGCCGCCAGGACCTGTCGGCCACCTTCGGCCTGCCCGACGACCCGGCCAAAGCGGCCCGCCACCTGCTCGGACCCAACCTGTTCGAGGCCGACGTCGGCCGGGCCCGCTGGCGGGGTCCGGACGGCAGCGAGCGAGCCGGGGTGTTCGCCAACACCGCCGAGCTCGGCTACCCGGCCGAGGTCTCGGTCCGGACGGCGGCGGGATCGGCCACGGCGGCGCAACGGTTCGCCGGCCGCGCTGCCAGGTTTGCCGCCGCTGTCGGTGGTCTGGTTGCCACCCACTCCACTCCAGCTCATCTCGCGGTGGACCACACCGCTGTCGAGTTGCGTCTGGCCGGGCTGGTGGTGGCCAACGGCCAGTTCACCATGGGGCGGATGAAGGTCGCCCCCCGGGCCCTGCCGGACGACGGCCGCCTGTCGGTGATGGCCTTCCAGGGCGAGCCGCTCGGCATCTACGCCCGCTCCAAGGACCTCTACTACGGCCT
>Ga0081538_10005643_pt1 | contig 11223 bp, 10 predicted proteins | sample TabmetS5T2R1_FD_71022 | JGI IMG/M metagenome (GOLD analysis project Ga0081538, IMG submission 71022) | Tabebuia heterophylla rhizosphere microbial communities from the University of Puerto Rico - S5T2R1 | ecosystem: Host-associated > Plants > Roots > Rhizosphere ...
GCCAGGCGCGCCAGATGAAGTTCAGCAGTGCCAGGCCGACGGCGATGAAGATGCCCTCGATCACCCCGAGGACGGCGACACCCAGGAAACACACGATCGAGAGGGCGAACTCCGTCTTGCGCATGCGGTACAGCTTGCGCACGCCCACCACCTCGACCAGCCCGAGCGCCGCGGAGATGACCACCGCCGCCAGCGCCGAATCGGGAAGGTTCCGCACCAGGTTCGGGAAGAACAGCAGCATCAGCGCGATGGCCAGGGCGCCGACCAGCCCGGTCACCTGCGTCTTGGCGCCGGCGGCCTCGGCCACCGGGGTCCGTGAGGAGCTGCTGCTGACCGAGAACCCCTGGAAGAAGCCGGCCGCGACGTTGGCCGCGCCGAGCGCGACCAGCTCCTGGTTCGGGTCGACCCGGTAGCCACCTCGGATCGCGAAGGTCCGTGAGAGCACGCTGGTGTCGGCGAACGAGACCAGGGCGATCCCGACGGCGCCGGCCGCGAGGGCCGGAAGGTGGTCGGCCGAGAAGCTTGGGATCTCGAGCGACGGAAGCCCCTTCGGGAGGGCCCCCACCACCGAGATGTCGTACCGCCGCGCCAGGTCGAACACGCCCACCGCGACCGTCGCCCCGACCACCGCGACGAGCACGCCCGGGATCTTCGGCCGCCACCGCTTGAACCCGAGGATCACCAGCAGGCAGGCGACGCCGATGAGCAGCGCCGCAGTGTTCGTCTCGCCGTCGGCGACCCCGCGGGCGAACGCCCGCGCCTCGGGGATCACGCCTTGGGCGTCCGTGGAGAAGCCGAAGAGCTTGGGCAGCTGGCTCAGCAGCACGGTCAGCGCGATCCCGTTCATGTAGCCGTAGCGGACCGGCTTGGACAGCAGGTCGGCGATGAATCCGAAGCGGGCGAGCCCGGCCAACACGCAGAACAGGCCCGAGAAGATCGCCAGCATGCCCGCCAGGGCGACGGCCTCCGCCTCGCTGCCGGCGGCCAGGGGCAGGATCGTGGCCGCGATCAGCGGGGCGAGGGAGGAGTCGGGGCCGAGGACGAGGATCCGGCTGGGACCGAGGATGGCGTACGCCACCAGTGGGACGATGGTCGCGTAGAGTCCGTAGATGGCCGGCAGTCCCGACGCCTGCGCGTAGCCCATGCCGGCGGGCACCAGCAGCGCGGTGAGGACGATCCCGGCCATGACGTCGCGCGCCAGCCAGGACCGGTGGTAGGCGCGAAGGGTCCGCACGCCGGGGAGCCAGTTCCCAACCCCGCTCGGCACCTCCACGGTTCCTCGGCTCTGGGCCATGTCCCCCACTCGCTGAAGACGAGGCGCGAGCCACCCCGGTGGATGGCCGCGCCTTCGCCTGCGGGTCGGTGCGGTGGTCCTACTGGCTGGAGCCCTCGCCGTGGAGCGCGTCCTGGAGCTCCCGCTCCGCCTCCTTCGACAGCGAGCTCTTGAGGACGGTGCCGCCGTACTTCGACAGCCCCTCGACGGCCTTGTCCGGGGTGACCTTCTCCACCACCATGAACAGCGCCGATGTGCCGGGCTTGAGCATCTCCCGGACCTGGCCCTCGAACTCCTTGTCCACCGCGTTCTTGGTGACCTTCCCCATCAGCGCGCCCATCCCGGCGCCGATGGCCATACCGAAGAAGGGGACGAAGAACAGCATGCCGAACAGCATCCCCCAGAACATCCCCCAGGTTGCCCCGGCCCCCACCGCGTGATGGTTGGTGACGACCCGCAGTTTGCCCTCGCTGTTCCGGACGATCGCGGCCACCGCGTCGGCCTGGATGACAAGCTCGTGCTGGAGCCGCTCGGCCTCGTCCATCGCCGATAACGCGGTTGTCTCGTCGGGATACCCGATTGCGACCAGGGTCGCCATCTGCGCCTCCTTGCTTGGTCGTTGTTCCTTACTGGCGATGGAAGCTGGTATTGCGGTGGGGCGGCATCATCTGTTGCGGGTGATCTTGCCGACCGCTCAGGCGCCGGACACCGCGGGCCGAGTCGCCGGGGCGACGCGCCGGCGCTGGCGCTGGCGCTGGCGGATGACGAGCTTGATCAGCTCCTCGACGACCACCACGGTGACGGCGAAGCCGATGCAGATCGACCACTGGGGGAAGTCCAGCTCGACGGTGTCGAAGATCCGCTGCAGGAAGCCGATGGTGGTGACCGCGATGATGGCCAGCAGCGCGATCCCGTAGCGGCGCAGCTGGGTGGCTCCTGGCAGGGACGCCCGGTCGAAGATGGTGTGGTGCTGGTCGCGGGCCAGCAGCCCCACGGCCAGGTGGAACAGGGACAGGCTGGTGACCAGCATGGTGCCGGCGACCTCGGGTCCCCAGTTGGCGTCGCCGATCTCGTAGGCCGCCAGCGAGCCCACTGTCATCACCAGCCCCTGGATGCACAGCCGGATCCAGTCCCCGGCCGACAGGACGGGCGCCCCGACCGGACGAGGGGGGACGCTTCATGACGGCGCTGGTGGGCGCGTCGAAGCCGAGCGCGATGGCGATGGGGATGTCGATGACCATGTTGATCCAGAGGATCTGAAGCGGGGTCAGGGGCACCCCGCCGGCGATGCTGAAGATCCCGGCCCCGATGAACACGGCGATGTAGGCCACCAGCGTGGACATCTGGAAACGGAGGTACTTGAGCAGGTTGTCGTACAGGTTCCGGCCGTAGTCGACCGCGTTGACGATGGTGGCGAAGTTGTCGTCGGTCAGGATCATGACCGCGGCTTCCTTGGACACCTCGGTGCCGGTGATGCCCATGGCGACGCCGATGTCGGCCGCCTTGAGGGCGGGGGCGTCGTTGACCCCGTCCCCGGTCATGGCGACCACGTTGCCGGTCCGCTTGAGCAGCCGGACCAGGCGCAGCTTGTCCTCGGGAGCGACCCGGGCCACCACCCCGATCTCCGGTAGCTGAGCGAGCAGCTGGTCGTCGCTCATGGCCGCGAACTCGGCCCCGGTGATCGCCCGACCCTCGATGCCGAGCTCGCCGGCGATGGCGGCCGCCGTGGTGGCGTGGTCGCCGGTGATCATCCGCACCCGGATGCCGGCGGTCCGGCACTCGGCGATGGCCGCCTTGGCCTCGGCCCGGGGCGGGTCGACGATCCCGACCATGGCCAGCAGGGTCAGGTCCTGGACCAGCCCGAGCAGGTCCCCGCCCGGGTCGAAGGCCGCCGGGTCCAGGTCGCGCTGGGCCACCACCATCACCCGCTCGCCGGAGGCGGCCATGCGGTCGTTGGCGTCGGTGGCCAGCGGGCGGTTGGCCTCGGTGATCGCGACCAGGGTCCCGTCGGGCGCCCGATAGGAGCCGCCGCGCGAGATGAGCACGTCGGGGGCGCCCTTGACGTAGCAGCGGACCACCGGCTCGCCCTTGGGACCGGTCATGTGGTGGAAGGTGGCCATGAACTTGTAGTCGGAGTCGAAGGGGACCTCGGCGACCCGCGGGTAGGTGCTGCGGGTCTCGGTGATGTCGAGCCCGCCCTTGGCCCCCAGCACGATCAGGGCGCCCTCGGTCGGGTCGCCGATCAGGTCCTCGCCGTCCAGCACCGCGTCCGCGCACAGGATCATCGGCAGCAGGTAGGGGTCCAGGTCGATATGGGATCCGCCAACGTGCTTGATCTCGCCGGCGGTCGAGTAGCCCTCGCCGGTGACGGTGAACCGGTGCTGGCCGGGGATGGCCAGCTCGCGGGCGGTCATCTTGTTCAGGGTGAGCGTGCCGGTCTTGTCCGAGCAGATCACCGACGTCGAGCCGAGGGTCTCGACCGCGGGCAGGCGCTTGACGATCGCGTTGCGGCGGGCGATCTCGCGGGTGCCCATGGACAGCAGGGCCGTGACCACCGCCGGAAGCCCGGTCGGGATCGAGGCCACGGCGAGGGCCACGCCGGTGATGAACAGCGTCTCGAACGACTGGCCCCGCACCAGCCCGAGGATCACGACCAGCACCAGGGCGATCCCGGCGATGGTGGCGATGATCTTTGAGAGGCCGTCCAGCTGCTTCTGCAGGGGCGTCTTGTCCGCCTCGGTGGTGGCCAGCAGGTTGGCGATGTGGCCGATCTCGGTGTCCATGCCGGTGGCGGTGACGACCATCTCGCCCCGACCACGCGTGACCGAGGTGTTCATGTAGGCCATGCCGGTGCGGTCGCCGAGCGGGACGTCGTCGCCGGGGACCGGGTCGGTGCTCTTGGCCACCGGCAGGCTCTCCCCCGTCAGGGCGGCCTCTTCGATCTCGAGCGTGGCGGCGACACAGATGCGGCCGTCGGCGGGAACCCGGTTCCCCGCCTCCATCAGCACCACGTCGCCCGGAACGAGCTCTCGGCGTCGATCTCCAGCGCCTGGCCGCCCCGCCGGACGCGGGCGATGGTCTTCATCATCTGGGCCAGCGCCTTGACGCTCTCCTCCGCCTTGGCCTCCTGGCGCAGCCCGACCACCGCGTTGAACACCGTGAGGCCGGCCAGCACGGCCGCGGTCCCGACATCTCCGGTGACGAACAGGCTGATCGCGGCCGCCGCCAGCAGGATGATCTGCATGAAGTCCTGGTACTGGCGCAGGAACGCCTGGAACCCGGATTCCTTCTTGGCGCCGGCCAGCCGGTTCGGCCCGTGGGACTGGAGCCGGCTGCGCGCCTCCTCGGCGCTCAGGCCATGCTCGGGCTCGACGCCCAGTTCTTGGGCGACCGTGGACACGTCGGACGCATGCCAGCCATCGCGGGTGGCGGCCTGCGTCTTCGTCTCATGGCGCGCGGACACGGTCTTCCCGCCACCCCGACGTCAACGGTCATGATCGTGGCCGGCGCCATGCCTGCCTTCCTCATCTGTTCCAGGTGAAATTTGCCGCTCCCGGTCACGCGCCGAACCGGTCGAGCAGCAGCCCGTGACGCAGGCCCCGGTCGCTCACCGTCAGCATCTGCTGTCCCAGCTTGTCCATGACCGTGCGGACGATGCAGGCGCCGGCGAGGATGACCTCGGCCCGCTTGGGCTGCAGCCCGACGATCTGGCGGCGGCGCTCGGCGTCGCGCGACCGGTACAGCTCGATCTGGCGGTCGATCTCGGCCCGGTCCAGGACCGCGCCCTGGACCAGGTCGGGGTCGTAGGTGGCCAGCGCGAGCTTCACGGCCGTCATGTTGGTCACCGCGCCTCCCATGGCCACCAGGGCGTCCGGCCGGGGACGGCCATCAAGGCGGGCCAGGTCGGCGGCGATCGCCGCCAGGGCGTGGCCCAGCACCTCGGGCGCCACCGCGCCGGCGAGCCCGAAGCGCTCGGTGTAGCGCACCGCCCCGACGTTGACGCTGAAGCGCTCCTCGACGCGCGGGCCCCGCCCGAAGGTGAACTGGCTGCTGCCGCCGCCGGTGTCGAGGACGACCAGCGACCCCTCGGACGCGCCCAGCCCGGCCCGCACCGCCAGGTAGGCGAGCCGGCCCTCCTCCTCACCCGGGATCACCTCGACCGTGATCCCGGTGCGGGCCTGGATCGCCACGACCACCTGGTCGCGGTTACTGGCGATGCGCAGGCCGGCCGTGCCCACCGCGGCCGTCGCCCGCACCTGGTGACGTCTCGCCTCCTCGACCATGCCCGCGATCGCGGCCACCGTCCGCTCCAGCGGCTCGGCCGCGATCGCTCCGTGGTCCCCGAGGCCCTCGCCGAGCCGCGTCATCTCGGCCCGGTCGACGACCGCTCGCCACCTCCCGGCGGCGTCGCGCTCACCGATGTGGAACTTCACCGAGTTCGTCCCGACGTCGATCACCGCATGGCGCCCCGGTCCGGCATCGACGAGCGCCGCCAATCCCCGCGGATAGCTGGTGTTGACCCGACCGTCGAGGCCGAGGCCGCGGACGGCAGCGACGACGGCGGACGGGTCCTCCGACTCGACCGCGATGCTCCGGGCGGCGCGGCCGTCGGCCTCCACGTCGGCGCGTTCGGCCATGCAGCCGCCCATCGTGAAGCGGACGCGCCGCTTGTGGACCCGCACCACCCGAACGGCATCGCTCGGCGCCACCAGCCCGGCCAGGAGCTGCTCCGAGGTGTAGGCGTCCCGGGTCAGCGGCGGCGGGTCGACGCCAAGCGCGTCGAACACCCTGGCCACGTCGCCCCGGGATAGCGGGAACCCCGCCTTCATCACCGGCTCCCAGCGCTCCAGGCCGGCGGTGTCGACCTCCCGGAGAAGCTTGATGTCCATGAGGCCGCTCCGGATCTTGACGTTGCTGCCGACCGCGGACAGCAGGTAGACCTCGTCGCCCTCCTCCACCCGCCCGGGGGTCAGGGCGGCGAGGGCGTCCTCCGCGGGTCGGACACCTCCGCCGAATACGCGCCATTCCCAGCGCGGGATGATCCCAGCCACGGCTGCACCTCCCGAGAGGTCGGGGGTAGCTGTGCCCCAGTCGGCTTGCCTCATCTGTCCCAGGTGATCTCGCCGGCGGCCTGGTCGAGCCGCTGGTTGAGGGTGATGGCCGCGTTGATCAGCGACAGATGCGTGAAGGCCTGGGGGAAGTTGCCCAGCTGCTCGCCGGTCTGGCCGATCTCCTCGGCGTACAGGCCCAGGTGGTTGGCGTAGGTGAACATCTTCTCGAAGGTCAGCCGGGCCTGCTCCAGCCGCCCGGAGCGGGCCAGCGCGTCCACGTACCAGAAGGTGCAGATGGAGAAGGTGCCCTCGTGGCCGCGCAGCCCATCGGGGGAGGCGGCAGGGTCATAGCGGTACACCAGGCTGTCGGAGACCAGCTCGGTGTCCATGGCGTCCAGGGTCTGCAGCCACATCGGGTCGCGGGGGGCGACAAAGCCGACCAGCGGCAGCATCAGCAGCGAGGCGTCCAGCACCTCGGTCTGGTCGTGCTGGGTGAACGCGCGGCGCTGCGGGTTCCAGCCACCCTGCATGATCTGGCGGTACAGCCGGTCACGCTGCTCGATCCAGCGGCCAAGGTCGGCGGGGCGGCCGTACTCGCGGGCCAGCCGCACCATGCGGTCCAGCGCCACCCAGCACTGCAGCCGCCCGTAGGTGAAGTTCTGGCGGCCGCTGCGGGTCTCCCAGATCCCCTCGTCGGGCTGGTCCCAGTGGTCGCACAGCCAGTCGGCCAGCTGGGCCAGCTTGCCCCAGCCGGCATGGCCGATGCGGATGCCGTGGCGGTCGGCCAGCCAGACCGAGTCCAGCAGCTCCCCGTAGATGTCGAGCTGGAGCTGGTCGGCGGCGCCGTTGCCGATCCGCACCGGCTTGGAGCCGGCATAGCCCTCCCAGTGGTCCAGGGTCTCCTCCTCCAGCTCAGCGGAGCCGTCCACCCGGTACATGATCTTCAGCGGCCCCGACCCCCCCGCCTGGCCCGCCTGCTCAGCGGCGCGGTCGCCCAGCCAGCCCATGAACGCCTCGGCCTCCTCGGTGAACCCCAGCCCCAGCAGCGCATGGATGGAGAAGGAGCCGTCCCGGACCCAGGTGAAGCGGTAGTCCCAGTTGCGCTCCCCCCCGACCAACTCCGGCAGCCCCGCGGTCGGCGCCGCCACCAGCGCCCCGGTCGGCGCATAGGTCAGCAGCTTCAAGGTGATCGCCGAACGGTCCACCTGCTCGCGCCAGCGACCCCGGTAGCTGGAGCGGCCCAGCCAGCCCCGCCAGAACCGCGCCGTGTCCTGGAACAACCCCAGCAGCTGCTCAGGGACCGTCCGTTGGGGTGGGCCCTGGGCGGCCGACTCCAGCACCACCCCCCCGACCTGACCGGCCCGCATCGTCAGCGCGCCACCCACGTCGTTGCCGTGGCGCTGCAGCGCCCCGGCGCCGCCGCCGTGCAGGGTCAGCGCCAGCGTCGGGGTGCGAAACACCGCACCCTCGTCGCTGAGCTCCAGCTGGTGGGCCTGGCGGCCGTAGTCGAACCGCGGCGCGCACTCCAACACAAACCGCAGCTGGCCGCGGACACACCGCACCACCCGCACCAGCCGATGCCGGTCGCTGGCCCGCTGGGGGTCATCGACCGGCATGAAGTCGATCACCTCACCGACCCCCTCGGGGGTCATGAAGCGGGTGATCAGGATGGCGGTGTCAGGAAAGTACAGCTGCCTGGCGACGTAGTCGTCACCCTCCGGGCCGATCCGGAAGCGCCCACCGTTATCGCGGTCCAGCAGCGAGGCGAACACACTCGGCGAGTCAAACCGCGGCCAGCACCACCAGTCGACAGTGCCATCGGTGCTCACCAGCGCCGCAGTCTGCAGATCTCCAATCAACCCATGCTCAGCAATCGGCGGATAACGATCCATCAGCGGTCCTCCTAGCCGGCGGCGGCCTTGAGGCTGCGCGAGAAGTACTCCAGCGCGGTCTTGGTCTTGGTGTGCTGCTCCCCGGTCAGGTCCACGCCCTGCTTTGCCAGGAACGCGCGCGTCTCGACGGCGACGTCGAACGCCTCGTTCGGCGCGCACTTGGTCGACAGCTCCAGGATCCGTGCGCCGTCGGGGTACAGCCACAGCTCGGCGACCAGCCGCCGACCAAAGTCCGGCGGCGAGAACTTCAGCTTCATGAGGTTGATCGGGCCCAGGATGGTCAGGTCGTCCAGCCCGAGGCCCTCGGGCGCGTGGTCGGCGTAGAACGCCCGCTGCTCCTTGGAGAACAGCTTGCTGATCGGCCGGTCGCCCGCGGCCACCGCCTTGACCCCGCCGCCGGTCGGCGTCCCCTTCAGCGACGCCGAGCAGACATAGCCGCCCGGCATGGCGTCCACCTCCACGACCAGGTTCTTGGACTGGCGCAGGCCGGCCGGCAGCTCGTCGGGGATGACCGGCCGCAGCTTGACCACCGAGTCGTCCTCCTTCCGCTGCACGCGGCGGGCGCGGACGACCACCCCGTGCTGGTCGAGGGTCAGGTCGGGGGTGTCGAAGAAGAACACCTGACGGATCTGGCCCTCCAGGGGGTCCATGCCCAGCGCGGTGACCGTCGAGCGCACCGTGGTGTCGGGCACCGTCAGCTTCAGCTCGGCGCTGTCGGCGCCCTTGAGCAAGGTGAGCAGCTGCTGAAGGTCCTCGTCCGAGAGCCGCCGGGGCCGTCTGCTGGCAACTGGCATCGTGGACTCCTCTCTGGGGCCGTCGACGCACCGTCGCACCGGGCCAGCACCAGGTCATCACCCGTTGGGGGTGAGGTTCGGCGGTCGCCCGCTCACCCCGTCCGGTCGTCCGGTTCCGCCTCCAGCTTGCGGCGGGCCTCGGCGTTGGCCGCGCGTGCCTGATCGGAGACCTCCGGCCAGCTCAGGCCGAGCGACCCGATCGTGTCGACGAGGATGGCGGCGACCATCGCCTGCATGACCGGCTTGTGATCGGCGGGGATCACGTACCAGGGCGCCCACGGCGTGGACGTGGCCGTGATCGCCTCCTCGTAGGCCCGCATGTACTCGTCCCAGTGCGCCCGCTCGGCCACGTCGGCCGCGCTGAACTTCCACTGCTTGCCCGGGTTGTCGAGGCGGGCCATGAACCGCCGCTTCTGCTCCGCCTTGGAGACATGCAGGAAGAACTTCACGATCTTGGTCCCATTCCGGTCCAGGTGCCGCTCGAAGCAGTTGATGTCCTCGTGGCGCTCCGCCCAGAAGCTCGCCTCCCGCGGGCCCGGCGGCAGCTTCTGCTTCTCCAGCCACTCCGGGTGGACCCGAAGGGCGACGACCTCCTCGTAGTGCGACCGGTTGAAGATCCCGATGCGACCCCGCTCGGGAAGCGCCTTGGAGGTCCGCCACAGGAAATTGTGGTCAGGCTCCTCGCTGGACGGCTGCTTGAACGAGATGACGTGGACCCCCTGCGGGTTCACCCCGGACATCACGTGCTCGATCGTGGAGTCCTTGCCCGCCGCGTCGATCGCCTGGAACACCACCAGCACCGCGTAGCGGAGAGCTGCTCGAACTCGGCCCCCCGGTCCAGGCCGAGTCTCGGCCGGCGATGTTGGCGTCGGTTCCGGGCTCGACCATGAGCTCCTTGGTGATGCGTTCGCGTCGGTCCTCGGCAGTCCCCCTCCGATCAGGCCCGGGGGAGGCCGTGGCTAGTAGCTCAACGCCTGCTGCTTCAGCCGATCGAACTCGTCGGCCGTGATCCTGCCCTCGTCGTGCAGCTTGGCCGCCTGGGCGATCTGGTCGGCCGCGGAGCGGCCGGCGCCGCCGTCCCGGTACGGCTCCCCGATCATTCGGCCGTACTGCGCCGCCGCCGTCTTCGGCCGGGCGATCAGGTAGATGAGGATGCCGAGGAACGGCAGGATCACGATCAGGGCGATCCAGCCCGCCTTCCCCCACCCGGACAGGTCGTGGCGCCGCAGGATGTCGGCGAAGAAGCTGATGAACATCCAGATGAAGCAGAACCAGAAGAAGAAGGCCAACATCGACCACAGGAGGTTCCCGAAGGTCCATTCCATGGTGCCTCTCCCTTTCGTCCAGGTTGGGGACCTCTCCACCCGGCGCTGATCATTCGCGACCGGTGACGCCGCGGCATCCTCCGCAGCGGGTGAGATGCGCCCCCCTCGAGCGGGGTGCCGCCGCCGACCGCACGGACCGACGGCCCGGCGCCACGCGCCGGAGTTCACCCGATGGGGATGGTGACGGCGTGGCCGCGCGTGGACGAAGCTGCAGTCTGGCGCGGGTGCCGGAGAACGGGGGATGGTTGGCGATGGGTGAGATCCGATATGCCGTGAGGGTCAGAGGTGATCGGGACGACGCGGCCGCGATCGCGTCGCAGGAGGGACTGGAGGTCGCCGTCGACCCGGTGCGGACCGTGCTGCGTGGCCCGTTGCCCGATCATTGCGCGCTGCTCGGCGTCCTGGCCCGAGCCCGGCTGCTCGGCCTGGAGCTCGTCGAGGTCAGGCGGCTGCCGGGAGCCACCGCCAGGTGAGGAGGTCAGACTGGAGGGCCGACCGCCGGCAGTCGCCGCAGCTCGACGACTTCCAGGCCGAGCGACTGGATCTTGGCCAGCAACTCGTGGAGCGCCTCCTGATCCGGCACCGACCCGTGCAGGATCGTCTCGACGGGCTCGGTGGTGACCGACAGCCCTTCGAACGCCACCACCAGCGAGTCGCCGACGCGGCCCTTGATCCTGATCTCGTAATAGGCTGCCATGCCCTCCACGATCCCGGTCACGACGCGTGCGGTCATCACCCAGACCGGGTGATGACCGCACCGATCCAGTGGCTCAGAGGAGCCGGAGGTTGCGGGCGCTCCGCACCGCCTGCCGCCGCCCGGTGACGCCGAGCTTGCGGAAGATGGCATGTGCGTGGCTCTTGACGGTGTTCAGCGAGACGTACAGGTCC
>Ga0081538_10005644_pt1 | contig 11222 bp, 7 predicted proteins | sample TabmetS5T2R1_FD_71022 | JGI IMG/M metagenome (GOLD analysis project Ga0081538, IMG submission 71022) | Tabebuia heterophylla rhizosphere microbial communities from the University of Puerto Rico - S5T2R1 | ecosystem: Host-associated > Plants > Roots > Rhizosphere ...
CGATCCTGGTGGACTCGGAGCGGCTGGAGTCCGGCGAGGACCCGCTCCGCGAGGTGGTGAACACGGTCGGCAAGCGGGGCGGGCCCGGCGAGCAGGTCCGCTGCGTGGTCAGCGTGTCCATGCTCACCGAGGGTTGGGACGCCGCCACCGTCAGCCACATCCTCGGCGTGCGGGCGTTCGGCAGCCAGCTCCTGTGCGAGCAGGTGGTGGGGCGGGGGCTGCGCCGGCGGTCGTGGGTGGCCGACGAGGCCGGCATGCTGCAACCGGAGTACGCCGAGGTCTACGGGGTGCCGTTCTCGTTCATCCCGGCCAGCGGGTCCGGGCCCGACCCCACCCCGCGGCGTCCGCTGACGCGGGTGCGCGCCGACCCGGCCCGGGCGGCCTGCGAGATCACCTTCCCGCGGGTGGTCGGCTACCGGCTGGAGCTGCCGGACGGGCCCCTGCGCCCCGCCTTCGGCGAGGACGCCCGCATGGTCCTGACCGGGCGGGACCTGCCCGCCCAGACCCTGCAGGAGCTCCGCGGCCGGCGGGAGCAGCAGGTCGCCTACCAGCTCGCCCGCCTGGTGCTGGACCGCGACCTGCGGGACGGGCTCGGCAACCCGAGGCCCTGGCTGTTCCCGCGGCTCGCCGACATCGTCAGGTGGTGGCTGCGGGACTGCGTCGACTACCGCGACGGCGCCGCCCCCGGCCTGCTGCTGGCCGCCGGCCACGCCCACGACGCCGCCGAGCGGATCGCCCGCGGGCTGGCCGGGGCCGGCGGCGACCGCAAGGAGTGGGTCCTGCCGGTCCTGCGGCCGTACGACCCGGTCGGCACCACCGCCCATGTCGACTTCGACACCGTCAGGGACGTCCACCCCACCGACCCGCGGCGCTGCCACGTCACCCACGTCGCCTGCGCCACCGGCTGGGAGCGCGCCGCCGCCGAGGCGCTGGAGGCGCACCCGCAGGTCGCCGCCTACGTCAGCAACGACCACCTCGGCTTCGCCATCCCCTTCACCCACCGCGGGCGGGCGCGGCAGTACCACCCCGACCTCCTGGTGCGCCTGCGCGACCCCGGCGGCGGCGCGCCGCGCACGCTGGTGGTGGGGGTCTCCGGCCACGGGCCGCCGGGCCCGGCGGGGGAACGGGCCGCCACCGCCCGCGACCTGTGGGTGCCGGCGGTCAACAACCACGGCGGGTTCGGCCGCTGGGGCTTCGTGGAGGTCCGCGCCGGCGCCGACCCGGCGGCCGCGTTCCGGGCGCTCGGGGCGTGAGCATGGGGTCGCTGCGCTACCCGCGTGACCCCTCGCTGGACCCGCAGCTGGTCTGGAAGGGCAAGGACGAGCAGGACGCGGCCGACCTGGTGGTGGACGCCCCGCCGGTCTTCGACCAGGAGCGGATCGACCCGCGGGCGCTGATCGAGGACCTGCGCGGCGACGCCGGCAGCGGCGAGCCGCTGGCGCCCTACCGGCACGCCGGCTGGTGCAACCGCATGATCCTCGGCGACTCCCTGCACGTCATGGCCTCCCTGGCCGAACGCGAGCACCTCCGCGGCCAGGTGCAGATGCTCTACGTCGACCCCCCGTACGGGATCAGGTTCGGGTCCAACTGGCAGGCGTCCACCCGCAGCCGGGACGTGCGCGACGGCAGGCCCGCCGACGCCACCCGCGAGGTCGAGCAGATCAAGGCGTTCCGCGACACCTGGGAGCTCGGCATCCACTCCTACCTGCCGTACCTGCGCGACCGGCTGGTCGTCGGCCGCGACCTGCTGGCCGAGTCGGGGTCGGTGTTCGTGCAGATCGGCGACGACAACCTCCACCTGGTCCGCTGCCTGCTGGACGAGGTCTTCGGCCCGGAGAACTTCATCGCCGTGATCCCGTTCCGCAAGAAGACGATGCCGCTGGGCGCCGGCTTCCTGGAGCAGATGGCCGACTTCCTCCTCTGGTACGCCAGGCACCGGCCGGCCGCCAAGTACCGCAAGCTGTTCCGGCCCGTCGCCGGCCGGCCGGACAACCGCTTCCGCCACTGCGAGCTGCCGGACGGGACCAGGCGGCCGCTGGACCGGGCCGAGCTGGCCGACCCCGGCCGGCTCCCGCCCGGCGCCAGGCGGTACCGGCTCAAGTCGCTCGAGCCGTCCGGCCCGATGGAGTCGGGCCGGTTCGACTACGTCTTCGAGGGGCGCCGCTACCCGCCGCCCAGGAACGGCTACGCGACCTCCCGGGACGGCATGGACCGGCTGGTCCTCGCCCGGCGCGTGCAGCCCGCCGGGAACCTGCTGAACTACGTGCTGTTCCTGGACGACAAGGGGGTCGCCGACCTGACCGCCCCCTGGAACGACACGGTCGGCGCCGACGACAAGACGTTCGTGGTGCAGACCAGCACCGAGGTCGTCAAGCGCTGCATGCTGCTCACCACCGACCCGGGGGACCTGGTCCTGGACCCGACCTGCGGCAGCGGCACGACCGCCTACGTGGCCGAGCAGTGGGGACGGCGCTGGATCACCATCGACACCTCGCGGGTGGCCGTGGCGCTCGCCCGGGCGCGGCTGATGGGCGCCAGGCTCCCGGCCTACCTGCTGGCCGACGGCGACGACGTCGCCAAGGGCTTCGTCTACCAGCGGGTGCCGCACGTCACGCTCAGGTCCATCGCCAACAACCCGGACATCCACCAGGGCATGACCCGGGAGCAGGTCGACGCGGCGATCGCGCGGCATGCCGAGACGGTGCCGCTGTACGACCGGCCCCGCGAGGACCGGCGGCGCGTGCGGGTCGCCGGGCCGTTCACGGTGGCGAGCCTGTCGCCGCACCGGTCGCTGACCTTCGCGCCACGCCAGGAGCCCACCGGCGCCGGCTTCGAGCAGGCGGTGCTCGACAACCTGCTGAAGGCGGGCGTGCAGAACGGGCGCACCGCCGAGCGGCTCAGGTTCGAGCGGCTGTCGCCGTACCCGGGCCGGCGCATCCAGGCCGAGGGCATCCGCGCCGCGGCGGCGGCGGGCACCCCCGGGCGGGTCGCGGTCAGCATCGGGCCGCGGTACGGCACGGTCGGCCCGCGCTGGATCGAGGACGCCGCCCGCGAGGCGCTCCACGGCGACGGCTTCGACCTGCTGCTGGTGTGCGGCTTCGCCTTTGACGCGGGGGCGCCGGAGCGCGTCGGCGAGCTGCCGGTGCTGGCGGTGCGCATGAGCCCGGACCTCGCCATGGGCGACGGGCTGCTGAAGAAGACCGGGGCCGGCAACCTGTTCACCGTCTTCGGCGAGCCCGACGTCGCGATCGAGGACACCCCGGACGGGCTGGTGGTGGAGGTCCGCGGCGTGGACGTCTTCGACCCCACCTCCGGCGAGGTCCGCTCCAGCGGCCCGGGCGAGATCGCCATGTGGATGGTGGACACCGCCTACGACCAGGCGTGCTTCTTCGTCCGCCACTGCTACTTCAGCGGCGGCGGCACCGACCCGTACGCCAGGCTGAAGCGGACCCTCAGGGCCGAGGTCGACGAGGCGGCGTGGGCGTCGCTGTCCTCGACCCGCTCGCGGCCGTTCCCGCGCCCGCCGAGCGGGCGGATCGCGGTGAAGGTCATCAGCCACTACGGGGACGAGGTCCTGAAGGTCTACGAGGTCTGAGCGCCCGGGTGCGCGCGGGCGGAGCGGGCGGCGGTGCGGGCGCGGCGGAGCGGCTCCGGCGTGCGGGCGGGGCGGTGGACCGCGGCCAGGACCACCGCCGCGGCGGTGCCCGCGTCGGTGCGCCAGGCGGCGTGGACGGCCACCGGCCTCGCGCCCTGTCGGGTCCGCAGCCAGCAGCCGACCTGCTCGCCGTCCAGCAGCAGCGGCGCCGCGGCCCCGGGCGCGTCCGGCGGCGGGTCGCCGGCGGCCAGCAGCGGCCGGTCGGTCACCCCGACGGTGGGCAGGTCGAGCACGGCGCCGAGGTGGAGCGCCAGCCCGGCCCCGCGGGGATGGTCACGGCCGGTCGCGTTGACCAGCAGCACCTCCGGCCGCAGCGGCAGGGCGCGGACGGCGTCCTCCAGCAGCGCCCCCTCGCGCAGGGCCAGCAGCGCCGGCCGGTAGGGGGCGCCGGCGGGCCCGGCGGCCACCGCCGACGCCAGCAGGCGGCGCCCGCGGGTGACGGCCGCGCCGGCCACGCCGGGGTCGCCGGCCGCGCCCGCCTCGGTCACGCCCCGCGCGAAGCACACGTAGCAGCCGCCAACCAGCAGCCGCCCCGGCGGCGGCGCCCACGCCGGCGGGCCCGCCCGGGCCAGCTCCTGCTGGACGCGGGCCAGGTCCCCGGCGTCCGCCGGCCATCGCCCCATGCCGCCATGATGCGCGCCGCCACCGGGCGCCCGCCCGGCCGAGCGTCCACAAGGACCCTTGTTTGCTTCGTGACAACGTGTCGCGGGACACTACGAGCGTGTCGGGGAGGCTGAGAACGTACGTGGCCGTCGTCATGGCGATCGGCTTCACGTTGCTCGCCGTGCTCGCGACCACCGTGGACCTCGAGCGACTGCGCGGCCAGAGCGGGCTGATCGCCCACCTCAGCGCATTCATGGTCGTCGGGCAGTTCCTCGCCGTCCCGCTGAGCCGGGATCGGAGCGGACCGAAGGTCCTGGTCAACGCGCCGTTCGCGTTCGCGCTCGTGCTCTACGGCGGGATCGGCTATGCGGCGCTGCTGCAGGCCGCCGCCCTCGTGCTGTTCGGTGTGCTGTACCGCCGGCCTGTCTCCAAGCTCGCGTTCAACCTCGCCGACCACACCATCGGCCTGGCGGCCGGCGCCGCCGTGTGGCTGGCGCTCAGCGGCGGCCAGGCGCCCGCCGCCGCCACGCTGCCGGCGGCGCTGGCGGGCACGTTCGTGTTCATGGTCGTCAAGACGCTGCTGTTCGGCGTCAAGGTGCGCCTGGACCCGGCCGCGCCGGCCGACCTCACCTCGACGCGGCTGTTCGGCACGGTGGTCGCCATCACCGGCGTGGCCATGGCGGTGGTGCTCGCCGTGGTGCTGGTGGCGCACAACACGACCATGCTGTTCCTGGCGCTGTCGGTACCCACGATCGCGCTGTACGTGGTGCTGCGCAGCGAGTCGGGCGCCAACATCCGCCAGGGCGAGGCCGAGCAGACCGCCCACCGGGAGGCGGAGCTGCGCGTCAAGGAGCAGGAGCTGACGCGCAAGCTGAAAGAGGCCGACCAGATGAAGGACGACCTCCTGGCGATGGTCTCCCACGAGCTGCGCAACCCGCTCACCACCGTCCTGGGCGTGTTCCGGCTGTTCACCGTCGGCGCGCCCCTCAGCCCGGCGGAGCGGCAGGAGATGCTGGAGATGGGGGAGCGCCAGGCGACCCGCCTGCGCAACCTGATCGAGCAGCTCCTGCTGGCGGCCCGGTTCGACCGCGGCGACGCCACCTACCCGACCAGCGGCGCCGAGCCCGCCGACGCCGACGCCGCCGAGCTGGCGCTGCAGGCGGCCGGCGAGGCGCGGACCGGCCACCGCGACCACCCCATCAGGGTGGAGTGCGACGGCAACCTGCCCGTGCGCGTCGCCCCCGACGCGGTCCTCCAGATCCTCGGCAGCCTGCTGGACAACGCCTGCAAGTACTCCTCCAGCCAGCGGCTGGTGCGGCTGCAGGCCGAACGCGACGGCGAGGTGGCGGTGCTGGCCGTGGAGGACGACGGCCCCGGCATCCCGGCCGGCGACCGGGAGCGCATCTTCGAGCGCTTCACCCGCCTGGACAAGGACCACACCGGCCTGGGCCTGGGGCTGTTCATCGGCCGCCAGCTCGCGCGCGCGCAGGGCGGGGACCTGGTGCTGGCGGACGCGCGCCACTCCTCCGGGGCCCGCTTCGAGCTGCGCCTGCCGCTGCGGCAGCGCGCCGTCGCGCCGCCGCCGGCCAGCGCCGAGGAGCCCCCGGTCGCCCACGCCGCCGGGTAGCCGCCGGCTACTCCGCCGAGCCCTGCACCATGCCGAGAGCCGGGCGGTACAGGAACGGGACCCAGTAGCTCGGGTTGGTCCTGGGGCCGCGCTGCTCGAAGAAGCCGAGCTCGACCAGGCCGGTCGCGATCGCGGTGGCGGTGTCCTCGCCGACCTGCCAGAGGGTGGCCAGCGTCTTGGACGTCTGGTGGGTCTTCTCCCGCTCCAGCGCCTGCAGGAACGCCTTGGAGTCCGGGTACTCGGCGAAGATCGTCTGCTCCAGGCGCACCTTGGAGACCTCGGGGAGCGCGTCCCGCAGCGCCTGGGTGGAGAACAGCAGCTGGCCGGGCGGCTCGCGCTCGCCCCGCTCCAGCCGCTCCAGCTGCACGTCCCGCGCCCGCGACAGCAGGTGGATGAGCTCGCGCGGGGCGGCCTGCTTGGTGCCGTCGCGGACGCGGCCGACCAGCCACTCGAACGTCCTGAGGTTGCGTCCGGCGTCGGCCCACTCCGGCACCAGCCGGTCGAAGAACTCCCGCTGCCGGTCCACGCTGGCCAGCACCTCGCCCTCGGCGACCCCGTACAGGTCGGTCAGCGGCCGGTTGCGCAGCAACCGCCGCACCACGAGGTTGAGCAGCGCCGGCTCGCTCCAGGCCAGCGTCATCTGCCGGGTGATGTGGCTCGCCTCCCGGAACCCCGTGGCGGTGATCGCGCGCCAGATGTCGGTCCGCAGGAAGATCTTCAGCCGTACGGCCCGCAGCGCCATCACGTCGAGGTAGACCTTGAACAGGGCGCGGAGCCCGCGCGCCTCCAGCTCGCGGCTCTCGGCGAAGGCGATGTCGAGGCGGTCGAACAGGATCCAGACGGTGACGCCGGCGTCCAGCAGCGCCTGGTTGGCGAGCTCCAGGAGCTCGTCGGCGGTGACGAAGCCGGCGGTCCGCTGCCTGGTGGACGGCTCGGCGAGCGTGATCCGCGCGCTCACCCCGGTGGGGAGCCCGGTCAGGGCGTCGACGTTGAGGGTGGTCTCCAGCGACTCGGCGTGCATGAGCCGCCGCGCGTACTCCCGCGCGGCCCGCACGATCGTGCGCAGGGTGACCAGCCGGCCGGGCAGCAGGCCGGCGTCGTGCAGGGTCGTCAGCACCTCCCTGGCCGCCTCGCCCCGGACCTCCAGCCTGACGAGCGCCCGGCCGATCAGCGACAGGGTGAACAGCTTCCACAGGCTGACGAACTCCGCCTCGCTGGCGGGCGGGTTGGTGACCAGGTCGCGGAATGCCGGCGCGCCGCGCGGGTTCTCGGCCGACACCAGCACGATGCGCTTGTCGAGGAGCCGGTCGCTGCGGTTGAGGAGCGTCGCGTAGATGGCGCTCTTGCCCGACCCCTTCGGCCCGAAGATGATGTCGACCTCGCCGGTGAGCATCTTGCGCCACTGGTCGGTCTCGACGAAGTAGGAGGCGAGCTCGTCGCTCTCCTCCTCGGCGACCCGACGCCCGATGGTCAAGTGCTCGAGCACGTCGCGCTTGCGCATCGCGTCCCTCCGACGGGAGCGGTGGTGCAAGACGTACCGTTCCACCGCGGAACCGTCAAGAGCCACGGATCCCCCGATCGGGAGCGATGATGGACGACAGCCAGGCTGCTACCGACCCGGCCGGCGCGCTGGCCGACCGGCTGCTTCAGGCCGCCGTCGGCGCGCTGGAGCTCTACACCGTCTACCTCGGGGAACGGCTCGGCCTGTACCGGGCGCTCGCCGACGGCGGCCCGGCGACCTCCGGCGAGCTCGCCGGGCGCACCGGCACCGCCGAGCGGTACGTCAGGGAGTGGCTCGAGCACCACGCCAGCAGCGGGCTGCTGGAGGTCGACGACCCCGGCGCCGACCCGCTGGCGCGCCGCTACCGGCTGCCGGCCGAGTACCTGCCGGTCCTCGTCGACCCCGACGACGTCCGCTACCAGGGGCACAAGGGCGTGGACATCGTGCGGGCCGGGCGGTCGCTGCCGGCGCTGGTGGAGGCGTTCCGGACCGGCGGCGCGCCGCCGCCGCTGCCATGGGAGCCGGAGGGCAGGGCGGAGGTCAACCGCGCCCTCTACCTCAACCTGCTCGGCAGGCGCTGGCTGCCCGCGATCCCCGAGGTCGACCGGCGGCTGCGCGGCCGGCCGCCGGCGCGGGTCGCCGACGTCGCCTGCGGCACCGGCTGGTCGAGCATTGCCATGGCGCAGGCGTACCCGGCGATCGCCGTCGACGGCTTCGACCTCGACCCCGACGTGATCGCCGCCGCCCGCCGGCACGCCGAGGAGGCGGGGGTCGCCGACCGGGTGCGGTTCACCGTCGGCGACGCCTCCGACCCGGCACGGCGCGGCCGCTACGACCTGGTGACGATCTTCGAGGCCCTGCACGACATGTCCCGCCCGGTCGACGCGCTGGCGGTGCTGCGGGGGATGCTCGCCGAGGGGGGCACGGTGGTGGTGGCCGACGAGCTGGTCGAGGACGAGTTCGTGGTCCCGGCGCCGCTCCAGGACCGCTACGCCTACGGCTGGAGCGTGGTGTCGTGCCTGCCCGCCGCCATGGGGGACCCGCGGACCGCCGCGACCGGCGCGGTGCTGCGCCCCGCGACGCTGCGCCGCTACGCCACCGCGGCCGGCTTCGCCGCGGTCGAGGTCCTTCCCATCCGGACCGACTACTGGCGCTTCTACCGCCTGCTGCCCTGAGGGCGGGCGCGGCCGGTGGCGACCGCCCACAGCCGCCGGACCGTCGTCCAGCTCCGCAGGGCGACCCGCGCCGCCCGCGGCCGCAGCGCCGGGGGCACCAGCACGCGCAGCGCCAGCGGCAGCACGCGGAACTCCAGCGGCGGCGCCAGCGTGACCGCCTCCCCGTCGATCCCGGCCGGCAGCTCGGCGTCGGCGGCGTCCACGCGCAGGCTGGCGGCGGTCCACTGCGCCCAGTGGGCCCCGGGCCCGGCCCGGCCGGCGGCGATCCGCGCCACCAGCCCGGCCAGCGCGGCGCCGGTCCTGGCCCGCAGCGCCGACACCTGGAGCACCCCGCCGTCCAGCCGCCCGCGGGCGCCGAGCACGGCGCCCTGCAGCTCGTAGGCGTTGTTGGCGACCAGCAGCACCAGCACGTCCCGGTACGACCTGCCCTCCGGGTCCTGGAAGGCCACCTGCAGCAGGGCCCGCTCGCCGCGCAGCGCGCCCGGCAGGACCGCGTGCGCGGTGGTCAGCTTCCCGGCCCGGTAGCCGGGCTCGGCCACCAGGTCGGCGTAGGCGCCGAGCGAGACGTTGTTCAGGAACACCCGCTCGCCGACCACGCCGACGTCGATGCGGCGCTCCGGACCGGCGAAGGCGTCCAGGGCCGCCAGCGGGTCGCCGCGGTCGAGCCCGAGGTCGGCGGCGAAGTGGTTGCGGGTGCCGGACGGCACGCACACGAACGGCACGTCCGCCTCGACCGCGACGGCGGCCACCAGCCCCAGGGAGCCGTCGCCGCCGGCCACGCCGACCGCGTCCGCGCCCGCCGCCACCGCCTGGCGCGCCAGCGCCACCGGGTCGTCGCCCGGCACCAGCTCGTGCACCTGGACGCCGCGGGCGCGGGCGGCGGCGGCGATGCCGAGCCGCTCCGCCTTGCCGCCCCCGGAACGGGGGTTGACCAGCAGCCACGGCCTGGCCGGCGAGGTCTCCGGCCAGATGCCGATCGGCCCCGCCACGGCGCCCAGCGCCCGCCGGGCCGCCACGCCGTAGCCGAGCAGGCCGGCGGCGAGCACCGCCACCCCCGCCGCCCCCTGCAGCCCGACCACCAGCAGGTCCAGCAGCAGGAAGGCGACCACCAGCGCGGCCACGGCCACGTTCAGCCGGCGCTTCCAGACCCGGCGGGTGGTGAACGCCCACCAGCCGGAGGCGGCCACCACCGCAAGGCCCAGGACGGCCCCCACGGCCAGGGCGAACAGCCCGCCCTCGCTGCCGACCGCGACCAGCGCCAGCCCGCCGGCCATCACCGCCAGCGCCGCCAGCGCCGCCCGCGCCCACCACCGCCGCGCCGGTCCTCCGGCGTCACCGCCCATCGCCCCTCCCGCTGCGCCCGCGCCCCGCCAGCGTACCGGCCGATATCCGACGGCGGCGCCGTTCGGGCGACGGTAGACTCGGCCGACCGCCCCCGTCCGCCCGAAGGATGCAAGCCATGCCGATCAGCCGCGCCGACGTGCAGCACGTCGCCCGCCTCGCCCGCCTCGCCCTCACCGACGAGGAGCTGGACCGCTTCCAGGCGCAGCTCTCGCTGATCCTCGACGAGGCCGACAAGATCAAGCGGCTGCCGACCGAGGGCGTGCCCCCGACCGCCCACCCGCTGCCGCGGGTCAACGTCTGGCGCGACGACACGCCCGGTCCCTGCCTGACCCGCGAGGAGGCGCTGTCGACCGCGCCAGAGGTCGAGCAGGACCGCTTCATGGTCCCCCGGATCATCGAGGAGGAGCCTTGAGCCCGGCCGAGTCCCTGGCCGACCTGACCGCCCATGAGCTGGCCGCCCGCTTCGCCGCCGGGGAGGCGACCGCGGTCGCCGCCGCCGAGGCGGCCCTGGAGCGCATCGACGCCACCGACGAGCGGCTGCACGCCTTCCTGACCGTCACCGGCGAGCAGGCGCTGCGCGACGCCGCCGAGGTCGACGCCCGAAGGGAGCGGGGCGAGCCGCTCGGCCCGCTCGCCGGGGTGCCGCTGGCGCTCAAGGACGTGCTGGTCACCAAGGGGGTCCGCACCACGGCGGGGTCGAAGATCCTGGACGAGTTCCGCCCGCCCTACGACGCCACGGTGGTGGCGCGGCTGCGCCGGGCCGGGGTGGTGATCGTCGGCAAGACCAACATGGACGAGTTCGCCATGGGCTCCTCCACCGAGAACTCCGGCTTCGGCCCCACCCGCAACCCCTGGGACCCCAGCCGGGTGCCGGGCGGCTCCAGCGGCGGGTCGGCCGCGGCGGTCGCGGCCGGGCAGGCCACGCTGGGGATCGGCACCGACACCGGCGGCTCCATCCGCCAGCCGGCCTCGCTGTGCGGCATCGTCGGCGTCAAGCCGACCTACGGCCTGGTCAGCCGCTACGGGCTGATCGCGTTCGCGTCCTCGCTGGACCAGGTGGGGCCGCTGACCCGCGACGTCCGCGACGCCGCCACCCTGCTGGAGGCGGTCGCCGGCCACGACCCGATGGACTCGACCTCGATCCCCGACGCCCCGACCGACTTCAGCTCGCGGCTGGAGGCCGGCGTGGACGGCCTGCGGGTCGGGGTCGTCGACGAGCTGTTCCTGGAGGGCACCGACCCCGGCGTGCTCGCCCGCGTGCGGGAGGCGCTGGACCGGCTGGAGCGGCTCCCCCCGCCGCGGGGGGCGCGCCCGCCC
>Ga0081538_10005645_pt1 | contig 11221 bp, 8 predicted proteins | sample TabmetS5T2R1_FD_71022 | JGI IMG/M metagenome (GOLD analysis project Ga0081538, IMG submission 71022) | Tabebuia heterophylla rhizosphere microbial communities from the University of Puerto Rico - S5T2R1 | ecosystem: Host-associated > Plants > Roots > Rhizosphere ...
TACACATCTATTGCGGCGGCACGCTCCCCATACAGCCGCCGTCGCCTCAGGAGGTTGCCTTAGGGAGCGACCATTGATTGCCCTCGCGGGCGCGGTGTGGAGCCTCATTCTTGGCCGTAACGGCTGCCGGTGTCAAGATGACCCCACCCATGGGCCTCACCTCCTGGGCCGCGTTTGTAGGCAGCGCTGACACCGCCGACACCCAGCGTCACTAACGCACCCCCGCAGAGGAGGAACAGACATGGCGGAGCAGGAACCACAAACGGCACAGCACACATCGATACCAGTACCACCCCTGAGCCTGGGGCAATTGGTCCTGTACTTCCTGAAGCTCGGCACCATCGGTTTCGGCGGGCCGGCGGCACTCGTGGGGTATATGCGCAAGGACTTGGTCGACGAGGGCCAGCGCATCGACGAGAGTACCTATAACCTCGCCCTCGCCCTCGCCCAGATTATGCCGGGTCCCCTGGCAGCGCAGACGGCGATCGCCATCGGCTACTTCCAGGGGGGCGTGCTGGGCGCCACGCTGGTCGGTCTTGCCTTCATCGTGCCGTCCTTCCTCATGGTGCTCGTCCTGTCCTGGCTGTACATGACCTTCGGCGGACTCCCCTGGATGCAGGCCCTCTTTTACGGCATCGGAGCCGTCGTCATCGCCATCATCGCGATCGCGGCCTACCGCTTGGCGCGTGGGACCAACAAGAGTGACCCTCTTCTCTGGGGCATCTTCGTCGTCCTGCTCGTCGCTACGGTGTGGTCGCAAGCAGAGTTGGCAGCCCTGTTTATCCTGGCGGGCCTGGTGGTCATTTACCTACGGGCCTGGCCTGGCCTGCGTGCAGGACTGCTGCTGAGCGCCGCTGGTGCCCTCGGGATCCTGGGGATTTGGGGTATGGAGACGTTTCTGCTGCGCGCGGATGCCATGGCGGGCCATGAAAGCGTCCTGGGGCAGATCCTGCTGTTCTTCACAAAGGCAGGGGCGTTCGTCTTCGGCAGCGGCCTGGCCATTGTGCCGTTCCTGGAGCAAGGGGTAGTGCACGACCTCCGATGGCTGAACGACCACCAGTTCCTGGACGCGGTCGCGGTCGCCATGATTACTCCCGGTCCCGTGGTCATCACCGTGGCCTTCATTGGGTATCTGGTCGCGGGGGCAGCGGGAGCCATCGTCGCGTCTATCGGTATCTTCCTGCCGGTCTATATTTTCACCATCGTCCCTGCACCGTGGTTCCGGCGCCACCGGGAGAACCCGCAACTGCGGGCCTTCGCCGCCGGGGCAACGGCGGCCGCCAGCGGCGCTATAGCAGGGGCGGTCGTGGTCCTCGGACAGCGGGCTATTTTCGACATCCCGACAGCCGCTATTGGCCTGATAGGCCTTGTGCTCCTCTGGAAGTTCCGGCTCCAGGAGCCTATGCTCGTGGCCGCAGCCGGCCTTGCCGGTCTCGTGATATGGCCACTCTTCCGAGGCGGATAGGCAGGTGCTGCCGCGCGGGGGCGATAGCGCATTATGCCATGGAGATTGTGTAGGAGCATGATATGCAATGGATAAGGACACCGTCCCGTCACATATGTCGGCTGACGCTGAGCGTATGCGTGTTGTTTGGCGTGTGTGCTGTCTTTGGCTTGTCCAGAGATGACCAATGCCACCCAGGGCTGGCATATGCCGCCGAACTCAAGGTACCCGAGGAGGCACCAGTGGAGCGCTTCGACTTTGAGCAGCAAGGCATTGAGGGCTGGAAACCCGTTCATGGCCGGTGGGGAGTAGAAGAGATGAGCGGGACGCCAAGTGGCAAGCGGGTGCTTGTCCAGCGTGCCGTGGAGAATCCCTTCAACGTGATTGTCGCGCCGTCAGCACCGTACACGGATGTTGATGTCTCCGTCCGATTCAAGCCGATGGCGGGTCGTAAAGATGCCTCCGGGGGCATTGTGTTTCGCTTCGCCGAAGGGCACTACTATGTCGTGCGGGCCAATGCCCTGGAGAACAACTTTCGGCTGTATTCCTACGACCGTGGGCGACACCAACTGGCCACAGCGAGTGTGCAGCCGCCGGCGCTCGGTCGGTGGCATACGTTACGGGTGGTCGCGGTAGGTAATCACATTCAAGCCTATCTCAACGGTGCGCTCCTCCTGGAGCATCGGGACTCCCGCTATCGCACTGGCCAGGTCGGCCTGTGGACGAAGGCTGACTCTGTCACTGCCTTCGATGACTTCGTTGTGCGTGGGGTGCACGCTGGACGATAGGTGGGTCTCGCAGAGAGAGCGTCGCGAAGAATAGAGCAAACCATGAAGCAGATGATGGGCCCTGCAGTCAGCCGTTTCAGTTGGGTCGAGTGGGACGCCGGGATGGCGATCGCGGCACGGGCCACGCGCAGCTTCTCCCAGAGTGCGGTCGCGGTCCTCATCGCGATCTATCTCGGCTTGCACGGCTTCTCGCTGGTGCAGGTTGGCGCCTTCTTAACTGTCGGCGCAGTGGGGGCGGCTCTCGCCGCTGTCGTGGCGGGAGTGCTGGGCGACGCTGTTGGGCGACGCCGGACCCTCGTGACCCTGAGCGGCCTCATGGCGCTCGCCGGGATCGTGCTCGTCGTGAGCGAGAGCTTCCCCGTCTTGCTCATCGCCGCCTTCGTGGGGAACCTCAGCGGGTTCGTTGGGGGAGGCGGGACGGGTCCGCTCGAACAGGCTGTCCTGGCCGTCTCTGTGACACCGCAACGGCGCACGGACCTCTTCGCCCTGGGCAGCATCGCTGGCACCATCGCGGCCTCCCTGGGAGCGCTCGCCTCTGGCATGCCGACCCTGCTGCAGCGCGCTCTCGGCCTTGGGGAACTCGCCTCCTTCCGCCCCATGTTTGTCGCCTATTCTGTCCTGGCTGTGCTCACTGCACTCTTCTACAGCCGGCTCTCCCGCCGGGTCGAAGTCTCGAGCGGCGAGGCACGGTGGACAAATCCGTTCACGCTGCCATCCCGGGGCCGCATCTTCACCCTGGCCGGACTCTTCACCGTCGATAGCTTCGGCACCGGGCTCATTGTGCAGAGTCTGGCGTCCTACTGGTTTTTCACGCGCTTCGGACTCCAGCCCGGCTCCCTGGGGGCCTTGTTCTTTGCGTCCAGTATCTTGACGGCGATCTCACTGTGGGTCGCAGCACGTCTCGCACGGCGTATAGGGCTGCTGAACACGATAGTCTTTACCCATATCCCGTCGAGCCTTTTTCTGATCGCCGTGCCGTTTGTGCCCGACGCCTGGATGGCCATCGCCCTCTGGTTGCTGCGGGCCTTCTTCGCACAAATGGATGCGCCGACCAGCCAGTCCTACACCATGGCAGTTGTCGCACCCGCAGAACAAACCGCTATGGCGAGTGCCACGACCGTGACCCGGAGCGCCGGGCTCGCGGCCGGCCCATCGGTGGGGACGGCGCTGTGGACCGCGATCGGGCCCAGTGCTCCCTTCATCGTCGGCGGCACCGTCAAAATCGCCTATGACCTTACCCTGTGGTGCATGTTTCGCCGGGTCAAACCACCGGAAGAGGTGGCCGGCGGATAGGAACAAAGACTGTTTGTAGTCCCGGCTTTAGCCGGTCCCTTGTCTGAACCGCCTGAAGGCGGGATTACGAATAGCGCCTACCCAGTTGGAGGAAAAGGACAATGAGTCACACTATTTTATTTCTGTGTCCGCACGCTGCTGCAAAGAGTGTCCTCGCGGCGGCCTATTGTCAACACCTGGCGGCGCAATGCGGCCTAGAGGTGCAGGTCACGTCAGCGGGGACTGAGCCAGATGCCGCTGCGTCTCCTGAGGTAGTGGCACTGCTGCGCGCGGAGGGATTGGACGTCGCACACCATAGACCCCGACATGTCACCCGGGAAGAGCTGGGGGCGGCTTTCCGCGTCATCTCGCTGGGCTGCGATGTCAGACACCTCACCCCACCTGGTACGCTGGTGGAGCACTGGGACGACGTGCCTTCGCCCAGTCAACATCTGGCACGCGCCCGTGACGTTATCTACACCCATGTGGAGCAACTCGTAGAGGAGCTCAAACAGGGGAGGCATCATGCTACCCGGTGACATATACAGACAGCCCAATGCCGCTGACCCCGTGCTGGATGAGCGGACGGTGCTTGACATCATGCATCGCCACGCTGTGCACTGCTCTGCAGTCACCAGCATTGATGAGACTGGTGGAGAGGCGCGTACCTATGTTATTGACGACAACCTCGTGTTAAAGGTCCAAAGGCCACATCGCCTGCGCCCCCGAACCAGTTTAGAAAAGGAGGCGTTCTTCTTGCATCAGCTTGCCGCCTACCCAGACATTGTGGTCCCACAGGTGCTTGGCTATGGCAGGCATGATAACATCGAATACATTGTGATGACGCGCATGCCGGGAGTCCCTGCGCTCACGGTCGAACTCAAAGGCGTACAAAGGATGGACGTGTTGCAGCAACTCGGGAGGACCCTGCGACGCCTCCACGCGCTTCCCCAGGCGCCTTTCTATGGCAGCGCGCTCTTCCCTGGGAGCCGTACCCGGGATGAGTTCGTAGCGCGTGTGCAGGCGAACCTGGCCCATGCTGTGCAGGTCATTGCTGCAACCCCCAACCTCTGGCAGCTCGACGTCTCGCCAGCGGACCTGGCGTCAAGGGTGCTGGCGGCGCTCCCTGCCTCAGTCGATCTGGTGGCGCTGCACTCGAACCCCGGGCCGGTCCATACCTTTGTACAGCCAGACACCCTCGATTTTGTCGGCATTATCGATTTCGGCGATGCGTACATCAGTCATCCCGCGCTCGATTGGCGTTGGCCGACCCACGCGGACCGTGTCGCCCTGCTGCACGGATACTGTGACGAAATACCGGCAACTGATGCGTTTATGGCCGCCTGGCGTGCAGCCCTGGTGCTCAGTGATATGTCAGCGCTGGCGACACGACCAGAGACGAGGCTCCAGGCACTGGAGAGATTGGGCGACCTGCTCATGACCCTGGCGTGAGCCCAACGCCGCTCGTGACGCCGCATGAGACGACATACCGGGAAGGACCTAACGTCGATGCGTTACTATCTCTGGGAGATGCGCCCGTACTTCCGGCAGGTAGCGGGGCAGCTCGTGCTCGGCTCTATTGCCGGCTTCATCATGAACACTGCCGTTGTACTGCCGGCGATCCTGCTGGGCCAGGCCATCGACGCGGCTCTGGCGTTTGAACGGGGTGACGTGGGCGCTGGCGCGGTGGGCTGGGCCGCCCTGGCCTTCGTGGGCGGCACCCTGCTCACCGAAGTCCCGCGCATTGTCAAGCGCTGGTGGCTGATGACGGCCAACGCCCGCATCCGGGCCAACATCCGGGCGGATGCCTGGCGCGGCGTCATGGCCTGGCCGATGGCCCGGCTGGACCGCACTCCCGCTGGCGACGTCATGGCGCGCATTATCGGCGACGTTGAGGTGCTGGGCGTGGGAGTGCGCGAGTTTACCATTGAGACCTGGGACACCGTGCTGTTTTCCCTCTCGCTCATCGTCGCGATGCTGGTCTACGACCTGCCCCTGACCGTGCTGGCCCTGCTACCAGTGCCCATGGCCATGCTGCTGGCGAAGGCCACGGGGCGATGGGTTACTGGTCGCACCACAACTTCCCGCGAAGCCAGTGCTGCCCTGACCACGGCTCTCCAGGAGCAGCTGGCCGGTATCCGCGTGCTGCGGCTGTTTGGCCGCACTGGTGCAGCCGTGGAACGTGTGGACAGGCTGTCCGAGGAGCAAGCCGACACCAACCTGGCCCTGGTGCGGCTGCGCGGCGGACTCCGCCCGGTCTACACCACGCTCATGACTGCCGGCGTCCTGTTCGTAGTCTGGCAAGGAGGTGAGAAGGTGGTCAATGGTGCCATGACGGTGGGGGCCTTTGTCGCCTACCTGGAACTCTATCTGCGCTTTGTTAACCGTGGCTTCCGGGTGCCCCAGATGGTGAACTCCATCCAGGGCGGCGCCGCCGCGTACGCGCGACTGCGCCCACTCCTGGCGCCTCCACCACCTCTCGCAAGTGAGCCACCGGGCTCCTCCTTCCGGGCTGGCCACATTGCCGGACTGCAGGAGCCGGCGCCGGCACCGCCCGCTGTGCCCACTGAACCGGTGGCGGTCGCCTTGCGCGGGGTCACCTTCCGCTACTCGACTGCTGCAGCACCAGCGTTGCACGACATCTGGCTAGACCTTCCGGCTGGCGCCCTGGTGGCGGTTACGGGCCCCGTTGGTTCCGGCAAAAGCGCGCTGGCCAGGGCCCTGCTGGGCCTGTACCCCTTAGAGGCGGGCCAGGTACTGCTGGATGGCCGTCCTCTGGAGGCCATCCCGGTGGCCGAGCGCACTGCCCGTACCGGCTATCTCCCCCAGGACCCCTATCTCTTTTCTGGCACTGTCCGCGACAATATCTTGCTGGGCTCGGCCACCCTGCGGCAGGCGCAGGAACACGTCCCGGAGGGTGCGCGTGAGCATCCGGTCCTGGCCGCGACGGTATCCTGCGCCGCTCTGGATGAGGACCTGCGTACCTTCCCTGCTGGCCTGGAGACGGAAATCGGCGAACTGGGCATCCGCGTCTCCGGTGGCCAGCGCCAGCGTATAGCGCTGGCACGGGCCCTGGCAGCCTCTGGCCGGCTGGCTCCAGGGCTGCTCATCCTGGACGATCCGTTCTCGGCCCTGGATCTGGATACGGAGGCCCAGATCGTCGCTGGCTTGCGACAGCGCTTTGGCCCGTCGCAACCGTACGCGCAGCAGTGTACGATCGTCATGTTCTCGCACCGCCTGCTGGCCTTTCCCCAGGCCGATCTGGTGGTGGTGCTGGACCGTGGCCGCATTCTCGAGCAGGGGACGCACGCCGAGCTGAGCGCAGGGCATGGACTGTACGCCCGCATCTACCGGGCTCAGCGTCTGGCCAGCATGGGCAGCGTGATGCAGGAGGAGGCCCGATGAACAGCACGCACACCTCGAACTCAGCCCGGTCGCACGGGGGGATTACCCTGAGCCAGGTGTGGGCCCTGCTCACGCCCTGGCGCTGGTGGCTTGCCCTGGTGGGCCTCTCCGTGCTGCTGGGCGCTGTGCTGGAGCTGGCACCGCCACTCCTGGTGAAGCAGGTCGTGGATAAGCATCTGGCGCTGGGCCGATCCGAGGGCTTGCTGTGGATCGCAGTCCTGTATCTGGGTGCGACCGCAGCAGTGCAGGGCATGGGGTTTCTGACCGAGTATCTCACGGCCATTATTGCGCAGGGCGTGCTGCACCGGCTGCGCGTGCGCCTCTTTGCTCACCTGCAGACGCTGCCACTGAGCTACTACGATCGCACCCCCCTGGGGGATACCATTAGCCGCTGCACGGCGGATGTAGAAACCGTGTCGACGCTCTTCACCACCGCGGCCACCGGCGGGGCGGTGGCCTCCTCGGGAGGTGGGCAAGGCGGCACGAGCGGGGCCACGGTTCTCATGGGGGTGGTGCGGTTGGGTACCAGCGCTGTGGCGCTGGTAGCCCTCAGCCCACTGCTGTCGCTGGTGGCGGCGCTGGCAGTGCTGCCGGTAGTACTGGTGACGCGCTATTTCCAGGTGCGTGTCCGTGACGCCGAACGGGCCAGCCGCCAGGCTGTGGGTCTGCAAAATACTCATCTCCAGGAGATGCTGGGCGGTGTCGAGGTCATTCGCGCGCTCGGCAGCGAGGCCGCCTTTATCGCCCGGTTCCGGGCTGCCCTGCACGACGGGCTGGCCGCGCACAATCGCGCCACGGTGTACTCGGCCCTGTACATCCCCCTGATGGTCATCCTGTCGACGCTGGCCATGGCCCTGGTGCTCTGGGTCGGCGTGGCCGGCCAGGGCCTGCTGGCGTCTCTGGACCTCTCACTGGGCACGCTCACGGCCTTTGTCCTGCTCTTGCAACGCTTTTTTGTGCCGATTATGAGCCTGGGCAACGAGTGGCAGACCGTCCAGGCCGCCCTGGCGGGACTGGAGCGCATCTTTCAGGTGCTGGCGCTCCCTGCCGAGCAGCCTGTGCCTGGAAGTCAGCGTCAGCCTCACTCCAGGAAGGGCTACGCCCTGCGCCGACGCAGTCGCGCCAGCAACGCCGCCATCGAGATGCGGCAGGTGTTCTTTGGCTACGTGCCCAACCAGCCAGTGCTGCACGGCGTGTCTCTGGCAGCACAGCCAGGGGAGCACATTGTCCTGGTGGGACGGACTGGTGCCGGGAAGAGTAGCGTCTTACACCTGTTGGGCGGCCTCTACACCCCGTGGAGCGGGACAGTCCGGGTGGCTGAGGCCGACCCCACAGGGTTGCCCGACCATGAGCGTCGGCGTGCGCTGGGCATGGTCCTGCAGGTGGTGCAGCTCTTCCGAGGCACGGTATTCGACAATCTCACGCTGGGTGATGCGTTGGTGTCGCGTCAGGCCGTGCAGCGGGCGGCGGCCATCACCGGGGCGGACGCCTTTATCGAGGCCTTGCCTCAGGGATATGACACGCTATTGGGCAGCGGCCTGCAACTCTCGGCAGGACAGCGCCAGTTGCTCGCCCTCACCCGCGCCCTGGTATGGGACCCGGCTGTCCTGTTGCTAGACGAGGCCACGGCCGCGATCGATAGCGCCAGCGAGGCGGCTTTTCGCGCCGCCCTGCATACGGCGGTTCTTGGCTGCGGCCGCGCCGTGCTCACCGTAGCCCATCGCCTGGCCACGGCCCAGGACGCCGATCGTGTCTTAGTGCTGGAGGCTGGGCAGATCGTGGAAGAGGGTTCGCCAGAGGAGCTGATACGCAGGGGCGGACAGTTTGCCGCCCTGCTGGAGCTGGAAGCCGCCGGGTGGGACTGGCAGACAGATGGGCGAGCCTTCAGGTCGTAAGGCACTTCCCTATTGATGTCTCCTGGTTCGACTTGGGTGTGGAGTTCGGACTCATCCTCATCGCGGTGGATCTCGCCCGTTAGCAAAGCGTGGACCTCGTGCAGCGCCTCGTCATCGGTGCCATGCGTGCGGTCGGTCAACTCGTGCTCGTCGGGTATGTGCGCGGGTATATTTACACCGCGCACCATAGATATCCAGACGCCCCTGCCCCCCATGGTCATGCGGTGCGTGTTTCTGGGGCGGTCGTAGGAGCGGGTGTCATGGCCACCTGCGTAATCCGCACCCGCGCCATGTTCTCGACTCGCATCGTGCCAAAGGGCGTGTCCAGGACATCGCCTACCCGGGCGGTGCGGCCCAGCCGTTTCATGATATAGCCAGCGATGGTATCCACCTCCTCGTCCTGCAACGCCCATCCCAGACGGTCCTGCACTTCGCGCAACCGTACCTCCCCGCGCACCAGCACCCGACCATCCGGCATGGGCTGTATGCTGGGCTGGGCGGCTTCCAGCGCATCATGCAGTTCGCCAAACACTTCTTCCACAACGTCTTCCAGGGTCACCAAGCCTTCGAGACTGCCGTGCTCATCGACCACCAGGGCGATTTGCGTCTGCTGCTGCTGGTAGGTACGCAGCAGCTCGTCTAACGGCATCGTCTCGGGGACGAACAGGGGCGGCCGGACCAGCGACCGCACATCCGTCGTGGCGGTGGGCTGCCGGACGTACTTGAACAGGTCTTGCAGATGCAGGATGCCCACGATGTGGTCGAGGTCGTCTTCATAGGCGGGTAAACGGGTGTGAATGGTCTGCGCGGCACGATCGAGCAGGGCGTCCGGCGGTAGCCTGAGGTCCAACGCGACAATGTCCAGGCGTGGAATCATCACTTCCATGACACGCAAGTCGCCGACCCGCGCCCCACGCTGCATCACCTGCCGTTCGAGATCTTCGAGCACGCCCGCCTGGTGACTCTGTCCCACGAGCAGGTGCAACTCCTCCACCGAATAGGCTCCGTGCCCCTCCTCCGGTGGCGGCAGGCGCAGCAGGCGCAGGATCTGATTGCCGAGAGCATGCATACTCCACACAAAGGGAGTAAACACGAGTACGGCCAGGCGGATCGGTTTGGCGACCAGGAGTGCCACCTGGTCGGTGAATTGCAAGGTGATGGCTTTGGGGACGAGCTCGCCGAGTACGACGAGCAAATAGGAAATGACAATGAGCGTGAGCCAGGTCGTCATGGCAGCGCTCGCCTCTGGACCGATGAGCGCTGGCGGTAAGAGCCAGGCAAAGAGGGGGTCAATGATAGCGGCCAGGGCCGGCTCGCCGAAGCGGCCTGAGGCCAGCCCGGCCAGCGTAATCCCCACCTGCACGCCCGCGATGTAGCGCGTGAGGTGATTCAGGCCATGCAGGACCACCTTGGCCATGCTACTGCCCTGCGCGGCCAGTGCTTCCATGCGCGTGCGGCGCACCCGGACGAGGGCATACTCTGCGGCGACGAAAAATGCATTGACGACGACCAAGACGCCAACAAGGAGGATCCCCCACACGATGGATGATTCACTCTCCATACATCCCTTTCCTATGCAGGCCCGTGCCTATGCCCGTGCGTCGTCGTGCCGTCGCCTCTCTTCGCTGACGGTGAGGGTGCACGCACTGGTGCAGCGTGCACCGCTCCGACACCGAGCATCCCACTCGCGCCCGTGCTGGACGCAGCAATTGTAAGCATAGCATACAACGGAGCATCATATTGTGCTGGGTTGCTTGCAGCGGTGCATAGGTCCAGCTACTCCACAGGCACGAGGCACGCCACGCCCGGGCGCTGACCGTGCACCACGCAGGGCACACCGTTGCAATGCCGGCAGCACGGGCCGCACACACGGGTGTTGCTACATTCGGGATGCGCGAGAGGAGAGTGCATAAGAGTGGAGACTGACGATGAGCACTGCGGTCGAGGGCCAGGTACACCCCGACGGCGCATCGTGTTCGGCTCCGCCTGTGCGAGGGGTATCGGTGTCTAGCGCAGCCTGGGCATTTCTTTCCTTGAGGGTGTCGAGATAGGTGTGCTGGCTACCACCTGCACCATCCAGCACGCTATCGCCGTCAATGCCCTGCTGGGACTCCTGCTCCTCGGACCTGCCGTGGCGCTGACGCCGCTGGTCTGGCAGCGCGTGCCCCACCTCAGCGGTGATGGCACCAAGACAACTCCTCCAATCAGTGCAGCGCGCAATACCGATGGCCTGGCCTCATAGCGTACGTGGAACGGCGCCTGGTCAATGTGCCGTTCAGGAGGAGCAAGTTTTAGACCCACGACGTCCTGTCAGACGGTGCCGTCTGGAGCAGCGACTGAGGCCACCAGCGATCTTCCCACTCGTTGTAGAGTGGCCGTACGTGTGGCGCCACTTCTTTGGCAAAGAGTTCGGTGTT
>Ga0081538_10005646_pt1 | contig 11219 bp, 12 predicted proteins | sample TabmetS5T2R1_FD_71022 | JGI IMG/M metagenome (GOLD analysis project Ga0081538, IMG submission 71022) | Tabebuia heterophylla rhizosphere microbial communities from the University of Puerto Rico - S5T2R1 | ecosystem: Host-associated > Plants > Roots > Rhizosphere ...
CATCATGGACGGCCTGGCCGCCACCGAGGCCCTCCGGGCGCGACCCGACGCGCCGGAGGTGATCGTCCTGACCACCTTCGACGCCGACGAGCACGTCCTGCGGGCCCTGCGCGCCGGCGCGGCCGGGTTCGTCCTCAAGGACACCCCGCCGGCCGAGATCGTGGACGCCGTCCGCCGGGTCGCCCGGGGCCTGCCGGTGCTGTCCCCGGCCGTGACCCGCCGGCTCATCTCCCGGGTCGCCGGGGCCGACCACGACCGGCGCACCCGGGCCAGGGAGCGCCTGGCCCTGCTGAACGACCGCGAGCGCGAGGTCGCCGTCGCGGTCGGCCAGGGCCGCTCCAACGCCGAGATCGGCGCGGTGCTCTATCTCAGCGTCCCCACCGTCAAGACCCACGTGTCGAGCATCCTCACCAAGCTCGACCTCAACAACCGCGTCCAGATCGCCCTGCTGGCCCACGACGCCGGGCTGCTCGACGACGGCTGAGTGACGGTGTCCGTGATGCCCCGGTGCGCCGGGGCGTCATCCTGGACGGGCTGTCCTACCGACGCGCTGACCGCATGGTCGGGATCTCCAAGACCGAGGTCGGCGACAGCCTGAACCTGCTGCTGGGCGCGCTGGCCGCCCTCGGGATCTGCCAGCCCGACGGCACCTTCGTCACCAGCCTGACCGATTTGACCGACCGCCTTGTCGAGATGGCGGCCACCGGCGAGGCGGCCGCGGTCGACGGGCTCGCCACCGAGTGCATGCCTTGGTCGACCGCGGCTTTCGGGGGCTGGCCAAGCAGCGGCAGCGCTGGCACGCCCCGATCGGCGACCGGCGAACCAAAGATCAGCGCACCGATGCCGAACGTGCCTACAACCGCGACCAGGCCGGGCTGTGCGCCCTGGTGGAGCAGTCGATCGGGCATCTGGCAGGTGCCTGGTCGCTGCGCCGCTGGCGCGGCCTGCTGGTCCGGGTCCGGGACGTCTTCGGTCCGCCGCCGCGCTGATCAGCCTCGGCCGGTGGCTCCACCGGCTACCTGCCGGAACAGGCATCGGGTCGCCGCAGGCCCACCACAGGTCGACGATCAACCTCAGCTGTTGTGCTTGTTCATGCTAGCTTTCGCGCTGATGCCAACGTCTGACGTCGTCACCCGCCACCCGCACTCGGCCTTACGCCGGTACGTAGATCGCTACGTCGGCTACCGGCTTGAGGGCCACCCACCTGGCGTGCATCGAGGGCTGCCCTCCCGGCTGCTGACGTTCATCGTGCAGTTGGATGAACCGCGGGCGTTCGTCGCGGGTCTTCGCACCAGCGCGGTCTTGCTTCGCCACGCCGGCAATCATCATGGCATCGCCGTCGAGCTGACCATGCGCGGCGCGCGCGCCTTGCTGTCCACGCCAGCCAGCGCGCTCACGGACACGGTCGCGGACCTTGGCGACCTGCTCGGCCGCAAGGCGAGCAGGCTCTCCGAGCACCTCGCCGAGGACCCATCATGGGAGCAGCGATTCGCGACCCTCGACGACATCCTGCTTGCGTCGTTGCACCCTGGCAGCGAGCCGCCTGCGGAGGTCGTCCACGGCTGGGACCTCCTTACCACGTTGCGGGAGGGGACTCGCATCGAGTCGCTGGCGAAGGCGGTCGGCTGGAGCCGGCGGCACTTCAGCGAGGTCTTCGGTCGCGAGGTGGGCTTGCCTCCGCGCCAGCTGGTTCGCGTTATCCGCTTCGAGCGGTCATGTCACCTCGTCCGCTCGATGCCGTGCGCCACCATGACGCAGATCGCTATCGGCGCCGGCTACTTCGATCACGCCCACATGCTCCACGAGTGGCATGCCCTGGCCGGCTGCAGACCCGATCAGTGGCTGGCCGAGGAGTTCCTCTCGGTACAAGCGGAAGCAGGGGCCACGGCATAGCCTGCGGCCATGGCACACCCCAAGATGATCTGGCCCTGCATCAACTATCGCGACGCACCGGCCGCAGGCGTATACATCGCCACCGACGACCCGGCTGGGATCTATCGCGCTGCCACTGGGGCAGGAGTGAAGGTCGTCCGTGCGCCAGACCCAGAAGCACCCGCCCGCGGGTTCATCGTCGCCGATCCAGAGGGGAACCTCTGGAGCTTCGGCACCTACCGGGGCGAAGGGCGATGAAGAACATGGTCACGTGGTTCGAGATCCCGACCGGGGACCTCGATCGCGCGGCGAGGTTCTATGAGGCCGTGATCGGCGTGAGCTTGTGGCGAGAGACGGTTGCTGGGGTGCCTCATGCCATTTTTCCGGTCGAAGAGGGCGGCATCACCGGCGCGCTCGTCACGCGTGCACCAACGCGGCCCGGCTCACTGGGGGCAGTGGTCTATTTGGCGTGCGAGAGCGTCGAACCGGCGCTTGAGCGCGCACGAGTCGCTGGGGGCGAGGTCGTCATGCCGGCGACGCTGCTCGACAACATCGGGACGATCGCGGCGATCAGGGACCTCGACCACAACACTCGGTCTGCACGCCAGACGCTAACAGGAACCGCCAAGAAGAAGCATCACGGACACTCTCAGTCAGGCACGGCCGGGCACGGGCTGGCGGCGGGCGCCACGCCAGGCGTCGCGCAGCTTCACCCGCGCCCCGGTGCGCAGGATCGCGCCCTCGTACAGGCGGGCGGCCAGCACGACCACGGCCACCGTGGACACCAGCATGATCACCAGCGAGAGGCCGATCTCCCACAGGGCGGCGTCCCCGCCGGCGATCCGGACCGGCATGACCAGCGGGGCCACCGGGGGTAGGAACGACGACACCTTGGCCAGGGTCGAGTCCCCGCCGCCCACCGAGCTCGAGAAGGCGACGAAGAACGACGCGATCATGAGCAGGTTCAGCGGGGCGGCGGTGTTCTGGAGCTCCTCCTGGCGGGACACGATCGCCCCGGCCACGGCGAACATGCTCGAGTAGAACGCGTAGCCGAGCAGGAACCACAGCAGCACCGAGCCGATCGTCCCGGCCGCGTCCGGCGGCAGGGTGATGGCGTTGCTGGCCACGGCCACCACCAGCCCGACCGCGCCGATGACTGCCAGCTGGAACAGGCCGACCAGGCCGATGCCGATGATCTTGCCGGCCAGCAGCTGCACCGGCCTGACGGTGGCCAGCAGCACCTCGACGACCCGGGTCGACTTCTCCTCGACCACCCCCATCGAGACGGCGAAGCAGTAGCCGATGAGCTGCCCGTAGAGGAGGAACACGGCCACGGTGGCGATCGTCCGCTTGGAGCGGGCGTCCTCGTCGACCGGCTCCAGGCTGCGCACGGGCAGCGGCGGAGGAGCGAGCGCGGCCTGGATCTGGCCCGGCTCGACGCCGGCCTCCTGAAGGGTCTGCTGGGCCCGGACCGCCCCCGAGGCCGCCTGCACGAGCAGGTTGAGCTGCTCGTCGACCTCGTCCTTGGCCACCAGCTCGCGCCCGTCGACCACGGCCAGGTCGAGGCTGTCGTCACGCACGGCCGCCTCGGCCTCGGCCGCGGTGGCCGGCTGCCGTGTCCGGATGCGGACGCCGGCGGCCTCGCCCTGGGCGGTGAGCGCCTGGCCGAGCGGCTGGGAGGCCGCGCCGACCAGCCCGACGTCGAACTCCTCTGGGTCGTCGGACCCGAACAACTTGGGCACGAAGATGATCGCGACCAGGATGACCAGGGTGATCAGGGTGGAGATGAGGAACGAGCGGTCGCGCATGGTCCGCTCGACCAGCTCCCGCCTGGCCGTCAGCTTGATGCCGTCGTAGGTGCTCGTGCGTGGCGTCCTCATTCCTGCACCGCCTGTCGGAAGAGCTGGGCCAGGGTCGGCTGGACGGCGCTGAACAGGGTCACGCGCCCGGCCGACCTGGCCGCGTCGAGCACCCGCTGCTCGTCGCCCTCGATGGCCAGCACCAGGCGCCCGTTGTGCTTCTCCAGCACCGTCACCCCGTCCAGGCCGGCCACCCAGTCGCCGGCCGCGTCGGCCACCTCCACCTGCCAGCGGCGCTCGCCGCCGCCGGCCCGCAGCTCCTCGACCGGCCCGGCGGCGACCAGGCGGCCGTGGTTGATGATCGCGACCGCCTCGCACAGCCGCTCGACCAGCTCGAGCTGGTGGCTGGAGAAGATCACCGGGATGCCGTCGTTCGCCCGGTCGGCCAGCACCTCGGCCAGCACGTCGACCCCGACCGGGTCCAGTCCCGAGAACGGCTCGTCAAGGACCAGGACCTCGGGGTTGTGGACCAGGGCGGCGGCCAGCTGCACCCGCTGCTGGTTGCCGAGCGACAGCTGCTCCACCCGGTCGCCGGCCCGCTCGGCCACGCCCAGGCGCTCGATCCAGTAGCCGGCCGCGTTGGCCGCGTCCCCGGCCGGCAGGCCGTGCAGGCGGGCGAAGTACTCCAGCTGGTCGCGCACCCGCATCTTGGGGTACAGGCCGCGCTCCTCCGGCATGTAGCCGAAGCGGCGGCGGGTCTCGGCGTCGACCGGCCGGCCGCGCCAGCGGACCTCGCCCCGGTCGGCCTGGAGCACCCCGAGCACGATCCGCATGGTGGTGGTCTTGCCGGCGCCGTTCGGCCCGACGAACCCGAACATCTGCCCCTCGCGGACCGTGAACGACAGGTCCTCAAGGGCGACGACGTCGCCGTAGCGCCGGGACAGCCCCTGCAGCTCGAGCACCTTCCTCCCTCCGGCTTCTCTCCCCCTGGCCATCCCCCCTCGCGGGCACCTTATCAGCGGCCCCCGCCGCCGCCGTCGGCCCCCGGGACGACCTTGCCGTCCTCCCCCGGGTGGAGGCCGGCCCGTCCTTACACCACCTTGAATCCGCCGACGTACACTAGGGATGTCAGGTCGAGGGGAGTAGCCCTCCGACGCTCCGTCAGCACGCCGCAGCCTGCGCGGCCGGGGCTCGGGCCACGTCCTTTGGCGGCGAGACTTCGACCTGGCCGGTTCGTCCCGGCCGCAGTCGGGCGCCTTGCAGGCACAGGAGCAAGAACGCATGACCGGCAGGAACTACTTCAAGACGACGCTGCTGCTGGCCGGCCTGAGCGGCCTGCTGCTGGCCATCGGCGCGTTCCTCGGCGGCAACTGGATCACCATCATGCTGATCATCGCCGTGGCGATGAACGGCATCGCCTACTTCTACTCGGACAAGATCGCCATCCGCGCCGCCAGGGCGGTGCCGGTCACCGAGGCCCAGTTCCCCGAGCTGTACCAGATCGTCAAGGGCCTGGCCGACAAGGCCGGCATCCCCATGCCGCGGCTGTACGTCTCGCCCAGCCCGCAGCCCAACGCCTTCGCCACCGGCCGCAACCCCCAGCACGCCGCGGTCGCGGTCACCCAGGGCATCCTGCCCATCCTCGACCGCCGCGAGCTCGAGGGCGTGCTCGCCCACGAGCTGTCGCACGTCCAGAACCGCGACATCCTGATCTCCTCGGTGGCCGCCACCATCGGCGCGGTCATCACCTGGGTCGCGTACCTGGCCTTCTTCATCCCCGTGGGCGACGACGACGAGGGCGGCAACCCGATCGCCGCGCTCCTCATGGTCTTTCTGGCCCCGCTCGCGGCCGGGCTGATCCGGATGGCGATCTCGCGCAGCCGCGAGTACGGCGCCGACGCGACCGGGGCCCGGCTCACCCACGACCCGCGTGCCCTGGCCAGCGCCCTGCGCAAGATCGAGGCGTACTCGCGCGGCACCCCGCCGGCGACCACCAACCCGTCCACCGCCCACCTGTTCATCTCCAACCCGTTCCGGGGCGGCGCCGGCGTCGGCCACCTGTTCTCGACCCACCCGAGCACGGCCGAGCGGGTCGAGCGGCTGGAGCGCATGGCCTACGACGGCTGATCGCGGGTCCGCCGGACGGCCCAGACGACCGTCCCCACTCCGAGCACGGCCGCGCCGGCCAGGAGCGACGCCGCGGGCAGGCTGGCCGCGAGCAGCAGGCAGCCGGCCAGCCCGGCCCCGGCCAGCCAGCGCGGCCGGCGCCGCTCGCCCGGGCCGAGGGTCCAGGCGGCGGCGTTGGCCACGGCGTAGTAGACCAGCACCAGGGTCGAGCTGAACCCGATGGCGCCGCGCAGGTCGACGGCCAGGAGGGCGGCGGCCACCAGTGCGGCCACGGCCAGCTCGGCCCGGTGCGGCACCCGGTGGCGGGGATGGACGGCGGCCAGGGAGTGGGGCAGGTCGCGGTTGGCGGCCATGGCGAACGCGGTGCGGCTCAGCCCCGCCTGGAGCGACAGCAGCACCCCGAACGAGGCCACCGCCGCCCCGGCCCGCACCGCCGGCGCCAGCTCGTCCAGGCGCCCGGCGGCGACGGCGTCGGCCAGGGGCGCGGCGGCCGCGGCCAGCGCCGCCGGCCCCACCGCGAGCAGGGCGGCGGTGGCCACGACCAGGTAGACGCCCAGGACGAACCCGAGGGCCAGGGGCACGGCCCGGGGGATGGTGCGGGCCGGATCGACCACCTCCTCGCCGAGGGTGGCGATCCTGGCGTAGCCGGCGAAGGCGAAGAACAGCAGCCCGGCCGCCTGCAGCACCCCGTGCGGGCCGGGCCAGCCCCCCGGCCCGGCCAGGTTGGCCGGCGCCGCCTGGCCGCCCAGCAGCATCCCGGCCACGGCCACGGCCAGCGCGGCCAGCACCAGCACGACCACGACCCGGGTCGCGGCCGCCGTCCTGGCCACCCCGCGGTAGTTGGCCACGGTGGCGGCGGCCAGCCCGCCCAGGGCCAGCGGCCGGGCCAGCCCTGGCGCCAGGTAGCTGCCGAGGGTCAGGGCCATGGCGGCGCAGCTGGCCAGCTTCCCGCCGAGGAACGCCCACCCGGCCAGGAACCCCCAGAACGGTCCCAGCCGCCGCTGGCCGTACACGTAGGTCCCCCCCGACTCCGGGTAGACCGCGGCCAGGGCCGCCGACGAGGTGGCGTTCGCGTACGCGACCAGCCCGGCCACCACCAGCCCGGCGAGCAGCCAGCTCCCGGCCGCCTCCGCCGCCGGCCCGACGGCCGAGAACACCCCGGCCCCCAGCATCGACCCGAGCCCGATCGTCACCGCGTCGGCCACGCCGAGGCGTCGGTCGAGCCGGTCGGGCACGGGTCAGGCCGGGCCGAGCTCGGCCAGGCGGCGGCTGAGGAAGGCCCGCTCGACCGGGTTGGCGGCCAGCTCCAGGGCGCGACGGTAGGCGGCCGCCGCCTCCGGGCCGCGGCCCAGGCGGCGCAGCAGGTCGGCCCGGCCGGCGTGGAGCAGGTGGTAGCCGTCCAGGTCGCCGGACGCGGCCAGGTCGTCCATCAGGGCCAGGCCGGCCGCCGGGCCGTCCCGCATCGCCACCGCCACCGCCCGGTTGAGGGCGACCACCGGCGAGGGGTTCAGTGCCATGAGCTGATCGTAGAGGATGGCGATGCGCCGCCAGTCGGTGGCCTCGGCCGTGGGCGCGACCGCGTGCAGGACGGCGACGCAGGCCTGGAGCCGGTAGGGCCCGGGCGGGCCGCGGCGGATCGCCCGGTCGAGCAGGCCGACCCCCTCGCGGATCCTGGCCTGGTCCCAGCGGGTCCGGTCCTGGTCCTCCAGCAGCACCAGCTCGCCGGCCGGCCCGACCCGCCCCTCGCGGCGGGCGTCATGGAACAGCATCAGGGCCAGCAGCCCCAGCGCCTCGCCCTCGTCGGGCATCAGCTCGGCCAGGACCCGGCCAAGGCGCAGCGCCTCGGCGCACAGCTCGCGGCGGACCAGGGCGTCGCCGGCGCTGGCCGCGTAGCCCTCGTTGAAGATCAGGTAGATGACGGCCAGCACCGACGCGAGCCGCTCCGGCAGCAGGTGGTCGGGCGGTACCCGGTAGGGGATGGCGGCGTCGCGGATCTTGCGCTTGGCCCTGACCAGCCGCTGGGCCATGGTCGCCTCCGGGACCAGGAAGGCGTGGGCGATCTCGGGGGTCGAGAGGCCCCCCAGGGTGCGCAGGGTGAGGGCGACCCGGGCCTCGGGTGACAGGGCCGGATGACAGCAGGTGAAGATCAGCCGCAGCCGGTCGTCGGCGATGGTGTGCATCTCGGTGTCCTGGCCGCGGGCGGTCTCGAGCAGGGCCAGGGTGGCCCGGCGGTCGGCCAGCCCGCGCTCGCGGCGGAGCCGGTCGATGGCCTTGTTGCGGGCGGTGGTGATGATCCAGGCCCCGGGCCGGTCGGGCATGCCCGCGCCCGGCCAGCGCTCGACGGCGACCAGGAAGGCCTCCTGGACCGCCTCCTCGGCCAGGTCGAAGTCGCCGAGGATGCGGATGAGGGTGGCCACGGCCTGCCCGGACTCCTCCCGGAACACCCGCTCGACCAGCGCACGGGTCTCCTCGGCCACCCTCACCCCCTACCGGTCCCTCAGGACGGCATGTCGATCTCCATGACCGGCCGGACCTCGATCGAGCCGCCACGGACATCGGGGATCCTGGCCGCGATCTCGATGGCCTCGTCCAGGTCCTTGGCCTCGACCACGTAGAAGCCGCCGAGCTGCTCCTTGGTCTCGGCGAACGGCCCGTCGGTGGTCAGCCGCTCCCCGTCGCGCACCCGCACGGTGGTCGCGGTGGCGGTCGGCTGCAGGGCCTCGCCGCTCTGGTAGATGCCGCGGTCGACGATGTCCTTGCTGAAGGCCATGTACTCCTGGAACTGGGCCTGCCCCTCCTCCTCGGTCTGGTTGGCCCAGGCCTGCTCGCTGGCGTAGATCAGCAGCGCGTACTTCATTCGCCCTCCCTGGCGACCGGGGGCGGCGCGGTTCGCCGCCTCTATGCAACCGACGAGCGGCCCGCGCCGGAATCGACACCCCCCGTCAGATTCCTCAACGATAGTTGGTGAAGCGCAGCGGCAGGCCCTCGTCGCGCTCCTTGAGCAGGGCGATCGCCTGCTGGAGGTCGTTCTTGCTCTTGCCCGTGACCCGCAGCTGGTCGCCCTGGACCTGGGCCTGCACCTTGAGCCCGGACTGGCGGATGGTCTTGGCCAGCGCCTTGGCCTTGTCCTCGGGGATGCCCTGGAGGAACGAGCACTCCACCCGGTAGGTCCCGCCGCCCGCGGGCCGCGGCTCCGAGGAGGTCAGCGCCTTGAGCGACACCGACCGCTTCACCAGCTTCTCCTTGAACACGTCGAGGGCGGCCAGGGCCCGCTGGTCGGTCTTGGAGACGATCACGACATCCTCACCCGACCAGGCGAGCGAGGTGCCGGTGTTCTTGAAGTCGAAGCGCTGCGTCAGCTCCTTTCTTGCCTGGTTGACGGCGTTGTCGACCTCCTGACGGTCGACCTTGGCGACGACGTCGAACGAGGAGTCGGCCACGGCATCCTCCTTCCTCGAGACCACCGGGGACGCTAGCAGACAGCGGGGTCACGCAGGGCGGTTGATGGCGGACAAACCCGGGTAGGCGACCCACTCAGTCGCCAAGGGGAGGTGGGTGTGGGGTTCTCGCGGCAGTTCACCGGCGGCTTCGAGGACGTGGCCGACGCCCGGCGGTTCGTGGCCGACACCCTGCTGCGCGACACCGAGCTCTACGAGGCGGCCCGGCTCCTGGTCGACGAGGCCATCACCAACCCCCTGCTGCACAGCGAGGCCTGCGAGACCGTCCGCGCCTTCCAGGTGACCATCGCCTTCCGCTCCGACGTGCTCCACGTCGAGGTCCACGACGGCGGCGCCCCGCTCCCGCTCGACCGCGACGGCGCCCGCCCGTCCTCGGTGGCCGGCCGCAGCCTCGAGCTGTTCGACACCCTGGCCCTCGACTGGGACTCCTCCCCCGAACCGGGCCGCCCCGGCCACGTGGTCTGGTTCGAGCTGGAAGCCTGACCCTCACCTGGTTGTTGGGACGCTCAGAGGGCCGGTATCATCCGCCCTCGGTCCGGCAGGGTGCCCGAGCGGCCAAAGGGAGCGGTCTGTAAAATCGCCGGCATTGCCTACACAGGTTCGAATCCTGTCCCTGCCACACCTTCTCTGAGCTGCTAACGCGGTCGCCCCCTGGCCGGCGGAAGATCCCACCTCGCTTGCACTTTCGCGTGATGCCTCGGCCTGGACGTGGCCATAGGGTGTCGAGATGCAACCGTCCCGGCCGGCGCCGCTCAGCTACCACGAGGTGTCGAACCGCCTCAGGCTGACCGGCGCGCACTACCTCGGCATCCGTGAGATCCCGCTCGACCGCGTCGTCGGCTCGGTGGCGCGGAACGCGGGCTTCGACCGCCGGTTCCGGCCCCTGCGCCGCGACACGTCGGCCCGGCTGCGCAGCCTGGAGGAGGCCTTCCCCGACGCCGACTTCCCCCCGATCGCGGTCTACGAGGTCGGGGGGAGCTACTTCGTTGTCGACGGGCACCACCGGGTCGCGCTCAGCCGCGAACGCGGCATCGCGTTCATCGCCGCCGAGGTGACCCGCATCGACACCCCCTACGAGCTGCCCCCCGACGCCGACGTCTGCCAGCTGGTCCACACCGAGCAGCAGCGCATCCTCATGGAGGACAGCGGGCTGGCCCGGGCCCGCCCGGAGGCGGTGATCGAGTTCTCCCGGGCCGAGGGCTACCCCGAGCTGCTGGAGCTGGTCAAGGCCCACGGCTGGGACCTGATGCAGGCTCGCGGCCGGCTGCTCGACCCGGCCGAGGTCGCCGCCGACTGGTACGACACCGTCTACCGTCCCGGCCTGGCCGCCCTGCGCCGGGAACAGCTCCCAGGCGGCTACGCCGACAAGACCGACGCCGACCTGTTCCTCTGGGTCTACCGGCGACGCCGGGCCCTCGCCGCGGTCGACCACGGCGTCGACTTCAGAGCCGCCGCCAGCAAGACGCGGACCCGGCGGGCCGGTCGCCGGTTCCGCCGAGCCGCGCCTCGCCAGAAGCGGACCCCGCTGCGCCGCCGCGGATGACGGTCTGCCCTGCTATGGCGGACCGGTTACCTGCAGCCGGGTGAGGAGTAGGTGCTCTGGAAGAAGCGTCCACCCGAGTACGCCTTGCCACCATAGGTCACGTAGATGGAGGAGTTGTACCCCTGTGCATACGCCGTGCGGCCACTCCGGTCGGGTGGCTGGGGAGTCGTCACCTGGAGGACGCTCCCGGCCGCCTGCCAGGTGCCGCTGATACCTTTCATGCCGGCACCGGTGGCGCAGTCGTGCAGCACGATCGAGACCGTCGCCTTGATCCTGGTCCCAGACCATCCGTAGATGATGATCCGGGCCGAACGCGCGTAGCTGTGGCCGTTCGGGTCGAGGTCGCGGATGACGCAGGTGCGCTGCCACACCGGGATCTGGTGGGCTCCGCCGCGCTCACGCAGCCAGATGGTGCCCGAG
>Ga0081538_10005647_pt1 | contig 11218 bp, 16 predicted proteins | sample TabmetS5T2R1_FD_71022 | JGI IMG/M metagenome (GOLD analysis project Ga0081538, IMG submission 71022) | Tabebuia heterophylla rhizosphere microbial communities from the University of Puerto Rico - S5T2R1 | ecosystem: Host-associated > Plants > Roots > Rhizosphere ...
CCCAGAAGACCACGTTCTTCTACCCGAAGCCCCGAGATGGCCTGGTGCTGCGACCACTCGACGAGAGTCCCTGATCATGTGGGGGGAGCTCGCTCCCCCCACGGCCCCAGGAGCGCCTGTGCCATGGTGATGCTGATCGCAGGAGGTTCTCCGTGAGCGTGCTCGACGCCCTGCCGGACGGGGTCACCGGGATCGACACCTACATGGGGGGCGCGTCGGAGATCACCGCCGGCTTCCTGCTCGCCGGTGAGCGTCCGGCGCTGATCGAGACGGGGCCGGCCAAGGTGGCCGGCGCGATCGCCGCCGGGGTCGCCGACGCCGGGCTCGACCCGGACGACCTGGCCTGGATCGTGGTCACCCACATCCACCTCGACCACGCCGGCGGGGTCGGCGACCTGGTCCGGACCTTCCCGAACGCCACCGTGGTCGTCCACCCGGCCGGTGCCCGGCACCTGGCCGACCCCGAACGGCTGCTGGCCAGCTCGGCCCGGGTCTACGGGCCGCTGATGGACACCGTCTACGGCAGCCTGACCCCGGTCGAGGCGGCCCGGATCAAGGCCGCCGAGGACGGCGAGGTCCTGGACCTGGGCGGCCGGCGCCTGGAGCTGCTCCACGCCCCCGGGCACGCCAAGCACCACCTGGCGGTGTTCGAGCCCGACCTGGGCGCGCTGTTCGCCGGCGACGGCGTCGGGGTGCTGCTGCCCTCGACCGGCGTCCTCCGCCCGGCGACCCCGCCGCCCGACTTCGACCGCGACCTGGCCGTGGCCAGCCTGCGCCGGTTCGCCGAGCGCAACCCCTCCCACCTGGTCCTCACCCACTTCGGCCCCATCACGCCCCCCGCCGACCGCCTCGCCGAGGCCGAGGACAAGCTGCTGCGCTGGTGCGAGACCGCCGAGCGCGCCGCCCAGGAGCACGGCCCCGAGCTCGACCACATCGAGGCCGCCCTCCGCGAGCGGTTCGAGAAGGAGGAGGGCCACCAGGCCATGGACCCCGAGCGGTTCGAGCTCCTCAACAACTACCAGTCCAACGCCGCCGGCCTCCTCCGCTGGATCCAGCAACGCCAGCGCACCGCCGGCGACGGCTAGCAGCGGCCACCGAAGAGGACCCGCGTCCCGGCCATCCCGCCGTCCCGGACGATGATGCGCCCGGCTTTCCTAGCACGGCGGTCAGGTGTCCGGCGCCGCAGGCTGCGCCGAGGCATCGGTGCAGCGTCAAGGCGTGCGCGCCGCCCCCGGCGACCACCCAACCGCCGCAAACCCGGCTACCTGACCGGTGTTCTAGAGCGCCGGACGGGTATCCGGTTTAGGCTGCTTGCCGTGATGGGGTGGCGGGTCGCTGGTGGGCGATGACGTGCAGGTTGTGCACGATGGCGTAACGGCGTAGGTCGAACAGGTTCTTGCGCTGGCCGAGGTAGCGGGCGCGGCGGCCCTGCCAGTGACCGACATGGGCCAGGCTGTGCTCGACCCTGACCCGCTCCCGCAGCCTGGCACGCCCGTGGGGGGTGAGCTGGCGGGCGCGTAGCTCGGCCAGCAGCCGCTCGTCGGGGTGGATCTGCACGCTGCGGCCCCGGGCGCTGGTGGTGCACCGCTCCCGCAGCGGGCAGACCGCACACACCCCGGCGGGGAACTGGACCTTGCCGCCGAGGGTAAAGGGCATGGCGACCTGGTTGGGGCAGCTGAGCACGCCCCGGTCGAAGTCCAGGGTGAACGCCGTCTTGGCGAACCGAGGTCCGTTGCGCACCGGGAACGCCTTGCAGTAGATGGCCAGGTCCTCGGGCCGGTCGCGGACCATGCTGCTGGCCAGATACGCCCGGTCGATGTGTAACTCCGCCAGGCGGGCCTGCTGGTGGGCCAGGTCGGCTTGGAGCTGGTCGGCGACGGTGGCCTCGGGGAGGTTGGCGGGGGTGACCCCGACCGCGCGGATCAGCCCGGCGTCCAGGTCCCGGACGACATGGCGCTTGTAGCCGTCCACCCGCACGCTGCGGGTCTTGCGGCCGTGGCGCATCTGGGCGTCCTCGATGGAGATGCGCCGGTCGCGGGCGACGCCCTGGCGCAGCGTCGGTGCGCCCTCGGGACCCACCTCGACATCCTGGTGGCGGAGCTGGTGGGCGGTGGCCAGGTGGGCCGCCACCTGCGGATCAGCCCCGCCGGGCTGGGTGGCCACCCACGCCTCCAGGCGTGCCATCGCCCCCAGCACCATGCCCAGCGCCTGATCGCGGGTGGCCGGGTCGTCCCAGTCCAGATCCAACGCCGCTTTGAGGCTGGAGGCGGCCAGCTCCCCGACCCCCGCCTGGGCGGCCACCACGGGCAGTCCCTGCGCCAGCCCCCACCCCTGCTGGCGCACCATGACGCCCAGCACCTTGCGCAGGGCGTGACCCACCAGGTTGATCGTGTCCTCCACCCGCCCGGCCCCCCACAGGGGGCTGGAGTCCAACGCCACCCGCACCTGCCGTGCCGCTGGCATTCCCACCGTCTGGGCGTACAACCTGATCGTGCGCTCGACCAGCCGCCGGTCCAGCCCCGAGCCGATCAGCCGCGCCCGGAACGCCACCAAGGTCGCCTTGCTGAACGGCGCGGTCGCCTGGTCCATACAATCCAGGACCAGCTGCCAGCGCCGATCCATCACACTGGCCTCCACCGCCTCGGCATCCGAGGCCCCGGTGTAGGCCTGCAGGATCGTCACCAACGCCAGCATCGCCGGCGGGACCGGCGGCTGGCCCACCTGCTGGTCGGCGTACATCCCGGCCAGCTCGCCCTGGAACGGCTCATCCAGCAGCTCATGCCGATGCTGGCGCAGCCACACAAACAGCTTGGCGCGTCTGGTCCGCGCCATGACCGCCTGCTCAAGCCGTGATGGCTCTACCGGCGGCCGCCACACCTGCGGTCGCACCCACCCACCTCCACCAACCCGCGGCATCGCCCCATGCACTGCCGCTGACCGGCGCAACCTACCCGATCTGGATACCCATCCGGCGCTCTAGGTCATCGCGTTGTCGGTGGACAGGATCAGGGCGTCCACGCCCGGCCAGCAGGCCAGCGGCCCAGCGTCGTCGCGCAGCAGCCCGGCGGTGCCACCGTAACGGTCCAGGATCGGTGCCAGCTCGGCGACCAGGGCCGCCTGCTGCTGCTCGAGGCCGGCAAAGGCCACGGTCACGGTCTGGTCGATGACGAAGGCCTCCTCCTTGACCAGGGCGGCGAAGTGGTGGCCCATCGGGGTCCAGTCGGGGCTGGCGGCCTTGCTGGCGTGGCTGTTGCCGCACCAGACCAGCAGGCGGTCGCTTGGGGCGAGGCCGGTGAGCACCGCGGCCAGGTTGCGGGCCTGCTCGGCCTCCCGCCAGTTGGTGAACGCCAGGCTGCCGAGGCCCTGCTCGACGGTGGCGGCTGGGGCGTGGTCGATGTCGGCTTCATAGGGCCACAGCGTCCAGCCAAGCGCCAAGGCGGCCTGGATGAGCTCGGCCATGTCGGGTTGGGCCAGATACCCGTCGGTGTCGTGGGGCGGCCGGCGGGTGGTGTTGGCGGCCTCGGCGTCGTCGGGTGTCAGCGCTTCCATGGCCAGGTGCCGGGCGCCCATGGCGTGGGCGCTGGGCAGGAGCTGGCGGCCGAGCTGCCGAGTGCGGACGCACCGCGTGAGGCCGTCGTGGGCTTCGTTGAGCATCACGACCCGGCTGCGGCGGAAGCCTTCTTGCACCAGCTCTTGGGGTGTCCGCCAGGCCGCCGCCGGCACCTCTGTCCAGCGCATGGTCCGATCATAGCTCTGCGCGACAGAGCCCCATCCGGTGCTTGACACGCCCGACGCTGGGATGCCTCTCGGCATGCTGGTAACCAGGATCGCCGGATGGGCGGTGGTGCCGTCGCGGCGTGATGCTTGGCACGCGTCAACGGAGATTGCCGGACAGCACGCCAGCGGCTCACCCGGTGGACCGCCGATGCCGCCGCGAGCTCGCGGCGGCGCGTCCGGCTCGCCGAGCCCGGTCCAGCCACAGGTAGTGGACCGAGGTCTCGGTGAAGTGCATGCCCTGCCCGGTTCGGTCGCCATGCCGGGCGGCCAACTCCGCAACGGCTGGCAGCCGGTCCGGGCCGAACCAGACCGCGTCGATAGATCGTCCGCCCTGCTCCAGGGCGCGGCCGAGCACGGCCTGGGCACCGTCGCTGCCCAGGTTGCCGTGTCGCTCGCGGTACATGCCGGCCACACCGGTATGCAGGTCCAGGCCGGGACGACAGACCAGCGGCAGCCTCTGGCCGCCAACGTGCGGCTCCAGCTCCGCCGACTGCGCTGGCCGGTCGCCGGCCAACGCCCGAGCCACCCACGCTGCCTCGGTGTGGGCCTCCAGGTTCGCCCAGGCGTCGCCATGGAACGGGCTCAGTTGGCGGATCCGGTCGGCCAGCGGCAGCAGGTCCTGCGGCCGGGGGCGCAGGGACTCGTTGCGGCGGCCCCGCGGCGTGGGGTAGTAGGTCGCCGGCTCCCAGGCCATCTCCTCCACACCCAGCCGCTGCAGCGTCTCCAGCAGCCGCTCGGCCTCGCCCGCGTTGGCCTTGGTCACAAACACGTTGGCGCCGGCCCGCAGCCCCGCCTCATGCACCCGCCGGATGGCCAGGCAGGTCTCGGGGAAGGCGCCGGGCCGGTTGACCTGCCGGTCGTGCTCGGCCCAAAGGCCGTGGAAGGCCACCCACACCGTGGTCGTCCCCAGCGTCAAGGCCGCCGCCAGCAGCTCCGGCCAGTCCTCGCGGATGGCCAGCGGCACCCCGGTGGTGGACAGGGGCTCGAACTCGGCTGCGCCGACATGGCCGGCGAATAGCCGCAGCACCTCGACCGCCTGGGGGTGGGCGGCCAGCTCGTGCATCGGGTAGGCGCCAAAGCCGAGCCCGTGGTCGTCGCAGAACCGGTGCGTCTGCTCCAGCACCCAGGCGAGGTCATCGACCGGCATCGCCGGGTAGGGGATGCCCTGGGCCCAACAGTGCCGGCACACGGTGGGGCAGCCCACCACCTCAACCTGGAGGGATAGCGTAGAAACCATCATGCCCACCAGTATCTGCTCCACCTCGTGGGGCGTCTGGCGACGTTGCGCCGACCTCCTCACCAGTCCTCCAGCCAAGTCGAGTCAACGGCGATTGACGTCCCGAAGGCAGTCAATGTAGATTGACGTCATGGGTGAGGCGGCGGCCTCGAGCGAGGTGACCCAGGTGGCGGCGGCGACCAGCAGCCAGGATCCCGAGGTCGGGCTGGCCGCGGTGGCCGCCCTGCGCGGCCTGGTCGAGGTGCTGGAGGCCCTACAGGTGGAGAACGCCCGGGCCAAGGGGTGGTCCTGGCAGCAGATCGCGGCCCGCCTCGGGGTCACCAAGCAGGCCGTGCACCACAAGTACGCCGGCCGACGGTTCGGCTTCCGGAGGTAGCAACCGTGGTCCAGCGCAGCGAGCAGACCGACCGGGTGCTGGACCTGGCCCGGGCGGAGGCCGAAGGGTTCGGGCACCGCTACCTCGGGCCTGAGCATCTGGTGGTGGGGGTGCTGCGCGACGGCGCCAGCGGGGCCAGTCGGGTGCTAGAAGCCCACGGGGTCGAGCTGGCGGCGGCCCGGGTGGCGCTGGGCCGCCTGGCCGGGCGGGGGCTGGTGCCAGGTCCACGACCGAGCGACGCCGAGCTGCTGGGCACCCTGGGCATCGACCTGGAGGCGATCCGGCGCACCACCGAACAGGCCTTCGGCGGCAAGGCGTTGGGGTGGGCGATCCGGGAGGCGACCCGGGCGCGACGCCGTGGGGTCGGGCGGGTGCCGCGGACGCCGCTGGTTGACCCACCGCTGCTCATCGGCCAGGTGCTGGTGCACGCCGGCGAGCAGGCCAGAGCGCTCGGCACCGCGGTCATCGGCCCCGAGGTGCTGCTGCTGGGCATCGTCATCGACATCCAGACGCCCTGGCCCCGGTGCATGGACAACCGGTGGCGGCGGCAGCTGCACGCCTCGGTCGGGCTCCCCAAGGGCTACCGGGGTGCGGCGGGGCCGCTGCTTGCCGCGTTCGGGGTCGACCTCGAGGGACTGGCGGGGGCCCTGCTGACCCAGCTTCAGGCTGGCGTACCCTAGCCGAGCGCTTGGAGAGCAGCCACATGAAGGCTTCCGAATCCGTTGAGGGCAAGGTGTTGGGCCGGTTCGGCGAGCCGGCTCATCGGGTCCTTGACCTGGCCCGGAAGGAGGCAGAGCGGTGCGGCCACCGCTACCTCGGTCCCGAGCACGTCGTGCTCGGCGCACTCGGCGAGGGTTACAGCCGGGCCGCCGGGGTGCTGCGGGCGGCTGGGGTGGAGCTGGTGGTGGCCCGGACGGCGCTGGCTCGCCTGGCCGACCAAGGGGTGGTGCCGGCGCCACGGCCCAGCGATGCCGAGCTGCTGGGTGCTCTGGGCATCGACCTGGACGCCGTCCGCCGCGACACCGAGCAGGCCTTCGGGTTCCGGGCAGTGGGAGAGGCGACCTGGCGGGTGACCCGCCGTCGGCGCTGGCGCGGCCGGCGGGTGGTGTGGACGCCGCTGTGCGGCCCGCCGCTGCTCGCCAAGCGGGCCCTGCAGCTGGCCACCGACCAGGCGCACGCCCTGAGCCACGACGAGGTCCGCCCCGAGCATCTGCTGCTTGGCGTGCTAACGGATGCGCGCCAGCCGCTGGACCTGGTGCGGGGATCGCGGCGGCACCGACAGATCCTCGGCCACGTTGGGCTGCCCGACGGCTACCAGGGTGCGGCCGGGCTCCTGCTCGCGGCCCTTCAGGTCGACCTTGACCGGCTGTCGGAGGCGGTCGCCGCCGAGCTGGGTGGGATCCGCCGATGACCAGCCGCGGACGCCTCGGGTTCGTGGCGGCGTGTCTGCTGGTGTTCGGGTTGGTCGCCGCCGTCGTCACCTGGGGGCTGCCCGGAGTAGAGCCCTCGAACAAGCCGCCACCTACGGTGACGCTGGCCTCGGGGGCGACCCGGCCGGCCGGCCTGGCCGTCACCGACCTGCACGACATCGAGCAGCTGCAGGCGCGGTTCAACGCCGACCAAGGGATGCCGCGGCTGGTGCTGGCCCTGGCCCCCACCTGAGGGGAGTGTATGGCGGGCGCCAGGTGGGCGGCCCAGCACATCCTCCAGCGCTACCAGGACGCCCGGCTGCGGGTCTATGTGGTCTGGGTCAAGCGCTGGGCCCACGACACCCGCGCCGAGATCGACGGGGCGGGCATGCTCGACCCGCGGGTCATCCACCTGTGGGATACCGGCAACGTCATCGGTCAGGGGTTCCTGGACCGGCTCGGGGTCACCTTTGGGGGGCTGGACTACGACTTCTTCCTGCTCTTCGACCGCGACGCCACCTGGAGTTCGATCCCACCCCGGCCGGTCAGCTCCGGCGCCACCGTGATCAGCGAGAGCGAGCGGCTGGCCAACAGCGCAGCGGTGCTGCTCCGCTGAGACTGCCTGATCGGCCCCGTGGTCATGGCCGCCAACGCCGCCACACCCGGCGCCACCACCGCTCGGTCGGCGGTCGGCGTGGTCCCTCGAGGGCTGCCTCGGCGGCTGCCATCGAGGGGTAGTCCTTGACGCTGGTGATGTGGCGTCCCTGGAAGCTGAACACGCTGACCACCGCGCCGAAGTCGGCTGCCCGCGCGGTCACCAGGACCTGGCTCGGGGTGGAGCGCAGCTCGTCGAACTGGATCCTGATCCCGGCGCTCATGCGCTGGCGGAACATGGTGAAGAGGTCGTCGCGGTTGCGGCAGTGCGGCCCGTCGGGGTCGGCGTTGCGCCACTGGGCGTCCTCGGCGTAGATCTCGGCCAGGCGGTCGAAGTCGGCGCGGTCGTAGGCGTCCATGGTGTCGAACATCAGCCGCATCGTGCCTTGGGCGTCCATGGTGTACCTCCCTCCACGACCGCAGACGTCGGGCGGCGACAATTCTGATCCCCGTCTTGGCCGGTGGGTAGCCGCCATCTGTCCTCGTGGCCTCGAGCTAGCTGGCGTCGTCGGTATTGCTGCTGGCCGACGACTCAACTGTGGTCGGCCGCGTGCACCAGCGCCTCCCGCACCCAGCGCTCCTCGGGCTGGCCGGCAAAGCGGTGCTCCAGCCGGTACAGGCGACAGCCAAGGACATACTCGGTGACCGGTTCGCTGCCGGGCTCAACGTCACGGCCGTCCACCCGAACGGTCGGCGAGCCGGCGAACCGGGCGTGCTCGGCGGCGGCCTGGTCGATGATCAGGGTGGTCCGCAGCTCGGTGTCGATGCCCAGCTCACCCCGGACCCGGTCCACCACGGCCAGCGTCTCCCGATAGTGGGGGCAGTCCTGGACATACAGCACCTCGATGACCGGGCGGCGCCGCGACGGATCCGTTGTCCTCATCGCCTTGCTCGCGCTTTGAGCGGCCGGTCGCCAACGGCAGGCTAGGCCCGGCGGGCGGTTCGGTGGTGCTCCAGTTGGTCGAGGGGCCAGAACACCGCGCAGCCGACCTGGTCGTCCCGGCGCAGCACCCAGTTGGACACGGCCAGGACCTCGCAGCCGGCATAGCCGCGCGCCGCGGCCAGCCACATCGAGGCCCCATAGAAGAGGAGAGCGGCGTCGCTGGTCGGCTCCAGCAGGTACAGCACGACGAACACGGCCAGATTGACCGCGTGGGCGACCGGGCCGGTGGCCCGTAAGGGGGTGGGGGTGCGGCGGGCCCGCAGCCATTGCCCGGCCACCACCAGGGCCGGGAATCCGACCAGGCCGAGCAGCCAGGCTGAGGGGTGGAACCCACGGTCTAGGTGGCCCCAGGTCACGCTGCCCAGCAGCAGGCCGCCGACCAGGACTCGGGCGGTGGTCCCGAACGGGCCGATGGCGCGCCGACGGCCGGTGGCCTGGTGGCTGACGGGGGTCGTGGTCATTGCGTTCGCTCCTCCTGTGGGTTGGACGGGTCGAGCAGGCCACCGAAGGCCTGCCGGGCCGCCTGCACGGCCGCGGTCTGGCCGAACAGCCGGCCGGTCATGCCGGGATGGGCCCTTCGGTAGGCCTCGGCGGCCTCCTGGGTGGTGTGGAAGTTGATGAAGGGGCAACAGCAATCGGCGACCGGGCCGCCGGCGGCCCTGCCGACCAGCAGCACGGTCGTCGCTGGCCGCAAGCCCCAGCGCCCGTCCTGGACCACGACGGTGACCGGCTGGCCGTCCGCCAGTGCCTCGGTGGCAGGCGTGGCAGCGGAATGGTTGCTGGTCATGCAATGGCCTCCGGTGTTCGTGGTCGGGTGGTCCTGAGTACCGTAGACCTTCCCGTACACTGGAAGGTCAAGAGGGAGAAGGGGTGAGCATGCGCATCGGCGAGCTGGCTGAGCAGGCGGGCATCTCGACCAAGGCCATCCGCTACTACGAGCAGGTCGGCATCCTGACCCCGCCGGCCCGCACGCCCTCGGGCTACCGCAGCTACGACCCCTCGGCGCTGGGGCGGCTCAGCTTCGTCCGCGCCGCCCAGGCGGTCGGCCTCACCCTGGGCGAGATCCGCCAGATCATCGCCTTCCGCGACAACGGCCAAGCCCCCTGCACCCATGTCACCGACCTGCTGCAGCGCCACGCCGCCGACCTGGATCAGCGCATACGGGAGCTGCAGCAGCTCCGCGGTGAACTGCGGCAGCTGGCCGAGCGGGCCGCCACCCTCGATCCCGAACGGTGCCCGCCCGAGCGGGTCTGCCACATCATCAGCTGACACCCGCCTGCATCCGCTATCGAAGGCGCCGCGTCGTCCTCACGCTCAGGCGTCGCTGGGGCCGGGGAGCCAGCCCTGGGCTTGGGCCCATGTGTCGGCCCGGCGGGATGACCTCCCGCAGGAGTGCTCGCTACACTTCCCTGCATGGCAGGCTGCTGTCCCTCGCGTGAGGATCATCGCTTCTTCAACCAGCGCTTCGCCCGGCGGCTCGCCAACCGGTACCGCAAACGCGGCCTCGACCCGACCGCCCAGACGATGGTCCAGTTCCTGCAAGCCGTCGGCGTCGAGGGGGCCAGCGTCCTGGAGATCGGCGGGGGCATCAGCGAGATCGAGGTCGAGCTGCTGAAGGCGGGCGCGGCCCGGGCCGAGAACCTGGAGCTCTCCAGCGCCTAACCACAGGTAGCCGGGCTCGAACGCACCGTCTGGGGCGCCGCGGCCGGGACCGTGGAAAGGTCAAGCCCTGGTTCGCTCACTGCCGACCAGGTCGCGCTCGGCAGCGAGCTCGGCGGCGAACGTGGTGTCGCTAGGCTAGGAGCCGGCTCCCATGGTGTCGGTGATGCCGGCCGGCCCATGTCCGGATCTCGGTCCAGTCCCGGAAGTCCCCTCGGGCACGCGCAGGGCGGCCACGATGGCTCGCTCGGGGAAGCTCAGTTGCTTGCGGACCAGCTTGCCGGCGAACACCCGATGCTCGCGGGCCTCGGTGGCGGCGAGGAGGTCGGCCGCGTCGACGGGGGTCTTCCTCGGGCGTGGGCGGGTCGCCGACCGGGCCGCTGGAGAACAGCCACACCGGCCGGCCAGGGCGCCGGCGTGCTGCTCGACCAGCTCTCTGGCTGGCTTCAGCCAGTGGGGTAGCCGAGGAGCGGAGTCTGACGGAGGTGGGCAGAGATTTGGAATCGTGCCTTCAGCACGTCCGCGAGTGTCGGCATCTGCCACCTCATCGTGCGGTCGATCCTAGCGAAAGCTCGGGTGACCTCCGTCGGGGACCGCGCGACGCCGACCTTCGGCCCGTCCTGAGCCGTGGCCGTCGCCGGCACGCGGCGTGCAAGCCAAGCCATGTCAGGCCAGACATGTCCTAGATCGCCCTCCGCGCTGCGGCACCCGCCGGGCAAGGGCGCTGCGCAGCGGTTCGCGGGCGACTGGGTCGTGGCTACAGCGAGCGGATCACCTGGGCCGGGTTGCCGACCGCGACCACGTTGGCGGGCAGGTCTCGGACTACTACCGCCCCGGCCCCGACCACCGTGTTCTCGCCGATGCTGACCCCGGACAGATCTGGTAGCCGTAGTCGCAGCACAGGGGCGGGCGGATCTCGGTCCCCTCCCCCACCGAGCCCAACAGCTCCCGGAGCAGGGCTCGCCGTCCCTGGCGGAAATGGTTTGGAGTGAGAGTAGGTCGGGGGCAAGCGTGCGAAGGGCGATTCCAAGGAGTAATGCGACGTGGATATTTCTTGGTGAGAAGCATCGGCGACTGGAGGAGCGGTAGGAAGTAGCCACTCGGCAGTTGATCGCTATCGTCACGGGTGGCGTGCGACAGAGGGATGGGATGACCCTGAGGGG
>Ga0081538_10005649_pt1 | contig 11211 bp, 11 predicted proteins | sample TabmetS5T2R1_FD_71022 | JGI IMG/M metagenome (GOLD analysis project Ga0081538, IMG submission 71022) | Tabebuia heterophylla rhizosphere microbial communities from the University of Puerto Rico - S5T2R1 | ecosystem: Host-associated > Plants > Roots > Rhizosphere ...
TCGACGTGCACATCAAGCGGCTGCGGGCCAAGGTCGAGCAGGACCCGTCGGTGCCCACCCGCATCGTCACCATCCGCGGCCTGGGCTACAAGTACGACACGCCGAGGACCGCAGCGACCGCATGACCATGTGAGGTCATGGGTTCCGCCAGACCGAGCCCGAGGCAATCGGTTCCGGATGCGAAACCTATGACCTCCGGCTTCCGATTGCGGAACCCATGACCTCGGGTGGCGGGACCCACCGGGCCGTCGGGGCCGTCCGTTACCCTCGCTCGTGATGGCGACTAACGCCGGCAACGCCGGATGGCAGCCGCTGGGCCAGCCCAAGCGCACGGGCGCGGCGGCTTTCGTCGTCACGCCGTTCACTCGGCTGGCCCGCACCCATGCCGCGACGGTGGCCGGCGACACGCTGATCACGCTGGCCCTGGCCGACTCGCTGTTCTTGTCGATCGATCCCGATGCAGCCCGGTCCCGTGTCGCGCTCTACCTGGCCCTGACGATGGCGCCGTTCGCGGTGGTGGCGCCGCTGATCGGCCCCACGCTCGACCGCGTCAAGGGCGGGCGTCGCTGGATGGTGATCGCCGCCAACGCGCTCCGCGCGGTGCTGGCCATCCTGATGATCCGCGACATCGACAGCCTGCTGCTGTTCCCCGAGGCGTTCGCAGTGCTGGTGCTGTCGAAGAGCTACCACGTGGCCAAGTCGGCGATCGTGCCAACCGTCGTGCGGTCCGACGATGAGCTGGTGGAGGCCAACTCGAAGCTGTCGTTCCTGTCGGGCGTCGTGACCTTCGCCGCTGCCGTCCCGGCCGGCATCGCCGCGACCATCGCCGGGAGCCAGGCCGTACTCGTGCTGGCCGCCGTCGCCTGCACCGTGGCCGCGGTGCTCGGCGTCCGGATCCCCCCGACCCAGATCGCCGAGGACGACACGTCACAGACGGAACGCAACGAGCTGCGGGGCGGGGGGATCGTGCTGGCGGCCTCGGCCATGGGGCTCATGCGCGGCATCGTCGGCTTCCTCACGTTCCTGATCGCCTTCTTCCTGCGCAGCGAGGGGGCCGCGGCCTGGGAGTTCGGCCTGGTGCTGGCGGCCAGCGGCGTGGGGTCGCTCCTCGGAGCGCTGGTGGCCCCGGCGCTGCGGCGGGCGGGCGTGGCCGAGGAGCGGATCGTGCAGATCGTGCTCGGGATCACCACGGTTGCGGCGGTTCTGGCGGCCTGGACCGGCGGCCTGATGGCGGCGGCCACGCTGGCCGCCTGCGTCGGGGTTTCGGCCAGCAGCGCCAAGTTGGCATTCGACTCGGTGGTGCAGCGCGATGCCCCGGACGCCAACCGGGGGCGATCGTTCGCGAAGTTCGAGACCCGTTTCCAGCTCACGTGGGTGGTCGGGGCATTCATTCCCGTGATCGTGACGATCCCCGTGCAGATCGGCTTCCTGGTGGTGGCGGCGTGCGGCGGGTTCGCACTGTTCTCCTACGTCGCGGGGCTGCGGGCGCTCGGCCGGGGCCAGCTCCCCGCCCAGCGCCCGAACCGCCTTGTCCGCCGCGCCCAGGCGGCCGTGGAGGCCCGCCGCCGCCGTGGCAAGGGCACAGGGGTCGCCGGCGATCCCATCGCCACCCCACCAGTGCCTGCCCCACCGGCGCCTGCCCCACCGGCGCCTGCGGACCGGTCTGCCCGTCCACCAACGCCGCCGCCCCCACCCCCACCGCCCTACGACCGTGCCAGGGAGCAGGACGCCACCGACCTGGACGCGACCACGATCGATCGCGACGAGGGCGAGCGCCGCAACGGCGGCGACGACGGCAACGGTGGCCCCGGGGGCGACCGCACCGTGATCATCGACCCCACCAAGCTCCAATAGCCGGAGGGGCGGGCCGGACTACTCCGCCGGGAGGTCGGGCAGGTCGATGCGGGCCAACCACAGGCCCGGGGCGTCGACCTCGGGCGGGCTGGGGATCATCCGCTCTCCCTCCCACAGCCGGGCCAGCCCCTCGGGGCCGGCCCGCTCGACGACCCCGGCCACGAATCGCGAGCCGCGGTCGTAGGTCGCCTGGGTCAGTTCGAGTCCGAGCAGCCGCTCGACGAAACGGTCGGCCTCGGCGGTCTCCACGCGCCTGCGCCGCAGCGCCTCGGTCAGCATGCCGTAGCTGCTGATCAGCTTCGCGCCGACCTCGTCCATCACGTGGTCGACCACCCCGACCACCACGGCCACCAACGCCTCGAGCTGGGGGAGCAGCGCCCGCTGCTCGTCGGACTGGATCGCACCCAGCAGCGCACCGGGCTCGCCCAGGACCTGTTGCAGCCCGGCCAGCGATTCGGGGCCGCCACTGAGGTCGATGTCGCCGAGGTGCTCCTCGAGGGCCTGGGGATCGGTGCGAAAGCTGGTCGTGTAGCGCGTCAGCAGGAGCTCGAGCCGCTCACGGATGTGCGGCACGCCCAGCACGGTGTGGTGGGCGATCTCGTGCAGGCAGATCCACAGGCGCAGGTCGTCCGGCGGGAGGCTCCACTCCTCCCCGAAGGCATCGAGGTTCGGGACCAGGATCAACAGCTCGTCGGACGGCGTCCGTGGGATCGGGAGGTCGTACTGGCCGAGCGACCGGCGGGCCAGGTGACCGACCATCGATCCGGCCGTCATCGCCACCATCATCGGCTGCATCGCCTGGATCATCGGGCCGAGCATCGCTGCGAGCTGGTCGTCGGCATCCTGACCCAACCCGAACCCCGCGTCGTCGCCGGGGGCGAGCTCGCTGCCGACCCCACCCGGCCCACCGAGACCGCCCAAGTCGGGCGATCCCAGGGAGGCCGCAAGCTTCTCGAGCAGCGGCCGGTAGTCCTCGAGCGTGCGCTGGGCCCAGTGGCCCCGGTTCACCGGCAGCACCTGGAGCTCACGCCCGGTCATGGTGGTGGACAGGCCGGTGACGTTGGCGACGTGGAGCTCCGCGACCCGGGCGAGCTGCTCTAGCTTGATGCGCTCGATCGGATCGACGTTGGGCTCGCTCTGATTGTCGGTGGCGACGGCCAGGGCAAGGCTGCGGGCGGCGTCCCAGGGAACCCCCCGTCCACCCTGACTGAAGAGCTTGGCCAGGTCACCGAACAGCGGAAACTGCTCGAAGGGGTCGGGGGAGCCGGGCTCGCTCACCCACGCGACGCTACCGCCACCCGCTCCGGCGACCACCGCGGCGCCGTGTTTCTGCCCGACCGCGTGATGTTTAGGCCGGTCCCGCCTGGCAAGGTAGGAGGCATGAGTACGGTCGTCATCACGGGGGTCGACTCGCCGCTCGGCCGCCGTGTGGTCGGGCTGGCCGCCGACGACCCGGACGTCGGCACCGTGGTCGCCCTGGCGGCTCGATCGGTGGTGGGTCTGCCCGAGGAGGTGGACCTGAGGCGCATCGACCTCGGATCCGACGACGTCAAGCCGCATCTCGAGGGCGCCGACGCGGTCGTGCACCTGGCGACGTCCGTGCCGCCGTCGCCGACTGCGCCGACCAGCGACGTCGACCGTGCCCGCCGGCTGTTCGAGGCCGCCGGCGATGCCGCGGTGCCCCACCTCGTCGTCCTGTCGAGCGCCACCGTCTACGGCGCCTGGCCCAACAACCCCGTGCCGCTGACCGAGGAGGCGACGCTGCGTCCCAACCCGGGCTTCGCCTTCGCGGCGGAGCGCGCCGAGATCGAGCGGCTGGCGGCCGAGTGGCGGAGCGCGCACCCCGGCGCCGTGGTCGCCGTGCTCCGCCCGGCGCGGACGGCCGGGGCCGACACTCGCGAGTGGCTGGTGCCGGCGCTGCGTCCGGGCCCTGCGGTCCCCGAGACGGCCGACGAGCCTCCGGTCCAGTTCCTGGACGTGGGCGACCTCGCGGCGGCCATCCAGCTGGCGCGGGCCCGGCGGCTCGACGGCGCCTTCAACGTGGCGCCCGACGGTTCGGTCCCGGGCGACGAGGTGCGCTCGCTCACCGGCGCGCCGCTGAAGGTTCCGCTGCCCGAGCGGGTCGCCGGCCGCCTCGTGCGCTGGGGGTTCCGCTGGGGGCTGGGCCCCACGCCCCCGGAGCTGATGGCGTACACGCTCCATCCGTGGACGATCGCCAACGACCGCCTGCGCGCCCAGGGCTGGTCGCCCACGGTCACCAACGAAGAGGCCTGCGTCGACGCGTTCGAGGCGGGTGCCTGGGCCACGATGAGCCCGCGCCGGCGCCAGGAGATCGCGCTCGGGCTCGCCGGCGCCGGCATCGCCGCCGTTGCCGCCGGCGGGGTGCTGGCCGCCCGGCGCCTGTTGCGTTCGCCGCGTTAGTGAGGCGGGTCGCAGCCCGGCGCCGCTGGCGTCGCGGGCGGTGGCTCAGCTGTCCGCCCGGTCCTGGCCCCCGAGGGTGACCGTCAGCGTCGTCGGGTTGTCGTCCCGCACCACGGTCGCGGCGATCTCGTCGCCCGGAGACAGCGACCGCAACGCGATCATGAGGTCGGGCACATGGCCGATCATGTGCCCGTCGATCTCGACCAGGACGTCGCCGACCCGCAGGCCGCCCTGCTCGGCGGGGCTGTCGGGCGTCACGGAGGCGATCAGGACCCCGCCGCCGGCGACCTCGGGTTCGCCGGCGTCGCTGCCCTCGATGCCGAGCCAGCAGGGCTTCACCTTGCCGACCGCCACCAGGTCCTCGGCGACCTTGCGCGCCACCTCGACCGGGACGACGTACGACGCAGTTCCGTCGTCGACGCCGGTGACGACGCCGACCACCACGCCTCCGGCGGTGACGAGCGGCCCACCGACGGCGTGCGCCGGTGCGTCGCCGGTGGTCTCGACGACGGCGTCGAGTGTGGTGCCGCCCGGGGTCTGGTAGCGACGGGTGGCCCCGACCAGGGCCGCCACCGTGGTGGCGCTGCCGGCGGATCCGATGCTCACGGTGAAGGACGTCTGGCCCTGCACCAGCCCCGCCTTGCTGGCCAGCAGGCCGGTCTCGTAGCCATGCCCCTCGAGGTCCAGCACCGCGATGCCGGTCGTGGGGTCGGAGCCCACGACCTCTGCATCGGCCGACGACCCGTCGGGTAGGCGGACGCTCGGGCGCCCGCCACTGTCGACGACGCTGGCGCTGGTGAGCACGATCCCGTCGTCCCGCACGACGATCCCGGAGCCGCGTCCCTCGACGGAGACGACCGCCGGCGCCACGTGCTGGCGGATGCCGTTGGCCGCCTGGTCCGGGGTCCGCGGCGAGGACGACACCGTGTCGAGTGCGACACGCTCGACCACTGGGCGATCGACGGTCCGCTCCCCGAGGCCGAACGCCAGTACCCCCGCACCTGCGAGGACGGCTCCCGCGGTGCCAGCGACCGCCACCACACCCCAGGGGCGCCCGGACTGCCGGTCGTGGCCCCCCGGCGGCGCGGCCGGCTGCGGCCCCAGCTCCGACGGGTGACGCCACAGCCGATCGTCGGGGTGCGGCGGCGGACGGAACCGGAGGAAATCCGCTTCGGCGTCGTCGTCGAAGGGCACGGCGCGGAGGATAACCCTGGGTGGCTGCCCAGAGACCGCGCCCAGCGGTCGGGGCCTGCGTAGCATGAACGGGATGGAGACGGCGCGCGACGAGGGGGGGCGAGGCGGGCTGGCGCCGCCAGAAGGCGACACCTGGATCGGCCTGTCGGCATCCCCGCTCCCGGTCGCCGAGGCCGCCGACTGGGCGGTCCGCCCCGACTGCGGGGGCCTGGTCCTGTTCTCGGGCACCGCACGGGACCATGCCGAGGGCCGACCCGGGGTCCACCAGCTCGAGTACGAGGCCTACGAGGAGCAGGTCGTACCCCGACTGCGCGAAGTGGCCGACGAGACGAGGGTGCGGTGGCCGATGGTCGGTCGCGTCGCCCTGCTGCACCGGGTGGGCGTCCTGGAGATCGGCGAGAGCGCGGTCGTCGTCGCCGTGTCTGCGCCGCACCGCGACGAGGCCTTCGCCGCCGCCCGATTCTGCATCGACACCCTCAAGCGGTCGGTTCCGATCTGGAAGCGCGAGTCGTGGACGGGGGGCGAGAGCTGGGGTCTCGAGGCGCAGCACATCGTCGACGCGGGGACCGGGTAGTTCCGTGGCCGCCGTCGCCTTCCTCCTGCTCGCCGTGGTGATAGCGGCCGTGGGGGTGGCGGTCCTGTACCTCCGCAACCGGCCGCCGAGCTCGTTCGACGCCAGCATCGACAACTTCCGCCGTGAGATGGAGGCGCTGGCCCCGCGCGACGGCGAGGTCCGGAACCGACGCTGGTGGAAGCGGTAGTGGCGCGGGACCTCGCCATCGACCTGGGCACCGCCAACACCCTCGTCTACGAGCGCGGCCGCGGCATCGTGCTCAACGAGCCGACCGTCATCGCCCTCAACACCCGCACCCGTGAGGTGTTGGCGATGGGCCACGACGCCTGGCAGATGATCGGGCGCACGCCGAGCGACATCGTCGCCGAGCGCCCGCTCCGCCAGGGCGCCATCACCGACTTCGACGTGACCCAACGGATGATCCGGCTGCTGTTGCACCGCGTGCGGGTCGGCCGCTTCAACCGTCCGCGAGTGGTGGTATGCGTGCCGTCGGCCATCACGGAGGTCGAGCGGCGCGCGGTGGCGGAGGCCGCCCGGCGGGCGGGTGCGACCGACGCCTTCCTCATCGAGCAGCCCATGGCCGCCGCCATCGGCTGCGGGCTCCCGATCCACGAGCCCATCGCCAGCCTGGTGATCGACGTCGGGGGCGGAACCACCGAGACCGCCCTGGTGTCGCTCGGCGGGGTGGTGGCGCTGGACGCCGTGCGGGTCGGCAGCTTCGACATCGACGGCGCCGTCCAGGCCTACGTGCGCCGCGAGTACGGCATCGCCGTGGGCGAGCGCACCGCCGAGGAGATCAAGATCGCGATCGGATCGGCCTGGCCGGTGCGCGACGAGCTCAAGGCCGAGGTCCGGGGGCGCGACCTGGCGTCCGGCCTGCCGAAGACGGTGATCCTGACGCCGGCCGAGATCCGGGCCGCCATCGACGACGTGATCATGGAGGTCATCGATTCGGTCGTGGCGTGCCTCGGGAAGGCCCCACCCGAACTGGCCCACGACCTCATCACCCAGGGCCTTCACCTCGTGGGTGGCGGCGGCATGCTGGCCGGCCTCGACCAGCGCATCGCCCACGAGACCGACATCGAGGTGCACCTCGTCGAGAGCGCCCTCGAGTGTGTCGTCCTGGGCGCCGGCCGCTGCATCGAGGAGCCTGCGGCGCTGCGCGTGGTGTTCCAGGCGGATCGGTAGGGCTCGGGGCCTCGGTCGCCATTAACGTCACCGGCCGTGCCAGCCACGACCGAGCTCCTCGACGCCGTCCGACGGGCGCTGCTCGACGATCGGCGCCAGCTGACGCTCGAGGAGCTGTCCGACCTGGCAGCTGTGCCCGATGCCGACGACGGTGCGCTTGCTGCGCTCGCTCACGAGGTGCGCCTGGCGTGGTGCGGCGACGTGGTCGAGGTCGAGGGCATCCTGTCGGCCAAGACGGGCGGCTGCCCCGAGGACTGCCAGTTCTGCTCACAGTCCGCGCGCTACGAATCGCCGGTGAGGGCGGTCCCTCTGCTCGCCCACGACGAGGTGGTGGCGGCGGCCGTGGAGACGGCGGCGCTGGGGGCGAGCGAGTTCTGCCTGGTCTACGCCGTGCGGGGCCCCGACGAGCGGCTGATGGCGCACCTCGAGGAGGTCGTTCCCCTCGTCCGTCGGGAGACGGGCCTCAACGTTGCGGTCAGCGCCGGCATCCTCGATGACGACCAGGCCGGCCGCCTCGCGGCCGCGGGCACGCACCGCTACAACCACAACCTCGAGACCGCCCGGTCGCACTTCCCCCACATCGTGACCACGCACACCTGGGAGGAGCGGTTCGCCACCTGCGAGCTCGTCCGCCGGCACGGGATGGAGCTGTGCTGCGGCGTGCTGCTGGGGATGGGGGAATCCGACGAGCAGCGCATCGAGCTGCTCGGGCAGCTGCGGGACGCGGGCCCCGCCGAGGTTCCCCTCAACTTCCTCGATCCCCGCCCCGGCACGCCGCTGGCTGGCCGCCCACTGGTCGCGGCGCGGGAGGCGATCCGCTGGATCTCGCTGTTCCGCCTGGCGCTGCCGGACGTGATCCTGCGCTATGCGGGCGGCCGGGAGGTCACGCTGGGCGACCTGCAGGAGATGGGCATGACTGCGGGCATCAACGCGCTGATCGTCGGCAATTACCTGACGACCTTGGGCCGGTCCCCCCAGGAAGACTTGGTCATGCTCGACAAGCTGCGGATGCCCATGGGCTCGCTCTCGCAGGTGATCTGAGTGGCCGGACCCGCTCGCTCGACGCTCCCGGCACCGGCCCACTGGCGCCACTGCTCCGGATGCGGTGCCCCCGTGGAGGAGTGCCCCGGGTGCTCGGGCCCCTATGAGCCCTGGCGCTTCTGCGTGGACTGTGGCCGCTGGCTGACGGTGCAGGTCACACCGACGGGGTGGCGGGCCCGCTGCCGGGGATGTGGCGGCGTGTTGGAGGCCTCCCACGGTGAGGCCCGTTGACGTCGAACTTGCCGCAGTTAGGGCGGTCATGACCGCTCCAAGTGCGGCAAGTTCGGTCGATTAGTTGGCCCGTCAGCCATGCCGGCGACTGTCCCCGACCCCGCATCCGGCCCGGTCCCCCGGGAGGCCATCGCCGCGCTGCCGAAGGTCGAGCTCCACGTCCACCTCGAAGGCTCGATGCGGCCGTCGACGGTGCTGGCGCTGGCCGAGCGCAACGGCATCGACCTCGGCGTCGACTCCGAGGCCGGGCTGGCGGAGCGCTACCGCTTCCGCGACTTCCTCCACTTCATCGAGCTGTTCCGCGCCGGCCTCGCAGTCCTGCGCAACCCCGATGACCTGGTGAGCTGCGCCGACGCGCTCACCGAGGAGCTGGCGCGCCAGCACGTCCGGTGGGCGGAGGTCACCACCACGCCGGTCAACCATGTTCGCATCCGGGGCTGGGGGGAGGCCGCCTACGCGGCAGCCCTCGACGAGGCCCAGCGGCGCGCCGCGGCCCACGGCGTCGAGGTCCGCTGGATCCTGGACATCTCCCGGGGCCAGGAGCTTCCCGACGACCACCTCACGGCCTCGCTGCTGTCGGGCGCCCGTGCTCCCGCCGGCGTGGTGGCCATGGGCCTCGGGGGGCCGGAGGCCGAGTGGCCGCCCGAGCTCTACGCCGACACGTTCGCCCGCGCCCGGGCGGCGGGTGTCCCGGCGGTCGTGCATGCGGGCGAGGCCGCAGGGCCGCCGAGCGTGACCGGCGCCCTCGACAGCCTGCACGCCGTGCGGATCGGCCACGGCGTCCGCGCGCTCGAGGACGGGTCGTTGGTGCGACGCCTGGTCGACGACCAGGTGCCGCTCGAGGTGTCGCCCACGTCCAATGTGCTGCTCGGCGTCACGGCCCCCTCGATCGCGGATCATCCCATCGGTGAGATGATCGGCCTGGGGATGGACGTGTCGGTGAACACCGACGACCCCGGCTACTTCTCGACCACGCTCGAGCGGGAGCTCGCCCTCGTGACCGAGCACCATGGCGTCGACGCCGGCGGCTTGGCGGCGCTGCAGCGGCGGGCGATGGCGGCGTCGTTCGCCCCTCCCGAGGTCCGGGCCGCCTTCGAGTCCGAGCTGGACGCCTGGGAGTCGACCTGGAGCCGGCCGTGACCGTGCCCACTTGCAGGCCCATCCGCTCGGCCTCTAGCGACTCACGTCCTCCGCGGCTTGACGGACCTGCCAGTCGCGATCGGTGAGCGCCCGCTCGAGCGCCGCCTCGACCTCGGGGCCGTCGAAGGGCGCCAACGCCAGCACCGCCCGCCGCCGGACCGCAGGGCGGTCACCGGTGGCGGCCAGCACGGCGGGCAGGCCCGTGGGGTCGCCGATGGCGCCGAGCGCGGCCACGGCCGCCTCCCGGCACGTCGGGTCGTCGTGCCCGGTCGCCACCGCGGCCAGGGCCACCACCACGCCGGGTTCCGGAGGTCGACGCTCGCCGGATGCCCAGGCCGCGGCCTCCACGACGCTGGCGTCCGCATCGCCGAGGACCGGGACCAGTGCGGGAGCGGTGTCTCCGGGGAGGCCAGCCGCCAGTTCCGCCGCTCGCGCCCGCACGATGGCCGACGGGTCCCCCAGGGCGGCGACGCGGTCGTCGGTCGTCAGGGACCGGGCGCGGGCCAGGGCGCCGAGCGCGGTGGCGCGCACCGACGGCTCCGGATCCGCGAGGAAGGTGCGGGCCGCGTCGCCATCGCCGCGGTGGCCGGCCACGGCGGCCGCCCGCCGGCGGGCCACTGCGTCCGCCATCTGCCGACCCATGGCCTCGCCGTTCGGGGTCAGAGCCCGCTCAGCACCTGGTTGCCGGCCACGGCCAGGGCAACGATGATGCTCGACACCACCAGGCCGAGAAAGGCCACCAGCACCAGCAGCTCCCCCGTCGCCTTGAGCCTGGTCGTGGCGCGGGGCCGCAGGGGGACCACCTGGCCCTGCTCCCGGCGCTGTGGTGGTCGCCGCCCATCGCCGGTCGCGATGCCGATGGGACCAGGGGGGACGTGCTCCGTTGGCTCCTCAAGTGGGGGGGCGGGCTCGGGTTCGAAGGCAACCGGCTCGGGCTCGAAGGCCGGGGGGCTGGGCACTGTGGGGGCGGGCTCGGGTTCGAAGGCCGGGGGGCTGGGCGCAACGGCCACCGGCTGGTGCTCGAACCTCGCCGGCTCAGGCCGGGATGCCGCCGACTGCACCGCGACCGCGGCGGGAGTGGCGGTGACCGCGGCCTGCTCCCGCGCGATCCGGGCGCCACGATCCCCTGCGTCATCGGGAAGCGCCACCGGCTCCGGCACGAGGCGTGTGGCGGCGCGCTTGGTCGCGTGCGCTGCTCGTCGTGTCCCCCGCCTCGTGGCAACGGTCGCCCGCCCGCCGCTCCGCCGCACCGCCTCGGCCGTGCCGGCGGCGGTCCGGGCCCCGGTCCGGCGTGTGCCCGCCGCTGCGCGGCGGACGAACGCGCCCGTGTGGGCCTTGCCGGCGCCGAACGCCGCCGCGGCGGATGCACCGATCGTCGCGGCGGTGGCGACCAGGACCGCCCCGCCGCCCCGGGCGATGGCCCCCGCTCGGCGGCCGACGCGAGTGCCGGCCTGCGCGGTTGCTCGACCGGCCTGCGTCCTTGCTTGTCCCGTCGCTTCCCCGGCCCGCATGCTCGCCCTTCCTGTGGCTCGACCGGCTCGCACGCTGACGCTCCGGACCATGCGCCC
>Ga0081538_10005650_pt1 | contig 11209 bp, 9 predicted proteins | sample TabmetS5T2R1_FD_71022 | JGI IMG/M metagenome (GOLD analysis project Ga0081538, IMG submission 71022) | Tabebuia heterophylla rhizosphere microbial communities from the University of Puerto Rico - S5T2R1 | ecosystem: Host-associated > Plants > Roots > Rhizosphere ...
GCGCGAGCTCGAGGTCGCGCTCGCCGCGATCGAAGGTGGGTCACCGCAGGAAATCGCTGAGCGGCTGTTCCTGGGACCGCGAACGGTCGAACTGGACCTGGCGTCGGCAGCCATCAAGCTCGGTGTTGGCTCCTCGGCGGAGCTCGCCTCGATCCTCCACGCGCCCAAGGGGCCCGTGACCGGTAGCGTTCTGCGCGGGGCCGGCGTCACCCGGCCCTGAGCTCTTCCTTCTCTCAGTGGTCTCGCACCTAGCCCGTAGGTACCTGCTCGGGACTGGCCTCCTGGTCCCGCGAGCTTGATGGTTGCGACGCGCGCAGGCGCGGCTGGCCGCTTGATGGCATCGGCCACGTGCGGACGAAGCCCATCGACGCCTTACGGGTCGGGAACTAGTCAAGGCGGCGCTGCGGCAAGCCTCTGGTCGGAAGTTCGAGCGCCTCACCGAACCGGCGCGGACACCTGCCGGGCTTGGCCCTATCCGAGGCGCCGCTGCCTGGACAGACCTACGTTGGCAGCGAGCGTCGCAACCCTCCAGGCCGGTAGCAGGGAGACTGAGCGACAACGCCGTCAGCGTGGCTCAGCTACCGCGACGCGCCAGCGGCCATCGACTGGCTCGAGGCTATCGGCTTCGCGATCGCCGCCCGCCAGCCCGGCAACGGCGGCTCGGTTCTGCACGCCGAGCTGAGCCTCGGCCAGGCCGTCGTCATGCTGTCGACCCCCGACGTGCACGTCGCGTGATTGCGACAGCGCACAGGGTCGCATCGAGGCGCCCGCCTCCGACGAGAGGGAGGCGTCCGCGAGCACTTGACTAGCTCCCACGCCGCCCTTGCAACCGTCCACAAGCGAGCGCTAGGCCAGCGATCCCGAATTCGTCGAGAAGCAGCTCTGCGAGGCTGCGCAGCTGCTCCTCGTCGAGGCTGTCGCGTAAAGGGGGGTCTGTCCGGCCGGGCTATGAGCATTCCGGCATGGCGCAGAACTTCATCGAAGGCTGTCGTGAGCAGGGGTTTTTGTTGCCGCCGGATGTGCGCGAGTGGCTGCCTGCGGATCATCTGGCGTGGTTTGTGATCGAGGCGGTGGCGGAGATGGACCTGGCGGCGTTCTATGCGGCCTATCGGGCCGATGGTCACGGCCGGGCGGCGTATGAGCCGTCGCTGATGGTGGCGTTGGTGTTGTACGCGTTCGCGACCGCTGTGCGCTCGTCGCGCGCGATCGAGCGTCACTGTCGCCAGGATGTGGCCTACCGGGTGATCACTGGCAATCTGGTGCCCGATCACGCGACGATCGCGCGCTTCATCGATCGTCACCAGCGGGCGCTGGCCGCTTTGTTCTCCGAGGTGTTGAAGCTGTGTGACGAGGCGGAGCTGGTGAAGCCGGGGGTGGTGTCGATCGATGGCACTCGGATCGCGGGCAACTGCAGCCCGGAGGTCAACTACTGCTTCGAGCAGATCGCCAGCGAGGTGATCGCCACGACGCGGGCGACCGACGAGGCAGAGGACGAAGAGTTCGGCGCGGCGCGCGGTGATGAGCTGCCCGAGCAACTGCGCACGCCCGAGGGCCGGCGCGAGTACTTCCGCCGGGCGCGGGAGCGCAGGCGGCGCGAGCAGCAGAGCCTCGAGCCGGCCGGCGAGCCCGAGGCGGAGGCGAGCGAGGAGGTGCCGCTGCGGCTCGACGCGGAGGAAATTGTGGGGCGCGGACGGCAGGGCCGGGATGCCTGGTTGCGGGAGGGCAAGCGCCGGCTCGAGCAGCATCGTTGGGACAGCCCGGATCCGATCTCGCGCGCGCGCGAGGAGCGGTTGCTGTTGGCGGCCGAGCGGCTGGAGTCAGAGCTTGAGGTCGAGCGCCGCGCCAACGAGGCCTACGAGCACTACCGGGCGACCGCGCGCGACAGGCTGGGGCGGCGGCCGGGCGGCCGGGCAGAGCCGCATCGGACGCCGGAGGTGCCTCAGGGGAAGGTGAACATCACAGACCCTGATTCGAAGCCGATCCCGGTCGGGTTCGGGTTCGTGCAGGGCTATAACGCCCAGACGGCCGTGAACGAGCAGCAGATCGTGCTCGCAGCGGAGATCACCAACGCCTCGACCGACTTCTCGCAGCTTGACCCGATGGTCAGCGCCAACATCGATGAGTTCGAACGGGCCGGGATCCGGCAGCTGCCCGAAGCGGTCGCCGCCGACGCCGGCTATTGGAACGAGCAGCAGATGGACGAGATCGTGGCCAACAAGCACATCCCGGTGCTGGTCGCGCCCGACAAAGGCAGCCGCGCAACGCCCAAGCGCTGGCTCAACGGCGGGCGCGCCAGATGGATGCGAGCGGTACTCGCCTCAGAGCACGGCCGCGAGCGATACGGGAAGCGAAAACAAACCGTCGAGCCGCTCTACGGTGACACCAAACACAACAAGGGATTCATCCGCTTTCGCCGACGAGGCCGGACGAAAGTGCGCACCGAGTTCCGCTTACTGATGATGGCCCACAACCTCACCAAGCTCCACCGCCACCAAATGGCCACGGTGGGGGTCTGAAACAGCCCCATCGGTGGTAACACCGCCACTCACCGCGGGGCCACCACCAACCACGCCGCCACGGCGAACGCGACCCCGGCGCCGCCGCGAAGGTCTGTGCGACGGCCTCCGTCCCCTGCGAGCGCGGGATGAGACCGCTCCGAGACGCTCGCTCCCTGCACGTAGCGACACCCCGCCCGGGCTTCCGGGCGGGTCGTGCTCGCGATCTGGATCAGGTTGCCGCACGTGTCATCGAACAGGGCGTCACTAGCCGCCTCCGGCCGACGACCTGTGCGTCGTCGCGGCGCGCATCGGCGAGGGCTGATCGGCGCTAGGAGCAAACGGACGAGCCCGCCAGCGGATGGATCGATCTGGCTGTTTGGCCGTGGGCTGTGTGGCCACGTGCCTGGGGATGACGGTGGGCTTTCACTGGATGCTTCACCCACCGCTCGTTTAGACCTATTCCGCCATCCGCTAAGCCCTCGCTGTGCTCGGCCCGTTGGCGTTGTCGCTGTCACCCCGGCCAGGCGGCAGCTCGGGGGTCGTCTCTGTTGCGTTCTGCTCCAAGGGGCGTAGCGGTGAAGCGCGCCACCGGCCGCGCCCCACCCGCCTGGCGGCTTCTAGGCGCGGCCTGGGGTGTCGGCCTCGGCCTCGATCTGCTCCTTGCGGACCTGCTCGGAGACCGTTTGGTCCTCGGTCACGGTGTCCTTGTCGAGGCGCACGCGCTCCTTGGGCACGGCGCGCTTCTCGACGACGACCTCTTCCTCGTGAAGGGTGACCTCGTGCTCTTCCTCGGAGATCTCCGGGGCGGCCGTGGCGTCGCCGACGTTGGCGTCGGTGATCGGCTCGCGCTCGACGCGGACCTCCTCGCGCTGCACGGGCACCGTCTGCTGCACTTGCTCGGTGACCACGTACTTGCGCAGCCGCGCGCGTCCGCGCTCGCGGCTGGTCTTGCCGACCCGCAGCTCTTCCTCGGAGCGGGTCATCGCGTCGTCGGTGGTAGGGCCGCTGGTGTCGTGGCCGACCGTGTCGCGGCCGCTGCCGCGGGCCAGCCCGGGGTCCGAGCGGACTTCCGAGTACTCGAACCCGTAGTGGCGGAAGAGGTTGGCTTCCTCTTCCTGTGAGAGCTCGTGGTCGGGCACGACGGCCGGGGCGTCCTTGACCTGCTGGTTGTCGTAGGGCACCCGGACCTGTCCGCCGGTCTCGCTTGCCTCGGCGGTCGGGATCAGGCTCAGCTTCGAACCGGCCATCCCCGTCTTCACCGCCACCCAGTCGGGCTTGCCGGTCTCGGTGTCCATGTAGATCTCTTCGACCGTGCCGATCTTCTGGCCGTTGCTGTCGACGGCGTTGCTGCCGCGCCACTCGGCTACGGCTGAGTCTGTCGGGTTCGTCGTTTCTGCTCCTGGCGGTTGTGTGAGTCGACGGGTACTTCCGTCTCTTGACTCAGTCCCGCTGCTTTCCTTTTGAAGGCCCGGTCGCGGGGTGGCCGTTGTGGCCCGAACGCTCGTTGCGTCTTTGCTGAGCTCGCGCTCGGTCGCTTTGATCACGCCGGCACGGGCCTTGTGCTTACGCTCGTAGGCGCGCGCGTTCTTGATCCGCTGCTCGTCGCCTTCGGAGAGCACCGCACGGATCTCGTCAACCCGCAGCTCGTCGTATCCGGGCCAGGGCTCGTCGCCCTGCAGCGACTCGATTCTGCTCGTGATCGTGGAGCGGTTCTCGTTCTTGCGCTCGTAGGCGTCGACCTTGGCGAGGTCCACCTGGGACAGCTCAGGCAGCTTCTCCAGGATGTCGTTGGCGCTAAGCGAGTTGTAGCCCGAGATCGCCAGGTCTGACTCGGACCCGACCGCACCCTTGACCGTGCCCTCCGCACGCGCGACCCCCGGTACCTTCCGCGCCTGGCGGCTGGTGCGCCGGGCTGTTCCGGTCCCCCTGCGGGCCGTGCGCTTGGCGGCGGCGCCTACCGCGCCTGCGGCATCCGCCGCACCCGTCTCGGTCACGTCATACGACCCGTTGGCCTCGACCTCCGCACGCGTGACGGCGTCCGTGAGGCGGGGGATTTCGCCAAGCACCCGGTCGAGCATTCGCTGCTCGTCGCCCAGCACCGACTCGGCCAGACGCTCCGTCCGTTGGTCACCCGCGACGCGGGCGAGCCGAGCGAGCGAAATGTAGGTCGCGATCTCGAGCGCCTCGCTCGCACACGCGTCCTTGGCGTTCTTAAGCAGCTTCTCTTCGCCGCCAGATCCCCGGACGACATTGAGCGGAGCCTTGGCGAGCGCAAGCGCCTGACCAGCCACCGTTTGGACCACACCCACCCCCAGCTGGAGCGGATTGGCGCCCTGACCAAGCTCTCCCAGCCGCTCCTCGATGCGGCTGGAGTGTTGGCGGGTTTCCCGAAGATGCCGCTCCAGCGCGTTGCGATAGCCGCCCTTTGGCGTCATCGCGATCTGCGCCTGAAGCTCGCGCGCCAGAGCCAGCTCGGTGGCGTGAGCCTCGTTGAGGTACTGCACGATCTTCTGTTGCTGTTGCTTACTCAAGATGTCGACTCCCGTTGAAATGAGGCACCCGCTCGGCCCCCCACCCCGGCCCGAACGAATCGGTCCGTCCCGGGCCGTGGTAGAGGTCGAGGCGGGGCGGTGACGTTTCCTGCCGCGCTTGCGCGCGCTGTTAGCCAGCGTGTAGGCGGTAGCCCGGCCGGCCAGCGTGTGGCCTAACGATCGTCGTCGTCGGCCTGTACGGCTCGCTGCTGCCGGACTTGGCAAGCCCGCGAGAGATGAAGTAGCCCGCGCCCAGAATCACGACGTACAGCCATGCCGGGCGAGCGATGAACCCGTCCGTGCCGTTGTCGCCGCCATTGATCACCGCGGCGCTGACCAAGATGGCCACGACCAGGCCGACCATCGCCCAGAACTCGGTCGTCTTGAACGCCTGTTTCGTCTCCGTCGCCAGCCGACGGACGGCACGCCCCACGCCCGGCCGCGAGGTGGCGAGATCGCCACCGGTGGCACCTGTAGTAGCCATTGAAGAACCTCCTCGGTTCTCGAGTCGATGTCGAAGTACCGAGGCGGACGGTGTCGAGAGCATCCGCGCCAGCGCTTCTCGCTAGGTAAGCCCGGGGAAACGTCACGAGTCCGCGCCGCGTCCGCCCGACCGTGTCCTGCTGCCCGCCGCCGCGAGGCGTAAACAGACGACCTGTCACACGGCCGAGTGAGCTGGAGGCGCCGCAAGTGTCACCGCTGCGGGACGCGCCCGTAGGCGCAGCTGGTCCCCCCGCCCCGGTGCCTCGGCGCGGCGGTCGCCCTGCCCAGTGGCGCGGCCCGCCCGCCATTCGCGGCAGCTCGCCCGGGCCGCCGTGCCGCCCCTACCCCGTAGGGGGCCGGCGGAGGCGGGAGCGCGGAGCTCGGCCCTCGTGACCGTGATCCGTCGGTGGGTGCCGTCAGCGGTGGTCGTCGATCAGGCGACGGGCCATCGACTGGGCTCGCTGCGCGGCATCCACGTCGCCCTCGGCGGCCGCGATGATCGATCCCTTCATGAGGATGTGCCAGGAGTGAGCGAAGGCGTCGGGGTCGCGGAGGCCGGCTTGCTCGGCGAGGCCTCGAACGATCGAGCGGATGTTCTCGAGATGCCGCACGCTGGCGCCCCCGGCGGGGTGCCCGGGCCCCAGTTCGAGCAGCACGTTGATGAACGAACACGCCTCGAAGTCCTCGCGGCGGAACCACTCGTCGAACGCGTCGAAGATGGCGAGCAACTGCTCCTCCGGGCTTGAGGCCCGCCGTCGGGCCTCCTTCTCGACCCACCCGTTCGTCCAGCGCTGCTCGCGGCGTTCGAGGAAGGCGACCACAAGGTCGTCCTTGGAGGGGAAGTGGCGATAGAGCGACGCCTTGGCGACCCCGGCGCGCTCGATCAGCTCGTCGACTCCAACGGCCCGAATACCACGCCGCGAGAACAGCTCGTAGGAGGCCTCCAGGATGCGGTCACGGACGGGACTCACGCCGGTGGCGGACGGGAGATTGCCGACCATCGGGGGAGCATAGCGCCACTAGACAGACCGGTCTTTACTGTGATACAAGGTGATTGGTCTTTCGGGGCGAGCCTCCTGTGGCATCTGAGGCCACTGGTCTGGCCCCGAGACAGCTGGTAAAGGGGGACGAAGCGCGGCCGACGCCCCGGCCCCGTCGCGGACCTTTGTCAGGTCAATAACGACGGAGGTCCAAGCATGACCGCAGCAGCCCTCGCTTCGGCGAGCCCAGCCCCGCTTCCTCGCCGGACCGCGCTTCACCGTGCGGCTGTTCGGCGGGTCGAGCGGCGCCTATTGGTCAGGTACTACCAGGAGGGTGACCTCGCCGCGCGGGAGGAGCTCGTGGAGCGCTTCCTGCCGCTGGCGCGGGACCTCGCGCTTCGCTACACGTACACCAACGAGCCGTTCGACGACCTGCTACAGGTCGCCAGCCTCGGCCTAATCAAGGCCATCGACCGGTTCGAGCCCGATCGCGGCACCAAGTTCACGAGCTACGCCGCCCCCACCATCCTCGGCGAGCTCAAGCGACACTTCCGCGACAAGGGCTGGGCCCTGCGCGTGCCGCGCGACCTCCAGGAGAGCGCCCTGGCGGTGAGCCGCGAGACCGACGCGCTCTCGAAGAAGCTCGGTCGCTCGCCGACGGTGCGCGAGGTGGCCGCCGTCCTCGACTGGACCGTGGAAGAGGTGGTCGAGGCGCAGGAGGCGGGCGCCAGCTACGAGGCGGCGTCGCTCGACGCGCCCACCGCCCGCGACAACGACGAGGCCGCGCCGCTCCTCGACCTGATCGGCGGCGAGGACCCCGCCTACGAGCTCGTCGAGAGTCGCGACGCGATCGCCAGCTCCTGGAAGGCGCTACCGGACGAGGAGCGCCGGGTGCTCGAGCTGCGCTTCACGAGCGACCTCACCCAGCGCGAGATCGGCAAGCGGATCGGCTGCTCACAGATGCACGTCTCGCGCCTGCTGCGGCGCGCGCTCTACCGGCTGGAGACGGCCGCAGCCGCCGCCTGAGCGAGCGGTGTCCCGGACGGGCGCCCTGTCTACGCCAGACGCGCCGCGACCGGCGCTCACTTGGGTGGCAGCTTGTCGGAATCACGACGGTGCACCGCCAAAGCCAAACGGGGGAGAAGCGCAGAACAGGGATGGCGCCCAAGCCGCCGGAGAGCGGTAGCTCGTGGAAAGACACCCGAGCGCGAGGACTTCGCTCAGGGCAAATGCGACCGGCGCAAGCACCTTTGCCTGAGCCGCCCGGCGTGTGCGTGGTGAGCGGTGGGGTATTGGGGGCCGAGGCGAGAACAGCGAAAGGAGAGGGCACAAACCATGGCCACGGCGACGAGGTTGGGACAGGCGGGCCTGCAGGGCTGGCGCGAGAAGGTGGCGGACGGGATAGCGGAGCCGGTGGCGCGGCGCGCACCGTTGGACTCGGAGCAGGTGCGTGCTCTGCTCGGCGCAGTCTTCTTTGTGCTCTCGGTGCTGTACGTCGTCAAGACGGTCGCGGCCGCGACCCGCAAGGTGCGGCAGAGCTGAGCGGGTGCCTGGGGGCCGCGGCTTGTTCGGCGCCGGTTCTTCTCCGCTGGCCGTTTTCGGGTAGCGAGGGGAGCACCTGACGGTCGCGCGATGAGGGTCATCACCTGGAACGTGGCCCGTCGCTCGTCGCGGCTGGCCGAGCAGGCCGCGGCGCTGGCGAGTCGTGAGCCCGACGTGGTGGCGCTTCAGGAGGTCACGAAGAGCACGCTTCCGCTCTGGCGGGCGCTGCTGAAACGGATCGGGCTTCCCCACGTCCGGGCGTCGCGCGCTTCGGCCCACGTCGTTCGTCAGTGGGTCATCGCCTGCAGCGTTGCTAACTCGCGCTTTGGGGCGTGGAGCGTTGCTGGCGGCGCAGTGTGATCTCCGTGACGACGGCGGAGGCGACGTCTTTGATCAGGCTGATCTCGTCGCGTTTCCAGATGCGAGGCTCGTGGTCGATCACGCATAGCGTTCCGATGGCGTGTCCCTCGCGGGTGATTAGGGGCACGCCCAGGTAGGCGATTACCCCGAGGTCGCGGATCGCGAGGTTGTCGAGCAGGCGCTCGTCCGTGCGCGCGTCGCTGACGATGACTGGCTCCCGCGCCGCCACGACGTGCTGGCAGAACGAGTGCGAGAGCGGTGTCTCCCGCTGGCTGGCCCATGGCTCCGGCAGCCCGAGGCAGCTCTTGAAGAATTGGCGGTCGCGGTCGATGGCTGAAACGAGTGCGACGGGCGCGTTGACTGCCTTGGCGGCGAGCCGCGCGAGTCTGTCGAATTGCTCCTCGGGTGGGCTATCGAGCAGGGCGGCATCGTGGAGCGCCGCCAGGCGCGCGGGCTCGGCGAGCGCCTTCGCTAGTTCGTCGTCGGTGCGGGCCCGGCCGTTGGCGCGCGCGGCGATGTCGGCGAGCGTGAGCTCGGCGTCGGGGTCGCCGCGGCTGCCCGCGAGCTTCGCCAAACGGATGATCGTCGCCTCCCGGACGAACTGGGCGGCGCTCACGCCCAGCAGGCGGGACTCGCGCTCGAGCATCGCCCACAGGTCCTCGCCGAAGCGGACGGTTGTTGCCTTCATGCCCACGATAGGAGCCTACTCGACGGCCCTGCTGCGCTAGTCGCTATCGCTATGTCCGTTTAGAGGACTTTCATCCGGGCATCGGTAGCTAATCCGCTATCGCAGTGCAACCCGAGGGAGAGTTGATGGCAGCCGTTCAGATATCCGATTCGATCCAACAAGCGTTCGATTCGTTTTTCGCGTTCTTGCCCAACCTGCTGGCGTTCCTGGTGATCCTGGTGGTGGGGTACTTCATCGCCAAGCTGGTTTCGAAGATCGTTCAGAAGGTGGCCGAGAAAGCTGGTTTGGACAAGGCGCTGCACGAGTCTGATGCGAAGCGCTATGTCGACCGGGTCATTCCCGACGCGTCGCCGTCGGCGGGAATCGGGAGGGTGTCCTTCTGGATCATCTTCGTGTTCGTACTGTCCGCCGCGATCGGCGCCCTGAAGATCCCGGCGGTCACGACGTTCATGAACCAGGCGCTGGCCTACCTGCCGAACGTGATCGCCGCGATCGTCATCTTCGTCGTCGCAGCGGCGATCGCAGGCGCGGTCGCCGGCCTGGTGGCGAGGACGATGGGCGACACGCCCACCGGCAAGGTCGTCGCGGCAGTCGTTCCGGCACTGGTGATGGGGATCGCGCTCTTCATGATCCTCAACCAGCTCAAGATCGCCCCCGAGATCGTTCAGATCACCTACACGGCGCTGATCGGCGCGCTCGCCCTCGGCCTCGCCCTGGCCTTCGGCCTGGGCGGTCGGGAGGTGGCCGCGGAGATGCTCCGGAACGCCTACCGCAAGGGCCAGGAGCACGGGGGCCGGGTCAAGGCTGACATCCAGGCGGGCAAGGAGCGCGCCCGGGACCAGGCCCAGACAGCAACGCAGCAAGCCCGCCCGCGCGCCGAGCCGACGCGTCGGGACGGGACGGGCGCTCGGCCCGCAACCGGCTGACCGCGCACGCAAGAAACAACCAAAAGGAGAAACGCAATGACTACGGGTATGACGCACGCTTACGACTGGCAGGGCCGCACGTTGAAGGACCGCAACGGCGACAAGATCGGCACGATCGACGCGCTGTATCTCGATCATCAGACCGATAAGCCGGAATGGGCGCTCGTGAATACGGGCCTGTTCGGGACGAAGTCGTCGTTCGTGCCGCTCGCCGGCGCCTCGCCGAGCGGCGAGGACGTGGTGGTGCAGGTCGAGGCGCAGCAGGTGAAGGATGCGCCGACGATGGCTCCGGACGAGGAGCTCTCCGAGCAGCAGGAGGCGGAGCTGTTCCGCCACTACGGCATCGACTACACCACCGAGGGGTCCGTCACTGCGACGGACGACGGCCGCGCTGCCGTCGGCCACGACACGAGCGGCCCCACGACCGACGACGCGATGACCCGCTCCGAGGAGGAGCTGCGCGTCGGTACGGCCAAGCAAGAGCGCGGTCGCGCACGCCTGCGCAAGTACGTGGTCACCGAGGAGGTCCAGCAGACGGTGCCCGTGCAGCGCGAGGAGGTTCGCATCGAGCGCGAGCCGATCACGGACGAGAACGTCGACCAGGCGATCTCGGGACCCGAGATCTCCGAAGAGGAGCACGAGGTCGTCCTTCACGAGGAACAGCCCGTGGTGGAGAAGCGGACCGTGCCCAAGGAGCGCGTGCGGCTCGACAAGGAGACCGTCGTCGACGAGCAGACAATCTCGGAGGAGCTCCGCAAGGAGCAGATCGAGGCCGACGGCGACACCCGTCGCTAGCCCCGGAGAGGAATCAACCATGGCAAGGGAAACGACCTACGGGGCGGGAATGCCCCGCACAGACCGCAGCGGGGCTCGGCGCGTCGAGGGCCGCAGCGGCGGCGGGCTGCGAAAGCTGCTGCCGCTGCTGCTCGGCCTGCTCCTGGCGGTCCTGCTGGCGGTGCTCCTGATCTCGCTGATCGGAGGCGACGACGACAACGGCAGCTCGGACGCCGGCCAGCTGACCGCCGGCAACGCGCAGCTGCTGCCACCGCCCGCGGGCGGCCTTTCCGCTCAGGTCGGAGAGACCGCGACCGGCAAGGATGCCCTCGTGCAGTCCGTCAACGGAAACGAGGGGTTCTTCGTCGGCTCGAGCACGAAGGATCGCGTCTACGTCGAGTGGGGCGGCGACATCGGCGAGAACGAG
>Ga0081538_10005651_pt1 | contig 11206 bp, 10 predicted proteins | sample TabmetS5T2R1_FD_71022 | JGI IMG/M metagenome (GOLD analysis project Ga0081538, IMG submission 71022) | Tabebuia heterophylla rhizosphere microbial communities from the University of Puerto Rico - S5T2R1 | ecosystem: Host-associated > Plants > Roots > Rhizosphere ...
AAATCCATGTAGTCACTATCCTTTTTTCAATACGATAAGCTGAATAGTGGATAATCACAAAATGAGACTGATTTCAAACATGAAAATGGAATAGCGAATTTTATAAATGACCCAAAACAACCGACTTTGGTTGGCAAGAATTTGTGGATCAATAGGGGCAAAAAGTGTTGGCAGTCTAAGAGACCAGATAAGGAAGGCTTTTACCTTGGGAGCAGACTACATTGAGATCCGTTTTGATTTTCTTAACACCTCGGATATAGAACGCGGTATAGGAATTGCTGAGTCATCAAAGGATAAAGCTATATTTACATTAAGATCCGCTCAAGAAGGAGGTAAATTCAAGGGAACCGAAAACGAAAGAGTTGAAATATTGGAAAAATTGTGTATAGCAAGACCGATGCTTCTGGACGTTGAGTATCGAACCATTAAAAATAACGATTACTTGGCAGATTTCTTGTCAAGCCACCAAACACCCATTCTCCTCTCTTGGCATGATTTCAAATGCACTCCCCCAACCTATCGATTACGAAAGGTCCTAAATGGAATGAAAATATATAGTAATTTTGCGAAAATAGTGACAACAGCCAGGGAGATACATGATGTATTACGAGTACTTGATCTTTATGAGGGTGCTTCAGGATTAGAGTTGATTGCCTTCGCTATGGGCGAGTTTGGAGTCATCTCAAGAATTCTATGCACTATGGTAGGAAATGCACCATTTACGTACACCTCGGTAAAAGATAACACGGGGCCGGGTCAACTGGACCTGAGAAGCATGAGAAAGCTGTTTGATAGGATTAACTCAAATTATTATTCCGATCCCAATGCAAGATAAGGGTAGTAACAAGACTTATTGTATCATCGGCGATCCTATTCAACACTCACTTTCCCCAGCAATGCAAAATGCAGCATTCAATAAGCTGAGATTGAATAGCTCATATATTGCATTTAGAGTCAGGAAGGGCGAGCTCAAGGAATCTATTGAATCCCTCCGCGCTATTGGGATGTCTGGATTTAATATCACAGTACCGCACAAGGTCGAAGTGATAAATTATGTTGATGAGCTTGACGTCAGCGTACGCAAAGCGAATGCAGTAAATACAGTACACAATGTGGCAGGTGTATTAAAGGCTTACAATACTGATATCTATGGGTTTATACATCCCTTGCATTTGCGTAAAATTAACTTTAACGGAATGAAGGTTCTTCTGATCGGAGCTGGGGGAGCCGCTAGGGCTGTATTGGCAGCGCTGGGTGATGAAAATGGAATTTCGGAAGTAAATATAGCTAACCGCTCGGAAGGAAATGCAAGACTTTTATTAGACGTATCTGTTCCGCTCGGTCTAAATTGCAAGATTATAACATGGGAAGAGATACCCGCATTTTCCAAAACGGCAGAACTGATTGTGAATGCAACAACTATTGGAATGAACAGCGAACCCAGTTTAGTTGACTTTCATAATATAAATAAACACGCTCTAGTCTATGATATAGTGTACCGGCCGGTACATACTGCTCTCCTAGATAACGCGAAACAAGCAGGTGCGCAAGTAATATATGGTTACGAGATGCTGCTCTATCAGGGCGCGAAGTCATTTGAAATTTGGACCGGAATGCCAGCGCCAATCGATGGAATGAAAAAAGCATTACTAGGAACCGTAGGTGAGGTTTTTTAAATACCAAGGTTCGATCGACCGTTCACGGCGCAATTTCAATAGTTAATGCAATTGCTACTGGATATGGATCAGCCTTAGGCACAACTTTGAAGACAAGTGTCGAAGTGGAATTACAAAAGGGCAATGGAATACTATTTCGATCTGAAGCAGGAACACCCCTGCTTAGAAATATATTTGATAGAAGTCTCCCAAATGAAATAACGAAGAACAATTTAGTAGTTGTAACGATAGACTCACAAATTCCAGCCGGGATGGGGCTGAAAAGTTCCAGCGCAGTATCAAACGCCGCAGCGCTAGCTTGCGCTGCCCTTGTTGGAGACAATCTAGACGACGAGATAATTTTGAATTCTGCAATACGTGCTTCACTGGAAGCGGGAATCACGATAACCGGAGCCTATGACGATTCTACAGCATGTTATTTTGGGGGGATTGTAGTAACTAACAACTACGAACGTGAACTTATCCTCCGAGAACAGGCGCCATCTGATTTATACGTCGTGGTATTCCTTCCCAACAACAACAGACGTGGAAATATACGTAATCTGTATCTATTTTCAGATCTCTTTATGGACGCATTTAACTTAGCTAAGACTCGACAATATTGGAAAGCCATGAAACTAAATGGCTTAATCACTGCATCTGCATTATCGAGCGACTACATACCTATTCTGACAAGTTTACAGAGAGGTGCATTGTCAGCCAGTATTTCAGGAAATGGTCCATCTATAGCTGCTGTCACCTATAAAGAACACATTGATGACATCTTAAAAATATATGATAAATATGGTGGTGTAACCATTGTTTCCAAAGCTAATAATAATAAGGCAAGTTTCGAGGTATTAGTTGGTTAGTATTGTAATAGAAAAGTCAAGAATTAGCGGTACGCTAAGATGTCCATCTAGCAAGAGCTATACTCATCGAGCAATTGCTATCGCTTCACTTGCCAAAGGAAAGTCGGTCATCAATAGGCCCTTGCTATCGCGAGATACCATCGCAACTTTGTCGGCATCAAGTGCATTGGGAGCAAAAATCATTCAGCATGGCTCGAGACTAGTTGTTGCAGGAACGCAAAACTTGCATGCTCCTGACGATATCATAAATGCAGAAAATTCTGGTACCACACTTAGAATATTCGCGGTAATGGCATCCCTGGTTAAGAAAGGATTTACTATCTTAACTGGGGATGCTAGCCTTCGTAAACGGCCGATGCAACCAGTGCTCGATGCGTTGACTCAGCTCGGCGTTGAATGTCATTCATCCCAAATGAACGGATTTGCCCCTCTATTGATAAAGGGCGGTGGAATTCGTGGGGGTAATGTGACAATCGATGGAAATATATCGAGTCAATTCCTCACCTCATTGTTAATTTCAACCATCTACGCAAGATCGCCAGTTTCGATCCACGTAAGAGGAAAGCAGGTATCGAAACCATATATTAATTCAACCATGGCAGTGATGAAAAAATTCGGAGTAACTATTGATTATGAAAAAGATTTTTTAGAATATCATATAGAGCAGAAAAAATATAGACCGACAGAGTTTGATGTACCGGCGGACTTCTCTACGGCAGCATTGCTTCTTGCTGCCGGAGTTCTTGCAGGACGAAGCATCACTCTAAAAGGACTGGATTTCTCCATTCCTCAAGCAGATTCAAAGATTCTAGAAATCCTGAAGGATATGAATGCAGAAATAAGTGTCAATAAGAACCGTGGAGAGGCAAAAGTCGTTGGTACCGAGATTCTTGAAGGCGGTACCTTTGATCTAATTGATTCTCCTGATTTACTACCCGTGGTTTCGATACTGGCTTTGAAAGCTAGGTCCCCAGTCATTGTAACAGGTGTCGCCCACACACGTTTAAAAGAAACGGACAGGGTGGCAAACATAGCTTCTCAGATAAAAAAATTTGGGGCCACAGTTAATGAAGAAAAAGATAAATTAATGATAACCGCTCCGCGGTCCCTTCAGAATTCAACTATCCAAGCTTTTAACGATCATAGGCTTTTCATGGCTTTTACAATCGCGTCTTTACTAACAGAAAAGTCAGTAGTAGAAGGTGCAGAACATGTCGACATTTCATACCCAAATTTTCTATTGGACCTTATAAAACTTGGAGCAAGGATTGGCTATCAATAATCATGGTTATTTTTGTAATTCACGTTTCTAGTTTGACTAGTTCAAACCACCAAAATTGCATTAAGTTCAACACTGTCAAATCTTTGAGTTCCTAAGAAATACTATCATTGTAAATGATCTAAACAAAAGTCATCTTAAAGTGGATATATATAGAGTAGCAACAAATCTTGCATTATCAGCACAATGGTCGGAGGCTTAATTGGCGAACGTTTTGCTTGCATGAGCTTTGGGGAAAGCCATGGGAAATGTGTGGGAATGATTGTAGACGGATGCCCCGCTGGGCTCCAACTGGATGAGGGAGATATTCAATCTCTGCTTGATCTTAGGAAGCCAGGCCAAACAATTATCACTACGCAGAGAAAGGAAGCCGACAAGGTAGAGATTCTTTCTGGCGTTTTTAACGGTTTCACTACAGGTGCTCCGATATGTATGTTAATTTGGAATAGAGAACATGATTCGAGCTCCTACGAATCGGTAGTAACAAGACCACGACCAGGACACTCTGATTATCCAGCAATGGTAAAGTATGCCGGTTTTTCTGACTATAGAGGAGGAGGAAGATTTTCAGGGCGATTGACTGCAACTTTTGTCATGGCAGGTGCAATTGCTAAGAAATTGCTTTATCACACCTTGGGTATTGAAACGATCGCCTACACAGTACAGATTGGTCAAATAAGGGCAAATGATATTGATTTAGAAGATGCAAGAAAGAATAGGTATACAAATGATACCAGATGTCCTGATTTAGACGCCGCGCGTCAGATGAGAGAAGCAATACTCCGGACTAGGAAAGAAGGGGACTCATTAGGAGGGGTTATTGAGTGCATTTGCACGGGTTTGCCAGTAGGTCTGGGTGAGCCGATATTTTCTTCTTTGGAAGCTGACATAAGCAAGGCAGTATTTAGCATCCCTGCTGTTAAAGCAGTTGAATTCGGCTCAGGGTTTTTGGGATCTGAAAAAAAAGGATCCCAGAATAATGATTCATTTATCATCAAAAATGGTAAAATAGTGACAAAGACAAATAATGCAGGGGGAATTTTAGGTGGACTATCCAATGGTATGCCTATTAGGATGCGAATTGGATTTAAGCCAGCCTCTTCGATAAGCCTTACACAAAGAACCCTGGATATTTCCACCCTCTCAGAAGTAGACCTGAACGTATCCGGCAGACACGACCCCTGCGTAGTACCCAGAGCACCTCCAGTGGTGGAATCCATAGTGTCAGTAATCATTGCTGACCATGCCCTTAGATCGGGATTTATTGGAACTGTATTGGAGAAATGGCCGAGGAAAAGAGAAGCGAAGAACTAAGTAACCTGCGAGCGGAGATCCTCGATGTTACACTTGATATCATAACAAAAGCTCACAAAAGGATGAAGCTATCGGAACAGATCGGAACCATCAAGGGAAATTTGAATATTGAGATCGAGGATGAAAAGGTCGAACAGGAAGTACGTAGATCTGTTATCGAATTGTCGCATGCGCTGGGAGTCGATCCTGCTTTCTCTGGTAGGCTTCTAAATATGTTGCTAATGGAATCGATTCGTTTGCAGCAAATACAACACAAAAAAATAGGAAATAATCCTATGGTAGCAACTCATCTCAGTGTCTTTATGAAAGCCAAGGAAATGGAAAGCCTAGGTAAGAAGATTATACATCTGGAGGTTGGAGAACCGGATTATTCACCACCCAGGCAGATAAGGAATGCTCTTATTGAATCATACAACGAGAAACGGTTTCATTACACAGACCCAAGAGGCTTATTGAAACTGCGCCAGGCCATTGCAAAAAAAGTTGGCCATGGTATTGACCAAGATGAGGTTATTGTTACCACCGGTGGAAGATTCGCTTTATTTTCAGCCATACTCTCTATATTAAGGCCAGGGGAGGAAGTAATTTCCATTGAACCATCATGGCCGGCATACCGGGAATTCGTAGATTTTGCAGGAGGGAAAGTAAAAACCCTAGGCACTACTCTAGAGAATAATTGGACTCCTGACATAAGGCAGCTAGAGGAGATGATAGGTCGTCATACGAAAATAATCGTTCTGAACTATCCAAACAATCCTACTGGCAAGATCTTGGAGGAAAAGGATATGACAAGAATTGTCTCGCTAGCACAGGATAATGGGCTGTATGTGATTAGCGATGAGGTCTATTCAGAATACGCCTTTAAGGGATTCACAAGTTTAACCCATTTTGAGTACGATAAAAGTATTGTCGTTTCGTCATTTTCCAAATCCTGTGCAATGACAGGTTTCAGAGTTGGATATGGAATTGCTGATAAAGAACTTATAAGTAAGATGGCAAGAATTCAGGCAATTGCTTTGACTAGCGTAGCGGAACCAATGCAGTATGCAGCATTATCTGCTATAAACTATGATCCTGCTAGAAACGTGAAACTAACCAAAGAACGATTGGATCTAATATCAGAGAAGCTATCCAATATGTCACTTAATTTTATTATTCCTGATGGTGGGATGTACGTCTTTCCACGATTAAAGGGTTTAATCCAGAATGACATAGCACTAGTAAAAAAGCTACTAGACTTGGGAGTTGCTGTCGCCCCCGGAAGTGGATTCGGGCAAGATTATACACAATTTATCAGAATTTCAGCGTGTCAACCTAAGAAATTGCTAGCACGGGGTTTAGATGCTATCAATGCAGTTTTGTTTGTCCACTGATGGAAATGGTCCAAATCATATCAATAATAGGAGCTGGGGGCAAAATGGGTTCGTGGTTTATGGGCTACTTCTCAAGAAAATCAGATACAAAAGTTTTTGCTTATGATAAAAATGTTCTCTGGAAGCCTCCTGAGAACGTAACCCTGAGTGAAAGCGCTGAAGGTTGTGCAAGAGAAGCGGATCTAGTAATAGTAAGTGTGCCAATTACTGTCGCACCAAAGGTCATAAAAAGATGTGCTTTGAGTATGAAATCAGGTGCTACACTAGCAGAGATCTCTTCGATTAAAGCTAAGACCTTTTTCATGTTAAAGAAATACTCCAAAAGAGTAATCCCCCTATGCATACATCCCATGTTTGGACCAGGTGCATCCAATATTAGGGATGCAAGGATACTCTTAATACCTGTAGAAGACGAGAAAATGGAATCAGAGGCGCTGTCGTCTCTAATCCGAGGACCAGAGATTGTAGTAATTCCTTCTGCCCAAGTTCATGACAAGTACATGGCAATAATCCTTGGGATAACTTATTTTGCAAATTTGATATTTGCAAATATATTGTCAAAGGAGGATATCTTATTTCTGGAGAAGATCTCGGGGACCTTTTTTAGAATTCAACTCCTCTTGATTCTGGGAGTTCTAAGCGATGATCCAGATCTTATTGCCTCTATTATTTCACAGAATGCCTATACTGAAAAATATATATCTGAGTATCTTCATGAAGCTGAGACGCTCAGAAGTACACTAGAAGGAATGAATAGGGATAAGGATCAGTTAAGAAATATGTTTTCGGCCAAATCAGTTTTTGAACAGAATTTTGACCTGCAGAAGTCATATCAAAAAATATATACAATGTTTAGAAACCAGAAAAGATTGCTGTAGGTCTTTGATTAAAGGATGTCGATTACCCACCCTTATTGACGTATTTTTGAAAGAAGGAAAAATTTGATCGAGTATCGTTTTGGTCTGTTGACAAGGGATTATCAACTGGATGGTCGTATTGTGATATGATAAGATATATGTACGAGGTACATAATCGTAGGCTCTAATGCGCACACTAGAAACAACGGTGCGTAAAGATGACAGACAGTATCGTTTTTAAAAAGGTATACTCTATATAGTAAGATTGGAAGCACTCTATATAGAATACTATACATAAAGTCTGGTGTGTGAGGCCGTGTAATGATGTAAATTTGACGATTATCTTCTATGATATATAATAATAGCAGTAATGCAAAGAGAATGCTATGAAAAAACAATTTGCTAATCATCTCTTGTGTCTACAGCATGAATACAGGGATATGCGGCTTTCTTTATTTCCGTTGCACATTGTTAATGACAATGAATGCGTTGAAGGATTCCTGCAGTGTTCTCATTGTGAGACCATTTATCCTATAATTGAGGGAGTAGCTATAATTGTAAAGAATTTCTCGCGGTATATTCAGACAAGAACCTCCAGCTATGGTAAATGGTTATTGAAAACTAGAACAGACAAGATGAGGGGGTTTCTAAGAGAAGCAAGCAAGAACTTAGATTTATCTCAGCTTGAAAAAGATCGTTACGAAGAAGAAGGTGTTTGGTATGCGCCGTACCGGTGGACACATTATGACCATGAATCTCCAGATAGACTTCTCAGCTCTTTGAAGTGGCATTTGAAGCCAAATGAGCTGTACAATAGAGTGATTCACGGATTAAGTCCGAAGATGGATGGGACAGCCCTTGACATGGGATGTTCGATAGGGTATAGCACGATCACACTTTCAAGAAAATATGCTTTCGCCATAGGAATTGATTTGTCTTTTTCTTTCATAAAAGAAGCGAGAAGGAGAATGTACGAATATGGGAAGGGAAACGTAGAATTTTGTGTAGCAGATTCCCTATTAACGCCATTTAGTTCAGGAAAGTTTGATGCGGTCATTGTATTCAATATGATAAATTTGATTGATGCAACAAAGCTTCTGGACTCTATTCATTCTCTCTTGAAACCCTTGGGTTACCTTGTTATCGCTGACCCCTTCGATTTTAATCACGAACCTAAACCCCAAATTAGTTTCGACAGTAAATCATTCAGAGAACTACTCAAAAGTTCTAGGTTTGAGGTTGATTACAGAACCGGCGCGAAAGAGTCTTATATTCCATGGATTTTGAAAGTTAGTGAGAGAACCTATCTTTTCTATTTTGTCGATTATATCAAGGCAAGAAAGATTTCTAAACACAAAACGGGTTGAATTCAATTAATCATGTGCATTCTCTCGAGACGCATCGATTCGAACATTTGTGTGAGGGTTCGGCGTGGTTTCTAAGAAAGCTAATAGATATGGTGATTATTGACATTGGGATACCAGCATTATTCCCCTTTCAGCCGAGGCAGCCATCCGCCAAGAGGACGATTAGAGGGTTTTAATGATCGGGCTATGCTAGCCTCATTGATTAACGAACCAGGACAATAATTTAAATTACATTGCACTTTAAATTATCCCACCTTACATTTGGGAGTGATCTAAAAATACTTGCACTTCCGTCCTGACTTGTCGCGATATTCATGTCCAAATTCTGATAAGGATGACAGAGTCTCACTGTCAAATACAGTTCCATCTTTGCAAACAAGCTTATTTCCAATGCAACAGCTGGCGCAGATTCCGATTCCACATTTCATATGACGTTCGAGACTTGCCTGGACAGGAATTATGCTTGCTGAAGCAAGATCAAATACCTTCTTCATCATTCCCTCAGGTCCACATGTGTATACAGTATCAAATCTTTCTGAACTGATCAGATCAAGCATGGCATCGGTGGTTTGTCCTTTTATTCCGTAGCTTCCATCCTCGGTAGTAACAACGATCTGATGAGTTGTATCCCCTAAACATAGCGCGGCGAGCTTCTCGAAAAATACCTCTGAATGGGTTTTTGCCCCGATTATTAAGGTCGTATTGATTCTAGTACTGTTCAGATGGATGGCAAGTCGTAATAGCGGAACTAAACCTGTCCCCCCCCCAACGAGCATTACCCTCCTTGCATTCTTCGGGATCACAAAGGAATTACCGTATGGTCCTCTTACACCCAGACTTTCACCCATTTTCTTGCTATATAATGAGGTTGAACCATATCCTTTCTTACGCACAGTTAGCGCCGCATAATATTTTTCACGCCATATCATTACACTCATGGGTAATTCCTCAGCTTGTGGTATCCAAACCATCAAGAACTGCCCAGGTCCCGCGTTAGAGCTAGCAATATCTCTGAATGCAAAAGTTCGTACCGTTGATGTTTCTTCTACTATTTTTTCTATCTTAACTATACGAAGTTTATTAATATCTGTGTGCAAGTCCAATTATCTCCGTCACATTTTTTGCGTTTCTCCCTTTGAGATAACCTTCTATACCAGAACAAATCGAGTAAAAACTAGATAGCCCTCTCGTTGCCAAAACGCTCCCCAATTGTACCGCAGATGCTCCTGCAAGCATTGCCTCTACAGCATCCTCCCAGTCGAATATACCACCACATGCCATAACGGGTACTCCAACTTTTTTAGTGATCTCATAAATACACCTTATGGCTAGCGGTTTGATAGACCTGCCCGAGAGTCCTCCTATCTTGTTAGCAAGTATAGGTATTCCTGTGTCGATATCTATTGCCATAGCTCTAAGTGTATTGATGGCGGTTATCCCATCTGCTCCTGCATCCTTTGCAATGGACGCGACTGAAAGTACATCAGTATTTCCTACGCCTACTTTTACAAACACCGGTTTAGCTGTACGGATTTTAGTTGCCTTAACAATTCGGTAAACCAATTCTGGATCATCGCCTACCTCAATGCCCATTTTCGCTACGTGTGGACAAGAAAGATTAATCTCGTATCCTATAATATTCAAATTATCAAATTTCTTAACCAATGCAGGAAACTCGTTTTCAGAAGATCCTACAAGACTCACAATAATTGGAAGGTTATCATTCCCTCGAATTTCCTCCGAAAAAGCATCTGCCCCCGGGTTTGCCAGCCCCACTGCATTTAGATAGCTAGAACCATTCAATGAAACAATAGATGGATTACTATACCCTTCAATTGGGGAACTACTGATCGACTTACTAACTATCGCACCTACACCTAATTTGTACAATCTCTTAAACAGGCTCATTGAGATGCCCAGAAAACCTGAAGCAAGAATAGTTGGATTACGCAAACAGATCCCTGCAAAACTTACTGATAGAATATTGCTTTCTGGAGTTTGTTCTCTGCCCAAGTCGAGCGCATCTTCAGCAAAGAACTATGTACCTGTATAAACTTTTTCTCATCCTCATCTGAAAATTCGCCACTGTTGACTAAATACTTTTTTTATCCAAAATCAGATTAAAATAGCCTTATGTGGCTTCATGCGCTTGAAAATATTTCGAGCCATGGCAATTGAAGATTAAGCCTTGGGGTTGCTGGGTTTGAAAGACTTAATATTCTATATCTTATAACATTCTACCAAGTTATCAATTCGGGTTTTTTCCTACCACGAATTTTATTCAATACTCTTCTCGAAGAAAAGAAATTTAAGGGAGATATTGCAAAAAAATATCGGAAAAATCGGTACTGCGTTCCGGAACGTATGCGACCGATTTAGCGAGTACCACGCTGAACTTGAATATGAAATTGGCATTTAGCAGCAATGCTTTTAAGAAATTTTCATTAGAACAATGTATCCCGTTAATATCTAAGATAGGATATTCAGGC
>Ga0081538_10005652_pt1 | contig 11205 bp, 9 predicted proteins | sample TabmetS5T2R1_FD_71022 | JGI IMG/M metagenome (GOLD analysis project Ga0081538, IMG submission 71022) | Tabebuia heterophylla rhizosphere microbial communities from the University of Puerto Rico - S5T2R1 | ecosystem: Host-associated > Plants > Roots > Rhizosphere ...
AGCTGGTCGGCGTCGCCGAGGCGGCGGGCGAGGTCCGCGGCCGCGTCGCAGGTCTCGCGCGCCGCGGCGAGCTCGCCGAGCTGCCACTGCGCGCGGGCGAGCGTGAGCAGCAGCCGGCAGCGCTCGGCGTCGCGCTCTTCGCCGAACCGCTCGAGCACGTCCAGCGCGCGCCGCGCCTGCTGAGCGGCCTCCTCGTGCGCGCTCGCGGCCGACGCGGCCTTGGCCGCCAGGCGCGCGTAGTGGATCGCCTTCTCGGCGCCGCCGACGCCCGCGGCGGCGTGGAAGTGGTGCGCGAGCTCGCCGACCGGCTGCTCGTCCTCCGGCGCCAGCTGCTCGACCGCCTCGGCCACGCGCAGGTGCAGCCGTGCGCGGTCGGCGTCGGTGAGCCGGCGGCGGTAGAGCGCCTCGCGCACGAGCGCGTGGCAGAACGTGAAGCGGTCGGGCCCGCGCTCGACGACCAGGCCCGCGGCGAGCACCTCGTGGTAACCGCTCGGCAGCTCCCCGGCGGGCGTGCCGAGCAGCCGGCCGAGCAGCTCCAGCGGCACGTCGCGCCCGCAGACCGATGCCAGCGTCACGAGCTCGAGCGCCTCCGGGCCGAGCCGGGCGAGGCGGCGCTCGATGACGCCGAGCGCGCCGGCGGGGACGCCGATCCGGTCGAGCGCCGCGGCTGCGTCCTCGCTCGCCTCGCCGTTGTACTCGGCGAGCCCGCGCAGCGTCTCCTCGATGAAGAACGGGTTGCCGCTGGTGCGCTCGTGGAGCAGCTCGACCAGCTGCGGATCCGGCGTCTCGGTGCTGCCGCGACTCACGAGCGCGCCGCAGCCGGCTACGTCGATCCCGGCGAGCGGAAGCGTCTCGACGCGGTCGCGGCCGAGGCTCGGATCGCTGCGCAGCGACTCCAGCACGTCGGCCAGCGGATGCAGCGGCGGCAGGCCGAGCGTCGACAGGTCGTCGTTGCGCTCCGTGCGGACGCTCGCCAGCACCATCAGTGCCTGCTCGGACGCCGCGCGCAGCAGGTGGCGCAGCATCTGGCCCGTCGCCTTGTCGATCCACTGCAGGTCGTCGACCACGAACAGCACCGGGCGCGTGCCCGCGCTGGCGGTCATCAGCGCCAGCGCCGCCTCGAACAGCCGGTAGCGCTGGGTCGTCGGGCTCAGCGTCGGGACGTCGCTGGGCTGGGCGGGGAGCCGGCCGCGCAGCTCCGGCACGAGCGAGCTGAGCTCGGCGAGCTCCGGCGCGAGCTCCGGATCGACCTCCCGCACCGCGGCCGGCGAGTGGCGGATCTCGTGCCGGATCGCCTCGACGAACGGCTGGTAGCTGACGAGCGGGTCCTCGTCGCAGCGGCCGTAGAGCACGCTCGCGCCCGCCTCGTGGACGCGCTGCGCGAACGCGGCCGCCAGGCGCGTCTTGCCGATGCCCGCCTCGCCGGCGACGAGCACGAGCCGCGCGCGGCCGCCGCCGACGCGCACCCACGCGCGATGGAGCGCCTCGAGCGCGTCGTCGCGCGCGACGAGCGGGCGGCCGGGATCGGTCTGCAGCGCGCGCGGCAGCGGCGCGGCCTGGGCCCGCACGCGCTGCGGCGGCGGGCCGCCGGTGAGCAGCGCGTCGAGTGCGTCGCGCGCCTCGACGGCCGACGCGGGGCGGTCCTCCGGGCGCTTCGACAGCAGCACGCCGACCAAGCGCGCGACCGGCTCGGGCACGTCCGGGTTGACCTCACGCACGTCGGGCGGCGGCGTGTGGACGATCTGCAGAATGACCTCGGCAGCGCGGCCGACGTACGGCGGGCGGCCGCAGAGCATCTCGAACAGGCTCGCGCCGAGCGAGTACAGGTCGCTGCGCTCGTCGACCTCGCTCCCCGTCGCCTGCTCCGGCGGCATGTAAGCGGCCGTGCCGACGACCGCGTGCTCGCTCGTGATCCGCTCGGAGTCCGCGACGAGCGCGACGCCGAAGTCGCCCAGCAGCGCCTGGTCGTCCTCGCCAAGCCAGATGTTGCTCGGCTTGACGTCGCGGTGCACGATGCCGTGGCCGTGCGTGTACGCGAGCGCGTCGGCCGTGTCGCGCGCGATCTGCAGCGCGGTCTGCACCGGGAGGCAGCCCTTCGCGCGCAGCCGGTTGGCGACCGAGCCGCCGGGCACGTACTGGCACACGAGGTACGTGATGCCCTCGTGCTCGCCGATGTCGTGAACCGTGACGGTGTGCGCGTGGTCGCCGAGTCGCGCCATCGTGCGGACCTCGCGGAACACGCGCGCGCTTTGCGCCTCGTGCGAGGAGACGCCGGTGAAGAAGCTCAGCGCGACCTGGCGGTCGAGCTCGAGGTCGCGCGCGAGGTGCACGCGCTTGCTGGTCCCCTGCCCGAGGTAGCCCTCGATCCGGTAGCGCCCGTCCGCGATCGTCAGCGGCACGGGCGCGTCGCCGGTGATCGTGGTGTCGTCGAACGAGCCGCTGACTATCGGCCGCTCAGCCATGCGCACGCTCGCCGGGAGGGGAGGAAGAGGTACTCGCAGCCACGCACCGTTACGAACGGCTCGCGCGGCGGCCTGATGCGCTGCAGGTTGTCGGGGTCATGGTTGACGACCATGTCGCTGAGCTTGCCGTCGCGCCGTTGTTGCAGCAGGTAGTCGGGCTCGCTGCCGAGCCCGAGCGCCGCGCCGTCCAGGCACCACAGTCGCTGGATCGTCTCGAAGCCTTGCTTGATGCTCGCGCTGTAGGCGATGAACAACAGACCCCGTTTGTCGCCCTCGTGATACGGCATCCCGCGCCTGATTATCCGGTGGCGCATCGTGACCTCGGCGCCGCCAGGCAGGCCGTTACGCGGGTTGGTGCGGCGCACGTGTGCGCCAAGGGGGCACTTGCGGCCGTCGGGGTCGTCGGAGTAGTCGAAGTGGTTGGCGCGCTCGCGACTGATCGCGATGGCCGGGTCCGGCTTGTCGGGCGAGAGGCTCAGCGGAGTACCGTCGCGCCAGCGACCGAGCACGCGCGCGCGCAGCTCCTCTCGTCGCATCCCCAGGCGGTCCGCCTCCGCGTCCATGTGCTCGTTGAAGCCCTTCACGTTCTGCTCGATCTTGCGGTAGACCATGAAGGTCCCGTTCGGGCCGAGCGGTGCCGGCGGCCCTTCCGGGTGCCGGCCGTCCTCGCTCACGTAGCCGAGCAGGAACTCGCCGGCGCGGATCTGGCGCCACTCGCGGCGGCCGCGGCGTACGCCGAGATCCTCGAGGAACTGCCGCCCCTTGCTGCGCGTCGGGACGCGCGCGTGAAGCCCGTCGCCGGTGGGGTCATCGTCGATGTGCGCGACCGATGGTTGCGAGCAGCCATCCGCGAAGCCGAACGGCTCGCGGCTGTAGAGCGTGCCGCAGCTCTCGTCCTGCCCCTCCTTGCGCTGGATGAGCGCCGTGTCCTGCTCGCCGATGCGGACGAGCGCGCCGCCGGACTCGGCAAGCAGCTCCTCGACGACGTCGCCGAGCTCGGCCTCCTCGTGCGCGTGCACGATCAGCAGCACGTGGCCGCCGCCGAAGTTCTCCTCCCAGTCGCGCTCGGCCGCGTCCGGATCGCCGTCGACATCGCGTGAGCGGGCGCGGGCCCCTTGACGGAAGTCCTCGGGGAAAGCGTGCAGCAGGCTGCGGTCTACGTCGAGCGCCTCGACGCCGGCGTACGTGAAGGCGACGTTCACGTGCGGGCGAAGCTTCTCCGCGGCCGGGAGACCCTTCGGGCGGCGGCCGAACGAGATCTGCGGCATCCAGTGCGCCAGCACCGCGCGGGCGTCGCCCTCGACCCTCAGGTGGACGTAGCGCGCGACGGGGAAGTCGGTCCCGTACGCGTGCAGGACGTTGCCCTGGACCTCACCGAGCTCGATCACGGTCGGCTCCGCATGTCATCACGGAGCGCCAGCGCGTTCCTGACGTCGACGACGTCGTGCGGTGGGTAGCCCGGGACGAAGTAGCGCGTGTCGATCTTGTGGCGTCTGACCCAGTCGGCGAACTTCGCCGGATGGTCACGTCCCGGATAGCGCGGGCAGTGCCCCCAGATCTCGTCGGCGACCTCTGCGAGCTGAGTGCGCAAGCGGGCGATGTGATCGTCCTCGGTGCCGTAGTGGTTGCTGGTGTAGAGCAGGTACGGCAGGCCCAAATCGTCCGGTGGGCGCTGTCCGAGGTCTTTCAGGTTCCGCGGCACGTGCACGAGCCGCGCGTAGTGCGTGTCGGTGAGCCTGCTCAACGGACTGTCCTCGTCGACCCACTCGTTCGACAGCCGCGCGAACAGGTCTCCCGCCTCGTCCGCGCGGACCGGCGTGAGCAACGCGAAGGGGTTGACCCCGTAGCGGCCGTCGATCGCGCTCTTCAGTGCATGCGCGTAGCTCTTGGCCGTGGCCCACTTCGTGGGCCGTTCGGGCTGTGGGCCGATCACGAGCGGCACCGCGCGGCGCGTGTCGTCGGGGTCCAGTGCCGCGAGGGCGAGCGCCTGGCGGACGTCGATCATCGTCGCCTTGGGATAGGCGGCGTAGAAGTGCAGGACCTCCAGCTCGTTGTTCGCGACGTAGCGGCGGAACGCCCACGCCGGGAATGCCTCGCCTTCCGCGAACTCGGCGCGCTGGACGGTCTCCTCGAACTGGTGGCACTGCCCCCACAGCCGCGCCAGCCGGTGCGGGATCACGGCGGTGAACGTGTCGAGGTACTCCTCGAGCCCGCCGTTGTAGTTGCTCTCGAACAGCAGGTAGCTCGACTCGAGTGGCTTGCGCGGGCCGACGCCTTCCGGCGCGGGCACCTCGTCGAGAACCGCCCAACGCGCGTAGTGGATGAACGACAGGTCGGCGAGCGGCCGGCCGAGGGGAGGGATGTACTTGACGACCGCCAGCCAGAAACTCAGGCTGCGCGGCTTGACGACCGGCGACAGCGTCGTCAGCGCGATCGCCCTGCCGTTGTGCCGTCCCTGGCTTCCGTCTGCGATCCGCGCCATCCCGTCGAGCACCGACGCTAAGTCATCGCGCTTGAACGGTCAAGGCACTCGCCGGGGCGCGCTCAGAGCCGGCCCGCTTCGAGCAGCCGGCGCAGGAAGCGCTGCGTCTCCGGGCGCTCGGGCGCGGTGAAGATGCGGTCCGGCTCGCCGCGCTCGAGGATCAGGCCGTCGTGGAGGAAGCAGATCTCGTCGGCGACCTCGCGCGCGAATCCCATCTCGTGCGTCGCGATCAGCATCGTCATGCCCTCGGCCTTGAGCTCGCGGATCGCTTCGAGCACCTCGCCGACGAGCTCGGGGTCGAGCGCGCTTGTGACCTCGTCGAGCAGCAGCGCCCGCGGGCGGGTCGCGAGCGCGCGGGCGATCGCGACTCGCTGCTGCTGGCCGCCCGAGAGTCGGTCCGGGTGGTCGTCCTCACGGCCGGCCAGCCCGAACCGCGCGAGCAGCTCGCGCGCACGCGCCTCCGCCTCGGCGCGTCCGACGCCGTGACCGCGCACCGGCGCGAGCGCGACGTTCTGCAGCGCGCTCAGATGCGGGAACAGGTTGAACGCCTGGAACACCATGCCGAGCCGGCGGCGCACGGCGACGGCGTCGACCGATGGGTCGGTGACGACCTCGCCGTCGAGCAGCACGTCGCCGTCGTCGATCTCGTCGAGCAGGTCGATGCAGCGCAGCAGCGTCGACTTCCCCGATCCGGACGCGCCGATCAGCGCGACCGCGGCGTGCTCGTGGACCTCGAGGTCGATCCCGCGCAGCACGGCCCGGTCGCCGTACGCCTTGGTGACACCGCGGACCTCGAGGACCGCGGTCATCGCCGGCGCGACCGCTCCCAGCGGTCCAGCAGCCGCGCCAGCGGGACCGTCACGCAGAGGTACAGCAGCGCGGCGGCGACGAGCGGGGTGTAGACGAAGTTCGACGCCGCCTCGATCTGGGCGACGCGGAACGCCTCCAGCGGACCCAGGATCGAGACGAGCGCGACGTCCTTCTGGAGCGAGATGAAGTCGTTCAGCAGCGGCGGCGCGACGCGGCGGACCGCCTGCGGGAGGACGACGTGGCGCAGCGCCTGACCCTCGGTCAGCCCGACCGCCAGCGCGGCGCTGCGCTGGCTCGGGTGGACCGACTCGATGCCCGCGCGGTAGACCTCCCCGACGTACGCCGAGTACGCCAGCGTGAGCGCGATCCCGCCCAACACGACCGGGTCCGTCGGGAGCCCGGACAGCATCAGCGCGGGCACGCCGAAGCCGATCAGGTAGACGACGAGGATCGTCGGCACGCCGCGCAGCACGTCGACGAACACCGCCGCGAGCAGGCGCAGCGGGAACAGCGCCGGGTTGCGCGAGATGCGCGCGAGCGCGACCACGAGCCCGAGCACCAGCACCGCGGCCTCGACGACGAGGAACAGCTTGACGTCGAGCCAGAAGCCCTCGAGCACGTCCGGGAACGCGTCCGCGAAGTCGTCGGGCGAGAAGAACGTCTCGCGCACGTTCGGCCAGCCCTCGCTCGTCACGATCGCGGTGACGATCAGGCCGAGCACGAGCACCGTCGACGCCGCCGCGATCGCCGTCTGGCGGCGCGTGCGCGCGCGGCGCGCCGTCTCGCGGGCGAGGCGGCGCTCTGACGGCTGGGGAAGCGCGGCGGCTATTGCAGCTCGGGCGCGCCGGCCTGGCCGCCCATCCACTTGTCGGTGATCTGCTGGAGCTCGCCGGAGCTCTTCAGCTCCTCGAGCGCCTGGTTGACGCACGGGGTGAGCTCGGAGTCCTTCTCGAGCACGAGGCCCCAGTCGTCGCCACCGGGCGCGTCGAACTGGCCGGCGATCTTGGCATCCGGGATCTCAGCCGCCGTCAGGTAGAACGCGGTCGGCAGGTCGACGACGATCGCCTCGACGCGCCTGGTCTTGAGCGCCCGGACCGTGTCGTTGGAGTCGTTGAAGACCTGCGGCTGGGTCGTCGGCTTGATCAGCTCGTTGACCGCGTCGAGGCTGGTCGTCCCGACCTGCACGCCGAACTTCGCGCCGGCGAGGTCGGCGAGCGACGACGCGTCCGCGGCGGACGACGACTTCAGCGCCACGACCGCCTGGGGGGCCGTGTAGTACGGCACCGAGAAGTCCACGCGCTCCGCGCGCTTCTCCGAGATCGACACCTGGTTGATGTCGAAGTCGAACTCCTTCGGCCCGGGCGCGTAGGAGGCGTTGAACGGCACGACCGTCCACTTGACGTTGTCCCCGAGCCCGAGCTTGTCGGCGACCGCGTACGCGAGCGCGCTCTCGAAGCCCTTGCCGTTGCTGGGGTCGTCGTCCTCGAAGTAAGGCGCGAACGCCGGCTTGTCGGTGCCGACGGTCAGCGTGCCGGGAGTCTTGAGCGCGAGCTGGTCGGGGGCGCAGGCGTCGGCGGCCTCGGCCGTCGGCGTGTTCTGGGCGGCCGACTCGTCGTCGTCGTCGCCGCAGGCCGGGCCCGCGAGGGCCAGCAGGCCGATCAGGAGCGCGAGCAGGAAACGGGGCAAGGACGTCCTTTCCGAGCGGTACGTGACGATCCTATCTAGCGCACGAGACGGCTCATGAGGTGCTCGAGCTCGGCCTCGGGATCGTCGCACAGGCCCGTATGCACGTCCGAGCACTGGATGATCGTGCTCGACGGGGCGACGAGCCAGTGGAAGCGCTCGGACGCCGGCAGCGCGGCGATCGGACCGGCGTCGGGCGCGCCCGCCGCGATCCGGACGAGCGCGTCGAGGTGACAGCGAACGACCTCGAGGTCGACGTCGGGCGCGAGCGCGAGCACGCGCGCCTCGTCGAGCTCCACCCGCGCGGCGAGGTAGCGCCGCGGGCGGCAGAAGAGCACGACGCCGGCGTTCACGCACTCGCCGCGCTCCACGTGCGGCACGACGCGCACGATCGCGTACTGGAACGGGCTAGGCGGCACGCCGCGCCTCCTCGGCCTCGGCGACGAATGCGCGCGGCGGCTCCAGCCGGCGGCGCAGGTACTCGGCGTAGTCGTCCGGTCGGTGCGGTTCGAACCACTCGCGCGGGACGCGCGCGAGCACGTCGTCGACGAGGCCCCCGTTCATCGCCGGCGCCAGCCGCTCGTCGGCCTCGGCGATGCTGCCCGCGCACGGCAGCAGCACGTGACCGCGGATCGCCGCGAACGGCCGCCTCGCCTCGGTCGGCGGGTCCTGCCAGGAGTGCTGGCGGTAGAGCGCCGCGCCGTGGTCGATCAGCCACAGCCGGCCGTGCCAGCGGAGCAGGTTCGGGTTCTGCGGGGAGCGGTCGACGTTGGTGCAGTACGCGTCGAGCCAGACGATCGCGGCGGCGAGCCCGGGCTCCGGAGCCGCGCCCGCGGCGGGGTTGTAGGTGATCGCTCCGGGCAGGAAGTCGAGCCCGACGTTGAGCCCGCCGCTGGCGGCGATCAGCTCCTGGATCTCCGGGTCGGGCTCGGCGCGGCCGAGCTCCGGGTCCAGCTCCACGAACACGATCTCCGGCACGGGGAGGCCCGCCGCCCGCGCCAGCTCGCCGACCACCAGCTCGGCGAGCAGCGCCTTGGCGCCCTGGCCGGCGCCGCGGAACTTGAGCACGTATAGGCCGTCGTCGTCCGCCTCGACCAGCCCCGGCAGCGAGCCGCCCTCGCGCAGCGGCGTCACGTAGCGCGTGGCTTGGACGGTCCGCACCGCGGCGACTGTACCTAGTGGGCCGTCTGGCAACGAGAAGACCCACTAGCGCTGTGCCATCCTGGGATCCGATGGGGGGTTCGGCGCGACCGGCGACGGCAGCGTTGATCGCGGTGCTCGCGGCGGCCAGTTGCGGGGGCGGCGGCGACGACTCGGACTCGCGTGCCGCGACTCCGACGCCCGGGGCGGCGGCGCCGGCGCAGCAGCCGGAGCCGGAGCCCACCGCGGTCCCCGCGCGGCGCGGCGTCCGGCTCGAGCGCGTCGCGAACTTCGTTTCGCCGGTGTACGTCACGTCCCCGCCCGGCGATCGCACGCGCCAGTTCGTCGTCGAGCAGGAGGGACGTGTGATGGTCGTGCGCGACGGTCGCAAGCTCGATCGACCGTTCCTCGACATCCGCAACCAGGTGACGCCCGGCGGCGAGCAGGGTCTGCTGTCGATCGCGTTCGCGCCCGACTACGCCGCCAGCGGGCGCTTCTACGTCTACTTCACGGACAACGCGACCGACCAGCGGATCGTCGAGTACCGCCGCCGCACGGCCGATCGCGCCGATCCGGGCTCGGCGCGGCTGGTGCTGCGGATGGCCGATTCCGAGTCCAACCACAACGGCGGGCTGCTGCTGTTCGGGCCCGACGATCTGCTCTACGTCGGCACCGGCGACGGCGGCGGGGGCGGCGACCGGCACGGCCCGCGCGGCAACGCGCAGAACCTCGGCTCGCTGCTCGGCAAGATCCTGCGGATCGATCCGCGGCCGAGCGGCGGGCGGCCCTACTCGGTGCCGGACGACAACCCGTTCGTCGGGCGCTCCGGCGCGCGCGGAGAGGTCTACTCGTACGGCCTGCGCAACCCGTGGCGGTTCTCGTTCGACCGCCGCACCGGCGACCTCTCGATCGGCGACGTCGGCCAGAACGCGTGGGAGGAGATCTCGTTCGTGCGCCGCGGGAGGGGGCGTGGCGCGAACTTCGGCTGGCGCCCGTACGAGGGCCGGTCGCGCTACACGCCGGGCGAGCGCGCGGCGGGCCACGTTCGGCCGGTGATCGTGCGGTCGCACGGCGCCGGCAACTGCTCGATCACGGGCGGAGTCGTGGTGCGCGACCGGCGCCTGATCGGGCTCCGCGGGCGTTACGTGTTCGGCGACTTCTGCCGCGGCCGGGTCGAGTCGGCGCGGTTGTCGCCGGGCCGCGCCCGCGACGTGCGGCGGACGCGCTTGCGGGTGTCGAGCCTGTCGTCGTTCGGCGAGGACGCGCAGGGGCGGGTGTACGTCGTGTCGCTCGCGGGCCCGGTCTACCGGATCGCGCCGCGCTGAGCGCCGTGGACGTGCTGCTCGTACGTGCGGCGAACCCGTCGCCGTACACGCTGAGCGGCACGAACACGTGGGTCGTGGGGCGAGAGCCGGCGTGGGTCGTCGATCCGGGTCCGGCGCTCGAGTCGCATCTGGACGCGGTCGCCGCCGCCGTGGCCGAACGCGGGGGCGCCGGCGGGATCGCGCTCACGCACGACCACCCGGATCACGCCGAAGGCCTGGACGCGCTGCGCGAGCGGCTGGGCGGGCCGCCTGTGGGCGCGATGCCGCCGTTGCGCGACGGCAACGCGTTCGGCCCGTTCAACGTGCTCCACGTTCCCGGCCACGCTCCGGACCACCTCGTCTTCGTGCATGGTGGCGCCGCGTTCACGGGCGACGCGGTGCTCGGCGAGGGGAGCGTCTTCATCGCGCCGGGCGGCGGGTCGCTCGGGGCGTACCTCTCCGCGCTGCGAAGGCTGCGCGGGATGGGGCTGTCGCGGCTGTATCCGGGGCACGGGCCGGTGGTCGAGGATCCGGCGGCCAAGCTCGACGAGTACATCGCTCACCGGCTGGAGCGCGAGCGCCGGATCGTGGCCGCGCTCGAGGCGGGCGCGCGGACGGAGGACGAGCTGCTCGCGGCCGCGTGGGACGAGATCCCCGACGGGCTGCGGCTGCCGGCGGCGTGGACGCTGACGGCGCATCTGGACAAGCTGCGCGGGGAGGGGCGGCTGCCGGCGGGGATGTAGCGTCGGCGAACGGCGGGCTTTGGCGCGTCCGTTTGCCGGCGGCGCCTCGTCGCGCCGCTCGGCTCACGCCGCCGGCGCCGGCGCTACGACGCCGCCGGCTCGCGCGCTTCGCCCGCCTCCGCGAGCCGCCGGCGCGCGAGCTGCTGCGCCGCCGCCAGCGGCGTGGTCCCGCCGGACTCGGCGAGGTCCAGCACCGTCCGGACGGTGTCGCCGATCGCGAGCACGCGGCTGCGGGCGCGCTCCGCCGAGTAGCCCTCCGGCTCGAGCTCGACCGCGATGTTGATGATTCCGCCCGCGTTGGCGACGAAGTCCGGCGTCCAGAGGATGCCGCGCGCGTGCAGCTCGTCCGCGATCGCGTCGGACGCGAGCTGGTTGTTCGCCGCGCCCGCGATCCCGCGGCAGCGCAGCCGCGGCACGGTCGCGTGGTCGAACACGCCGCCGAGCGCGCACGGGGCGACGAGATCGACATCGGCGAAGAGCGCGTCGTCCGGCTCCACCCACGTGGCGCCCAGCTCGTCGGCGAGCGCTCGCTTCCCGGGCGCGACGTCGGCGAGGACCAGCGAGGCGCCGCGCGCCGCCCG
>Ga0081538_10005653_pt1 | contig 11202 bp, 10 predicted proteins | sample TabmetS5T2R1_FD_71022 | JGI IMG/M metagenome (GOLD analysis project Ga0081538, IMG submission 71022) | Tabebuia heterophylla rhizosphere microbial communities from the University of Puerto Rico - S5T2R1 | ecosystem: Host-associated > Plants > Roots > Rhizosphere ...
AGCGGCGCGGGGTCCTGGGCGGCGCGTGCGTAACCGAGGAGGTCTGGCCCGGCCACCGGGTCTCGCGGGCGTCCTACGTGGTTTCGATGCTGCAGCCGAAGGTCGTGCGCGACCTGCGCCTCCGCGATTTCGGCTACGAGGCGATCCCGCTCGACCCGGCCTTCGCGACGATGGCGCCCGCCGGGCGACCGATCTTCTTCTTCAACGACACGGCGCGGACGCGCGCCTCGATCGCGCTGCACTCGGCGCGTGACGCCGCCGCCTATCCCGAGTTCGAGGCGCTGCTCGGCCGGCTGGCGGAGTTCCTGCGCCCGCTGATGCTGCGCCCGCCCCCCGCTCTCGGCTCAAAGCGCCCCGGCGACCTGCTCTCGCTCCTGCGGGAGGCGGGGCGCGCCGCCGGCCTGCGCCGCAGCGAGGTGCACGAGCTCTTCCGGGTGATGACGATGTCGGTGGGCGATCTGCTGGACGAGTGGTTCGAGTGCGACGCCCTCAAGGGCTCGTTCGCCTCCACCGGCGTGGTCGGGGTCTGGGCCGGGCCGCGCACTCCGGGCACCGCGTACAACCTGCTCCACCACGCCCTCGGCGAGCTGGACGGGGTGAGCGGCCTCTGGGGCCACGTCCGCGGCGGAATGGGCGGAATCTCCGCGGCGCTCGCCCGCAGCGCGGAGGCGGCCGGCGCCACCATCCGGGCCACCGCCCCGGTGCGCTCGATCGACGTGCGCGACGGCCGCGTGACCGGCGTGACGCTCGAGTCCGGCGAGGAGCTACGGGCGCCGATCGTCGCGTCCGGGGCCCACCCCCGCACCACCGTCCTCGACCTGGCCGGCGCCGAGCACTTCCCCGCCGAGGTGGTACGCGACATGCGCCGGTACCGGTCGCGCGGCGGCTCGGTGAAGATCAACTGCGTGCTCTCGGAGCCGCCGCGGTACGAAGGCCTGCCGGCCGCTGACGGCGCCCGCCTCCAGCACACGAGCTTCGTGCTCTGCCCCTCGCTCGACTACCTCGAGCGCGCCTGGCAGGACGCGGCGCGGGGTATGCCCGCGGCCAACCCCTATGTGGAGGTCGAGGTTCCGAGCGCGGTGGACCCCAGCCTCACCGACGACGGCGCCTGCGTGATGACGATGTTCACCCAGTACGGCCCCTATCGCGAGGAGGACTGGCCGCCCGGGGCCCGCGAGGCCTACGGGCAGCGCTGCCTGGACATCGTGGCCGAGCACGCGCCCAACCTGCCGGACGCGCTGATCCATCACGAGGTGCTGGCCCCGCCCGACCTGGAGCGGATCTTCGGCCTGGTGGACGGCTCGATCTTTCAGGGCGAGCAGGGCCTCGACCAGATGGCCTTCATGCGGCCGTCGCCGCTTCTCGCCCAGTACGCCACCCCGGTACACGGCCTCTATCTCTGTGGAGCAGGAACTCACCCGGGCGGCGGCGTGATGGCGGCCTGCGGCCACAACGCCGCGCAGCGGATCCTGAAGGACCGCCGCGGATGGCGCGGCCGGCTGCGCCGGCCGGCGGCCGCGCTTCGCGCCTGATCAGCCTCGCGTGCGCGCGGTCGATCAGCCCTCGTTCGGGAAGAACATCACCTTCGAGAAGAACTCGCGCCGCTCGCCCATCCACGCCAGGACGTCGGGCAGGCGGTCCAGCGGCTCGCGGTGCGTGACGACCTCCGCGGTCCGCAGCCGACCGCGCGCCATCATGTCGAGCGTGACCGTCCATTCCCGCCCCGGGAAAGGCGCGGAGAACGAGTTCCAGGCGCCGTGCAGGCTCACCTCCTCGCGCAGGAGGTGGTTGAACGCGGCCTGGTCCAGGGTCACGTCCTCCACCGGGATGCCGATGAACACGACGCTGCCGCGCGGCCGGGCGAGACGAATGGCCTGGCGCTCGGCGGGCGGCGCGCCGGCGGTCTCGACCACGACGTCGTAGGACCCGAGCAGGTCGTCGGCCTGACCGGCGTCGCGGGTCGTCGTCGCCCCGAGCGCGCGCGCCAGGCGCAGCTTCTCCTCCATGACGTCGATGGCGGTGATCTGCGCGGCACCGAGGATCGCCGCCCACTGTATGGCGAACAGCCCGATGGGCCCCGCCCCAACCACCGCGACGCGGTCCCCCGCGGTGACCCCGCAGCGCCACAGGGCGTGCAGCGCGATCGCCGCCGGGTCGACCGACGCGGCCGCCACGTCGTCGACCTCGTCCGGGACCGGGAGCAGGTTCGAGCCCGGCACGCTGACCAGCTCGCTGTACGCGCCGTCGGCCCGGGAGCCGAAATACGAGTAATCGCGGCACAGCGAGAACAGTCCGCGGCGACACTCCGCGCAGCGGAAGCAGGGAATCATCGGCGGAACCGTGACCCGCTGCCCGGCCGGCACGTCGAGGCCCTCGGCGGCTACGACCGTGCCGGCGAACTCGTGACCGGGGATCAGCGGAAGGCGATGGGCGCCCTTCGTGAGGATGCGCGGGAGGTCGGACCCGCAGACGCCCACCGCGCCGACGCGCACCAGCGCATGGCCGGCGGCCGGCCTGGGCTCCCGGACCTCCTCGACGCGGATGTCACCCGGCGCGTGGAGTACCGCGGCCCTCACGGCGCTGCCCGTAACGCTGCCGCGGGCGCGAAGATCAACGCAGCACCCGGGCGTGCTGGCGGTGCCAGCCCAGCCGCACGCGGTCGCCGATCCGCCAGCGGTCGTGCGAGTGCACCCGGGCGGTGTTCTGCTCCAGGGCGGTCACGCGCATCCCGGGGGCCAGCTCGACGATCACCTGGGTGGTGGTGCCCACGTAGACCCGCTCGACGATCGTGCCCTTGACCTCGACCATGCCCTCCTCGAGCTCGTCGATCCAGATCTTCTCGGGCCGGACCGACAGGTGCACCTCGCTGCCGGGCGGGCAGTCGCTCGGCATGTCGGCGACGCAGCTGTCGCCCGAGGCGAGCTTCACGGCGCCGTTCTGGACCACGCCGGCCAGCAGGTTGGAGACGCCGATGAACCCGGCGACGAATGGCCCGGAGGGCTGCTCGTAGATCTCCTCCGGCGAGCCGCACTGCTTGATCCGGCCGCCCTCCATCACGGCGATCCGGTCGGACATCGCGAGCGCCTCCTCCTGGTCATGGGTGACGTAGAGGAAGGTGATGCCCACCTCGCGCTGGATGCCCTTGAGCTCCACCTGCATCTGCTTGCGCAGCTTCAAATCGAGCGCGCCGAGCGGCTCGTCGAGCAGCAGGACCGCGGGGCGGTTGACGAGGGCGCGGGCGAGCGCCACGCGCTGCTTCTGCCCACCCGAGAGCTCCCCCGGCCGGGCCTTCTCGCGCCCGGTCAGCTCCACCAGCTCCAGGGCCTCGCGTACCCGGACGCGGGTCTCGTCGTCCGCCACCTTGCGCCGCTTGAGCCCGAAGGCCACGTTGCGCTCGACGTCGAGGTGCTCGAACAGCGCGTAGCTCTGGAACACCGTGTTGACGTTGCGCTTGTACGGCGGGACCCGCTCTACCGGCTCACCCTCGAGGAAGATCCGGCCCTCGCTCGGCTGGTCGAAGCCCGCGACCATCCGCAGCGTCGTGGTCTTGCCGCAGCCCGAGGGCCCGAGCAGCGAGAAGAACTCGCCGCTGGCGATCTCGAGGTGGAGCCGCTCCACGGCGACGGCGTCGCCGAACTGCTTCCTGACGCCCTCGAAGCGAATTGCCGAAGCACGCGGCTCGGCCGCGTGCGCCCGGAGGCGATCCTCGCTCATGCATTCTCCCTTCCCAGCAGCACCCCGAGCCCGCTCTCGCGCCGGCCGAGCAGTCGCGGCAGCGCGATCGCGAGCCCGATCGTGATCACCGAGACGGTGAGCATGAAGGTGCCGATCGCGTTGATGGTCGGCGTGACGCCGAACCGGATGGCCGACCAGATGCGGACGGGCAGCGGCTGCGGCGACTCGCCGGTGGTGAAGAACGACATCACGAAGTCGTCGAAGGACAGCGCGAACACGAGCAGACCCGCGGCCACGATGGCCGGCCAGAGCGCGGGCAGCGTGATCAGCCGGAAGGTCTGCAGCCGCGTCGCGCCGAGGTCCATGGCCGCGTTCTCGACCTCCGGATTCAGCGAGGCCAGCCGAGCGCGGACGACCACGGTGACGTAGGAGATCGAGAACGTGATGTGGGCGAGAACGATGGTCGTGAGCGACAGCTCGAGGCCCACCTGCGTGAAGAGCAGCAGAGCCGAGACGCCGGCCACGATCTCCGGCGTGACAAGCGGGACGAGGAGCAGCACGTTCAGGGCGCCGCTGAAGCGCACCCGCGCCCGTACCAGCCCGTAGGCGAGCAGCGTGCCCAGAGCGGTCGCGACCACCATGGTGAGCAGGGCGATCTCGATGCTCGCGATCAGCGAATCGCGCAGCGCCTCGTTCTCGAAGAAGCGCTCGTACCAGCGCAGGCTGAACCCCTCGAAGTTCTGCAGCGAGCGACTCGAGTTGAACGAGAAGAGCACCACCAGCGCGATCGGCGCGAACAGGACCAGGAAGAAGACACCAGTGAAGACCTTCAGGAACCGGGGTCGATCGAAGTCCCTGGGCGGCGGCGCTGGCCGGGCGCCCGCCTCGGCGTCCGCGGCCGGCCCCGGCGTGCCCGGACGCGTCTCCGTGGTGCTCACGCCGCCGCCTCCCGCGCCTCGCGCGCCGCGGCGCGCAGGTAGAGCACCATCCAGATCAGCAGGAAGGCCATCATCACGGTCGTGAGCGCGGCCCCGAACGGCCAGTTCTCGGCGGCGAAGAACTGCTGCTGAATCAGGTTGCCGACCATGTACTCGTCGGGCCCGCCGAGCAGCTGCGCGGCCACGAAGTCACCGACCGCCGGCAGGAACACCAGCACGGTGCCCGCCAGCACGCCCGGCAGCGTGTGCGGCCAGGTCACGTACCGAAACGTCTGCCACGGCCCCCCGTAGAGGTCCTTCCCGGCCTCCCGCAGCGCGGGATCCATCCGATCGAGCGCCGCGTAGATGGGCAGGATCATGAACGCGAGGTAGCCGTAGACCAGCCCCCCGATCACCGCCCAGGGCGTGTTCAGGAACTGGACGTTTCGGTCGAGCACCCCGTTCACCAGCCCCTCGTCGCCCAGCATCGCGATCCAGGCGTACGTCCGCACCAGGTAGTTGACGAAGAACGGCAGCACCACCAGGGCGATCAGCACGTTCTTGAAGCGGCCGCCGAAGACCGCGATGTAGTAGGCCACGGGATACCCGATCAGCACGCACAGCACGACGGTGGCCAGCGCGAAGCCCACCGAGCGGAGCAGAACGGGCAGGAACACCGGATCGAAGGCCTGCTCGAAGTTGTCGAGGCGCGTGCCGTAGATGGCCGTGCCCAGGTCGTCGGTGTACCCGAACGAGATCGCCAGCAGGATCCCGAGCGGCACCGCGAACAGCAGCAGCAGCCAGAGGGCGCCCGGGAGGAGAAGGCCGATGGCGAACCGCTGCTCGTCCATCTCAGGAGACCTTGAACTCCGTCCAGGCCCGGTCCCAGGCCAGCCGCCCCTCCCCCCGGAGGTTCCGGAACTGGTGTCCGTTCTCGAGGTCCTTGGCGGTCACGTTGATGCTGGGGTCGTCCGCGACGAGCCCCTCGAACGCCTCCGTCGGCCCGCCCTGGTAGGGCATCGGGTAGCCGATCCACTCCACGTTCCGCGCGGCGTTCTCGGGTTCGATCATGTACTCGATGAACAGCAGCGCCGTGCCGGGGTGGTTGGCGTTCACGGGAATGGCGAAGGTGTCGTTTCCGACCGGAATGCCCTCCTTGCACTTCTGGAACTTGTAGTCCTCGGGGTTGTCGACCTGGTTGCGGATGTTGACCAGGTCCCCGTTCCACAGCTGCTGCAGCCAGGCGTTGCCGCTGGTCATGCTGGTGACCGTGTCGCTCGTGATGCCCCGGAGCTTCGGCTTCAAGTCGACGAGGTAGTCGAGCGACTCGTCGAGCTCGCCCTCGTCGGTCGTGTTCAGGTCGTGGCCGTTCACCAGGTTGGCCATGCCGATGCCCTCCTGGAAGTCGTCGAGCATGAAGCTCCGGCTGCCGCTGTCCGCGTTACCGAGGTCGCGCCACGAGCCGGTCAGGCCGGACACCTTGTCGGCTCGGTAGCCCAGCCCGGTGGCGTACATCGTGTACGGGATCGTGTGCTTCGAGCCTTCGTCGTACCAGGGCTGGGCGAACTCGGCGTAGACCGTGTCCGAGCCCTTCAGCTTGTCGTGGTCGATCTCGCGGAGGAAGTGGCCCGAGATCAGGCGCTGGGTGAACTCGGCGCTGGGGAAGATGACGTCGTACGCGATGCCGGCGCGGAGCTTGGCCAGCATGGCCGGCATCGAGTCGAAGTTCGACTCGCGCACCTTGACCCCGTAGCGCTTCTCGAAGCCCGCGAGCAGCTCCGGGTCGACGTACTGGGCCCAGTTGAAGTAGACGAGGTCGCCGTCCACGGCCTTCTTGAAGGGCTTCCGGGTGTCCTCTAGCGAGCCCCGCGTGGTGTCGCCGAGGGCGCAGCCGGCGAGCCCGGTCCCGAGCGCCAGCCCGGCGGCGCGCAACAGCTCGCGCCGGTCCAGGCGCCCTTCCCACCCCGGGCTCACGCGGCCCTCCGGGCGCCGAGCTCGCAGTCGAGCTCGCGCTCGGCGAGCCGCACGCACAGGTTCCGGACGCGTGCCGGCGTGACCTCGGCGTCCCCCAGCGCGATCTGCACCGCCAGCCCGTCCAACAGCGACGCGAGCAACACCGCGACGTCATCTGGGTCGGCCGCGCCGAACTCGCCCTGCTCTTGCCCGTAGCGCACCACCCGGGCGATGCTGCCGCGCCAGCGCCCGTCGAGGTCCGCGCGGGTGGCGGCCAACTCGGCGTCCTGGAGCGCTCGGGCCCAGAGCTCGATCCACAGGGCGGCGTCGTAGTCGCCCTCACCGCATGCGGAGTCGATGATCTTGAGCAGCCGCTCGGCGGCGCCGTCCACCCGCTCGAGGTCCGTGTCGAGCGCGCTGTAGAAGCGCTCCTCCGCGGACGTGAGCGCCTCCGTCAGGAGCTCGGCCTTCGAGGCGAAGTAGTAGAGGACGGACGGCGCGCTCGTGCCCGCCCGCTCGGCCACGTCGGCGAGACGCGCGTTCTCGAGGCCGCGCTCCCGGATCACCTCGGCGGCCGCGGCCAGGAGCGCCGGCCGGCGCAGGTGGGCCAACCGGGGGCGCGGGCTCACCGAACCCGCTCTCGCCGAGTTACTTGAACGACGATTCAGAAAACCTGACGGGCCGGCGGGGCGAGGTCAAGCGCGAGTCGGGCCGGCGGAGCGGCGTCAAGCACCCGGCCGGGCCGGCAGCGCGGGGTCGAGCCCCAGCTCCGCCGCAAGCACCGCCCAGGCCTCGTTTCGAGCCCGCTCGATCGGGAGGTCGCCCACGAGCACTCGGATGCCGAAGCCGTCCAGCAGCGCGACGATGCGATCGCTCAGCCGGTCGACGTCGACCGCGCGGAACTCGCCGCTGTCGACGCCGGCGTGGAGCGCGCCGGCGAACCAGTCGTGCATGCGGCCGTACAGGCGCGACGCGGTGGGGCGCAGCGAGGGGTGCCGCGAGGCCCGCAGCCAGAGCTCGACCCAGAGGATGAAGTCGCGCTCCAGCATGCCCGGGAACGGCAGCGACTGGTCGATCATCGCCGCCAGCCGGTGGGCGTGGTCCGGGGCCTCGCCCTCCCCCTCGCCGATGCGCACGTCGCCCGCCAGCTCGAACGAGTACTCGAGCGCCTCCGCGAGCAGCGCCTCGCGGGTCTCGAAGTGGTAGTGCACCAGGCCGGTGGAGACGCCGGCGTCCATGGCGATGCGCGCGATCCGCACGTCGTCGATGCCGTCGCTCGCGATGCGCTCGACGGCGGCGGCGAGGATGCGCTCGCGCGCGCCGCGCTGCGCGGGCTCGGCGGTGGCCGGCTCCGAGGGGCTCACCGCTCCACGGCCAGGTCGGCGCGGATGCGGTCGGCGAACCATCCGACCGCGGCCTCGCGCCCGGAGAGCGGGCCGGGCGTCCAGCCGCGGCTCTCCAGGCCGGCCTGGACGTTGGCCACGAGGTCGACGTCCTCGTCGCTCACGAGCTGGTTCACCTTGCGGTTCGCGTACTGCGCCAGGCGCGTGCGTGCGCTGGTCTCCTTCGGCAGCAGCGTCAGGGCCATGTCCTCGGTGCGCAGCAGCCCGTCGGGGGCGACGCGCCAGATCCCGACCTGGTCGGGGTACAGGTCGATCGTGGTGTTGGGGTAAATGAGGATGTAGCGCCACACGCGCCGGTCGTCCTCCCCCAGGCCGGGCATCGGCTCGACCATCCGCTGGTAGGCCCGCTCGAGGCGGTTCCCCGACGGCTTGTCGCGCAGGGGCGCCTGGAACCACACCCATGAGTCGTGGAGCTCGACGTCGTAGCGCTTGTAATCGAGCAGGCGCATCAGTCCGGGATGGGCGATCGGCACGTGATAGCCCTCGAGGTAGTTGTCGATCACGATCTTCCAGTTGGCCGGCTGTCCGCTCGGCTCCTCCACGCGCGGGCTCAGCGTCTCGATGCGGTAGGGGGCGAGCCGCTCCGGCAGTCCAGCCACCTGGTCGGCGAGCGGCCGGGCATCTACGTCGAGATTCACGAAGATCAGCCCGCACAGCACCTCGACGCGCGCGGGGAAAAGCGGGAGCGCGGACTTGTCGAGACCGGCGATGGACCGCGCCTCGGGCACCCCGATGAGGTCGCCGTCCAGGCGATAGGTCCAGCCGTGGTAGCGGCACCGAATGGCCTTGCCGCACTCGCCCGAGCCGCTGAGAAGGCGCGAGCCGCGGTGGCGGCAGACGTTGCGGAAGGCGCGCAGCTCGCCCTCCTCGTCGCGGATCACCAGCACCGGCTCCCTGCCGGCGCTCGTGGTGAGGTAGGTGCCCGGCTCGGAGAGCTGCGAGACGTGCGCCGCGAGCTGCCAGGTTCGCGAGAAGATCCGCTCCTGCTCCAGCTCGGCGACCTGCGGGTCGCGGTAGAGCCGCGCATCGAGCGCGGCGCCTGCGGTGGAGGGGGCTTCGGGGGTGGCCATCAACCGTCCTGACTTTGTAGTTAGTCGCATGATACCATCGGGTCCAGTGGGACGCCGCGCCCGCCACGCCTGGCTGTCGATCACCCCGGAGCCGGAGCGCGAGCTGCCCCTCGCGCTCGCCACGCTCCGCGCCGGCGGAGCGCCGGCCGCCGCGGCGGTGGAGGCGGAGCGGGCCCGCGCGGAGCGCCTGGTCACCCGCGGCCGCCGCCGAGCCTGGGACGCCTACCTGCGCGAGGCGCGTGCGCTCGCGCTGCGGGTCGGCGGCGACGGTCCCCTGGGCGAGGCCCGCGACGTCGTGCTCGATGTCGTCGACAACCACGACCAGCTGACCCTCGGACTGCCGAGCCGGCCCGGAGGACGACGATGACCGTGATCCCGGCCAACGCCGCACCGACCGCGGCCGAGCTGACGCCCGCGCAGCTCGACCTCCAGCAGCGGGCGCGCCGCTTCGTGGATGAGCTGCTGATCCCCAACGAGGAGCTCGCCGAGCGAAGCGGCGGCGTCATCCCCGACGAGCTGCGGCGCCGGATCAAGGGCGAGGCGATCGCCGCCGGGCTGTCCGGCGGCTTGCATGCGCCCGAGCATGGCGGCCAGGGCTGGACGCGGCTGGAGTGGTTCCTCGTGGAGGAGCAGCTCGGGCGCTCGACCAACGCGCTGTCCTGGCACATGCCGAGCGCTTACAACGTGCTCGCGGCCGGCACCCCGGAGCAGATCGAGCGCTACCTGAAGCCGGCGCTTCGGGGCGAGCTCCACGACGCCTACGCCGTCACCGAGGCCGACGCCGGCTCGGACCCCTCGCGGATCGAGACGACCGCCGTACCCCGCGACGGGGGCTGGGTGCTGAACGGCGAGAAGTGGTTCGTGACCTCGGGGGACGTCGCGGCGGTCTACATCGTGATGGCTAAAGCGCTGGTCGATGGCAAGGAGCGGCCCACGCTGTTCCTGGTCGAGCGCGGACTCGACGGCATCGAGGTGATCGAGGACCCGCCCTTCACGCACACCTATCCCCACGGCCACCCGACGATCCGCTTCACCGATGTGCGCGTGCCTGCGGACGCCGTGATCGGGGCGCTGGGCGGAGGCGACGACCTCCAGCGCGCGTGGTTCACCGAGGAGCGGCTGGGCATCGCGGCGCGCGGCGTGGGTTCGATGTGGCGGCTGATCGAGGAGACGACCGCCTGGGCGCTCGAGCGCGAGCAGGGCGGGCGGCGCATCATGGACTACCAGGGCGTCTCCTTCCCGCTCGCCGACTCCGCCGCCGATGCCGCCGCCGGCCGGCTCCTGACCATGGAGGTCGCGCGCCTGGTCGATGCCGGCGCCGATCCCAAGGTGGTACACGCCAAGGCCGCGATGGCAAAGCTGTTCGTGAGCGAGGCGGCCTGCCGATGCGCCGATCGCGCGGTGCAGATCTTCGGCGGCCGCGGGTACGTGCGCACCAATGTCGCCGAGCGCTTCCTGCGCGAGCTGCGCGTGGACCGCATCTGGGAGGGCACGAGCGAGATCCAGCGCCTCATAATCGCCCGCGCTCTCGAGCGCCGCGGGGTCGAGCGTACGCTGCACTGATGGACCTGCGCCGGCTGCTGCACCCGCGCACCGTCGCCGTCGTCGGGGCCACCGAGCGGTACGGCTCGTACGCCGCCCAGACCCTGTTGAACCTGGCGGCGGCCGGCTATCCGGGCGAGGTCTGGGGCGTGAACCCAGGACGCTCCCGGGCCCACGGAGTGCCCTGCTTCCCGGCGCTCTCGGACCTGCCCTCGCCGCCCGACGCCGTGGTGGTGGCGATACCGGCCGCCGGCGTGCCGGCGGTCGTGGAGGAGGCCGGCGCCCTCGGCTGCGGCGGGGGCGTCGTGTACGGCGGCGGCTTCGGCGGGCCGCTCATCAAGGACCGGACGTTCTTCTGGGGCGCGGCCGAGGGCTACCGGTCGCTGACGACGCGGAACGGCGAGAACCGCTTTCCGACGACGCTCGAGCGGGCCGGGGATTTTTCGCAGTCGCGCGACCCGAATGGCAACCTGATCGTCATTTATGACCCGCTCAACCGGGACGCGACCGGCAATCGACTCCCGTTCCCGGGGAACATCATCCCGGCGAACCGGATCGACCCGGTGGCCGCCGCGATCCTTGGCTACGTCCCGCAGCCGGACTCGAACGTCAGCAACGGGCGGCCGAATCACTCGCGCCAGA
>Ga0081538_10005654_pt1 | contig 11201 bp, 9 predicted proteins | sample TabmetS5T2R1_FD_71022 | JGI IMG/M metagenome (GOLD analysis project Ga0081538, IMG submission 71022) | Tabebuia heterophylla rhizosphere microbial communities from the University of Puerto Rico - S5T2R1 | ecosystem: Host-associated > Plants > Roots > Rhizosphere ...
GCCGGCCACGGCCAGGCTGGAGTCCTGGCCGAGCAGCTGGCCCAGCGCCAGGGTCATCACCGCGTAGCCGCCGGCCAGCAGCAGAGTCAGCAGGGCGTAGGCGAGGGTGCGGCTGATGATGCGGTCCAGGTCGTACAGCCGGTAGCGCAGGATCGCAGCGCCCACGGCCGCCGACAGTATCGGTGGGCTCAGACCGCCCGCCAGCGGCGCCAGGTCGTAGGCGCCCAGCGCGAACGCGGTCAGGTGGGCCATGCCCAGCAGCGCGATCAGGACGGTGGCCAACGCCACCCAGCGTAGCTGTAGGCGCTCCACGCCCCGGGCGCGACGGAAGCGGCCCACCAGCGACGCGGCGGCCAGCACCAGGGCGATGATGGTGACGGCGAAGGCGGCCTGGTAGACGACCACCAGCCCACCGTCGAGCCCGCGGAGATCGAGGGGGCTGTCGAACGCCTGGGCAGGCTGGACAGCGGGCCAGGGCCCGAAGGTCACGGCCAGCAGCAGGGCGACCAGCGTGGCCCCGATGACCCACGCCCACCGGCGCCAGCGGGGCGACGGCAGCGTCCCGGTCGGCGTGAGCAGCAGGATGAAGCCGTCGCAGGCGATCGCCATGACGATGGTGGCGGGCAGGTACCGGGCGACCAGACCGGCGCCGGGGACTCCGGCATGGGCCACCGCGTAGTTGGTGTACGTCAGGGCCACCCCGGCCGCGCTCAGCGACAGGCCGAAGCCCAGCAGCAGCCAGCCCACCGGGTGGCGGGGCCGGCGGCTGGCCACCAGCGCCCCCACTGTGGCCGTGCTCAGCGCTCCGAGCACGGGCGGGAAGGCCTTGGGGGTCAGGACGACCAGCTCCGGCCGGCCGGTCTGGCGCAGCAACTGGTCCAGCCAGACGACCACGGCGACGCCGAGGATGACCAGCGCCCACAGCGCCCACCCCAGCACGGCCGGCCACCGGCGTGGCCGGCCCCGTCCGGCGATAGCCGTCATCGCCGTGGTCCTGGCTGCTCGCAGCGCACCACCGGCCTGCACCTCCCACGCTCGCCAGCTGCCAGTGTGGCCGGCCTGCGTCTGGGCAGCGTTACGGAGGAGGACCGGCCTAGGCCGGCCCGAGGCTCCTACGAATGAACAGCGCGTCAACCCATGCTCGCCTTGCCATCCGACACGCGTTCATGCGTCAGCCGGTGGCGGGCCTTCGGTGCTCGCGCCCCGCCCAGGCGCCCAAGACCGGCCAGGGCGACCAGAACACGAGGTGGACGAGAAGGATGACCGGATGCACCGCGCCCAGGACGGCTGCCCGGGTCGAGGCGAAGGCGACGTGGTCGCCGTCGAGGACGCTGACATCGGGGGCGAGGTGGTACCAGCGCGCCGCCTCGACCCCGTAGACCACGGCCACCGCACCCAGGGTCGTGACTGCGGCCACGACGCCTGTCTCGAGCCCGAAACGCAGCGACCGCGTGGAGCGGGCGCACAGATAGCCAACCGCGAACAGCATCACCGGCGGAAGGAGCATGGTCACCGACCCGAGTCCGTCGTCGCCCAGCCCGGCACGCGAGACGCCCAGCACGCCCGCACCGAAAGCGACAGCCACACCGGCCGCGACAACGAACGACCGGCGCGAATGTGGCCTGCCGAGCAGCGCGACGGCGGCGCCGACGGCGAACCGTCGCCGCTCACGCGGGACCGTGATGGTCGCGAGTTCCGCGCGCAACGCCGCACCCCAGTCCACCTGTTCGCCGTCCGACGACGTGCGCTCGCCGGTGAGAGTCGCCGCAGCCGCCAGGAGCCTCTCGGCGACATCCCGGTCCTCGTGCCCCCTCGGACGCCGCCGGGTCAGGATCGACCCCACGACGGCGACGGGCACGGCAAGCACCAAGACGGCCCCTGGCGCAAGCATCGACAGCACGAGGGCGACAGCCAGTGCCCCCACGATCCAGCCGGTGCGTCGCGTGGTCATCAGAACGGCTCACCGAGTGCGGGCCGGATCACGCCGCCCGACCGACTGGCGTGGGGGAGCTCGGCGGCCGCCGCCGCACGCAACTCCTCGGCGAACCGGGTCCCCTCGCCCGCCAGCCGGTACAGGTGGCGGGCGGGGCGGCCCGACGGTGGATCGGTCTCCCAGGCGGTCTCGACCTGACCGCGCTCGGCCAGCCGCATGAGGATCGGGTAGACCGTGCCGGCCTTGAGGCCGAGCTGCCTGCACAGCTCGTAGCCGTGGCTCCAGCCGGACGGGTTGTCGGCCAGCGCGAGCACGACGGCGATCGTCTGCGGCGTGGGTTTGCGAGAACGCCTCATGGGCCCAATGTCTACCTAGATAGAGAAAAAGTCAATGATGTCGATCAAGACTGCCGACCGCGGCCGGCTCGGGTGCCGGGTCGGTTGGTGGGGCCGGCCACTGCCGCCGAGGCGTGGTGGTCTGGTCGGATCCAGGCGGTGATGGTCTGAACGCCCTGGCCGTGCAGCCAGTCGACCACGGCCCGAGCCGCCTCGGTGGCGATCCCCTGTCCCTGCCAGGGCATACCGACGACCCAGGCGATCTCGGCCGCGTGGCCGCCGTCGGTGAAAATCGCCTGCACCATCCCGATCGGCTCGGCGTCGGCCCGTGGCGCACGACCCAGTTGAGCTGTGCGGTAGGGCTGGCCGAGCGGTCCGCCGCGAGTCGGGCGAAGGTGGAGCGTAGTCCTTCCAGGGTGCCTGGCCCACCGCCGGTGAAGGCATACAGCCGCTTGTCGGAGAAGACCTCGCTCAGCGGATCGGCGTCGTCGTGGCGCTTGCCCCGTGGCCAGCGTCGCCCGTCTGGGTCGCTGTGTTCGGCCGCTCGGACCTGGTCGATGATGGCGTCTGGTCCCTGCCCGGCCAAGGTGTCCAGGAAGCCCGGCCAGTGCGAGATCTGTACCGGCCATTCCTGCAAGGAACTGCCCGGTGTTGAGGAGCGGGAAAGACGCATGAGAAACGCCAGGTCAGTGGGCATCGATGGCGGGATCGGCGGTCATGGTCCTCCACGGTTTCGGGCGGGCTCCCCGGTCGTTACGGACCCCGGTTGCTGCCCGTCTGCTGCCCGAGGCGCCACCTTGGCGCCACTATTCGGGGGACGAAACCCGGATCAGTCCTTCTTGGACGACCGAGGCGACGAGGCGGCCGTCACGCCTGAAGACCTGGCCGCGCGCCAGCCCACGGGCCCCGGATGCGGCTGGGGACTCTTGGAGGTACAGCAGCCAGTCGTCGGCCCGGAACGGTCCGTGGAACCACATCGCGTGATCCAGACTGGCGCCGGTCACGCTGTGCTCGTCCCAGGCCAACCCGGAGCCGAGCAGCACCGCATCCAGCAGCGTCAGGTCACTGGCATAGGTGACGGCGCACACGTGCAGCAGGGGGTCATCGGGCAGGGGCTCGCTGGCTCGCAGCCACACCATGGTGCGCGGCTCCCGTGGCCCACCAGCTGCCTGCGCCTGCCACGGCGGATCGCCGACGTAGCGGACCTCGACCGGGCGTGGCCGGAGCCAGCGGGCCGGGACCTGGTCGCCGTGCTCCTTCAGGCGTTCCTGCCAGACGGGCACGGTCTCCGGATCGGGCGCCTCGGGCATCAGCGACTGATACTCCGGGCCCGTCTCGGCCACCTGGAACGAGGCCGAGAGCGCAAAGATCGCGCGTCCGTGCTGGACCGCCACCACCCGGCGGGTGGTGAAGGAGCGGCCGTCGCGGATGCGGTCGACGGTGTAGACGATCGGGAGGTCGGGATCGCCGGGCCGGATGAAGTAGGCGTGTAACGAGTGCACCGGACGGTCCGGCGGCACCGTCCGCCCGGCGGCGACGAGCGCCTGGCCGGCCACCTGGCCGCCGAAGACGCGCTGCAGGTTCTCGTCGGGGCTGCGGCCTCGGAAGATGTCGACCTCGATCCGTTCCAGGTCGAGGAGCTCGACGAGCCTGCCCTGCGTGGTCACCACCGCACGCTCCTTCGGTGTCTCGCCGCTGCCCTTGCATAGTCGAGTGCCTGCGGATCAGGTGTCGTGAGGTGAGGGTGGAGATACCTGCGTCTTTGTGACAGCTCCGGTCCGACGCGGAGCCGCGCGTACTGACAAGGGTGAGCGGGAGTCCTGGTGTTCCATTCTGGATGCCCGGTTGGCAGAATAGTCATTAGAAGCGCATCGACGGCACTTTGTCCGGATTCTCTCTTCAGGATCCCTCTCGAGCCAAGCGCACAAGCGGCTAGTTGGCATCGATATCCAAGGGAGGACCCATGGCCGAATCCTCGGAAGGCTCCACCACCTCGGGAGCGCCCGCCCCCCGGGCTGCCAGCGAGCCTGGCGTCAAGCGCAAGCCGCTCTACCATCACCTGTACTTCTGGGTGCTGCTTGCGATCGTTGCCGGTGCAGTCGTGGGAGTGGTCGCGCCAAGCTTCGCGGTCGAGCTCAAACCGCTGGCCGACGGCTTCGTCAAGCTCATCCGGATGCTCATCGCCCCGATCATCTTCACCACCGTCGTGGTGGGCATCGCCTCGCTCGGCAACCTCGCCGAGGCCGGTCGGCTCGGGCTCAAGGCCCTCGGATACTTCATCATCATGACGCTGATCGCCCTGGCGATCGGCCTCGTCGTCATCAACCTGGTCGAGCCCGGAGTGGGCCTCAACATCACCCCCGACCCAGCGGACGCGCAGGAGACGCTCGGCAGCCTGGAGGAGACCCCGAGCGGGATTGTTCCGTTCCTGCTGCACATCATCCCTGACACCTTCGTCGGGGCCTTCGCCGAGGGCGAGATCATCCAGGTGCTGTTCATCGCCATCCTCAGCGGTATCGCGCTCACGGCGATCGGCGAGTACGGCGCCGGGATCGTGGCCGGGATCGACTCGATCGGCAAGATGATCTTCCGCATCGTGCACATCGTGCTGTACGCGGCCCCGATCGGCGCCTTCGGCGGCATGGCCTACACCGTGGGTCGGTTCGACCTCGGGGTGCTGGGCAACCTGGCCACCCTCATGGCGGCCTTCTATCTGACATGCCTGGTGTTCATCCTGGTCGTCCTGGGTGGGGTCGCTGCGGTGTTGGGGAAGTTCAACATCTTGAAGTTCATCCGGCTGATCAAGGATGAGCTCCTGATCGTGCTGGGCACCTCGTCGTCGGAGTCGGTGCTGCCGCGGATCATGGCCAAGCTGGAGAACGCCGGGGGGGCCAGGTCGGTGGTCGGGCTGACCATCCCGACCGGGTACTCGTTCAACCTTGACGGCACCTGCATCTACCTGACGATGGGGGCGATCTTCATCGCCCAGGCGACCAACACCCCGATGTCCATCAGCCAGCAGATCGGCCTGCTCCTGCTGCTGCTGCTGGTGTCGAAGGGCGCAGCCGGGGTCACCGGGGCGGGCCTGGTGACGCTGGCCGCCGGGCTGCAGGCCTTCGGCACCATCCCGGCGGTGGGCATCGCCCTTATTGTTGGCATCGACCGGTTCATGTCCGAGGCCCGGGCGATCACCAACCTTATTGGCAACGCCGTGGCCACGATGGTCATCGCCAGGTGGGAGCCCGGCGGCCGAGACGACGAACGGTTCCGCGAGGTCCTCGACGACCCGTCGCTGATCGAGGATATCGACGTGCCCGAGGAGTACGAGACTCCGGAGGAGTACGCGGAGTCCCACCGGCCCGCGGCCTGACACATTGAACAGACTGGGGCGGGACGGTGACGCCTCCATCCCCACGAATTTGCCGCCATATCGAGTCGAGAGGGTGGCCGAATGTCCGAGCGTCCATATGAGCTGGTCCAAACGCCGACGGGGGCGGTGGCACGGGTCCGTGTCCGTGGCCGTTCGGTGCTGGCGTCCCCGCTGTTGAACCGGGGGACGGCGTTCACTCCCGAGGAGCGGCAGGCGCTGGGGTTGACCGGTCTGCTGCCTTCCGGCGTCTCAACGATGGAGGCACAGCTCCGCCGCACCTATGCGCAGTTCGGCCGGCAGGCCGACGACCTGGGAAAGAACGTGTATCTGGCCAACCTGCGAGACCGCAACGAGGTCCTGTTCTACCGGCTGCTCACCGAGCACCTTGAGGAGATGCTGCCGATCGTCTACACCCCCACCGTGGGCCAGGCGATCGAGCGGTTCAGCCACGAGTTCCGCCGCCCACGCGGGATCTACCTGTCGGTCGACCACCCCGACAAGGTGGAGGAGGCGCTCCGGAACTCCGGCCTTGGGCCCGAGGAGGTAGACCTGCTCGTGGCCACCGACTCCGAGGGCATCCTCGGTATCGGGGACCAGGGGGTGGGCGGGATCGAGATCGCCATCGGCAAGCTAGCCGTGTACATCGCGGCGGCGGGGATCCACCCGCTCCGGGTGATCCCGGTGGTGTTGGACATGGGCACCGACAACCTGGCGTTGCTCAGCGACGACATGTACCTGGGCAACCGGCACGCCCGGGTCCGCGACCACCGCTACGACGAGCTCATCGACGCCTACGTCACGGCAGCGACGAAGCTGTTCCCCAACGCGCTGCTGCACTGGGAGGACTTCGGCGCCAGCAACGCGCGGCGGATCCTGAACAAGTACGCCGACCAGGTCTGCACGTTCAACGACGACATGCAAGGCACCGCGGCGGTCGTCCTGGCCGCCGCCTTCTCGGCGGTGCGGGCGGCGGGGGGTCGGATGCGCGACCAGCGGGTGGTCATCCATGGCGCCGGCACCGCCGGGATGGGGATCGCCGACATGATGCGTGAGGTCATGGTCCGTGAGGGGCTGACCAGCGAGGAGGCCACCCGGCGGTTCTACGCCCTCGACCGCACGGGGCTGATCACCGATGACGGCGCGGCCACGTTGCGTGACTTCCAGGTGCCCTATGCCCGCCCGGCCGGCGAGGTTTCGAACTGGTCACGCGGCGGCGATGGGATCGGGCTGGCCGACGTGGTGGCCAACGCCGAGCCGACCATGCTGATCGGCACCTCCACCCAGGCGGCGGCGTTCACCGAGCAGATCGTTCGCCAGATGGCCTCCAAGGTCGAGCGGCCCATCATCATGCCGCTGTCCAACCCCACCTCGAAGTGCGAGGCGCTGCCCGAGGACCTGATCCGCTGGACCGAGGGACGGGCGCTGGTCGCCACCGGCAGCCCCTTCCCGCCGGTCACCTACCAGGGTCGCACCTACCGGATCGCCCAGGCCAACAACGCGTTGATCTTCCCCGGCCTTGGCCTGGGCGTGGCCGTGGCCAGAGCAAGCCGCATCAACGAACCGATGCTGGAGGCGGCCGCCGACGCTGTCGCCGAACTCTCCGACGCCATGACGCTCGGGGCGGCGCTCCTGCCACCGGTGGAGAACCTGCGCATGGTCTCGGCCGCGGTCGGTATCGCCGTGGCGGTCGCGGCCGAGAAGGAAGGCCTGGCCCAAGTCGAGCTCAGCTCCCCGGTGCAGCAGGTCCACCAGGCCATGTGGCGGCCTGAATACCCCCAGATCGAACCCGTCTAGACTAGGTGATACAGCGGTTACCGCGATGGCGGGACGGCCTCTGGGCAGGACCGGCGGCGCTCTGGGTCTTCCGGACGGCTAGGGAAGACCGTCGTCGAGGCGGCGCTCCTCGATCACCTCGACCGGTCGCTCCTCGACCACCTCGACGGGTCGCTCCTCGACCACCCGGACCGGTCGGTCCTCGACCACCGTGCGGCGGCGGGCGACGCCTCTGCGCCGACCCCAGGGAGACAGATCGCTCCAGAACAACAGCGAGTACAGCACCGCAATCAAGCCGGTGAGCAGCAGGATGATGCCGAGGGTGTTGAGGTTGATGCCGGGGGTGGTGGCCTCCACGGCGAAGGCCAGGATGGCGCCGAGCACCATCAGAAAGATGCCGACTCCGATGCTCATCTTCCACCGTCCTTCACGGCCCCGATGGGACGCGTGCCTGCTTGTAGGGGTTGTGCCAGGTTGTAAGACTCCAAACCGGTCGTAGGCGTTACGAACGCACCCTCCGTCCTTTGCCGGCGGGGGCTGGCTGCTGCTGTGGCATGGCCTAGGGGGCATTAACCAGCTGTGCCGCGTGGCGGCGTAGAATCCTCGACCGCTTCCGTGTCAGAGATCCTGGGCAGGCCGCGTCGACAAGGTTAAGCAGCAGCTCAGAAGTCCTGCACGTAACGCAGGTGGCTGACCGCCGCCGGGTCCCGATCACCGGGCTCGACCCCCGCCTGCCGCCCCACCCACGCCGCGAACCGCCAGCCGGCAACCGGTCGTGGCGGTGGCCTACCCGCGTTCGGGCACGCGCGAACGCGCCGACCGCACATCCAGCAGGACAATCACCAGCGCCGGGACGCTCAACAGCAGGTGGAACAGGTTCTCGGGGACGCCGAGCGGGATCGCCAACGGCGTGCCCAGCAGCAACCCTCGGGTGAACCAGCCATAGCAGCCAAGCGCGAAGTAGCCGACGCCGATGGCCCACGTGAAGGCCCGCGCGGGGGCAGGGCTGCGGGCGAACCAGCCGGCGTAGGCGGCCAGCAGGGCCGAGCCCAGTGCAGGACGCTGTGCGCCCAGTCGTGCTCCAGGCGACCTTGCAGGAGCTTGGTGGGCACCGTGTAGAGGGTGACCAGCATGAAGGCCACGGCCGCGGCCCTGCAGTAGCGGCGGTACGCCTGCTCCATCGCGCTCCCCGCTCACGCCTGCTGGACCTGCCGTCTGGACCAAGTCAACCTGGCCGGCACGGCCAGTATGCGTTCACCCAGCGTGGACGCCAAGCTCTCTGTGCTGGCCAAGCTGCATCGGCGCGGGCAGGAGGAACCGGTGCTGGAGGCCGACGAGGCGGCAGACCTCGAGGAAGTCCAAGCATGGGCGGCCGGGCTGAACGCCCTGCACGCCCGCATCGCGGGCCGGTTCGCCCGCGCCGAGCCACGCCGGCGGGCGCTGGCCTATCTGCGCGGGCTGCTGGGCAACGTGACGCGGAAGAACGGCTGGCAGCTGGCCGCCGTGGTGCCGGCCTCCCAGTGGATCGCCTGCAGCGCCGGGCACGGCGCCAAGGGCCGCCGCCTGTACGACTGGACCCGGGTGGCGCTGGCCACCCCGGCCACCGCCGGGATGGTCAGGTGGCTGCTGGTGCGCCGCAGCCGCGGCGACGGCGAGTTGGCCTTCTACGCCTGCTATGGCCCGGCCGCCACGCCGCTTGTTGGGGCTGGTGCGGGTGGCCGGGAGCCGCTGGGTGGTGGAGGAGGGCTTCGAGCAGGCCAAGGGCGAGGTCGCCTGGACCACTACGAGGTCCGCAGGTGGCCGGGCTGGTATCGCCACATCACCCTGGCGGTGCTGGCCCATGCGTTCCTGGCTGGCCACCAGCACCGAGCACACAAAGGGGGACACGGCGGCCTGAACGGCGCCTCGGCCTGCTGCCGCTGACCGTGCCCGAGGTCCGCCGCCTGCTGGTAGCGCTGGTGTGGACCACCCCCGTCCAGCCGGGCTTCGTGCTGGCCTGGTCCAGGTGGCGCCGCCGCCATCAGGCCAGCGCCAGACGCGCACACTACCAGCGACGCGGATGAGCCTGATCCCTGGAGGAAGGTCGTCCAGGTGGAGCAGGCGTTGCGGGCTACCATCTGACCCAGCAGGGCAACAGGCGATTGGAACCCTGCGTCTGGCGTCGAGGGAGGCGCCATGGTCGGCTGGTACCTCAGCGAGCAGGCACGCCACGCATTGCGCACGGCCCGCACTCTGGCGCGTGACCGCGGGGATCCCGCGCCCGGGTCGGCGGATCTGCTGCTGGCTGCGATCCTTGGGCAGTGGGACGACGAGCATGCCGGCGGCCCAGCGCTGCTGCGCGCCTGCGGCCTGACCGCCGAGCAGGCCAGCCAGCTCGCCGCCACCCTGCTGCCCGCCGCCGACACCCTTGAGGCGCCCACCGCCGCAGCCGAGCCCCGACTCATCGGGGGCCTGCGGTTCGTGCTGGACCAGGCCTACCGCATCGCCGCTGAGGCACGCGCCCCCTACGTCGGCACCGAACACCTGGTCGTCGCCATGCTCTGGCAGGACACCCAGGCCGCCGCCCACCAGCTGCGCCGCCACGGCGTCAGCTACGCGCAGGCAGCCGACCAGCTGGCGACCCTGCCCCACACCGAGCACGCCGAGCAGATCGACCCACTGGAGGCAGTCCAGGTGCCCACGCCCGCGGTGGGGTGGCTCCACGAGCTCGCCCGCCAGCAGGCCGAGCAGCACCCGATCGAGGGCGACAGGCGGGTCAGCACGCTGCACCACCTGCTTGCCCTGGCCATGCTCCCCACCGCAGCCAACAAGCTGCTGGCCGAGCTGGGGGTCAGCCACCAGACGGTGGTCGAGCGGCTGGCCGAGGAGGGCGCCCGGCTGATCCAGGCCGACAACTGGCGCCCGCAGGAGCTGCCGGTCGAGGGGTGGGAGGAGTTCCGGGTCACCGACCAGGAGCACGAGGTGATCCGCGGCCGGTTCCATGCCGTCAACAAGGAGCTGGGGCGGCGGGGTGTCCGGTTCATGTTCGGCAAGCGCGACGACGACCCGGAATGGTCGCTGGTCAGGATCCACCCCGGCCAGTCGGTCTCGACCCACGTGTGGTCCTGGACCGTCTCCTCGGTCGCGTGTCGTAACCGCCACACGTTCAGGCGTGTCCCTTGGGGATCAACTCGACCGGAGCGGGATCGTCATAGGACAAGCCAGCGCGTAGGGTCACCGCAACCGAGCGGCGACACAAGAGCAAGTGCGGCTGGAGTATTAGGATGAGGTAGGGGTTCCCACCCGCCGGCCGGGATAGTGCCCACAGCGCGAGCGCCAGGGGGGCGAGGGACCGTACCCGAAGCCGGTGGGGGACGACACAGATCCAGGAAGCACGGGGTGGCGGCAGAGTTGGAGGCGCTGCAGCCCTGGATCGTTGGTCGATTGACCTACGTTGGGCGACGCCAGGGGTGCGGACCTATCTGGGTGCCCTGCTGGGTAACGTGGGTGCTAGAACGACTGGCACTTGGCCGTGCGTCTCTTGCTTGCCGGGGTCGTCCTGTTCCTCCTGATGCCGGTAAGCAGCACATTCTGGCGGAACTTCGCGATTGCGGTTCCCACCGTTTCAAGCGCTAACTGGTCGGCTTCCTCACTGGTCCAGCGACGTCCGTCGGTTGGAGGTCGGAGTGAGGTTGTCCCGGTTCCCGTAGAAGTTGAGGTGGCGGTCCCCGCCTGATGCCTGCCGTGTGGTAGGTGTCGGGCAACCGCCAAGTCACTCGACCAGAAGGGGACCGCCGTGCCGAAGGATACC
>Ga0081538_10005655_pt1 | contig 11199 bp, 11 predicted proteins | sample TabmetS5T2R1_FD_71022 | JGI IMG/M metagenome (GOLD analysis project Ga0081538, IMG submission 71022) | Tabebuia heterophylla rhizosphere microbial communities from the University of Puerto Rico - S5T2R1 | ecosystem: Host-associated > Plants > Roots > Rhizosphere ...
CGATCACCCCCAGCTGCATGACCAGCCACACCCCGGGCCAGGTCCAGCCGGGCAGGGCCAGCTCGTTGACCACCCGGAACAGGGCCGCCTCGCGGTCGCCGACGAAGTTCTTGTGGATGGCGGTGGTGGTCACGGCCAGGATCGCTCCGCCCAGGACGACCCGGATGGCGTCGGCGGGGTTGCGGCTGTAGCCGGGACGGGGCAGCCAGGCCATGGTCAGGCCACCTTGCGGGCGTCGCCGGCCGCGGCCGCGCCCTCGCCGGCGGGGTCGGGGCCCCGGGCGGGGACGCCGAGGGCCAGGCGGACCAGGGCGCCGACGGCGATCCCGAGGGCGGCCCCGCCGACCATGTCCAGGGGCAGGTGGGCGCCGACGTACATGCGGGTGAGGAAGACCGCGGCCACGGCCGCTCCGGCCGCCCAGCGCCCCCAGCGGGGCAGCCACGGCCAGGCCACATAGGCCAGGGCGGTGACCACGGCGATGTGGCCGGAGACGAAGCCGAGCCCGTGGGGGGCGGCGCCGCGGACGATCACGTCGTCGAGCACGTCGCTGGGTCGGCCCCGCTCCACGAACCGCTTCACCACCTTGGCCAGGACGTAGACCCCGGCCCCGGCCAGGGCCAGCCCGGCGGCCAGCCGCCAGCGCCGGAAGGCCAGCGCGGCCAGCACCGCCGCCGGCACGACCAGGAGGTTGCCGAGCTGCATGGGCACCCAGACCAGCGGGAAGGGCGCGCTGGGGAGGTCGTTGACCAGCCGGAAGGCGGTGGCCTCGGGGCCGTCGACGCGGTCGGCGTGGACCGGCAGGGCGCACAGCACCAGCACCACCGCCCCGGCGACCAGCCAGATGAGGTCGCTGGGGCGCCGCTCGATGCGGGTCATGGCCCGGCCGCCCGGGTCGTGGTGGTCTCGCCGGCCGGCTCGGTCAGGGTCTGCCTGCGCCACCAGAGCAGGCAGCCCACCCCGACGAGGACGGGCAGGCCCCAGGTCAGCGCCCGGTAGAGGAGCACGGCGGCGACGACCTCCGGCTTGTCGCCGCCGGCGGCGGTCAGGCCGGTGATCAGCACCGCCTCGACCACCCCGGCCCCGCCCGGGGTGAAGGGGATGGCGGTGGCCAGGCGGGCGAAGGCGAACACGGCCAGGACCTCGGCCCAGCCGACCTCGGCGTCGCTGACTCCGACGTCGCGCAGGCAGGCCAGCAGCACCAGGTACAGCGACAGGTGGCTGACCACGGTGGCGGCCGTGATCGGGAACCAGCCGTGCTCCAGCAGGTCGACGGTGCGGTTGCGGAACTTGACGGTGGCGAGCTCCCAGCCCTGGACCGGCGGCCGGCGGATCAGGGCCAGCAGCCGGGACGCGACCCGGCCGGCGGTGACCCCGACCCGCTCGGCCATGTGCTCGCTGCGCAGCATCAGCGCGAACACCACGATGGCAGCGATCAGGCCGCCGATGCCGAGCGCGGCGGCGGCGATCCGGGCGGCGCTGGCGTTGCCCTGGAGGGCGACCAGGGCCAGGGCGAGCACGGGGATGGCGAGCTTGGCGAAGGTGTTCCAGACGCCGGAGACGAGCACGGCGATGGTGGTCCGGCCGCGGGAGAACCCCCAGCTGTGGAGCATGCCGTAGGTCATGCCGATGCCGATGGCCGAGCCGGCGGGCACGGTGTTGGTGATCGCGGTGGTGGCCTGGGTCATGACCATGGCCCGGCCGAACCGGAGGCCGGGGGTGACCGTCATCCACACGAAGGCGTAGGTGACCAGGTTCCAGGCGGCGATGACGGCCAGGCCGACCAGCTCGATCCAGGTCATGGCCGTGATCGCCGCCCACACGTCGGCCAGGGAGATGTCCTTGAGCAGGTACCAGAAGATGACGACGATCAGGGCCAGCGCGAGCGTGATCCGCGCCGCCATCTTGGCCCGCGACGCGCGCTTGGCGGCGCCCTCACCCGCCTGGGCCGTCGCGTCCTCGGTCATCGCCCCTCCCCAGCCGCCCGCCGTCGTCTGACAGCATCGGTCCTGTCGGTCCCGGCGGCAAGAGCAGACTGCACGAACCCGTCGCCGGTCGTACCGGCGAGATCGCCGGGGCGACCGGGGAGGCCGCGGGGGGTAGCATCCGGCCATGGTGCCCTCGACGCCTCCGGACCGGCCGCGGCCGGCGGTGCTGTTCCGCTGGGGCGCGCTGGTCAGCCTGGGCGCCGCCACCACCCTGATCGGCCTGTACGCCCTGTACACGGTCAGGGCCATCCTGGTGCGGATCCTGATCGCGCTGTTCATCGCCGTCAGCCTGGACCCGGCGGTGCGCTGGCTGACCCACCGGGGGGTGCGCCGCGGCTGGGCCGTGACCCTGATCTTCCTGCTGGCCTTCGCCCTCGCCGCCGGCTTCCTGCTCTCGGTGATCCCGCCGCTGGTCACCCAGGGCCGCAACCTCGTCGACGACCTGCCCGAGTACCTGGGCCGCCTGCAGGACCGCTCCTCCCAGTTCCGCCAGCTGGACGACCGCTACAACATCTCCGACCAGCTCCAGGGGCTGGTCGGCACCCTCCCCAGCCGGCTCGGGACCGGCCTGCTCGGCTTCACCGGCCGGGTGTTCGGGGCGGTCTTCAACACCCTGACGGTGCTGGTGTTCACCATCTACTTCATGGCCGACATGCCGCGGATCCGCCATGGCGTGGTGCGGCTGTTCCCGGTCGAGCGCCGCCCCCGGGCCCGCCAGGTCGTCGACCTGGTGGTCGACAAGGTCGGCGGCTACATGGCCGGCAACATCATCATCTCGGTGATCGCCGGGCTGGCCTCCCTGATCGCCTTCACCCTGCTCGGGGTGCCGTTCCCGGTGCCGCTGGCCTTCGTGGTCGCCATCTGCGACCTCATCCCCATGATCGGGGCCACCCTGGGCGCGGTCATCGGCGTCACCGTGGCCCTGTTCACCACCGACATCTGGCCGACCGCCGTGCTGGTGGCCGTCTTCTTCATCGCCTACCAGCAGCTCGAGAACTACGTGATCGCCCCGCGGGTGCTGAAGACCACCGTCGAGCTGGGCGCGGCCGCGGTCCTGATCGCCGGCCTGATCGGCGCCACCGTCCTCGGCCTGGTCGGCGCCCTCATGGCCATCCCCGTGGCCGCCGCCTTCAACGTCCTGCTCAACGAGCGCCTGATCGCCCGCGAGACCGCCGCCGGGGTCGCCCTCCCGAACCCGGCCGAGGCCGCCGGGGCGCCACCGGCGGCCGATGCGGCGGCGGCGCCCGAGACCGAGGCCGGGGCCGAGGTCAGGGGGTCGGGACCGCCCGATCGCGGCTGACCAGGGTCAGCAGGACGAGGGCGTGGGTCCAGGCCAGCGGGGCCACCGACCGGGGGCCGCCGCTGTCGCGCCCGACCCGCTCCGGGAACGCCCCCAGCGCCGTCCGGTGCTCCAGCAGCCAGCCCAGCCGGGCCTCGGCCGCCACCCGGTCCCCGGAGGCCATGGCGGCCAGGGCGAACGACGCCGTCGCCGGCGTCCAGGGGTCGCCGCCCAGCCAGGGTCGCCCCGGCACCGCCCCGCCGGCCACGGTCAGCCGCCGCCAGGCCGTCCGCACCGCCGCCGCCACCTCCGGGTCGGGCGGCCCGAACGGCGGCGCCAGCCAGGTCACGGCCGCGTCCGCCCCGCCGCCGCTCGGGTGCCGCTGGAACCCTCCCGGCCCGAAGCGGGCGGTCACGCCCTCGGCCAGCCGCCCGGCCGCGCGTTCCCAGGCCTCCCCCCGCCGCGCCTCCGCCCCGGGCCGCGCCCGGGCCAGCCGGGTGGCGGCCCGCAGCCCGACCAGCAGCGCGGCCGCCGTGCCGAGGGTGGGGGCGCGCTCGCGCCGCTCCCAGTAGTCGGGACCGGCCGGCGGGAGCCCGTCGGCGCCGACGGCGGCGGCGGCATGGTCGGCGGCGGCCCGGACCGTCGGCCACAGGCTGGCCGCCAGCTCCCGGTCGCGGCCCTGGTCGCTGGCCAGCCAGGCCGCCCAGGGCACCCACCCGGTGGCGTCGAGCTGGGCGGGACGCCCGTCGGTGACCGGCCGCCCGTCGGGCTGCGACCGCGCCGGCCAGGTCCCGTCGGGTCGCTGGCCGCGGGCCAGGAACCCGAGGACGGCGGCCGCCTCCCGCCGGTGCCCGGCGACGGCCAGGGCGGCCGCGGTGAAGCTGGAGTCCCGCGGCCACACGTACGCCCAGTAGGGTGTCTCGGCGGCCAGGGCGGCCCCTCCGGGCCGCACCAGCAGCCGCAGGAACAGCAGCGATCGGGCCGCCACCTCCCGCTCGACCCCGTCGGCCCCGGGCACCGTCCCGGCGGCCAGCCAGGCCCGCTCCTCGGCCGCCACCGCCAGCGCCCCCGGGTCCCCCGGCGGCCCGGTGACCGGCTCGTCCGCCCCCACCGGCAGGTACCGCAGCCGCCCGTCGGCCAGCCGCAGCACCGTGCTGCTCTCCAGGTAGGCGGCCCCGTCGACCTCCCCGGGTGGCACCGACACCAGCGCGTCCCGGTTCCCCAGCAACCCGGCCGCGAACAGCGGCGGCGAGCGGTCCGGCCGGGTCGCCCCCACCAGCAGCGCGACCAGCCCGACGGCGACCGACAACGCCAGCGGGCGGCGGTCGATCCATCGACGCAGGTTCGGCTCCCAGGGCTCGGTGGCGGTGCCGCCATGGTGCTCCCCCGCGCGCGCCGAGGCAACCGGCCGGGCCGGCCCGGCGTGCTAGTGGTATGGGGATGAGCGACGGCTTCGACGAGCTGTACCAGGCCGCCTTCGGCCGCCTGGTCGGGCAGGTGTACCTGGTCACCGGGGACCTGGCCGAGGCCGAGGACGCCGTCCAGGAGGCGTTCGCCCGGGCCTCGGCCCGCTGGGCGACGGTGGGCCACTACGCGGCGCCCGAGACCTGGGTGCGGCGGGTGGCCTTGAACCTGGCCGTGGACGGGCTGCGCCGGGCCCGGCGCCGGCTGGCCGCCCTGGCCCGGCTGGGGCCGGGCCCGGTGGCGCCGCCGGTGTCGGCGGACCGGGTCGCGCTGGCCGAGGCCCTCGGCACCCTGTCCCGGGCCCAGCGCCAGGCGATCGTCCTCCACCACCTGCTCGACCTGCCGGTCGTGGAGGTGGCCAGGGAGCTGGGCGTCCCGGTGGGCACGGTCAAGGCCCGCCTGGCCCGCGGCCGGGCCGGCCTGGCCAGGGCCCTCGACGCCGAGGAGCGGGAGGTGGGTTCGCGCGATGGATGAGCTGGGGACGCGGCTGGCCGAGCTGGCCGAGGAGGCCGCCACTGGGGCCAGGGTCCGGGGGGCGGCCGCGGCCCGCCGCCGGGGCCGGCGCCGGCGCCGGGCCCAGGCCGGCGGGGTGGCGCTGCTGGTGGTGGCGCTGGTCGCCGCCGTGGTCGGGCTGGACCGCTGGGCCGGCCACGGCGGAGCCCTGGAGCCGGCCGGTCCGGGCGATCCCCCACGGCGGCCCCGGACCGTCGAGGGCGGGTGGCGGCCGTTCGAGCCGGACGGCACCGCGCACCGGCCGACCGGGCCGCCGGTCCTGGTGACCGAGGGCGAGACCGGCGGCGACCGCTGGCGGCTGTACGCCTACCCGGCGGTCGAGCGGCGCACCGGGACACGGTCGATCTGCCTGGCCGAGCAGCAGCCGGGCGGCGGCGGGGGCGGCACCTGCCAGGACGAGGCGGCCCCGGTCACCGTGGGGGTCAGCGGCATCGGCGACCCCAGGCGGCTGTTCACCGGCCAGGTCATCGGGAAGGCGGCCAGGGTGCGGCTGGAGCTGGCCGCCTTCGGCAGGGACGTCGCCCCGGTGGAGGTCGGGCCGCTGCCCGGCAAGGGCCTGCCGGTGAACTTCTGGGCCGTCGCCCTGCCCAAGACGGTCGAGGTCCGCCGGGTCGTGGCCGTGGACGCGGCCGGCGCCGAGCTGGCCCGCCACCAGGGGCACCCGGCCGACTACAACCTGGAGCCGGCCGGGCCGGTGACCGAGCTCACCCAGGTCCCCTCGCCCCTGGGCCGGCTGCGACTCCAGGTCTACCAGGCCGAGCAGGGGATCACCTGCATGCGGGTCATCCCGGTGGCCGACCCCGGTGGCGGCCTCCAGGAGTGCATGCCCCCGACCTCGCGGCCGCCGCTGGAGGTGTTCGCCGGCTGCCACAGCGGCGTCGGCCTGCTGCGCGGGACCGCCCCGCGGGACGCCGACGTGATCCGGGTCCGGTCGGACCGGGCGGGACCGGCCACCACCACCCCGGCCGACGCCGGGGCGACCTTCGGGCGCAGCTACTGGGTGGTGGCCGTCCCCGACGGCGCCACCGGGCTGCGGGTCGAGGCCGTACGCGACGGCCGGGTGGTGGCCAGCGCCCGGGCCGGCACCTACCTCCAGCCGCTCTGCGGGCCGCCGTGAGCGGCTAGGGGCCGCCCAGACCGGCCGCGAGGCGGTCGAGGCCGGCCCGGTCCGGGGCCGACAGCCAGGCCACCCGGGCGCCGCGGCAGAGCAGGGCGGTGTGCTGGCCGTCGCCCGACCAGCGCAGCGAGCCGGCGGCGCGGGTGCCGGCGCCGAAGCGGCCGCGGGCCCAGCCGCTCATGGCCCCGCAGAACTGGGTGGCCTCGGCGGAGGAGTCCCAGACGGTGCGGAGGGCCAGGGCGGTGCGGTTGCCCCGCTGGAAGGTGCGGAGGCGGCCGCCGTCCCAGCCCTCGGCGGCGGATTGGGCGGTGGCCACGGCCAGCTCCTCCTGGAGCAGGAGGCGGGCGTCGAGCTCGCCGAAGCTGACCTCGGCCCCGGAGCGCCAGCCGCCGCCGAGGCGGCCGCTCGCGTCGGGGACGGTGACCGGCTGGGGCTGGTCGCGGTCGGTCAGGTAGCGCTCGGGGTGGAGTAGCTGCTCGGTCGAGGTCGGCGGGTCGCGGTAGGCGCGGTCGACCGCGGCCCAGCCGCCCCGCTGGTAGAGGGTGCGGACGAAGCGCAGGCCCTCCTGGTAGGGGAACAGCATCGACTCGCGGATGACCGCCGGGGCGGCGTCGCGGCGGGGGGTGCGGTCGCCGGCCGCGGCCAGGGCGGCGGCGGCCTGCTCGCTGGGGGTGAGCCGCTCGGCCAGGTAGCGCTGCATGGCCAGGGAGGCGTCGCCCTCGACCAGGCCCGAGTAGGCGGCCAGCTCGTCCTCGCGGGCGGTGGCCGCGGCCAGCCGGTCGGCCCGGGTCAGGTCGAAGTGCTGGTCGGTGACGGCGTGGGTCAGCTCGTGGGAGAGGATGATCTTGGCGTAGGGGTCGAGGCCGCTCGAGGAGCGGACGTACAGCTCGCCCTTGGGAGGCTTGCGGCCGGGCACGTAGAAGCCGAGCACGCTCTCGGCCTGGACGCGGCTGAGCAGCCTGGGCAGGTCTGTGCCGGGGGGCAGCTGACCCAGCAGCTCCATGGCCCGGCCCTGGCGGCGCAGGCGGTCCTCGTCGGTCTCCTCAGCCAGCACCTTGACCAGCCGCCGGGCCAGCTTGTCGGGCGACTCCACGGTCACCGGCACCCGCCGCTCGAAGTCCAGCTCGCGCAGCTCGGCCACGGCCCGCTGGACCTCCCGGACCTCGGGGCTGGCCGGGGTGGCGGCCGGGGCCCGGGTCGAGGGCGTCCGGGCGGACGGGGCCCGGGTCGCCGGGGCGGCCGTGGCGGCGCCGGCCGCGGGGGTCGACGGCTCCCGCCGGGTGGCGAACACCAGCCCGCCGGCGGCCAGCCCGGCCACCAGCAGCAGGATCAGGGTGGCCGCCAGCTTCCCGACCCGCCCGCGGGGACCTTCAGGCGGTGGCGGGGTCGGCGTCCAGCCGCGTCCCGGCTCCGGCCCGGCCGGCCGCCCGGTCCCCCATCCCTGGCCGGCGGGCGGCGCCGTCCCCCAACCCTGCGGGGCGCCGGGCGACCCGGGAGCCGGCGGCGGGAGCCACTCGGGGCGCTCGCCGCCCGGGGCGGGCGGCCAGCCCGGGCCGCCGGGCGGGGGCGCGGTCACGACGCCGGTTCGCCGGCGCGGGCGGCGACGTCCTCCTGGGTGAGGCGGCGGAACGAGCGCCGGGGCCGGTCGCGCTCCAGCACCGCGGCCTCCAGGCGGGAGTTGCCGGCCTCCCCGGCCGGGGCGGCCTGGCGCAGCACCCGCACGGCCAGCTGCAGGGCCCCGTCCAGCTCCATGTCCTCGTCGTAGTCGCGCTGCAGGGCGGTGTTGAGCTCGTCGCTCTGGCCGCCCATGGCCAGGAAGCCCTTGCGGTCGAACACGTTGCCGTCGAAGACCACGTGGTACATGGCGTTGGGGGCCCCGTCGGCGCCGACCTCGGCCACGCACAGCTCGACCTCGTACGGCTTGAACTCCTGGACGAAGATCTGGCCCAGGGTCTGGGAGTAGGCGTTGGCGATCGAGCGCGAGGTCACGTCCTCGCGGCCGTAGGCGTAGCCGCGGATGTCGGCCAGCCGGACCCCGGCCTGGCGCAGGTTCTCGAACTCCGAGAACCGCCCCACGGCGCAGAAGGCGATCCGGTCGTACAGCTCGGCCACCTTGTGCAGGTGGGTGGAGGGGTTCTCGGCCACGAACAGGATGCCGCCGCGGTACTCGAGCACGACCAGGGGCCGGCCGCGGGCGATCCCCTTGCGGGCGAACTCGGCCTTCTCCTTGGTGAGCTGCTCGGGGGGGACATAGAAGGGAACGCTCACCGGTCAGCTCCCTTCCTGGGCGCGGGCGGCGACCAGGCGCTCGGCCGCCTTGCGCAGCTCCTCGTCGGGCACCCGCCGGTAGCCCTGGGCGGTCACCGTCGCCACCACCGGGAAGATGCCCCGCACCAGGTCGGGGCCGCCGGTGGCGGCGTCCTCGTCGGCGGCGTCGTACAGCGCCTCGACCAGGATCTCGACGGCGGTGTCGCCGTCGATGTCGGCCCGCCAGCGCTTCTTGAGGCTGCCGCGGGCATCCCGGCCGCCCGAGCCGGTGGCGTGGTAGTCGGCGTCCTCCCAGCGGCCGCCGGTGACGTCGTAGCGGAAGATGCGGCCGGCCTGCCGGCGGGTGTCGTAGCCGCAGAACAGGGGCAGCACCACCAGGCCCTGCATGGCCAGGGGGAGGTTGCCCCGGACCATCTGGCCGAGCTTGTTGGCCTTGCCCTCCAGCGACAGGGGGAAGCCCTCGATCTTCTCGTAGTGCTCCAGCTCGGTCTGGAACAGCCGCACCATCTCGATCGCCGGGCCGGCCGCCCCGGCGATGGCCACCGCCGAGAAGTCGTCGGCCGGGAACACCTTCTCGATGTCCCGCTGGGCGATGGTCATGCCCTCGGTGGCCCGCCGGTCGCCGCCCATGGCCACCCCGTCGGCGAACCGCACCGCCGCCACCGTGGTCCCGTGCGGCACCTCCGGCACCGCCCCCGCGCCGGCCGCCCGCAGCTCCAGCAGCTCGGGCGCGTACGCCCGCAGCGCGTCAACGAACGACGGGCTGAACAGTTTCGGCCCCTCGAACGGGTTCCTCATCCTCGGCCCTTCTCGACCAGCGAGAGGACTTCGTCGATCCGAGCCCGCCGTCGCTCGCCCATCAGGGGATAGACCGCTCTCATCAAGGTGATCGATTCCTTGTTCTTACTCGCGACCCAGTGCCAAATCGGCTTGTGCCTCGGATCCTTCCGGGGCGTAGGCCCACTGATATGACCGATCCCTGTGAGCTTCTGAAGCCGCTGGAGCACATCGAGATCCGTCATCAGGACTGCGACGCGGGCATAGGTGTATGGTCCATAGCCCTTGGTCCGGTACTCCATTGGGAAAAAGCATCCCTCGCCTTCGAGCAGGCCCGCGACCCAAGCTAATTCAGCTTCGGTCATCCGCCTATTCACCATCCTCTGTCTATTCTCCACCCTTCTGGACGTACTGTTTGACGAATTCTTCCGCGTTTTCTTCCAGAACGTCGTCGATCTCGTCCAGCAGGGCGTCGAGCTCCTCCTTGAGCTCCTCGCCCTTCTCGGTGATCTCAGCGGACGCCTGGGCCTCTTCCTGCTCGGCATCCTGCTTACCGGTCGCGCGCCGCTTCTGCTCGGCGCCGCCGCTGTCTCTGGCCATCGTGCCTCCCTGACGAGCGTCGAGGCGATTGTTTCATGCCCGACCACCGTACTCGTAGCGACGAGACAATCTGTGGACGGGCTCAGCTCTGCAGGTTGCGGATCAGGTCCTCGGCGGTGGGACTGGCGTCGAGGACGGCTGCGGTGTGGGCGGCGGTGCCCCGGGTCGGCTCGAGCATGGGGACCCGCTGGAGGGTCTCCCGGCCGATGTCGAAGATGATCGCGTCCCAGCCGGCGGCGGCGATCTGGGGGGCGTACTTGGCCAGGCAGCGGCCGCGGAAGAACGCCCGGGTGTCGGCGGGGGGCTCGGCCACCGCTGCGGTGATCTCCTGCTCGGCGACCAGCCGCTCGACCCGCCCGGCGGCGGCCAGGCGGTAGTACAGGCCCTTGTCCATGTGGACGTCGTGGTACTGGATGTCGACCACGGCCAGCTTGGCGTCCTCCCACTCCAGCCCATGGCGGTCGGCCAGCTGCTGCATGAGCTGGTACTTGGTCGCCCAGTCGACGGTCCGGGTAGCCTTCAGGGGGTCGTCCTCGAGCTGGGCCAGCACCGCCTCCCAGCGCTCCAGGACCTCGACCTGCCAGTGGCTGATCTCGCGGTCCTTGAGGTAGGTCTTGGCCGCGTCCAGGTAGTGCCACTGGAGCTCGCAGGCGGTCAGGCGGCGACCGTCCTTGCGCTCGACCACGGTCCGCAGGGTCGGGTCCTTGGCGATCGACCGCAGGGCCTGGACCGGGTTGGCCAGCTGCCACTCGTCACCGGGGATGACGCCGTCCTCGATCATGTTGAGGACGATGGCCAGCGACCCCGTCTTGAGGAAGATGGCCACCTCGTTCATGTTGGCGTCGCCGATGATCACGTGCAGGCGCCGGTAGCGCTCGGGGTCGGCGTGGGGCTCGTCGCGGGTGTTGATGATCGGCCGCTTGAGGGTCGTCTCCAGGCCGACCTCGACCTCGAAGAACTGGCTGCGCTGGGCGATCTGGAACGCCACCGAGCCGTCGTGGTGGTCGCGGACCAGGCTGCCCGAGCCGGCGAACACCTGGCGGCTGACCAGGAAGGGGGTCAGGTCGCGGACGATCCGGGCGAACGGGGTCGCCCGGTCGACCAGGAAGTTCTCGTGGGTGCCGTAGGAGGTGCCCTTGCCGTCGGTGTTGTTCTTGTACACCTGGATGCGCCGGCCGCCGGGGGCCAGCTCGGCC